>Ga0315284_10012578_pt1 | contig 12048 bp, 12 predicted proteins | sample YL17G09_16_MG_FD_203696 | JGI IMG/M metagenome (GOLD analysis project Ga0315284, IMG submission 203696) | Sediment microbial communities from Yellowstone Lake, YNP, Wyoming, USA - YL17G09_16 | ecosystem: Environmental > Aquatic > Freshwater > Lake > Sediment | place: USA: Wyoming | collected...
CGATCCCGTACTTCGTCGAGTCGTCGAGGTTCACTTCCATGATCCGCGTCTCGATCACCACGCCGGTGCGGACGCGGGCCTCGATCATCCGGAGGTACCGCTCCACCTGCTCGACGTTCGCCATGTAATCCGTCACCGTTACGGTCCCCGGCATCCGGTTGACCATCACCTTGCCGCTGCCGGGGGAAAGGAGCGCCCCGATCTCGTCCGCGAGCCCCCCCCAGAAGTCCACCTTCTCCTCCGTGGAGACGGTGTTCGTGCTCTGGCTCTCCGAGGAGGCGGAGGAACTCCCGGAGGAGGTCCCGGAGGAGGTCCCGCTGGCGCCTCCACCCCCGGATGTGGAGGTCGACGCCATGAGGGACCCCGACCCCGTCCGGCTCGTGATGAGGTAGTCCACCGGGAAGACGCGGGTCACCCGCCTCTCCGGGGCGACGCGGACCGTGTTCCCGCCGAACACCGCCCGGCAGCCGAGCATCCCGCAGACCTCGTCCATCAGTTCCTCGGCGGTCGCCTCCTTGATGTCCATCGTCACCGTGCCGGACACCTCGGGGGAAAGGACGAGGTTGAAGTCGTTTTCCCGCGCGAGCGAAAGGAACAGCTCACGCGCGTCCGCCCCCGCCATCACGAGGGTGTAGCGCCTCGCCGGCCTGCGGAACTCCGCGGCGGACGCACGCGTTCGTTCCACCCCCTCGAGCGGCGCGTCCGGAAGGGGCGCCGGTTTCACGGCGGACGCCGGGATCGCGGCGGGAGCCGCGGGAGCGATGGAAACCGCCACCGGCGGAGGGGGGGATTTCCGGATCGCCTGGGTCTTCGCGCACCCCAGGCCCAGCGCCGCCATTCCGATCAGTGCAACCGCTAGTGTACCGTTTCGCAAATAGCTTGAAGCACCGAGAGCGTCGATGCGCCGCGCCAGCAAGGCGCGCGAGTGAAGGCGTACCGGGAGAGTACGACGAACGAGTGCCCCACTCCCGGACGAAATACTCTCCCTGGGGTACCCTTGACAGCCGATACCATGTTCCTTGATCGGCATGTGGGGCACAACGATGCTGGAGCGGATGCAGCGGCGCTCGAATGCCAAGATATTTGCGAGACGGTGCACTAGGGTCTTCAACGGCTGGCCTCCTTTTCGACTCTGCCGCGGACGCCGCACGCGGCGCGCCTCATTGCTTGTACAACTCCAGGACACGGGTCTCTTTCCCTCGGCGGAGAGAGACGCTATACGGTTCGACCCGGGAGAGCGTCCAGTCTCCCACCTTCCCTCCGACGGGGACGATACGGTTCCCAAAAATCGCCATCGCCGTGGCGCCGCTGACCACGGTGCCCCTCAGTTCCTGCGACGGCCCCTCCGGGCGGGGGACCAGGGCGGCATCTCCGTTCCCGTTCCTCGCGGTACGACCCGCCAGAGGAGATTCCGCGGCGGGCCCAAGGAAAGGGTTCCGGTTCCACGACCAGGCCGGGCCCGTCCACCCCGGCGGGATCGGGAGGGCCGACGACGCCGGCAGCGGCGACGGAGCCGCGGAGGTCGGCGCCGGTTCCTGGACGGCGGCCGACGGCGAAGGCGCGACGGCGGTCGCCGGAACCGCGGGCGCGGATCCGATGCCGGACCCGATCAGCCGGTACCCGACGAAGAGGATCGCCACGCCGGCAAGGGCGCCGGCGACCCGTTTGTCCCCCATCCACTCCCGGATCGGCTTCATCGCCCCCTCCGGTGCCAGGCCGACAGCTCGATTTCCGCCGCCATGGCGTCCGCCTTTTCCCTGACCGACACCGACCGGATCGTCAGCAGTCGCCGCGCCCGCGGGATCTCGTCGAGGAACTCCGCGAGGTCCCGGTAGGTGGACCGGAAGGTGAGGCGGAACCGGGCTTCCACGGCTCCCTCCTTTCCCTGCGCGGGAGCACCAGCGAAGACCGCCGTCGGATCCCCGCCCTGCGCCGATCCCGCGGCCGGCGCCACCGTCAACCCGAAGGCCTTCAGGTTGTGCCGCACCGCCATTTCGCCGATCTCCGCGAGGAGGTGCTCGGTATCCGGGGTGGGAGGGACCCGCCGCTCCCACGTCCGGAGACGCTCTTCCCATCGCGCCCCCTCGCCGACGCGGGACTGCGCCACCTCGGTCCGAAGCTTCATCGCCTCCGCCACCTCCGCGTCCTTCGCCCCGATCTCCGCGCGAAGAGAGCCGATCGTCCGGAGTTCCGGGGCGAACAGGAAGAAGTACGACGCGACGCCGAGCGCCGCCAACCCCAGCACGACCGGGAGGATCCCTTCTTTCCTGAGCCAGCGGGACGGCATCGGCTACCTCTCCCTCAAGGCGAAACCCAGGAGGAACTCCTGCTCGTATCCGCCGCCGCCGTCCTCTCCTCGCGGCCGGACCTCGAACACCGTGTACCCCGGCTCCCCCACCACGGGCTGCGCGCGGACCGCGGCGAGAAAGGCGTTGACCCGGTTCTGCGCCTCCGCCGGCGTCTTCCCCGAGACGATCCCGCGGACCTCGCCCCGGCCGGCGTGCGGCCCGGCCTCCGACGGGGAAGCGGGGGTGAACGTCGCCGAGAGGAACCGCATCTCCGACGGCACGGGGGCCCCCAGCGTCGCGAAGAGGGGCTTCCACCGGGTGAACGGGTTCTCGAGCGCCTTCTCTCCCCGCCTCATTTCCCCGAGCGCGCTCCGCGTCGCCACCCAGCGGGAGATCTCCTCCGGCGAAGCCGCCACGCTCCGGGTGACCGCCGCCGCCCCACTGAGGACGTCGCGGTACCGTTTCTCGGCGTTGCGCAAGCCCATGTACAACCCCGCGTTCGCCAGGAGGAACACGGCGAGGATGACGGCGACGGCGATGTAGCTTCCCCTCCGCTCCTTCCTCTGGAGGTACTCGGCCGGGAGAAGGTTGACCCGGTCGGCTCCCCACTCCTCCGCGGCCATCCCCACGGGAACCCCGAACGTCGCGGCGTCGAACGCGCCCTCCCCGTCGAAGACCGAGGCCCCCGCCGCCGGGTGCGCCGCGATCTCGAACTTCAGCCGCTCGGAGATGAGGCGTTTCGCCGCCTCGCCCGGCGGATCCCCGCTCCAGTAGAGGCGGGTGATGCTCCCCCCGCGGGAGATCTGGCGGAAGTAGAGGAGCGAGCGGGTGAGCTCCGTGACCAGACGCTCGGCGTGAACCTCCTCCCCGGAGAGAGGCGCGGGCAGCGCCGCAGCCGCGCCCCCGCCGAAGTCGATGTTCTTGTAGTCGGGCTCCTCCGCGACCTCCGCGGCGCGGCCGGGCAGCTCCAGCGCGAACTCCCGCGAGAAGCGGAGCTTCCCGGCGCCGGAGACGGAAATGACACAACGCGACGGCTCCACGTGGAGGAACCCGCACAGCTCGTCGGTGGCGTCGGCCGGGTGCATCCCCGCGAGGGCCAGGGGGACGGAGACGACGCGGACGGGCGCCAGGCCCGCCTCGACGAGGAGGAAGACCAGCCGCCGGATCTCGAACTCCGGGACGTAGAGCGTCATCACCTCGTCGCGCTCGTACCCCTGTTCCACCACCTTCCCGACGACCTCGCCCGTCACCCGCAGTTCGGCCACGGAGGTCGCCGTCTCCTGCGCGATCTTCCCCCGCAGGAGCTCTTCGCGCGTCTTCCCGGTCACCGGCGGAATCGCGAAGATCCGGTGCTCGATCACCGGCCCGAGGTAGCCGACCACGGCGCTCTTCGCCGTGAACCCGTTCCGTTCCAGAAAACCGCGGAGGAACTGGCCCACGGCCGCCGGCTCGCCGCCGGGGCGCTCCGTGACCGCCGCGCGGTGGATCCGCACCGGCCGTTCGCCGGGAGTGTACTCCACCGCCCGGATCACCCGCGGCGAGATCTCGATCGCCAGCATCCTGCTCATCCGCTCCGCGCCCTCCGCCTTAGTGCTTCAGTTCATAAATACGGCAACATATATCCGTTAGGTACTCAGACTCCGGGCTCGCGGGCGGCTTCCACTCCGCTACGCTCGCGACCTTCGACCGCTCGCTGCGATTCCGCTCGACGCAAACTCTGCCTCGCTCCATACGCCGCTGCGTGGAACCCCCCGCTGCGCCCTGCGTCTACGTAACCGTATTTTTGAACTGTAGAACATAAGAGAAAGCCCGGGGGCATGACACCCCCGGGCTCCTGTCTCGCCGCCGCGTGGTGGCGCGCGGTATATTCCCTTTTCGCAGGATATTTTCTTCCCGAACGACCTCTTTCACCTGGGCAAGAGTTGGTCGAGTCTCGCGTACGCCCTTTATATGTCGTTCGGGGACGTCAGTAGTTCAGGACGGCCTTCGCCTCGAGACACTCCTGGACGACCCGGGCGCCCGCGATCAGCGACCCTTCCGCCACCAGCGTCTCCGGGGCAATGTTCCGTCCCTTGATGCAGGGCGTGCAGAGCAGGAGCTTCCCTCCCTGTCCGAAATAGCTCGCCATCAGCTCCTTCAGGGGGGGGAAACCGATCCCCTGGATGTTCCCGCCGGCTCCCTTCACCGCCAGCGTCACCGCGTCCCCCTGCAGGATGACGGTGGTCTTGACGTCCATGGCCAGCGCGGCGTTCGCGACCACGAACGGAAGGCTCGCCAGATCGGGGGCGTCCCCGCCGTGTGTGCCGATGATCACGATCTTCTCTTCGGTCGTCTCTGCCATTTCATCCCTCCTTGTGGAATGTGTGGAACAACGATGTGCGATTCCCCTGGGCCGCGCCCCGGATCACGCTGCCCGCTTCGTCCCCTGGGCGACGGCCTCCGCCGTCCCCTGCTTCACGGCGGCCAGGTAGGCCGCGAATGGCCGGTAGAACATGTGCCCCCACTTGCCGAACGGTACCTCGACGACCAGCATCGGCACCACGATGGCCATGTGCACCACATACGTGGAATACGTCGCGAGCGGAAGGCCTGCAAGACGGAACACGTGCACCAGGATGCCGGTGAGCGCCACCAGGAACAGGAGGACCAGGAACACCCAGTCGGTGGGCTCGGAGAATTTATGGATCGCGTCGCGTTTCTTCAGGCGGCCCACCAGGAAGTCGACGGTCACGTACAACAGGGCCGCCGTGGCGTAGTACCCGAACAGGCGGGTCGGGTGATAGAAGGGGACGATCTCGTCGGTCTGGAACCACCGGAGAAACACGATGACGAGGACCATCATCGTGACGTACCCGGTGACCAGCAGGAAATGCTTGAGCCACCGGGTCTGCGATCCTTCGCATTCCCGCCACTTTTTCTGCGTCGCGAAGTGCTCGAAAAACGCGGGCAGCTTGCGAAGGAACAGCGAGGCGGGGACGTCGACCCCCTTCCCCGCGCCCATTACCCAGCGGTACATGCGCCACCCGTTCGAGAGAAGGAGGGTGACCAGGATGCCGCCCAGTATCCAGTCGCCGATCTCGACCCATTTCACCGGGGCGAAGGTGTTGAGCTCCACGCGGTCCGTCACCACGGGACCGTGGAAGAGGGCGAAGAGGGCGACGACGAAAAGCCCGACCAGGGCGATCGCCCCGACCTCCCACGCCGGGGAGGTGTAGAATTTCTTCCCCAGCCCCGTCCAATCGTACATCCCCGTGAGGTACCGGCGGGCGGCCATCATGGTCTCGGCGGGGTTCGCATCCCGGGGGCAGGTGTCGGAGCATTCCCCGCAATAGTAGCAGAGCCACGGTTCGAGGGATCCGGCGAGCTTCCCTCTGTGCCCCACCTGAAGGAGATGGATCATCCGGCGCGGGAACCCCCCGGTCTCCGCGGACTGGGGACAGGTGGCCGTGCAGTTGCCGCAGTTCATGCAGGTCGTGATGTCCCCGCCGCCGAACTTCGCGACATCCCGGTACAACCCGGGTACGACGCGATACGCCATCCCCGCCTCCTATTCCCGCGCCGGCTTGTACCGGTAGTAATCGTCCGCCTTCGCCTTCGGCAGCTCCTCCAGGACGCCGTACCGCCGAAGGGCCATCACCCAGAGGGTGACCTCGCGGGCCGGGCACCGCAGCGCCTCGGCGATCTCCGGGATGGTCCTGGTTTTCTCGCGAAGGAGGGACGCGATCTTCTCCTTCATGACCATCTCGTCCCGCATCACCTCGGAAGGATCCCGTCTCCGTTCGTTCGCCATCACCCCGCCTCCCGGACCAGCGCGTCGATCATCGCCTTCACCTGGGCGTTGGTGTACCCCTCCAGGTCGATCGCCTCCACGGGGCAGACGGGAACGCACCCCCCGCACCCCTTGCAAAGCGCGGGGTGGACGTAGGCGACCTCCTTCTCCCCCTGCCGCACCTTCTCGACCGCCCCGTCGTAGGGGCACGTTTTCTCGCACTCCCCGCACCAAGCGCACCGTTCCGTGTCGACCTTGGCGACAAGGGGAGGGAGGTCGACGTACCCTTTGAGCAGCAGCGCCGCCCCCTTGGAGACCGCCGCCATCGAGGACGCCACGCTCTCGGCGAGCGTCTTGGGCCCCTGGGCCGCCCCGGAGATGAAGACGCCGTCGATGACCGTCTCCACGGGACGCAGTTTGGGGTGAATCTCGTTGAAGAAGCCCCCTGCGTCGATCGGTAGCTTCAGCACGTTCACGAGATTCGCATTCTCCCGGGGGACCATCCCCGTGACCAGGACCACGAGGTCCGCCGGGATCTCGATCTCCTCGCCGCCGAGAAGGCCGTCCCGGACCCGGACGAGCAGGTCGCCGTCCGGCCGCTCCACCACGGGGGGAGCGTCATCGGCGTACCGGACGAAGACGGACCCTTTCCGTCCCGCCTCCTCGAAGAGGATCTCGCTTTTCCCGTAGGTCCGCATGTCGCGGTAGAGGTGATACTGGTTGACGCCGTCATCGATCCCGTTGGCCAGGAGGGCGGTGTGGACCGTCGCCGTGCAGCAATACCGGGAACAGTAGAGGTTCGGGTGGGGGTTCCCCTCCGTGGCCGCCTGGCGGCTTCCGACGCAGTAGACATAGACGATGGTCCGAATCTCCCGATCCCCGTAACGGAGTTTCCCGTTCGCGCCGGCAACAAGTTCCCGGAACTCCGGCAATGTGACGACGCCCGGGAGGCCGTAACCGAACTCCCCCGCCTTCGGCGCGTACGGGTCGAACCCCGTCGCGATCACGATGGCGCCGATCCGCAGCGTGATCTCCTCCAAACCCCGGACCCGGACGGTGACCGAGAAGTCTCCCACGCTTCCGCTTTTCCCGACCACCTCGGCGCCCGTGAAGAGGGTGATCCCCTCCCGGCCCCGGATCGCCTGGAGCAGGGTCCCGATCATCTCCGCCCCTTCCCGGTCGTTGGGAAACATCCTCCCCCACCGGGGGACCCGTCCACCGACCTCCGCGGCGCGTTCCACCAGGTACACGGCCATCCCGATGTCGGAGAGCGCCAAGGCCGCCCGCATCCCCGCCACCCCCGCCCCGACGACCAGCGCCGCAGGGGTCGTCTCGATCCGGAGATCGGTCAGCGGCACGCTGAGCTTTGTCCGCGCAACTCCGGCCCGCACGAGGTGAATCGCCTTCCCGGTGGCCTCTTCCCGCCCGTGCCGGTGCGCCCAGGAACATTGCTCCCGGACGTTGACCTGGGTGTACATGTACGGGTTCAACCCGGACCGCTGGGCCATGGCGCGGAAGGTGGTCAGGTGGAGCTTTGGGGAACAGGAGGCGATCACGATGCCGTCGAGTTTCTCCTCCTGGATGGTCCGGATCATCTCCTGCTGGGCGGCCTCCGAACAGGCAAAGAGGAACGTTTTGGCCATGGCGACCCCGGATTCCTTCTCCGCCGCGGTGCGAACCTTCTCCTCGTCGACGTAATCGGAGATGTTCCCCCCGCAGTGGCAGATGAAGGCGCCGATCCGTTTGCCGCTCATCGCATCGCCCGCTGTCGCTGGAGATAGGAGGCCACCTGGGTGGCCGCCGCCCCCGAGTGGAGGATCGTGTCGGGGATGTCGCGGATCGCGGAGGCGGTCCCGGCGACGAACACACCTTCGATGCTGGTCTTCCCCGGCTCGAGGTCCTCGTCGATCTCACGGACGTACCGGAACGGGTCCGCCTCGAGGGCGCCCGGCGGGAACAGGCCGAAGGCGTCGGGGTTTGCGGAGAGGCCCACGGACAGGACCACGAGGTCGTGCTCCGCCGTAAGCGGACCCCCGTCGCCGTCGATGTCCTCGTACCGGATCCCGAGGTTGCCGGAAACCGTCTCCTCGATCTTCGCCACCTTCCCCTTCACGAAGCGCACGCCCATCCCCTTCGCCTGCTCGAAGAACTCCTCGTACCCTTTTCCGAACGCCCGGATGTCGATGTAGTAGATGGTGACGTCGGCCAGCGGCAACGCCCCCATGAGAAGCTGGGCCTGCTTGATCGAGTACATGCAGCAGACCCGGGAGCAGAGCCGGTTGTCGACCGTGCAGTCGCGGGAGCCGGTGCACAGGACGAAAGCGATGTTGGAAGGCGCCATCCCGTCGGAGGGGCGCATGACCGCGTTGTACGGCCGGGTGGGAGACAGGATCCGGTCCATCTGCATCGCGGTGATCACGTTCGGGTACTCCCCGAAGCCATACCCGGGCTTCCTCTTCGGGTCGAAGAGCGTGAAGCCCGTAGCGACGAGGACGGAACCGGCCTCGACCGTTTTCCTCTCCTCCCGCATGTCGAAGTGGATGGCCCCGGCCGGACAGGCCGCCACGCACTGGTGGCACTCCGAGCAGACCCCGCAATCCAGGCAGCGGCTGGCGCTGTAACGGGCCTCCTCCTCGGTCATCGTCTTTTCCACTTCTTCCATCGACCGGGAACGGCCGGCGGCGGGAAGCTCCCGGGGAACGGCCGGCGCCCGGGAAGAGGGCGGGAGGTCCGCCCGGTCCAGCACCTCCTTCCCGTTCACCGCGGAGAGCCGGGCATCGAAGGCGATCCCGGACAGGGGGAGCCCCTGCAGCGACCGGTCGATATAGAAGGCGGCGCGCTTCCCCTGCGCGATCGCCTCGATGATCATGGAGGGGCCGGTCACGTCGTCGCCGCCGGCGAAAACGTTCGGAAGGGAGGTCGCAAGCGTTTCGGGATCGGCCTGGATCGTCCCGTCCCGGTTCAATCCGAGCTCGTTCGCGAACGGACGGGTGCTCGGCTTCAGCCCGATGGCCAGCACCGCGATGTCCACCGGGCGGGTGACGCCGGACCCCGCCACGGGGACCGGGCGCCGCCGGCCGCCGGCGTCGGGTTCCCCCAGCTTCATGGAAAGCCAATCCACCGCGACGAGCTTCCCGTTCTCCCCGAGGAACCGGTTCGGGGTCCGGAGTTCGTGGAGTTCGATCCCCTCGTCGAGGGCGGCCTGGATCTCGAAGTCGTGGGCCGGCATCTCCGCGCGGCTCCTGCGATAGTAAATGGCCACCGTCCCGGCGCCCATCCGGAGAGCCATCCGCGCCGAGTCGATCGCCACGTTCCCGCCGCCGATCACCGCCACCCGCTTTCCGGAAAGGTCCATCCTCCCTCCGGCGTTTCCGGTAGCGAGCAGATCCATCGACTCCAGGACGCCCGAAAGCTCCCGCCCCGAGACCTCCATCCCCTGCCCCTCCATCGTACCCAGGGCGAGGAACGCCGCGTCGAATCCCTGGTCGTTCAGGGAGGCGATGGAACCGACGGGTGTGCCGGTCCGGATCTCCACCCCCAGGGCGGTGACGTTCCGGATATCCCGGTCCACCAGCTCCTTGGGGAGGCGGAACGGGGGAATGCCGTGGCGCAGCATCCCGCCGGCCTCGGGCCCGCCCTCGAACACCGTGACGCCGTATCCCCTACGCGAAAGGAAGTACGCGGCGGACAGTCCCGCCGGCCCGGAGCCGACGACGGCGACCGTTTTCCCGTTCCGCGTTTCCGGCGGACCGTACTCGGGCTCGGGGTGCCGCTCGTAGTAGTAATCGACCATGAACCGCTTGATCCCGCGGATGGGCACCTTCCCTTCGACCTCGTCCCGGGTGCACTGCCCCTCGCACGGCGCGTAGCACGCGCGGCTGAGGCTGCCGGGGAGAGGGGCATCCTCCATGTGGAGGCGGAACGCCGCCTCGTACTTGCCGCTGCGGACGAGGGACACGTACCCGTGCGCCTTCACGCCCGCCGGGCAGGTGAAGTTGCAGGGCGAGGAGCCGGCCCGCTCGATGACCGCCTTCTTCGGGACCGCCTGGGGGAAGGCGATGTGGGCGGCCCGCGTCGCCACCAGGTCGGCGTTGAACTTGTCGGAGATCGCCACCGTGCATGCCAGCTCGCAATCCCCGCACCCGGTGCACGCCGCGGGGTCCACGAAGGTCGGCTTCCTGAGGAGCCGGACGGCAAACGTGCCGTCGTCCTTCCGGACGATCCCCTCCACCTCGCTGTAGGTCAGGACGGTCAGGTTGGGGTGATGCGCGGTGGCGGCCATCTTGGGGGTGGAGATGCAGCTGGAGCAGTCCAGGGTCGGGAAGACCTTGCTGAGCAGGATCATCTTCCCCCCGATGGAGACCTCCTTCTCCACGAGGAGCACCTTGTACCCCATGTCGCCCAGCGTCAGGCCGGATTCCATTCCGGCGATGCCACCGCCGACGACGAGGACGTCGTAATCCACAGGGTCTCCGCCTTTAGAGTTTGCTCAATGCCTCGGTGAACTGCCGCATGTGCGACACGAACGGTTCGGAGCAGACGGAGCAGATCGCCGCCATCTTCACCCGCCGCGGGTCCCGCCCGCGCTCCTTCAGCATCCCCTGCGCCCTTTCGGCGATCCGGGCGGTCCGGGTCGTGCAGTCGGGGAGGTAGGCGCAGTCGCCCCCGTCGGCGGCGATGAAAACCCCGTCGAACCCGGCCTCCAGCGCGTGGAGCACCCAGTTCGGGTTGATGCCGCCGGAGCACGGGATGCTGATCACCTTGACGGAAGGGGAGTAATTCATGTGCTGACTCCCCGCCAGATCGATCCCAGGGTCCAGGACGGCCGGATGCCGCTGGTGCAGGGCAGACCGATGACCTTGACGCCCGGCGAGTAGTGCATGTGGGCACTGCCGGCCAGGTCGATCCCCGGGTCGGAGATGTTGTTCGTGGAGAAGACCAGGATCTTCGGGCGGTCCCCCCCGGAAGGCGCGACCGTGGCCACCTATTTCCCCCGCTTCACGAACAGCCGCCAGTAGCCGGCCTCCTCGACGTTGCCGAGGAAATCGTGCCCCACCTTCTTCGCCCAGAGGGGGATGTCCTCTTTGGTCCCCTCGTCGGAGGACATCACTTCCAGGACGCCGCCCACCGGCACCGCCGCGATGGCCCGCTTGGCATCGAGAAGCGGCCCGGGGCACGCCGTCGCCCGGGCGTCGATCGTCTTGTCCACTTTCAGGGTCGATAGATCCAGAGCCATGGCGTTTCCTCCTTCTGCTTCGTTCGGAATGGATTCCAAAGGCCGCTTAGATGGCGGCCACCACGTATCGGGGGTCGATCTTCTTCGCGACCTGGCCGCGCTCCTTCATCTTGTCCAGCAGGACGGAACGGATCAGCGTGCACGCCTCGATGATCCGACGGTCGGCGAGACTGTAGTTGACGGTCTGTCCTTCCTTTCGGGTCTGCACGAGGCTTTGCGCCTTCAACAACGCCAGGTGCTGGCTCACGTTCGAAAGGGGAACCGCGATCACCTCCGCGATTTCCCCCACGCTCATCTCCTTCTTGGCCAGCAGGGCGAGGATCATGAGCCGCTTGGGGCTCGAGAGGGTCTTGCACAGGTCGGCGTGCAACTCGAAAATATCGGTCTTTTCCATCACTTCCTCATTTCTATCGTTAGTGCGTACATTCGATATTCAATAAGTACGATAGCAGCGAATCATCAACAGTCAACGTTTTTTTCCTTTTCGCGATGCAGGGTGTTTCCATCGGGATCCGAAGGAAACCACTGTAAGGATGGTTTCGCGCCACCTTCCCGGGTAGGAATCGCTGCGGGGGACATCGGGCGGAACAGATAATAGATACTTGCAGATCCCGGAAGCAGGAGATTGTTATATGAAAAGCCCGGGGGCATGACACCCCCGGGCTCCGGTCCCGCCACCGCGTTGTAAAGCGCGGATCTCCCTTACTTCTTCTGCTTGTCGATCTCCTGCTGGCGCAGGATGCGCCGCAGGAGCT
>Ga0315284_10012579_pt1 | contig 12047 bp, 11 predicted proteins | sample YL17G09_16_MG_FD_203696 | JGI IMG/M metagenome (GOLD analysis project Ga0315284, IMG submission 203696) | Sediment microbial communities from Yellowstone Lake, YNP, Wyoming, USA - YL17G09_16 | ecosystem: Environmental > Aquatic > Freshwater > Lake > Sediment | place: USA: Wyoming | collected...
CTCGCGCCATCGTTGTCTTGCCAGCTTCTCTCCGAGCGTCGATTGCAGATACTCGTAGAACCGTTTGGGGTCTTGGGTCATCTCCTCGCGGACAACAACACCTTGGTCAAGCATGTACCTCGTGAGTTTGTCGATGTAGTCTTTCCCTGCCTCAAGACGTATCGCTTGCGTGGTGGCGAGTCCCGTGATACGTGCCAAATCCGTTTCTATGTCGTACAGGTTCCCTTTTGCAATCTCTTCTGCGGTACCCGGTACTTGCCGTTTCTGTACCCGTTTCCACCACGATGAACCAGGAGTGCGGTTCCACTGGTACATGGATTCGCGACCCGCATCGGATACGAGTTCCTGGACGCCTTCCAGTTCCTTTAACGCTTGCTCGATGGGTTCGGATTTCATGCCTTGGAATATCGGGTCGCCGCGTTTGATCCCGTCAACCATCGTTTTCATGCGGGCAGCGACCTGTGTCTTCGTCATGGTCAAATGCGGGACGTAATTCATGCCGCTTCGCACGAGGAACCCCGCGGCACGTTTACGGGTCATCAGTTCAACGTCAATCAACGCTTTCTCGCGTTCGGCAAGTGCGCTTCGTGCCCAATTGAAGAACTGCCGTTCGTCTGGGTCGAGTCTCCGGAGCATGTCCAAGCCTTCGGGCGTGAGTCGTGGCGCTACGCCCGTACCCACGCGCTCCATGACTTGCCCCCAGAGTTCCCCGGATTCGCCGCGATAGGCTTGCTGCATTTCTTTCCCGAGTTCCTTGGTCCCCGCCTTGATCCTGCGAGCAAGTTCTATGTCAGCCTTCTTCCGCGCGCGATACGCTTCAGGGGAGAGTTTGCGACCAAGTGCACCGAGTTCGCCTTTTCGGACCTCGCGTAACTGTTTCGCGATCTCCGTGCGTTTCCCCCTGAACTCGGTCGTGTACTTCTCGCGGAGTCCCCGAATCGCTTTTCCAGGTGCCGTGACTTCGGTGGGGACCGTCTCGGCAAGCGTCATAATCGCTTCTTGCCGGCGTTTGTCGGGAACAAGTCGGTTCATTTCCTGTTCCGCGAGTTCCCCGATCCTCGGTGCGCGGCCGTCAATGTCACCCACGACCTTCTGCCAATCCTCGGCGGGTACCGCAGGATGGTATTTCCGCATGGCGTATTTGACGATAAAACCCTTTCCAAGACTCTCTTTCACGCGGCGTATTGCAGCGATCGAGTCCGTGACCTCGCCTAGTTTCTTGGCACCTTTCGCAATACCCACCGCGCGACCTGCTTTTACGAACGCCCCTCCGGGCACGTAGGTCAGGGGATCTGCGAATATGGCAAGCCCCAAGTCGCCAAGTGTGGATCCCGTGAACTCCGAGTACCCTTTCCGTTCCTTCATGTTCTGGGCAATCGATTTCAGGTACCCGTATTCCGGTTCACCACGTTGCCTACGGCGCGCTTCTTCGGCGATCCCGGCACTGATGAACTCCCCGGTGCGGAGAATGTCGAGGACGTCAACCACCGCGCCGCCCGCGGCCTTCGGAGCCTGACCCAAGGCGGATCCGACCTTTTGGACAAGGGAGCGTTCGTCGGGGAGCACTTCGCCGATTGATGGTTCTGGGGGTTTTGCCCCATAGATCGATACGCCGCCACCCGCGCTGACGCCAGCGCCTCCCCCGCGAGCCAACTTCTTTGCAAGCGGATCAAGTGGCATTTAGGGTCCAAACGGCATCGTAGGTTCGTTGGGTCTGTTGGCTAGCGCCTGTACCTTCCCGACTTCTTGCCGGCTCACCTGTTGTTGGGCACTCCCCCGGCGTTGGGCTTGCGGGCCGAAGAGCGCCTTGAGAATGCCTGCGAGCGGGATGTTGTAAATCGCGGCTTCTCGGGCCACATCTTCAAGGTCATAGGTCATACCCTCGTCGAACTCCATCCCAGGTACCAAGGCGTTGAGCGTTCGGCCCTTCCACATGGGTTTCTCGAAGTCTCCCCCAGTTTCCGTCTGGATTTCGTCGTAAATTATCCGCATCTCGTCTTCGGGCGGTGCGCTCGCCATTACAGTTTGAAGGTTCGATAGGTTGTCCAAGGCAAGGTTCACGGCCAACGCATCTTCGTCTGTAACCGGGTTCCCTTCTTGGGCTTTCGCGTACTTGTACCGCGCGGCACGCCCAAGAAGCGTCGGATTACGGTCATCGAGTCCCGTCTTGTCGGCCGTGCGCACCGAGTATGGGCCAATTGACCCAACTGTGCGCCAGTCCTTGACCTGCTCCGTAACGAAATCCATCTCGGTCTTCGGCGGTTTCCCCGTCGTCTCTCTGGCCCCGATCTCAGCCATCCGGTACCCATGCTCAAGTTCCAGTTTTTCTCGCTCTGGGAGCTTCCCTTCGGGCTGTGGCGGGGCAAACCGCCGCGCCATCTGTGCCTCAAGTTGTCCTGCACGGCGTTCCGCGCCACGGACGATAGGTGCGGCTTCTTGGGCCACGATACCCGCAATGTCACGTTCTTGGACTGCTGTGCCCAACCGCGCCTCTTCCTCGGCACGCCGCGTCTCGGCTTGTTTCTCAAGGTCGAACTGTTGGCGCAACATGTTCTCGCGTTCGAGGTTCTGGCGTTCGACCTCCCCTTGCCGCCGTTCCCCCATTTTCTGCTCCTGGCGGGATTGGTACCCCCGAAGGAGTCCGGAGAGAAAGTTTGCGGCACCACGTTCAAAGTTGTCGCCCATAATCACTTACCTCGCTATCGGAAAATCAAAGACGGACCCACGTATGCCGGGTTTGTCCCACCTTGGGGCTGTGCATATGTCGGAACCTGCCCACCGCCTCCACCGCCGAACATCCCACCGATCGCTCCTGTAACTGCGCCCACACCACCAACGGCTCCAACAACTTGTCCTGCCACACCCATCAACTGATCCCATGCGGAGTTGCCTTGAAGCCCTTGCTGGAATTTCGCGAAATCCTTCTGGTTCTCGACACTACGGAACTCGGTAAGCGCCATCGAGAGGAAGTCTGTGAACCCTTTGCGGGCATACGCCAACTCTTGTTGTTGGATCCCGAGAATTTGGCTTTCAAACTCCCCAAGCGTCTCCGCGGCTTTCCCGGCAACCGAAGCCCGGATCGCTTGTTCAGCAGCCGGAGCGTAACCCGCGAACTCCGCCCCTTTTCGTCGAAGCGACTGTTCCATCGCCCCGGTTTGGCCTCGGGTCACTGCGCCCATGCCTAACCCCAAGTTCTCAAGGTATGACCGGCGAAGTTCGTTGAACTCACCTAACTGCCGTTCCTTGAGCATTTGTTCGAGGGCAAGAGAGTGTTCGGCCGCAGTACCAATTCTGCGTCCCAAGATGTCTCTCTCTCCTGTTTGTTTGAAATAGGGTTCTGCGGCTTGTTTCCGAGCTAACTGCTCGGGTGATAAGCGCGACGTATCCTGCCACGCAGGCACGCCTCCGGGCCGCACTTGCCGTGTGTCCCCACCAAGTGCAGGTGTTTGCGTTATCATCCCGGGTTGCCGGTTCAGCAATGGAGGAGGCGAGTACGGTTTACGACCCGCAACTTGAGGCATCCCGGCTTGAGTCGTTTGAGTCCGGCGTTTCGACGGTGGTTTAAAAGCGTTCGCCATCTTTTTACCCTCTCACAATGACATCCACAAAAACGGGCGCGTCCGCTTGCAGGTAAATGGCCGACTGGTCAGCGGCCCGTGTTTCCCACACGTCAGGCGCGGATCCAAAGTATCCTGCACTCTTTTTGATAACATGGTAATAGGCAGGTATCATCCCTAGCGAATGCCCTACCTGAGTTTCATTTGTACCGATTTCCACGTTCTCGATTTTCTGCACCTTGAGTTTTGAAGCGGGGATCTGTCCCCGAATGTTGCTTGGGCGTATCCCTCGGTGCAATTGGTCAACGTCTTCATTTAAGGCGGTAACAAACGAGGGATCGAGTTCGGCTTCCAGGTCCTCGATCTTCTGATCCGCAAGCGTCTCTTCGTCCATGCGATCACGTCGCGCGAGTTTCACCTTGCGCCCTGAAATGAAGTGCCGTCTTTGTGCCATTTTCTTACTGACCTATGAACGCCATTTGAGCCGTGTACGTGTAAGAAAGCGCAGGAACAGCCGTGTGCTGTATGGCCGCAACCATACTCACTGAGTTCATGGCAACCACTACAAAATGGTGAATCGCATTTGCCCCCTGCGTCGAAGACGCACCAATAATCGGAATCCCAACCAGTGTGGGCGTTGTAGTAAAGTTTGGGTTTCCGAATACTGCCTGATTCGAGTACACAACAGTCCAACTATAAGGACTTCCGTCAGTAATAGTCGGATAACGGGTTGGGTACGTGTGTGTAGCAATAATAAACTTGACTCCGCTTGCTGGTCCTAGTTTGGGTGTTCTTGCCGCAAGCACCCCCGAATCAGATGTCTTGTAATAAAGATGGTCGCGCAGTATTTGAGACGACGCCACTTTCCCAGCAACAAAGTTTGAGTCAGCTACGTGTTGGGACACAATTTGCTGAGGTCCAAGGTGGTAACTCTCGAACCCGCTTACTCCGGTACCGTAGTTAAGCGAGTTCACACCCCCGCTACACATTTGGGCAATGACGTTCACAAAGTTTGTGCTCACCGCCGAGGCCACAAAGTTACCTGTTGGTCCACTCGACGACACGATGTTGACAAACGAGATGTTGCCCATAATTACACCGCCCCGATTGCCATAAAAGTAACCGTATAGGTTTGCGACGACGCCTGAGCGTAACACGCCAGGATGCAAGAATTTGATTTGGGATTTATGTAACCAATCCCCTTTGGACCAGTACCGGATGTGCTATGAGCTTGAAACACTGGCTGACCAACAAAGTACGGAGTGGTTGTGAAACTAGGGTTCCCATGAATAGCATTCGACCAGTTGACTGTTATACTAAACTCGCCGGTTGCTATTTGAGCTTGGGTCCATGTGTACACCCCGAGTCGAACGCCGTTCGCAGGCATTAGACTAGCAACCATGCCTGCAATAGCTAACTGCACTCCCTTATCCGTTCTGTTGAAATTGAAGTTGTCGTGGACAAGGCACGCAGACGAAAACTTTTGGACGGGGAACCCGTGTGCCGACAAATGTTGGGCGAGAATCGCGTTCGATTGAACATTCTGGGACTTGATTGAACTCTGGCCGTAGTTATCGGAGTTCATCGCCGAACTGTTTAGGGCCAAGACAACTTGCGAAAAATTGTTTGTCATAGGCGCTGCAAGTACTGCATCACCCGAACTAATCGCGGACATATTTCGAATATTAACCACTGGCCGCTCCTATGAACGCCGCGTATGCCGTAACAGGTGCGTTCTGACTGAAGTCAATAATAAAGGAGAACACAACGGAGCACCCGCTAGAATTTATGCTACTGATTTGTCTATACCTTTGTCCCTGGGAAGTTACATTAGCAAGCGTTCCCGTATACATGAAATACGGTTGAGCGAATATGTGGGGAGTCGTGATGAACGAAGGCGCGCCATCTATCGCTTGGTTGAAACTAAATGACCAGCTCTCCGAATGAGAGTTATCGGTTCCGCTTGTAAACGTCATCGCCGAACTGTATCTGGCGATCTCCATTCCTTTTGCCGGGAGACTCGCAAACGTCGGCCCCAACCTCAAGAACCGTGCCCCCGCATCGCTCGACTTGTAGTTGACATGCGATTCTCTAAACGTCACGGCCGAAAAGTGTGTCGAGTACACCTGAGAGTTTGATACGTGTGACGATTTCATTTCAGCCGTCAAAATGTTCTGGCTCATTACAGCCGCCACGCCATAGTTCTCGGAGTTCAAGCGGTTCGAGTTCACGGCGGTTGCGATCTGCGAGAAGTTGTTTGATACGACACTTGCCAGACACAGGTTAGAACTCGCGGACCCGTTTGCTATGACTGACATGCTGGCGATATTGACCATTGCTGTTTACACCTCGTCCCGGTCTTCGCGGACGAACTTGATCGAGAACCCCTGGATCTCGGTATCCGGCAAGTGTGAGTTGCCTCTAAAGGTGAACCCGATTCTTCGGCCACACACGTTTTGAGGGAATCTCAAAAGAGTCTCACCTTGCACGATTGCACCCCAAAAGTGGTCTAGGGTCTCGTTGGGCAATGCCCCCTGCCAGTTAAGGTTCACTTCGTCCCACACATGGTTCGCGGTTGTGGTAATAGTGAGCGACCCTTCAACCGATCCTTCATCCACATCGTAGTCCACGTACATTGGCTGAGGCGTCTTCACACGCACGAGAAGCGCCATAAACGTTTTTACTCGGTCCGGCTCGCCGCAATCAAAATACTTGGTTTTCGCATTCCACACGATGTCGGTAAAGGACACACTCTCGTAGTACACGTCATCAAGTAACTGCACCGCTCCCGTTGCTTCTTGATACCCCGCGGCGTTATCACAGGTTGCCACAAGCCGTTGGGTCTCGTCCCCGCATTTCATCTCGACAAACTGGTTGAACCCAAACACTACCGCAGAACCATCCATGTAGACGTGCTTTGTCCAAGTGTTCGTGAAGAAGTCGTATTCCAAGACCACGTTATTCTTGGCTGCCTCCTCTTCGGTAGTCGAAATCGCCAACAGATATTTGCGATTGTGGTTGTCGTAAACACCCGCGGCGTACTGACGGCGTTCGGGTTGGATCGTTTCAAGGATCGGGTCGATCAACTTTGATTGCAACGACTCAGGTTTGGTACCATCAAAGAACATCACGCCTCGGTTCGAGAGAAACATGATCCCGCCCTCACCTAGGGCAAGCGAGTTTGGAGCAATACACCCCACAGCCTCGTCCACCAACTCTGTTTCAATGTCAGGGATTCCGGGCACAAGTTCCTCGTCACCGCCGTAAATACCCGTGATGTTGTTGGGTTTAAAGACAAATAGTGCGCGGTTCTTCCAGGACACCAACCCTGTGATCCCTTCCCCGTCTGTCTCCTGTATGGGTTGCCAAGACTGGAACCCTATGGCCCCCGGCTCGCCAGCTCTTGAAAAGTACACCCTTGAGGCGTTGTTCACAGTCTTTGTTGTAAAAGTGCCGTTGTACTTGTCGTACTGACCCGCATTCATCGTGTAGACATCGGGGATTTCTGCGGTGACATCCGCGATCCACAGCCGACCTTTGTAGATGCAGGAAAACCGAGCGGGAGGGACGCGTTCAAAGTTGCTTTGCGAAGAGAGCATGATGCCTGAGGACGGAGGATCCCCGTAATCTGTAAAGAGCACGTCGCCTATAGCAGCGGCGGTAAAGGTTGCGACATCAAACGACCCGATCCAGTAATATTGGGTGCCAATGATGTAACTATTTGCCAAGAGTTCTGCTGCAGTGGTCGCGGTAGGTACCCCAAGAGAACGGTAAACGTTTACGGATTTCGCCTGTGAGGGGAACGCGAACAAATTCCACCCGCCTGCAGCCGAGCCTTTTGTGATCTGGTAGGTGTTATCGGTTGCCGACACGTTCTCGACAACCACAGACCAGAAGTGATCTCCTAAGAGACTTTCCCGCACAAGTGACCCGTACACCGCGTCGGTGGCGCTTTCGTGTAACGGGAAACTCTCGCAAAGGTAATCGTCGTTCAACTGGTAATCGACAGTGAACCGATAGGAGTGATCGTTCCCAACGGTCCAGCTCCCTCCACCCGAAACTACGGTTGACAAATCAAACACGCAGTCGCGGTCCATTGCCCCGCGTGACTGCGCCTCGACGAACGCGGACCCAAATACCGGGTTGTATACCGCAGGTGTCCCGGTGAGTCCTACCGCGTACACTGTGTTCTTCCACTGGCAGAACCTTGAGAACCCGTCGGGTGACTTGGGCACCGACCCGCCGGCCACAAACACCCCATCGTTCGCATCGAGAAACGCATTCAGCGATTGCTGTATGATGAACTTCCTGAGACCCGTCGAGTTCGTGTACCGATAGATGCCCTTGACCTCAAGACCACTCCCAGAGGGGAGCAGGTGCGCGCCACTTGTGTCGTATCTCCGAAGCCCCGCCCTTGGTTTCAGTGACCCCTTGAGGTCCACGCGGACATTTTGGCAATCACGTAGTTCGTCATCCCGGAGCTTGAACGAGGACACAGCCTTGTTCAAACCTCCGCCGAAACCGCGCACAGTAAATGTCGGTAGTCCTGATCGTGTCGTCATTCTACTTACTCTTCGACAATGTACCCGCTATCTTGGACGCATTGCGCACTATCCCTTGAGGGACGCCCCGCCGCCGATTTCGCTTTCTCAACTTCGATGTCCCCCAACTGCCGCATCATACGCGCCAATTCGTAATCCTTCTTCTTTATTGCTAGTATCTCTGCGGCCCGGTACGGAATCGTCATGTGCCAGTGGATCGGTAGTTCGGGAATCTGGCCCGAGGTCGTGAGTTCCGTGGGCCGCTGGTAATAGTACATCTGTAATTTGTAGATAGCATCAGGGACCGGGAACAGCCAAAGATCTCCCGGAAGTTGTGGATCGTTTTCAACAGAAGTCGCCCACCGTTCGATCTTGTAGTATTCAGGGGTACTCTGCTCAGTTGTGTGGCCGTAAGACACGTCCTCGAACTGACGTACCGTTTGGGGTGTCAACTGCTCCCAATTTCCGGTCGCAGTCTCCAAACGTACCATTTTTACCGTGAGATAGTGCTGGGGAATCGCGTACTGTTGTGTACCAGCAACAGTCGTATACTCACAAAAGGTCAGCAAATCCTCGATCTCGGATGCAATCATGGGCATCACGCGATTGATACACGCCTGTACTTCAACTTCTGTTACCCCAGAATTTGTCACCGATGACACACCCAGAAAAAGGAGGGTTTGGTTTTGGAGTTCCGTAAATGTCATTGGATTACCTTCTCAGTATTCAAGTAAGACACCATGGCCTTGTGCGTTGGCGATACTGACGCAATGGTTTTCTTTGTTGCCGTACAATCTATAATGACCTTCTCTGTTCCTAGTGTAATTGGGACTACTCTCTCCGTACAGGGGACACTCACAATTATCTTCTCCGAACACACAAAGGATACAATCTGTTTTTCTACCCCCGGAGGAATTCCAGTTCGAAGAGTTATTCGTAGAACAGGGCGATTCGATGCAGCGTTCTGAGACGCATAATAAACTAACGAGTCTACCAAGCCATTTTCTTCAATGTCTGATATGCGAAAGTAAGTGGTTCCCGATAAATCGAGATGTGTCTTATCAACGGCGAACTCATACCATTCAAGTACACTAATCGTGTTCTCATCTTCATTATACGCATTCGTCGAAGCCCAATCTGCCTCGGATGCCTCGAGTATCGTACCCCAATTGTCTACCGTCGTTGTGCTTCGAAGTCGATGTGTCGATATCGCCCCAACTATAAAACTACAATACACACGAAAAACGACAGTATCAATATCGCCAACAACAAGACCAAGCGCAGATAGATCGAATTTGAAATACGACCGGTAAAGCGTGTAGGTATCCACCGTGATCGTTGATTTAAACGAACGTCCAACACGCACCGTACCCAATGAAGTATTTACGGCGTAAGTAATCGCCATTACGGTTTTTCTGGCAACGGAGGATCTCCTGGCGGCATTGTTGTACGTTTCTGAATGTAACCGTCTCCGCTGTCGCCTTCGTAGTCATCTGACATTTATGTCCTCCATTTCACGGCGTACTTAATATGACCTTCTCGGTACATGGCGAAGAAGCCACTACCTTTCCAGTTTGCAGCGAACTTGCGACAGACTTCTCGGTACAAAGAGCCACCGCAATCGTTTTCTCGGTGCAAAGCGAGCCTTGGATTTGTTTCTCGGTCGTGTAGGTGCCAACAACCCTTAGTTCATATATGAATATTGTGAACCCCACACTGATCGCTTCGGGAAAAAACGTAAACACGTCCCCTGGTCGAAAATCGAGACCTGTAATATGGATCGTTGTGATCCCACCCGATCCTGGACTGTCACCCGCCCCCCACTTGCCAACGTAGTTCCCGTTTTTGTAAATGTTAAACCACCAATTACCCCCACCTGGTTCGGTTCCCCAATATGTCGTAACAACGAGTTTTGTTAAACGCTCAAGATTGTCGGGAAGGGTAACTAAGTAATAGTCCGATGCTCCGTCTTGCTTGGTATAGACGTAGGATGAAACAGCTGGTGCTTCCGGATCTCCGTTAATCGCTGCCGCGTGATCTGCCGCACCTTTCATGCTCCACTCCTGCGGCGTGCTGTTCGTGTAAACGAGTACCGAGCTTGCCATCTCAGTTCCCTGGCACGAACTCAGGAAGAGCGGTAGTATCGCTACTGACAACAGGAACGTTTTCAGCTTCATCTCTTACCTCCACTGACTTCTTGATGATCTTCACACAAAGAACGTTTTGGTTTGTGACCATACCTTTGGAATCTTGAATCGTTGTCCCTTCTGGTATGTCTGTGATCGTGTACGACTCAATCTGGTTTGAGCACGCCGCGAGTATCACGTCAAACTTCTTGCGGTAAAATATTGTGCGGTGCTCGTCGCCGGGCCAACGCTGTGCCCCGAACACCACGGTTTCGGGCCAGAAATTCATCGCGCCTTCCTCGGTTGCCGCGGCAAGCGCTTTTTGCATTGCCACCACGCCGTCAGGCACGTCGATTTGGAGCAGGCCACCGGGTTGCAAGTATTTCAACCAGTTGCGCACGACCCCAAGCGTCTCGTTTGGCGAAATGTGCTCAAGTAAGTGACTTGCCAAAATCTCTTTGGGCCGGCCGTACTTCTTGACGGCCTCGGCAAGATCCCGTACATCACACTTGAACTCACAATCTGTCGTGAGATCAAGGTTTATGTATCCCGGAAGGTTCACCCCACCCGCCCCAAGGTTGAACTTCACGTCCTCGTTCTTCTCGCTTTTTGAGGCGATTGTGCCAAACGTATGATCGTTGAATTCCTTGTGATCCAAGTCTGGGTAGAAGAATACTTTATCGAGAACACGCCATCCAGGTCCGATTCCCTGATAGTATCCGTAGTACACGGTTTGTCTCTGAGACGGGTGAAAGACCTCGTGTTCGCAAAGGACGCCTGTATCGACAAAGGTTCGCACGCCTGCTTTTTTCTTTGCAAGCATACAAAAGTAAGCATCTTCGGTGCAAAGCATTGGGATGTCCCAATCGCCGGAGTGGTCTCCGCACCGAACGGTTTTGAAGAATCCGGGGACAAGAAAATCTCCACACCGAGGGCACACCTGCGTTTCGACTTCTTGTTTGTCGTACTCACCCCACGGCTCGGGGCAAATGTCGTTCTTGCACCGATACTTTGTGATGTGGGGGAGGAGTTTCAAGAACGCCCCCACAGGGATCAGCGTACAACCCATGCCGATCGCATCGACCTCGAAGAAGTCTCCGGGGTTCCAGTCCTCGAACCCTGCGGTATGACCGTTGATGTGGACCATTGGCACCGGGGGCTGAGATTTCGAGTACACGACGCCGCCCACAATCATGTCAGCCTCTTGGGGGTTCGACTTTTGTTTATGGGGGAACCGTTCAAGGAGTTTGATAAGCGCATCCTGGGGCGCTATTGTGTCGTCGTCACGAAACAATACGAACCCCATCTTGTTTTTCATAGCAATGTCCGCGAACTCGCATCGCGCGACATCCACAGGTTTCCCCTGGATAATGTGAAGACCGACGTTGGCGAAGATAGGAGCCCCCATAGTCTTTTCCGAGTAAAGGAACCCCGCACTCACCTTCCCGAACGTCGGAATTGAGATCATCACGCCTTGATAGTGAACATTCTTCTCGTGGTCCACTGGCATAGTCAACGCTTGCTCTTGGGTATCCACTCTCACTCCTTCGTTTGTTTATAAGCGGGGGCCAAAGTTACTTGACCCCCGCTTTGTTGTTGCCTGAACAGGTTCTTTAGAACCCTTGCAGACAGTTGATGAACGCGAGGGCCGGAACCGATCCGGTCACATCGGCCAGACATCTCGCACACGCGCCAACGTGCGAACTCTGTGCCACCGCAGACGTGAGTTTTCCACTCACGCTTGCGAACAGCATGATATTCGCCGCCGCCGTCACGGTAAGGTTGACGCTTCCTACTCCGTACTTCTGCGCCCAGAAATACGC
>Ga0315284_10012581_pt1 | contig 12047 bp, 9 predicted proteins | sample YL17G09_16_MG_FD_203696 | JGI IMG/M metagenome (GOLD analysis project Ga0315284, IMG submission 203696) | Sediment microbial communities from Yellowstone Lake, YNP, Wyoming, USA - YL17G09_16 | ecosystem: Environmental > Aquatic > Freshwater > Lake > Sediment | place: USA: Wyoming | collected...
CCGCGGTCTTCGATTAATCCAGCAATTCCGCCACTGCGCACAATGTGAACGCTCGATACTCGCGGTGGCGCGGTTCCGCCAACACCAATGTAACCATTCAGCGCGAACGTGTGCCTCGTTATTCTATTTGCTGTGCTCATAGAGTGCGCACGTGCGTTGCACCTTGTTCGCCTTGAAAGTTGATGGCAAACGAGACTGTTTATAATGCATTGCTTTACTTAGATTTTTTTTTTCGCTACGTCAAACGCGCGTTCAGTGGCGCAATGATTTCTAGCGTGTCGTAGTCTGTTGGCGGCATGCTTGGAACGAAATTCGGCGCGCACGCGAACTGTGAAAACTTTCCCTCTTCTGCCACACTCTCCTCTTGTGCGTCGAGACGTGTGAAAATCACGCCAGCGCGACCCAACAGAAGCAACGAAGCGCGTCTTCGAAGCACGCGATAGTCCTCGTCGAGAGCATCGTGATCTGGCACCGCTGCAGAATCGGTCTGCTGCGCGTTTGCGAGCACAGCGTAGTCGGCGGCCGTCATCTTTCCCTTTGGAATGAAGAAAATGTCGACGTCTTCTGCAACGCCTAGCGGATCGCGCACACGGCGCACGAGCAACGGACGTTTGTTCGGTGCGTAGGCGCCGACGGAAAAGCGTCGCTCCATGATATCGATCGCTGACTCTGGTGGCTCGGGTGTTGTTGAATGAGTCCGTCTCTCGCGACGCGGCAAGCGATCTGATTTCGCACGTTCGAGCAACGTTGCCGCGGGTGATGATGATTTCGAGAGAGACGAATTACTTGAGCGCGAGAGATTCGATGATCGCGCGAGAAAATTGTCCTCTCCGTTGATCCTCGGTAACGCCGTCAGTGGTGGCGAATCACACGGGCCTCGAGGAGAACGAAATGTAGGCGTCAACGCTCGCTCCGGTCGCGGCGACGTTGAGAGAGGTTTGGCATCGTACGGTGTGCTCGAACGACGTCGAAGCGGCACGCAGCCGAGTGTTGTCTCACACGCTGACTTTTCGCCGACGTCCAATTTACGCAGACGAGGAATCAACACTGAGGGCAATGCTAGCGGCACGAGCAACTTGGCTTGTGTGGTCGACGGTTCGTCGGTGCTCTCGGACATGGCGTCGATGAAAGTTTCACAGAGAATAAAATAAAAGACACCTCAGTTTATAATTTTTCTTTTTCAAGTGGCACCGCAACAGCGGCGACAAGAGATTTACTCGGATGCAGCGAACGCAAGCATTCCTTGTAGATGTTTGCCTGGTCAATGCAAGTGTCGTCGACGTTCTGCTTCTGCACTCGTAATCCCGTCTCAGGATCGGCGGTGAATTCCAGACGCCGTCGTTCGTTCTCAGCGTGACTAGTCTGCAACGTCTCCAGTTGACTGTCGATGCGCTGGCGGAATTTACTGAGCGCCTCGTGCCATTCGACGCTAGTTTTCCGGTGCTCTTTCAAATCGAGAAGCGTGACTATTTCGGAGAGATCGATGACGAGTTCGCGTATGGAAAGTTTGATCTCGTATGTGTTGCCGGTCAACCGCTGCAACCAGTAGTGCAACGCGATAATGAGCAGTGTGTTTGCAATTACGAAAATTCCAGCGTTCATTTCTTGTTGCTCTTGCGAGCAGTCGTCGTTTTTTTCTCTCCGCTCAAAAGAAGGTCGAATTTCGCGTGCACGCTGCGCATGTCGACTTTCATGCGATTCGTGTCGCGAGTGCTCGCTTCGCCGTGCGATGGAGACGGTTGCTGAAGCGTGCCGAAATTGAAGACAAAGTCGGGCGACTGTACATTCTCTGCACGTGTCGGCCGCACGTACAAACCGCGCTGCAGCGAGTAGCAGACAGCGACGTCGTCTTCGTCCTCCGCCAGCGTAGCAATATACTCAGCCAGTGGCACAGACGCAAAGGTGATGCCGGCATTCTCGCCGACAATCGCAAACAATTCGAGCAACCGCAGCGCTGGCAGATAGAACAGATCGGCGAACCTTGACGTTGCTTGGTGCGCGTTCTGCACGTCCAGTGCAAACAGCGGGCCGTATTTCGCGAGCGACATATCAGCCGGCACAGATGTAATGCGATGCGTCTGCACGTAGTCAACCGCCAACTCGCTGACGATGTTCGAGATAAGTTCGAACTTTTTTCGGTTGTCGGTGAACACATCCGCGCGTTCGACAGCGGAAAAAAACTGGCTGTCGGCGTCGGAGAACTGACCCGTCTTGAAAGACTTGAGCGCGGCGCGCAAGCGACTTTCGGAGCGGCCGAGCGCTCCGAATGGTGTCGTGTGGAAACGGAAGAAGAATTGCATGAGATTTGGGAATCGGCCTTGCTGTGAGATGGCGGTGTTTCTCTCGGCTGGATTCATGACAACATCGATTTTCTCGGCGCCGGCGCTCTTCTGATCTCCAATGATCAACGCGAGAAATCGATCGAACGCGTCGAGAAGTGTCTGCGTCACCGTCAGCACTTCGGTGGGACGAATCGAAAATGCAACCATTCGCGGTGCGAGAAGACTGACGAATACATTGATCTCTTGAAGATCATCGTCGATGGTGAATCCGGACGTGCGAGCCATCACGCTTTCGATTGTGACGCCGTCGAACGCCACTTGATACGCAAGCACTGAGAGACGCAGCATTTCTCTCTGCAAATCATTCGCGCGACCGACAGCCGGCAAGTGATCGCGCGAAAGCGCGTTGAGCGTTTTCTGCAAAGCGTGATTGCCCTTCTCGAACACACCAAATTGCGTTCGTGCGACAAAATTTGTCGTGGACGGTGTGGATGTCGGCGCTTCAGGCGACGCCTTTTTGGGCTTGCGTCGTTTCGCTCGCACTGGCGGTGGTGCGTCGGGTGGCAGCGTCCATGTCAACAACGCGGGCAGCCAGCCTCGAAAACGTTTGTACTGCGGGCGCATGTCAAGCAAAAATATCGACAGAGCGCCCAATTTCTCTTTGTACGCGGTGTCGATGTTCTCCTCGGTGACACTGTTGTCGCGATCGATCACGGTCAAATCAGTTATCAACTTTTCGGCGACAGAGAAGAAGATCGCGAATGTGTTCTTCTCTTCTTTGTCGTATTGTGCGCAAAGAACGTGTCTTTCGCGGCGCAGATGCTCATCAAGCGGTTCACCCAGCACAGTGAGATGCGTTTTCGGCTCGAAGTACTTGTTCTGACGCTCACTCATCGTCGACTGAACACGCGTCCAGAAGTAGTTGATTTGTTGCATGATTTGCGCCGACCACGCTTTCGCATTCGTGACACGCGCAAGTCCAACGACATCGTAGGACGAGAGAAGAATAACACGACCAGCCATAATTTGTGATTGAAGCGCGAGCGCTGGCTCGGCTGCGTCCGCGCGCAACGGCGTGCGTGTGACGAGAGCACCAGTTTTTCCTTGTCCGAGCATTAGATAGATTACAATGTCGCGGTCGGCGTCCATCGCGCCAGTCTCTGTCATGGTTGCAAGCGCCGCCTCGAAACGAGCGAAAACTTGGTTCCAGAGAGGTTTTTTGTCCAGCGTGATCTCGGTGCTCGGCTCGTGCTCTTTTTTCAGCGAACGCCAGTACTCTCGGACCACGCGCATCAACGACTTGGCACCAAGCGCCGGCTGTGTTTGGTAGAAGGAAACTTGCGCACGCACGTCGTTCTTCTTCGCGCCCTCTGTTAATTCTTTTATGGCAAGCGTTACCATGCGACCATGTGACTCGTTGGCATTCTCGAGCACCGCTTCCTCCGCAGCCACGCGTGCGTTGTCATCATCGTCGTCGCTCATCCTCTCTCTCGGATTGTCGTTGAAGAGGAGAAAGAATTACGCGAACACTTTTCAAATAAAGCGCGTTCTCTTTATTTAATTTGGCCAGTCGCGATGCTCTTTATACTCTGCACGCAAGTCGAGCAAGATGACGCGTTCCGGATGCGTGAGCAGTGCCGCGAACGCATGATCGAGTTGTCGAGCGCTCGGCACATTGCAGTCCTCCGCATCGACAACGCCGATTTTGTTGGTTTCGAAATCGTAGAAGATGGCAACAGCACGTGCACTCTCCGGCGCGCGCTGACGATGACGCACTTGTCCGCGCATGTGCTGCACGGCTTCAACGAGCGGATTTCCCGCGTAGAGAAACGGCATGCTTGCGAGAGGCGTCGACGGCACAGCCATGACTTTGCGCAACTCTCGTTTCGCATTCTCTTGCATCCGGTCGACGATGCGCTCTCGCTTCTCCCATTCGGGACGCGATTTCTCTGCCGTCTTGCGTAATTTCGGTGCGGTCGGCTTCTTTTTCGTCGCTTCTCCTTTGTCATCGTCATCATCGTCATCATTGTCTCCGCCACCAACAACAACAACACTCGATTCGGGAGCGCGCACTTTTTTGATTGATTCCTTTACCGACGCACGCAGAGAGAACAAACATGCAAGATCGGCCGTTGAAAAAACAAGGATTGTGTCGGCACGTTTCTCCTTGACATCGACGAGACGCTGTGAGAGCGTTTTGAAGTGAGAAAAGGTGGCCTCTTCGACGAGGGGCAGCGTTTTGTCGTTGATTCTGTACACGTAATTCACAACCGCGGCCGTCTCTTTCGCGTTTTTGAATCGTGCCACCAGTTGCGCGTACACCATTTGTTTCAAGTAGCGCACACTGCCGCCGGGTGTGTGCGTTGTGAATGTCTTGAACCAGTCGGTGAGAAAATACAGAGTGCCATCAATCTCGTTCGTCGGGTTCGCTGAGAAGAGTTGCAGACGCGTCGCGAGATTTTTCTCCTCCCGTTCACCGCCAGCCTCATCGTCGTTGTCATCTTCTGGAGAGAGAGTTTCAATGCCTTTTTGATCTTCTCCTTCGTCGCCCGCCGGTTTCTCAGCGAACGTTCCGCGTTTCACCCCTTTGCCTTCCGCTGCGAGGTAGTCGAGGGGTTTGAGCGCGCTTTGAGGGTTGCCTTCCGTGGGCATTTTTTGTTTTTTGTCGCGCGTAATGACACAGTTTGTAAACAGCGACAACAAATTTATCACAGCCGTCGTACGTGTATGTGTGTGTGCGCGCGCCCACGCGTGACTTTTTAGCGCAAAACTGTAAAACTTTCTAAATGCGGTCAGTATTTTCGGGCGCGCGGGCCGCGCAAGCAGTGTCGCGTAGTCGTTAACCTGCATTCATGTCGATGATTACCAACACTCTGCTTGCGGGCTCGTGGCTTTCCACCGCCGTGTCAGGCGTCTTCATCATCGTTGCCATCATCCTCATGGTCATGCGCAACGGCAAAACAATGTCGGCAAAGGCCGCCGCCGGCACCAATGCCAGTCGCTGGGCGGGAATTCGAGCGGCGATTCTGAACAAGCCGACGCTGGCCATCGAACTTCTCACAGTGGGCGGCGTCGCGTTTTTCGTACAAGCACTCGCCTACTGGGCGATGTTCTTCGGCATCGGCATCACTGGAGGCGTCTACTGGGGCACACAACTCGGCTGGATATTCTTCTTCTTCTTCGTCGGCAAGGCACTCGCCGATTACGTTTGCCAAAAGCCCGACTGGAAGTTCTTCACCATGTACGCAATGGCAGGCGTCGGCGGTGCGCACTTCGTCGGCGACTTCGTCGGCGCAGCGAACCTCGCTGGCTTCGTCGCGCTTGGTGGTGCTTTGGCGCTGTTCGTCATCATCGAGGTGGCGATGTTTCGCGATCGCTTCACCTCGGATTGCGGAAAAATGGACCCATGGGTTACCATCATCATTGGGTCGTTCGTGCTTGTTGTTCTCGTCGGCTACTATTTGCCGTACATCTTGTCGCCGGTGTTCACGTTTGCGATCTCGCAGGCCGCAACGCTGATCTGGTTCCTCTGCGCCGATTTTCTTGTCGTCATCTGGTTCGTCATCGCGGCCGCAACTGCAATGGATTGCGAGGCTGTCAAGAAGGCACTGATCGAAGCAGGCACAAAGGCGGCGATGGAGACACCTGGACCTGCAACACCTTTGCTTCAGAAGTCAAACATGCAACGCGCAAGTTGGAAGCAGAACTGAAATGAAACTTCGCTTTCCGCACACGCACACACAAGAACAAAGTTGACCTTTTTGTTTTTCCTCTCCCTCTCTCTTTTCAGTGACTAAAACCAAACTTCGAAGTTGTAAGTACGCAGAGTGAGGTGGCGGGAAACGGTTGTATTGCCAGCGCAAACTTTAACGTCGCGCGCGCGCGCCCCACAGAAACAACAAAAACAACAACAAGAAAATGACTTCTCACGCAAGTTCGATGTGGGAGGAAACAGAAACCAGCGGCACTAAACAGCAAGCAAGCAAGCCCGACACCGCAATGGAGAAAAACTTTCTCGCTGGCGTACGCGCGCAGACGGCGGCAACTTTCGGCACCCGACCAACTCAGTTTGCCGAAACACTCGACGGCCAAACAGTGGCCCCGAAGAAATCTCAGAAGCCAGCGACGACACCGGCACCAGTCTCAATGATCATCGACGTGCCATTAGAATCGCCTAAATCTGTCCCCGTTGCACAGCAAGTACCGAAGCGCAAATTCGATGATGTCGAAGTAAATGACGGCGATGACGATGATGATGACGATGACGATGACGACAAAGACGACGATGACGAGGATGATGATGACGATGACGACAACGAAGATGACGATGCTGAAGACGACGAGGATGCTGATGTCAAAGACAAATGGCTGCCACCGGCACAGCGCATCCGAGAGATGAAACGCAACGCGCGTCCCAAGGAGGGCGCACTCGTTGATCCCGAAGGCGGCAAGAGTGACGACGAAGACGCCGAGATGAAGACGCCCGCCGAGCACCTCTTTGGCGAGAAGGGCGTCAAGGAGATTCACGATCACTTGAAGCACGATCCGGCGTTCAAGAACGGCATGCCGAACTCGGCGATCGCCTTCATGAACACCTACGTTACGAACATGCTGGCGACGAAGGACCCAATGGCGCTGGCGCGACAGCACGGTTTCATTGGCGACAGCAAACAAGAACAAGCCGAGGCGATCAAACGCAAGAACCAATATGAGAACCTCCGAGAAAATTTGCTCGGTTCAATGACGACCATCGAGGGCCAGTTTCGACCGCTCGATTTGGCGGTCTCCAAGTACACGCTTGTGCGCGCGTGCGTTTCTGCTGTGCTCCCCAACGGCGATACATTGGTTGCGATCGCACTCGATCCGTTCCGCGAATCTGCGTTGATTGCATTTGGCGAGGACAAGAAGATGTGGGGCAAAGATCACAAGATGCCACCAATCACGGAGCGTCGCTATGCTTTATTCTCGAAGAAACCATCGACGGCAACGCCGACAGCATCTACCGCTCCACCGCCCGTCGCGGCGACGCCGCCAGCGCACGCTGCCAAGCAGAAACCACAACCAGCAACAGCAGACTCTGCAATCACCGCTCGTGTGCCATGGGTGACCGGCGTTACCGATCGGATCAGCGGAGAGCACTTTCTGCGCGCCGGCGCCGAGCGCCGCTTCGAGTGCTACAACGCGAGAGAGCGCGCCGAGGCGGCCGGTCTCTCGATTGTGCCCAACGCTCTCTTTGCAACGCTGCGTCAACGCCGCCGCGGGCGTCTTCTTTGCACCACGATCACGCCGCCTGCGGCACAGAAAATGCAGAATCAACCAAACAGTTTCGTGTATCACGTGCACCAAGCGCTCGTCGCCAAATCGGAGGAGACCGACATCACCATCGGCGACTACGTGATGGAGCCCGGAAAATTATTTCCGCCCGGTGCGCTCGGAGAATATACGTTTGTTTTTGCGCACGGTCTATTCGGCATGTTTCCGATGCAAACCAACATCGACGCCGCGGATATCGGCGCCAGCACGGTGTGCGTGATCACTTCGCATCAAATTGAGGACATCGACATCGGCAACGGCGCTCCGATGCTCACAAATCTCATTCTGAAGAAGAACGAATTGCCAAACATAAACGGTCTCTACACGGCGAATGCAAACATCATGAAATTGATGCGCGCGCTTTGGGTGGCCTACATCAAGGAGATCGGCTTCGTCGCCGGCGGCACAACGGCGCAGTATGTGGCGGCGCGCGCCGCTGTCGTCGAGCGTCGTCCGACGGTGCGTCAGTGGCTCGAGGGCATCACGCAGCAGAAATTCAACGCCACCAACAAGGACCCCGAGATTGCCGTGCAGGACATGCTCGACAAGATGTTCGACGTGCTTATTTCGAGCGCGTGAGGAGAGAACGCGCACGCGAGAGCATTTAACACACCACACTCGAATAAAACAAAGATCGCATACCGCAATTGCGTCTTTCCGACGCGCATCAATTGCAAACAAACGAGCATGACGACATTCGAAAACAAACAGCAACGAGACGCCGCTCAAGGCGTTGCGTCTCGCGACGTGCTATTCAGCACGCCAAACGGCCCCGGCGCAGCGCAAATCGGTTGCGACAAAAACCAACGCGCCTACACAGTTCCAGCGCCCGTTATTCCCGTTCGCGCGCCACCACCGCAATACGCATACGGCTATCCCATGCACGACTACGGTCCCGAACTGTGGCGCGTGTGGGTTGTCATCGCACGCATCATGGCCGAACTTGTCGGCTGCTTTTTCATTGGCTGGGCGATCGGTATTCGCGACATTTGGGTGTCCAATGGTGCCGGCGACCCGGGCGCCATTGCGCAATCGGCGGTGCGCGCGCTCGTGACGCTCGGCGTCATCTTCCCGATGATGGTCTTCCACGCGGGTCACTTCAATCCACTCTTCACACTGATCGATTGGATGTGCCATCCATGCCGTTGGCATCTGGAAACAATCGGCATCTATCTCGGCTATTGGCTCGGACAATTTCTCGGCTTTCTTCTCGCCGCGTTGTTCGTGCACGGCGGCGTAGGTGGTCCCTCGCTGTTGAGTTGCACAATTATCAAACCGAGTTTCGGCAACGGGTTCGGCTTTCTGTACGAGTGGATCGGTTTGACGGCGCTTGGTCTGATCTTCGCGCTCGCCGTGCACCGGAAAGGCTCCAACTTGCTCGGCGTCGTCGGTTTGGTGGCCGCCGACTTCGCGTTGGTGGCGGCATTCCAGCCAGCAACTGGTGGCTCGCTCAATCTGTTCCGTTCGATTGGCGTTGCGCTCGTTGAGGGTGGTGCATGCGGCAACAGCCTCGGCATGTACGTCGGTGCGCTTTTCGCTGCTGCAGCAACCGACCTCTTGCTACTTTACTTCATTTTCTCGGCACGGTGCTTGCCGAAGGCCGAGCCGGCGGAGATGCACGGACACAAGAGTGTCATCATGATGCATCAACAAATGACGCAAATGCAGCCGCAACAGCAGCAGCAGCAGCAGCCAGCGCAAGAGGGGAAGATGCAACAAGAAATGAAGAAAGAATGATGCATTCTGGGAAAAAAAATTATGTCTTCCTCGCATCACCGCCTATATAGCGGCGGCTGGCGAGTCCTTTACTTCTTCTAAATTCTCAAGCATACAGAAAATTTCGCGCAACGAACAGTCCACTTGTCCGCAGATAGTCTTGAAGAAGAGGCGGCGGGTTTTCACCTCGCGTTTCTCGTTCTTCACCGCACGCTTGTAGTCCTCTTCGCTTTCGGTGTAGACGTGCGGCATTTCTCGCTGCGCATCATTGATCGCGTTCTGCAACTCGAGTTGCGTTCTGCGCTTCTCCACGAGCCACGCCAGTGCGGACGATGTTGTGACGGCGTCGCTGAGGCGTGGGCTGCGTTTCCGCGTCATATCCTCCAATTTTGCCTCGGCGAGCGATTCGCCGACACTTGCGCGTCGCACCTCGTCAGCAACTGCCGTGTGTCTCTGCAACAATTCCTCGTAGAAGAACTCATGCGCAGTTACAGCGTTGTCCCTTTTCTCTTTTTCGCGCACTACAAATTTATCCAACTCCAATGTGATAATGCCATCAACTAAATTGAGCAGTGCTTCGAGAACCGCTTGTGCCTTACGCACGAGTGTTTTGTGCTCGGCGGCGTCTCTCAACGACGCGATTGATTTCAGCCTTATTTTTGCGGTGTACTTTTCGGTGATGTCGTCAAAACTTAATTGTTTCATGCTGTTGGAAAGCAGCGAGAGAATGTTGACTGAAAAAATTTCTATTGTGCTATTGATCTGCCGCAATTGCTCTACTTCGTCCGGACTCATGCATCGCTCGTTGTTGTCGCGCGGCGTTGTCATCGGCGTACTGAGCGGAGTCGATGAAGCGGGCGACAGCGACGAGACAGACGATGTCGATGTTGACAGCGTGGAGACAGCAGGCGCATGAATTTGCTCCGATGAGGACGACGAAGAGGAATCGGCGGCGTTGGACGTCATTTACAGTCCACTTTTTTTTTTGATTTTTCCTTTGACGAATGAAATCTGATTATCATTGAACGCAGAGGATTTTTCGATAAGTAAGAAAACGATACAAAATCCATGTATATTGCGGGATTGTTTTTAAAATTAATATGAGCGCGTCGCCGACACTTGTCTACGAGCAAATTGCATCGATGGACGCCGTCAGCATCGTAACGGTGCTCGCGCGCGAACTGTCTGCCGATCCGAACGCGCAGACCGAGATTTGCACCGAACTCTCGAGTCACATTCCAACCAACGTCAGCGACAGCGGCCAAGAGGCACTGACGTCGCAGATGATTGCGCTGCTCACCGAGCCGTGTCAATTGGAGATTGTCGGCGTGCCGACGAGCGCCGACGATTTCAAATTTCACGTCTACATGTTTGGCGTCGATCGACCGATCTTCTCGTTCTCGCTCGGCTGCGTCGGCAGCAATCCAACGCTCTCGGCGTGCTTTTACAAGATTCTCTGTTCCGGCTACGAGCAGAGTGGGGAGAAATTCTTCCGTGAACGCTTCGTGCCGCCCGACCGCACGCGCATCGAGTACAAACAATTCTTCTTGAACGAGGTGTTCGAAGCGCACTTCTTTCGCCCGACTCTCTTCTTGCACTTTGTGCAAGTACGCATCTCGTGCATCGACATCTGCCTCGGCGACCAGTATCCGCAGATGGAGGTGTACGCGCGCGCGCACCTCCTCCTCAATCGCGTCATCAAGGCTGTCGAGAGCAAGTTGACAGAGAAGAGGCACGTGCAGAGCGCACAAATGCTTCGCGTTCGCCCAGAGACCTACGAGATTCTACACGCGCTGCGCAGCCTCGAAAAAACACCTCAGAACGTGAAAAAATTGTTCTCCGCCGCCATAGCAAATCGCATTCGCTCGTACGCTTCAGTAAACACCAACTAGAGAGAGACACGAAGTGGATTATTTTTCACGCGCACCGAGCATTTTAATAATCACCACTTAACGCATGTCTAAAGCAGACTACACAGAGGAAGAACGTGCCCGTGTCTGGTATTTCTACTTCGCACAGAAGAATCAGAATTTCTACCAAGATTTTCTGTTGCAACGCAACCTCACGGGACTTTGGATGGCGAGACTCGTTCTACCGCAATCCAAAGCACTGAGCACCGATGCGTTGGAAGCGAACAAGAATCTCATAAGTGCAATCGCACCATTTGATGAAAAACTAATTGCTCTGTCGTTGGCTTACGGTTCAAAAATCGGCATCATTCCGGCGGCGGCTGTCGACTCGCTCGCTTTCGAGACGTATCAAGTTTCAGCCGATTTCCTCGAACCCAACATCGAGACTGGTTACGAAGTTCATCGGAGTTTTCGAGTGTCTCTCTATCCGATCCAAAGCGGCAATGATAAAACAGTCACCTACGGCGTCCGCTTCGATCAACGCGAGAATGATGCACTGAAAAGTCGTTTGCTCGTTCCCGACGATCTTGTTCGAATCGAGGAAATTTACGAAAAGAATCCAACGCGGCGCTACGATCGCGATGGTGTTCCCGTTTCGCCGTTGCAGAAGAGCATTCGTGTGTACGCGGGTGCGCAGATGATTCTCGAGTTCAGAATTTCTGGCGAGGTGGTTGAGGGAGAAGATTTACCTCCTCCAGCACCTCCGCTCGGAGGTGCTGCTCCATCATCGTCGTTGTTGCCAAGTCGCGCAAAATTCAATGCGTCGTTTTTCTTATCGTTGGGATGGAAAGAATTTGTCGCCTACGAAGAGGCGCAGCAAGTTCGC
>Ga0315284_10012583_pt1 | contig 12046 bp, 8 predicted proteins | sample YL17G09_16_MG_FD_203696 | JGI IMG/M metagenome (GOLD analysis project Ga0315284, IMG submission 203696) | Sediment microbial communities from Yellowstone Lake, YNP, Wyoming, USA - YL17G09_16 | ecosystem: Environmental > Aquatic > Freshwater > Lake > Sediment | place: USA: Wyoming | collected...
CAGTGTAGTCCGAAGTCTGCGTCAGGAAAATGGTCTTCCAGACGGCGATGCTATCTTCAGGCGACCACTTTTCAAATTCGAGGCCGAGTACCTCAAACTCCGGCGGCATTTGCCTGGCGGAAGCCACGGCGGCGTTAACGCCCTCCGAAAACGCCTCAAGAATCCGCTGCGCCTCCCCGTTAAGTTGCGGGAAATCACGCACTGAGACCCTTTGCAGACCCAACTGCCGGTAGTATTTATCTACGGGGATAAGCGCCTCGCCAAGCACTTCCGAGAGCGTGCCGCGGGCAAACCGCCGCGTCCTCTCCATCTGCCAGAGCCGGTCCTGGGCATGGCAGAAACCTTGCCCGAACCAGACGTCATGTTCACTGGCCGCATTGATGTGCGCGCAACCCCAGCGGTCACGGATGATTGCCAGCCGCCTTTCCAGCCCCTGCACCTCAGTCCGACCATTTATCTTCGGCAAGCCATGCTTTTCCAGAGAGGCAGGCGTGACAGCCATGTTCAGACCTCCATCTCAATCAACACAACCGGACTATTTCTCTTCATCATCGCCGCCGAGGATCTGGGGATGGCAGAGCAGGTACAGCAGGGAGCCTAAAAAAGTGAGCAGGATAACAGTGACAACCCAGGGGGCTTTATGTCCCCCGAGTACATGCTTCCTGCTCGCTATGTCGTTAAGGACAATTCCGGCAAGAATCCAGTGGAGTATACTGAAAAGCACCAGCTCCAGTATCCACTCAACGCTCAAGGTTGCCGTCCCTTCGGCTGTAGATTTCCGTTTATTATAATCGAAAAAACGTGGCAATGTCATTATTCGGCGATTTGCAGTCGCGGAAAAAGCGCCCGTGCGGTATGCTCGCAAACGTCAGGGGGAATAGTTGCCGGGGAAATGCAGGCGCTCCGCCTTAACGGATGGCGCACTGGAAAAATGCACGGATAAGTCGAACCGGCGCCGTGCCGACTATTTCCTGGCGTTATTGGAAAGCGGCAGTGAGTTTGCCACCTGCGCTTTTTTGAGGTGAGTAATGTTGCGGTAGGTGGCAAGCTGGCAGTTCACCCCGCCGGCATCGACACACGGAGACGCCACCACTTCATATGTAGTACCGTTGGGGAATGAGTATTCCCAGCGCGCCGTAGCCCCTGCCAGCACTTCCTGAAGGTGACACCTGCCACTGCATGGCTCGATGTCATGGTAGATATATTTGTAGCATGGCAGGCCCTCGCCGTCGCCAAACTCTTTCTTCATCGCTTCATTGACGAATCTGACCCTGTAGTCAGGTCCCACGATAGCGACGCCATCGGTCATCCGTTTTAAGATATCCAGCAAGCGGTCGCGGTCGGCCCGGACATCTTTCTCCAGTCGCTCAATCTTCCGGTTCTGCCCGACGGACATCGCCATTAGAGTGCCCGTAATGCCTACAACCACCAGAGTAAAGACGGCCCGCAAGACGGGAAAGGAATAGGGCGAGATGAAAAGCGCCCGGGGCATCCAGATGCCGCCGGAGACCAGCGTGACAATGAGGCTTGCCCGGATTCCAAAAACGCGCGCTGCATACAGAATGGGCGCCAGGAAAAGGAGACGGTGTATATCGTGGACTGTGTAGAAAATATCGAAACGTAGAGAGTCCCACTTGAAATAGTCAACTATTTCGGCGAAATAGTAAAACAGCGAGCAGAAGATAAGAAGCAAACCCAGAATGTAGAGATGGTAGAACATTGGGTCTTTAAGCCCGCTTGCCACTACCTGAGACATCCTGGGTATGGACGGTCCACCTTCCTGTGTCCTTTTAATACCGTCGTTTTGTTGCGTCATGACACCATTCTATCACTATTGTTTCTCTTTGACAGCCGTTTTGCTTGCTTTCCGCGCGGCTCTGGCTTCCCTCAGCGCGCTGAAGGCGCCACCCAGGTTCACGTACCAGACAAAAGCCGCCGGGAACAATATAACCGGGATAGCTATTGCCAGCGCAATTACTACATGAACCTCCATCGCCCTTTACTCCTTCAGCTTCCTCCGCTCCCGGTCGTACCCGCGCCTTTTACTCCTTGGCCGCCGCCTTCTCTGCCGCCCTGGCATGCCGGTACGCCTTCGCCAGACCACCGATGTTGAGATACCACACAAACGCCGCCGGGAAAAGAATCACCGGGATCGCTATTGCCAGTGCTACTATTACTGCGCCTTCCATTGTCGTCCTCCTTTTCTGCTCGTCCTCTTCACCTTTTCCCCACCCACTATCAGCCTACCATCGTGCCTGTCAACGCGACTTCCGTTACAACACCTAAATGCGGGGCGGAGAAATACCTAACCCTGAAAGCGAACTGTTTGAGTAAAATACCTAGAAACGTCCGCCTTACTCCGCATGCCCTCTGTGGCAACGCCAACCGCTTGCTTGTTTTCCGTCTTTTGTGGTATCTTTCCGTTAACAATACAAGGAGAAATAGATGTCACAGGAATTTAAGCATTTGTTTTCGCCCGTCAAAATAGGTTCGATGGTGGTGCGCAATCGCATGATGAGCAGTGCCCACTACCCGATGGGATACGTAGAAAGGATGACCGGCCTGCCCAGCGAACGGCTGGTTCAGTACTGGGCCGCGAAAGCAAAGGGCGGCATCGGGCTGATTGGCACGTACCTGGCTTCCGTGGATGCGCGCCACAGCATTTTCCGCCAGCCGACAGCCCTGAGTGCCTGGCGCCGCGCCGCCGAGGTGGTGCACGGGCAGGGGGCTAAAATCGTCTGCCAGATAGCGCATTCCGGGGGACAGGGGGGCACCGCCGGCGGCACCGAGGTAACTTGGGCTCCATCGGCAGTCCCTATTCCCAACTTCGTAATGGAGCGCTTCGTGGCGCATGAAATGACCCGCGATGAAATAAAAGCAACGGTCGACTCCTTTGCGCATGCTGCCACAGTCGCCCGGGAAGCCGGATTAGACGGCGTGGAGATTCACGGCGCCCACGGCTACCTTCTGACCGAGTTCATGTCGCCCTTCACCAACCACCGTCACGACGAGTATGGCGGCAGTCTGGAAAACCGGATGCGCTTCCCCCTTGAGGTAATTGATGCCGTCAGAAAGGCCGTCGGCAAAGACTTCGTTGTCGGCATAAGGGTTGACGCCGATGAGTTTGTCGAAGGCGGATACAACCTGGACGATTTCCGTATCATGGCGCCCATTTTAACCCGGAGTGGCCAGCTCGACTTCATGAATGTGAGTGTGGGCACATATACTTCCGCCTCCACTGTAATCGACCCCATGTATTTTCCCCTCGGCTCGTTTGTCTACTGCGCGGCGGCTGTCAAACAGGTGGTGGACATACCGGTGATGGCGCGCGGTCGCATCACCGACCCCTACCAGGCGGAGCAGATACTCGCCGCCGGGCAGGCGGACATGGTGAGCATGGTGCGCACGTTTATCGCTGACCCCGAGTTCGGCAACAAAGCCCGCGAAGGCAGAATCGATGAAATACGCAGGTGCATCGGCTGTAATGAAGGGTGCTGGGCGCGCGGCACCCGCGACCTTGTCATTGGCATGAATATTGGCATGACCTGCACCATGAACCCGGCCGTGGGCCACGAGGCGGAACCCGGCTGGGGCGAACTGATTCCGGCGCCTGTGCGCAAACGTGTCATGATAATTGGCGGCGGTCCCGCCGGACTTGAAGCCGCCCGCGTCGCCGCGCTCAGGGGGCACAAGGTCTCTATTTATGATAAAAGCCCGGCACTGGGCGGGCAGACCCTCATCGCCGCCAAAGCTCCGGGCAGAGATGGATTCCTCGACCTCGGGCGCTATTACACGTACCAGATGCAACTGCTCAAGATCGACGTCCACCTGAACACCGAAGTCACTGCCGCGGTGGTGGAGAGTGAACGCCCTGATGCGGTGGTGGTGGCGACAGGAAGCGTCCCTCTACTCCCCGATATTCCCGGCATAAATGGCGCAAACGTGCGCGAGGTCCGGCAGGTCCTCAACGGAGAGGCGAATACAGGCGAAAATGTGGTCATCATTGCCGGCGAAGAGCACATGCACGCCCTGACCGCGGCTGATTTCCTGGCAGAGCAGGGCAAAAAAGTGGAGATTTTGACCACCTCTTACTATGCCGGCGTCACCGTAGAACCGGAAACCAAGCACGCCGTCTACCAGCGTCTCTTTCAGAAAGGGGTGGTTTTTACCCCGCACACGGGCGTGAAGGAAATTTCGGGGAACACGGTAGTGGCTTTCAACGTGTTCACGCGGAATGAGCGGCGTATTGAAAGAGTGGATACAGTCGTCGTCGCCTGGGGAAGCAAGGAGGACAACGCGCTATACTACGCCCTTAAGGACAGGGTAAAAGAAGTCCATAAAATTGGCGACGCAAATGGCGTGCGCCGTGCCCACGACGCTACCCGCGAAGGCGCTATTGTAGGGCGCGTACTGTAAATAAAGGCGGGTGGGGAGCTTGAAGGCTCCCCCCCGGTTTTTGCGGCCGGCTATTTCTTTGCCTTTGCCGGACGACGCCGCAGGTTATTTTCTGGCACCGTGAAACCTGACCGAACGCCGGCGCGGTGGCACAAGAAAGCAGAGGGGAGTGCATGACACTCCCCTCTCTCTTTGACCGTCAATTGTAGGCAGGTTGCCCGATTACTTTGTGCCCTTTAACAAAGCTGCCGGCATCTTCCACGGTGATGTCCCGATAGGAAGCCTGTCCTTGTAAGCCGGATGGTCGGTCTTGATGCCCATGCTATATTTGGCAGCAGCTTTGAACCGCTCCCAATCAGCCTGCTGGTACAGCACCATCTTCTGGGTTGACAGGGAACCCTCGGCATGAATTGAAAGAACTCCGTTAAAGGTTGAACCCTCCATGATGACCCGGTTAATAGCCCTGATCCTCTCCTCGGTGGAGTATCTTGCATCACCCCTGAGGTATTTCTCTATCATGGGCCGGGTTTCGGGGTTCTCCCAGTCCTTCATTGAAGGCATGGTGGCGGCAATGCCGCCGGTGATGTCCTGCAGGTATTTCTGTGCCTCGTGCCACTGGGATGCAAACCAGTACTTGGCGCAGTTGGTATAGACAGGGTTCGGCCGTGCCTGCCCTGTTTCGGCGTCAACGTCGCCACTCAAAGCGGCGGCCTTTCCCAGTGCCTCCGTCACAGTAGCATACATGGCAAACCATGACAGCATATCCTGTATACGGGTAGCCCTGGTCAGTCCATTGTATTCAGCCATCAGCATTGCCAACCCGGCAAGCGAATCCAGTTGTGAAGTTTTGTAGGTGGCGGCAGTGAGACGGTGATAGCGCGCAAATGAGGTAGCTACCTCTCTGGTAAACTGCCACTCGCCGCACAGGAAGACCCTCTCCCACGGCACAAAAACTTCTTCGAAGATAATCATGGGGTGGCCGCCGCCACCGGACATGCCGCCGGTAGCCAGGAAGGTTACACCCTTGGCATTGCACGGTACGGCGCAAGCCACGGCGTAGTCCTTGCCCGTCTCATTGTGGTTGCGGGAGGGAAGTATCATAAGTTCATTGCTGATAATGGAGTCGCTGATATGAAGTTTGCAGCCGGTGATAACGATGCCATCCTTCTTTTTGTCAACGACCCTGACGTAGAAGTCTTTGTGCGCCTGCCTGGGGTCTTCGCCGTGCAGCGCCCTGTTGCCCTTGGGGTCGCTGACCGCGGCGCAGATGCTGGGGTCATTCTTTTTGCACCACGCCCGGTACTTGGCCATGTTCTCGGCATAATGGGTACCCATGGCGGCATCGACTTTGGACGCGCCATAGGCGACGCCGTTCAAACCATCGACACCGGTCAAGCGGGAGCCCCCCGCGCCTAACTGGTTTAGGGTGATAAGAATCTGCCTCCGTCTTTGCAGGTCTTCAGGAGTCTGGGGGATTTTGAAGGAGAAGGAAACCTCTTCTCCGTCCTCCATCATTGAGAATAGCGCCCGGTGTTCGGGGAGTGTTGCCACATAGAATTCCGCTGCAGCTCTTTCCACTGACCGTGGATACTGCGCTACCACATCTGTGACTCTCTTGCCGTCCTGGTAGACTACCCTACCATCCCTGAGACTGTTTACATATTGTTCCGGTGTACGAATCATGCTGTCTACTCTCCTGTTCTTTTTATCAGAGCTTTTTGTGCCAGCCTGACATGGCATTCAGCAACCAGACCGGTTGGATTGGCAAACAACCCTATCTACCACTACAATAAGGTGCCGCCATAACCGGTATCCGTATCCCAGGATTGTTCACCGCGGATGGACAGTGTCTGCGAAAGATTCCCATCCGCTTTTTTGCTCACCTGATTGCGGACAAGACACTATGTTTCGCGATCTTTCAGTCCCGCCTCCTTACCTTCGATTCGGGGTTGATTCTTTTCGACCGATATCTGCTTCATAATAGCCTTAACTTGCTGGTCGGCATATTCTTCTGGCGTCATTATGTCTTTGAGAAACCAGCGTCTCATCCCGTATTGGGTACGCAGCATAACCACATTGAAGGCAATCAGAGTTACGTTGTCCACCTGGAACTCCCCCGCCCTTATCCCGTCGTTAAGCAGTTCTTCGAAATAATGGATGAGACCACGGACTCCGTCCAGAAAACCTTCCCGGATGCCCGGTCCAAGGTGAAGCGTCTCGCGGTCGAAGAAAACCGTGTATTCCTGACTGATTTTGCTCACCGTAAGCCAATATCTGGCACATTCACGGAAAGCTACTGTCGGGCTGACATCTCCGAGGCGCTGACGGAATTGTTTAACCGTATCGTGATGCGACCTGGCGTGCTGGGCGACCAGGCGTATGATATCATTCTTGGAGCGGAAGAAGTGGTACAGCCCGCCAGTGGTCATACCCACCTCGGCGGCCAGTTCACGCATTGAAGTGTTGGCAACTCCCTGCTTCAAAAACAGGCGCACGGCCGCAACGGCAATCTGCCCTCTGCGTTCAAGCGCTGTTTTTTCTTTATTGCCTGTCGCCCGTAGCGCCGTTGCCACTCATGACCTCCGTGGAATAAGGCTCTCCGCAGACATACCTAACGATAGGTACGTGTCGGTAGCTACGTAATAATGGCACAAGGTCTCCAATCTGTCAAGTCCATGTGCCGGCTGATTTTCATTCAGAATGCATTTCAGTTACAATTATTTAGTGAAGCACTATCTCGGCGTTGATATCGGCTCGGTCAACGTCAGGCTGTCACTGGTTGACGAAGCCGGTGGTTTGCTCTACCGGGCGGCGGGCAGGATAGCATCCAACCCCAGGATAACGGTCAATTCCCTGCTGGCTGAACTCGGACGGCAACATGACCCTGTGCAGATTGCGGCAACCGGCGTTTCCGGCGCCGGCAGGACCGTAGTCCCGCAAGACTACCGCTGGGTTGAATACAGCAGTTCCCTGGCGATTGCCGCCGGGCTTCTCCATGACCATCCTGATGCGCGGACAATCATGCAGATTGGCGGCCACAACTCCCTGGTCATCGAACTGGAAGACGGTCTGAAAAAACCGTGGAAGGTCGTCTCCAACCCGCTCTGCGCGGCGGGCACAGGCGTTTTCCTGGAACAGCAGGCATATCGTCTCGGCGTCAGCCTCGATGATTTTGCCGGACTGGCGCTGGCATGCCGGGGCAATCCGCCGCGGATAGCCGCCCGTTGCAGTGTCTTCGCCAAAACCGACCTGATCCACCTCCAGCAGAAAGGCGCTCCCCTGGAAGCGATGTGTTACGCACTCTGTGAAAGCATCGCCCGCATGGTGGCGTCCCTCAAAAAGGGCGCCTTTGCCGAACCAGTATACTTCGTGGGTGGCGTCGCCGCCAATCCGGCCATCGTCAAAGCTCTGTCCGCCACGGTCTCCGCGCGAAATGGACACGATGTCCCGGTATCTGTGCCGGATGACTACCTTTTCGTTGAGTCCTATGGCGCGGCACTGCTGGCGCGTGGTAAAGAATCGCACCTCGCCCCCATACCCGGGGCAGATATGAACCAGCGCTATTTCCAGATGCCCCCGCTCGAGCACGCTTCTTCGCCGATTGGAGACGTACCGGCCCACATCACCCAGAAGTGCCGGGGCTACCTTGGAGTGGATGTAGGCTCCACCAGCACCAAGGCGGTTATTCTGGATGAAACGGGCAGGAAAATCCTCGCCAAGAATTACCTGATGACGGCGGGCCGGCCGGTTGACGCCGTAAAGGAGGTCTTCCGGAACCTGCTGGATGCGGGAGCCGGCATCGTGGAAATTGCCGCGGCCGGGGTGACCGGGTCGGGCAGGTACCTCATTGGCAGTTTGATTGGCGCCGACCTGGTTAAAAACGAAATCACCGCGCAGACCCGAGCGGCAGTGGAGATTGACCCGGAGGCGGACATTATCGAACTTGGTGGTCAGGATTCCAAACTGGTCATTAAACGTAATGGTGTCGTCGTCGATTACCAGATGAACAAGGCGTGCGCCGCCGGCACCGGCAGTTTCATCGATGAGATGGCGGAAACACTGGGCGTCTCCGTAAAGGACGGCCAGTTTGCCGGACTGGCATTTAAAGCCCCCCATACCATCGACCTGGGAACGCGTTGCGCCGCATTTATGGGCCAAGCCGTGGCTTCCGCCCGGCAGGAAGGCGTGCCACTGGAGATTATCACCGCCAGCTTGGCCGGCTCCATCGCCCGGAACTACCTGAGCAAGGTGGTGGGACACCGGCGGCTGGGCCAGAAAATTATCCTCACCGGCGCTGTCTTCTATAACGAAGCCGTGGTGTCCGCCTTCCATGAGGAGCTTAAAGACAGGAACCTGACAGTGGCGGAGCACCGCGAAGTTAGCGGCGCCATCGGGGTGGCATTACTGGCGAAAGAAGCCATGAGTAGCCCGCCCTCCAGGTTCAAGGGCTTCCAGAGAGTTAGCGAGGGTGAGGTCAAGCTTACAACCTTCACCTGCAAGCGGTGCGATGACAATTGCGCAATTACACAGATGAGAACGCCGAACGAAAAGCCCACATTCTACGGTAGCCGGTGTGACCGCTACGATAGTCTTATCGGCGGCAAAGGACAGCAGACCGCTTTTGACGAGCGGGAAAAGCTGCTGCTAAAGGACTACCGCGAAGGCGTCGGCGCAGGCCCGCTGGTGGGAATACCCCGGGCGCTCATAGTCTATGACTATGCGCCTTTGCTCATCGGCTTTCTGAACTCGCTCGGCGCCAGGGTCATACTTTCCGGCCAGACCAGCAAGAAGATAATGGAGCAGTCGGTGGAACTGAGTTACACTGATAGCTGTTTCCCTGTTAAATTGCTCCACGGACACGCCGCGTCACTCGCTTCTGCTGATTTTATCCTCTACCCGTCTGCCATACGGCTGGGCAGAAAAGAAGGCGAGGAAAACCAGAAATACGCGTGCCCGCTTGTCCAGGCATCGCCGTTTATCGTCCGCCACGTGCTCAACCTCGGCGATAAACTGCTGGCGCCAATCCTGGACTTCAGCCTCGGGGATAGAGAAGTGATTGAGAACCTTGGAGACGCCGCCCGGAAGATGGGATTCAGCCGTAGAAAAGGGATTGAGGCGGCGCTTGCAGGACTGGCCGCGCAGAGGCAATTCGAAACCGGGCGGGCAGAACTCGGCAAAGAACTGTTGGCGCAGGTGCGACGGGGCGACCGTCCCGGCGTGGTGCTCCTGACACGGTCATACGTCTCACAGGATTCGGGGGCGAATCTGGGCATCGCTCAAAAGCTGGCGCAACTCGGCGTGGTGCCGGTACCGCTGGACTGCCTGCCGCTGGAAACAATTGACCCGAAGCAGTATTCAGACCGGCCGTACTGGTCATATGAAGGGAAATTTATTGCCGCGGCGGCGCTTACCGCTTCCGACCCCCGGCTTTACGGCCTGGTGCTGACCAACTTCGGATGCGGGCCCAATTCATTCATCCTCAAAATACTCGAAGATATCATGGGCGCCAAACCAATGGGACAGCTTGAAATCGACGAGCATGCCGCGGAAGCCGGCATCGTCACCCGGCTTGAGGCATTTGTAGACACCATCACCCAGCACGCCCGCTACGGCCGTCATACTCCCGCTCCCACAAAGAGCATCTACCGCGGCACCACCCCCACGAGTGCAGAAAAGACGGTGCTGATACCCCGCATGGCGCCGCACGCCGAGGCGGTGGGGGCGGCTTTGCAGGCTTATGGTGTCAGCGCCGCGGTGCTCCCCGAACCGGATGAGCGCAACCTGCTCCAGGCAAACCAGGTCACTTCCGGCACGGAATGCCTGCCTTTCCGCGTCACACTCGGCGACTTCATGCGCTATTACAGAGAAAACGGCAATGACACCACGCACGTCGAAGGGTTTATGACGGGTTCGTACGGACCGTGCCGCCTCGGTAAATACGCCATTGAGCATATCCGAATACTGCGGGAAATCGGTTTCGACCTCCCGCTCCTGGTCACTGTTTCAAACAACGCGTACGGAGACTTTAAGCTGGGCACGCCGTTCGACCGCCTGCTATGGACGGGAATTGTAGCGGTGGACTACCTGCAGAAACTGTTGTGGCGTACTCGCCCCTACGAAAAACAGAATGGCACGGCGGACGGACTTTTTGGCGAATACCTGACCCGCATCGCAGATTGCGTCCGCGCCCGCCATGACCTGCCCGTTCTTTTAAGGCAGGCATCGTCCGATTTCACCGCGCTTATTGACCCGGCTCTTCCCCGGCGGCCGCTTGTGGGCATAAACGGCGAGGCATACCTCAGGCTCAACGAGTTCAGCAACCGGCACCTGGCGAAGGTATGTGAGAATGCAGGACTCGAGGTGGTAGTATCGCCGGTGAGCGAATGGATCAGGTATACCGCCTACCGCAACCTGGAAGACGCTGTCAAAAACAGGAATCTGTCAAAAGCCGCCCGGTCGTTTTTAAGGAAAAATATCATGGAGCATGATGAGCGGACGGTGGCAAAGTGCTTCGGTCCCATGGTGGACGGGAAAGAGCCGTCCACGGCCGGACTGCTGTCAAAGTCCGCTGACTTTATCTCCTCCAGGTGCGGGAGCGAAGCCGTCCTGAGCACGGGCAGTGGCATAGAATGGATGGAGAGCCCCACATTCGCCGGCGTCATTTCGGTAATGCCACACGGGTGCATGCCCGGCGGCATTGTGGCGGCCATGGCGGATAAATTCAGCGCGCAATATAACAAGCCCTGGATCAGCCTTACTTATGACGGTTTTCAGGAGTCCACCAACCTGGCGCGCGTCAACGAATTCGCCGAGCTTATCCGCTTCTGCAAGAACAACGGCAAATAAGACGGCACGCCCCCGGCGCAAGCACCCAATCAAGGTAATTTAGCGTAAGGCTAGCCCAGGATACCCCGCTGGAGGGCATACCGCACTAGCTCTATCTGGTTCCCCAGGTTCAACTTGTGCATCATCTTGGCGCGGTGTACTTCCACCGTCCGACGGCTGATCACCAGCCGGTCCGCTATTTTGGCGTTGCTCTGCCCGTGCGCTACCAGCAACAACACCTCCCTCTCCCGCGTCGTCAGTGTCTCGTACGGGTCCATCGGCGCGTCCCGTTTCCTCAAGTACGCCTCTATCACCCGCTCCGATAACGCCAGGCTGAGAAAATGCTGGCCCGTGGCCGCCTTCCGTATCCCCTGCACCAGTTCCTCGAAACTGGACTCTTTCAATACATATGCCTTCGCCCCCGCCCGCAATGCCTCCGCCACATATGCTTCGTTACTCTGCGTCGATAGTATCACGACGCTCGTCCGCGGACACCGCTCACATAACTGCCGCGTCACCTCCAGCCCGTTGATGCCGTCCATCATCAGGTCCAGCACCAGCACGTCCGGCTGGAGACTCTCTACCTGCCGTATCGTCCCTATCCCATCCCCCGCCTCCCCGATAACCTCAAAGTCCCCCTCCCGCTCGAATAACGACCGCAACCCCTGCCGCATCACTTGGTGGTCATCACCCAGCACTATCGTGATTACCCCCATCCGCCGCTTCACCTGCGGCACACCTTCCGCCAGCGTCAATTCAATGCCCGCCGGATGCGTGCCACTCACTCCCACCACCGTCTCTCCTGCCAAGTTTACCCCTTTGCCCC
>Ga0315284_10012584_pt1 | contig 12046 bp, 9 predicted proteins | sample YL17G09_16_MG_FD_203696 | JGI IMG/M metagenome (GOLD analysis project Ga0315284, IMG submission 203696) | Sediment microbial communities from Yellowstone Lake, YNP, Wyoming, USA - YL17G09_16 | ecosystem: Environmental > Aquatic > Freshwater > Lake > Sediment | place: USA: Wyoming | collected...
TCCGACGCCAGACCGACGGGTCGTGTGTCCACAGGCGTAAGAGGGGTTCGCCTGGAGAAGGGCGACTACGTCATCGGGATGGTGGACGTGAAGCGGGAGGGCTCGCTCCTGGTCGTGACCGAGAACGGGATGGGCAAGCGCTCCGAGATCGCGGACTACCGCGTGACCCGGCGCGGCGGCAAGGGGGTCATCACGGTCAGGGTCACGGACAAGACCGGCAAGATGGTCACGATCAAGGAGGTGGTGGACTCCGACGAGCTGATGATCATCACCCAGCAGGGCCAGGTCATCCGCCTGCCCCTGTCCGGGGTGCGGGTGATGGGCCGGGCTACCCAGGGCGTCAAGCTCATCAACCTCGACGAGGGAGACCGGGTGGTGGACGTGGCCCGGGTCGTGGTGAAGGAGGAGGAAGGAACTGAGAACGGAGGGAATGGGACGATCCCCGCTTAGCCATGCCCGACTATGAGCTGATCGACCACACGGCGGATGTGGGCATCCGGGCCAGGGGTAAGACCCTGGCCCAGGTCTTTGAGAACGCCGCGTGCGGGATGTTCTCCATCCTCACGGACGCGGAGTATGTCCGGCCGGTGGAGACGCACCCGGTCAAGGTCCACGCCCAGGACGTGGGCGGGCTCCTGGTGCGTTTCCTGTCGGAACTATTGTATCAATATGAGACCGAGAGATTATTATTCAAAGACTTCAAGGTTCAGCGCATCTCCGAGACGCACCTGGAGGCGGTGGCCCGGGGGGAGAGGCTGGACCTCTCCAGGCACACGGTGCTGACCGAGATCAAATCCGCGACCTATCATCTCCTCAAAGTCGAGGAGGAGCCGGGGGGCTGGGTCGCGGAGGTGATCTTCGACCTATAGAAGAGAGCGAGATGAACACCCTTAGCGGCCTTGCGATTGCGTTGCTGACCCTTCCGCTTTGCGCTCACGCGGCGTTCGTGAAGCCGCCCTATCTCCAGAACCTGATGGACACCTCCATCGTGGTGCGCTGGGAAACCGGGACGGCCCAGACCGGAAGGGTGCAGTACGGCCTGACCCTGTCCTGTGGCTTGGAAGTAACCCATTCTAACTCCACGACCCAGCACGAGCTGCGTTTGCCCACGCTCCTTCGGGACACGCTCTACCATTACCGGGCCATCTCGGGGAGCGACACCAGCGCGGACGCCACGTTCCATACCCCGGTAACCGTGGGCAAGCCCTTCCGCTTTTTCGATTACGGGGACACCCAGGACGACAGCACCGCGCACCAGAGCGTGGTGAACCGGATGCTTCTGGTCTCCCCCGCTCCCGGGCTTGCGATCAACACCGGGGATCTGACCGCCAGCGGGACGACCGCGGAGTACCAGACCTTCTTCAACGTGGAACGGGACCTCCTGAAGCGGATGACTCTTTTCCCCGGGATCGGGAACCATGATACTTCGGGTATAGCGAACTACTATCAGCTCTTCGCCCTGCCCGGTAACGAGCGCTGGTACTCCTTCCGCTACGGGAACTCCGCGTTCCACATCCTGGACAACTGCTCCCCGGACACAGCCGGGACCCCGCAGTACAACTGGTTTCTCTCCGAACTCCGGGCGGACAGCGCAGACCCCGGGGTGCGGCACATCTACGTCTTCTTCCACGAGCCCCCCTACACCACGAACACGGCCTATTCCGGCAACCTGCGGGCCCGCCGGCATCTCTGCCCGCTGTTGGAGCGCTTCCGGGTGAGGCTGACCTTTCAGGGCCACGTGCACGCCTACGAGCACAGCCTGGTCAACGGGGTTCATTACCTCATCTCCGGCGGGGGAGGAGGGGCCCTGGCCACGGGATGGGGGCCGTCCCAGCCCTGGACGGTGTACCGGGAGGCGACCTACCATTTCACCCTGGTGGATGTGCGCGGGGACACGGTGTATTCCAAAGGAATCAAGCCCTCGGGTGCGGTCATTGATTCCTTCCGGGTCATCGCCCCGCCATCCGGCGTGGCCGAAAGGAAACCCGAAGAGCTCCAGCCTGCGCTCTCTTTTAAGGCCTGGCCGAATCCGTTCTCGGACCGGCTGACCCTCTCGTTCACGCTCCTCCGGAGCGAGCAGGCGCGGGTGATGCTCTACAATGCTTCGGGCCAGAGGGTCGCGACCCTCGCGGAGGGCGTCCTGCCTGCCGGGGAGCATCAGGTGTCCTGGAAGGCACGGGAAGCCTCTTCCGGTGTTTATTTCTGCGTGCTGAGAACCCCCGAAGCGGTCCGCGTCATCAGGCTGACCAGGGTCCGTTAGGATCAGGTAAAATCAAAGAGGCGGCCCCCAAAGGGCCGCCTCTTTGTTCAGGCAATCCTCAACTCAAGGGCTTTCCCCAGGTCCCCTGGAAGGCGATCTCGGGGAGCTCCTTCCGCGTCCGGGGCTTCCTCTCCTTCTCCTGCACGCCGGGCTCCAGGTCCTCCAGCCTGCCCTCGCAGCCCACGGCGAAGACCACGATGGGCTGGTAGTCCAAAGGGATGGCGAGCGCGGCCCGGACCTTCCCCCCGTCCCAGCCGGCCATCTGGTGGGCCCGCAGGCCCTGGTTCTCGCCCTCCAGGACGAACTGCATCACGGACATCCCGCAGTCGTAAAGGTAATAGCGCACGTCGTTGTAGAAGCCGTCGTCTCCTTCCCGGGCCGCGACCACGACCAGGAGGGGCGCGGCCTTGGCCCAGGCATTGCCTTTGGCCAGGGCATCCTCCAAAGCAAAGCGGGAGGAGGCATTCCTGTCCACCAGGATGTAGCGCCAGGGTTGATTGTTCGCGCAGGAGGGGGCCCAGCGCGCAGACTCCAGCATGGCGCGAAGTTTCTCAGACTCGATTGCCTTTGGCGAAAACGCCCGGACGCTCTTGCGGTTCGCGATCAGGGAACTCCGGGTCATCGCAGAATCATGGCCTTTCCCCGAGCGCATTGGGCATTGGATCGCAGTTGAATGAAATACACTCCGGCCGGTAGTCGGGCACTATTCCGTGAGGCATGCCAGCCGGCTTCCTGCCATCCCTCTGCCAGCACTCCCACCTTCCTGCCCAGGGCGTCGTATACTTCGACCCTCACCTCTCCAGGCTCGGGCAGGTAATAATAGAGTGAAAGGCCATTCTTGGAGGGACTTGCAATGTTGAGTTTTATCCCTTGAACCCTTGATCCCTCGGCTCCTTGCCCCCTTTCTTCGATGCCGCTCAGGGCGTTGATTGTGAAGGCGGCCGGGGTCAGGGCCACGGCGCTGTCCGGGGTCGCGAAAGCCTTGTAGCGGAGGTAGCAGTTCGTGGAGTTAACCCCGGTGGGAACCCGCCATTGATAACGCCCTCCTTCCCGGAGAGTGTCCGCGATCAGGGTCCAGGGTCCCCCGGTCCCGGTCGTGGACAACTCCAAACGGATCCTTGCCGTCCGTCCTGAGGGCACGGCGCAGAGCCAGTCAATGAAGCGGACGGAACCGCCATAGAATTTCTCCCCGCCCCTGGGGAACACAGGCGTGATGGACAGGACGGACGCCGTGGAAGATTCCTTGAACACGTGGGCCCGGTTGCGGACCGTGGTCTGCTCCGAGACCAGGGCGAGGTCCGGGTAGCCGTTGTGGTCCACGTCCCCGCCGGCCCGGAAGGCCGAGAAGTACCCCGGGGCCGGAAGCGGGATGCGGGTGTCCAGGGTCCAGGTCCCGGCCCCGTTTCCCAGCCAGATAGTCACCCGGCCGGTGTCCGAGGCGTAGGACATGGCCGCGAGGTCGGCGAACCCGTCCTTGTTCAGGTCGCACAGCTGCGTAGCCTCGTAGCTCCCGGTGTCCGGCAGGGTCCCGGAGAAGTCCACCCACTGGTTCGTGCCCTCGTTATAGGTCCAGACCTCCACGCCCTCCAGGCTGTTGCAGAAGGAAAGGTCCCTTCCCCCGTCGTTGTCCACGTCTCCGAGCGAGACGCCCCCGTAACCCCGGGTCCCGCGGGGCGGGAGGTTCAGGTCCCGGGAGGTGAAGGTCCCGGTCCCGTCCCCGAAGTACACGGTGCCGTTCTGGTGGGCGGTGACGAAGTCCAAGTTGCCGTCCTTGTTGATGTCCCCGAACACGAAGTCCATCTGGGAGTTCCCGCCGATGAACCCGAAGACCTGGCGCCAGGTCCCGTTGCGCAGGCTGCGGTAGACATGGACCCCGTTGTCCGCGCCGAAGGCGTTGGAGCCCACGTCCAGCCAGCCGTCGTTGTCGAAGTCCCCGAAGTCCGTGCCGAACATGCCCCAGTCCATCTGCGGGTCGTTGGCCAGGCTGTCGTCCCAGGGGACCCAGTTCCTGCCGGTCCCGTCGCCCAGGGCGACCTCCATGATCTGGTCCCCGAAATCTACTCCGGAGTAGTTGTGGTGCATCCCGTAGCCCACATCCAGTTTGCCGTCGTTGTTGGCGTCCCCGACCGCGATCCCGCCGTACCCGAAGTTGCCATTCATGTAGATGCTCCAGCGCCCGGTCCCGTCCCCGAACCAGACCATGATCCCGTGCTGGTCGGTGTTCACGTACGGCGAGCCGTGGTCACCGATGAACAGGATGTCCAGGTTCCCGTCGTTGTTGATGTCCGCGAACTCCAACTCGGTGTGCCCGCCCTCCAGGGTCGGGGTGGTGAGCCCCGTGGAGGACTCCACATAGGTCAGGCCCCAGACCGAGCCGGCCAGACACAAGGCCCCGGCCAGAATCAAGAATCCGATGTTCCTCATCTCCTCCTCCTTTTCCGCTTCAGCCCGATGGACGTATCGGTTTTTTTCGGCTTGTACCAAACCGGAACTTGCCCTCACTTTAACTTTCGGCCCCTAAACAGGGCCGACAAGCCAACGTTACGACATTTACCGACAGGCCAGCCACCCCGGGGGACCTCCGAAAAGCCTACGAAACCCAGGAGGGGTTTCCGAGGTATTCACGAAGTATTCACGCCGTATTCACGCGCTCCCCAGCCGTGGATATAGGGGAATACGGGTAACGACGGGTAATTATCAATAAATACGTGCTTTCAGCGATATCCGCTTTAACCCGCCAGGCCTAAGGCCCAGAGGCTCAAGCCGATACAACCCCCCGAACCCTGACTTGAGAATTTTACCCCTTTTCCCGGACTTTGTCAATCCCCCTTTGGAAATATTTTGGAGGGGACCAAAAGATGCCTTGACAGCAACCCTCGTTTGCTTTATAATAGACAGGTCAACCACCTCAAGGAGGATGACATGAACCGTTTTCATAATCCACATCTTTCGTCTTCCGCTTTCCGTCATTCGTTTTCGCTTCTCACCTCTCACATCTCACTTCTCACATTCCTTTTCGTCCTCCCCGCCTTCTCCCAGCAAAATTGGTCAAGAACCTACGGCGGAAGGTGGGATGACGAGGCCTACTCTGTCCGGCAGACTTTTGACGGGGGCTATGTCGTTGCTGGCTGGAGGGTATCCTTCATCCTGGATACCCTTCCCGATGTCTACCTCATCAAGATAAATGCCATGGGCGATACCCTCTGGACAAAGGATTATCAAATAAGAGGTACTGATTATGGCTATGCCGTCTGGCAGACTTCGGACAGTAGCTTTATTATTACAGGATGCAAAGACTACACAGGTTTAGGCAAAGGAGATGTCTATCTTATTAAAACCAATTCGTCTGGTGATACCCTTTGGACCAGGACCTTCGGGGGGGCTGGATGGGATGAAGGTTTTTCTGTGAAGCAAACATCCGATGGAGGGTATATCGTCGCCGGATGGAAGACCTCAGTGGGTGATTCTACCCAGGTCTACCTTATTAAGACCAATCCATTTGGGGACACCCTCTGGACGAGGACTTATGGGGGTACGAATGCCGAACGGGGCTACTCTGCCCAACAGACCTCAGATGGTGGCTACATCATTGCAGGTTACACCAACTCCTTTGGTGCCGGGAGGTATGATTTCTACGTAATTAAAATAGATGCCCAAGGGGGTTCGGGGATAGAAGAGGCTAATGCGTTTAATGATTTTTGGAGGGGAGCGTATTCAGCAACTCCAAATCCCTTCGTTTCCTTTGCAAGGGTCCCCGGACACGAGGCGGAGAGGTTCGCTCTCTACGACATCTCCGGTCGGAAGGTCGGGACCTACAAAGGCGACCGGATCGGGGAGGGGCTTACCCCCGGGGTCTACTTTCTCAGACCCGAAAGCGGGGAGGCCAGGCCACTGAGGGTCGTGAAGATAAGGTAAATCCGACTGTAGACTGTGGACTGTAGACAAAAAACCTCAATGCAAAATGCAAAATTAGCATTTTAAAATGCCAATTGAACGGCAAGACAAAGAGATCCTGAAGCGAGTTTCCCGAAACGAGTTCGGGACAGGCAGGATGACGAAGCCATGAAAGAAGGTTGAGATTGCTTCGCTTCGCTCGCAATGGCACCTTCTTTAAAAAAGGACTGGATTCCCGCTCCCGGCCTAATACCTGCCGGGGCAGGCTTCGCGGGAATGACGACCAAATAAAAACGCTGGATTCCGGATCAAGTCCGGAATGACGGCAACCATCAAACTGGAATAGAAAAGGAGGTCAGCTAAGGATGAGGTACGTACTAAAGATGGTGGCCAAGAACTCCACCGGCTCGATCGACATGGTCGAAATCACCGAGGAGATCGCCAAGCAAATCAACGAACAGGTCTTGAGGGGCGATGACTTCCTCAAGGCCTCCGACCCCCAGGGCAACGCGTTTTTCGCCAATCGTAGCGATTACCGGTATATCAAGATCGAATTAGCCAAATAACCTTCGCCCTTCACCGGCAAGGCGGAAAAGGGCCCGCCTTCCGTGAACGATTAACAGCGTGCTTGAATCGGAGGAGACGATGACCCGCGCGCGAGGCATTCACCTTTTCATAGCGTTATGCGTGATGCTCTCATCCGCCAAGGCCACGACCTACCTGGCCCGGACCGAGGGCGAGATCCGCACGTACACGGCCCAGCTCCTGGCCGGGGACACCCTGCTCATCGCGCCCGGGGACTACACCTTCTCCACCTCCCCGTGGTGGCCCAGCAATCGGACCGGGCTGCCCACGGACCCCATCGTCATCATGCCACAAAGCGGAACTGTCCGGATCATCGGGGACCTGTACGAGAACGTCATCAACCTCACGAACTGCTCCTATCTCATCCTCAAAGGACTGGAGATCACCTGCTCCGGGGCGTATTCCGGCATAGACGGGATCAACTTCAAGACCGGAAACCACCACGTCACGATCCAGGACTGCGCCATCCACGACATCACCAACGTCGGGATCGGGGGCCACGAGAACGCCTCCTTTCTCGAGATCAAACACACCCACATCTACGACCTGCCCAACGGGCTGACCGGGATCTACCTCGGCCAGCACGACGGCAGCGTTGTCCTGGACCACTGCACCATCCTGAACAACTGGATCCACGACTGCCCGAACAGCTACGGGATCCAGATCAAGCGGGCCTGCTACGCCAACCGGATCGAGGACAACGTGGTGTACAACATCTCCCCGGCCCGGCCCGGGATCATGTGCTACAAGACCGACCAGACCGGAGTCGCGGACAACAACATCATCCGGGGCAACGCGGTCTGGAACACCGGCGAGGGGATCAACGTCGTGGGCGGGGCGGACGTGGAGAACAACGTGGTGTTCAACTCCGGGTACGGGGTCTTCACCCAGAACTACGGGGGTTGGGGCCTGGAAAATTTAAGAATCAAGAACAACACCGTTTACAAGACGACCGGGGCCTGCTTTTCCCTGCCCAGCTGGGACACGGCCCTGGGGGAGATGGTGTTCATCAACAACGCGGGCTACCAGGACAGCCTCAATCAGCCCGCGATCTCCGCACCTCAAGGCGCGGGGACCGGGATCGTAGCCAACAATTACTATTACGGCACCTGCAACCTAAGCCAGGGCGTCCAGCGGGGGAATCCCCCTCCAAGCGAATTCATCCGGCCGAGCATCCTTCCCGGGGAGGTAAACCTGTATCCCCTGCCCGCGTCCCTTTTGGTCAACACCGGGACCTCGGCCAACAATCCCCCGGCCTACGATTTCAACTTGAGCCCAAGGCCGTACAACGCCCTTTTCGACGTCGGGGCCTACGAGTGGAGCGGGCCGCCCAATCCGGGATGGCAGATCAGGGAGGGGTTCAAGGAGTTCCCGAACGTAGGAGTGGAAACGGCAGAGGTTAGAGGTCAGAGGTTAGAGGGTAGAATAACGGCCACGCCCAACCCGTTCGTTTCATTCGCTAGGGTCCCAGGGTACGAGGCGGAGCGGTTCAGCCTCTATGATATCTCCGGGAGACTGGTCGGTATCTATAAAGGCGACCGGATCGGGGAGGGGCTGGGGGCGGGGGTGTACTTCCTTAAGTATCAAGAGATGCTGAAACAAGTTCAGCATGACGAGATTGTGCGGATCGTAAAGTTGCGGTGAGCATGGTAATCAAAAGAAAGGAGAATAAGAAGATGTTCAAGAAAGAACTGTTTCTGACCGTCGTTGCAACCCTCCTGGCACTGGGCCTCGCCCAGGGCGGGACCTGGGATCAGAGATTGGACATCCCCTCGGGCTTCTTCAACGACATTTGCGTTCTCCCCGGGGGCCAGAACGGCTGGGCTGTAGCCTCGGCCGGAGCTGCAGGAGAAGTGTTCACGTTCGTGCTTCGGACCACGAACGGGGGCGCCCAATGGGCGAGCTGCCCCTTCCCGGACAGCACCGCCGTTGGCCTGAACGGGGTCAGCTTCGCCAACGCCACGACCGGCTGGGTCGTGGGGTCCTCGGGCCGGATCTACAAAACCACCGATGGAGGGAACACCTGGACCCGCCAGACCAGCCCGACATCCCGGGGACTCACCAAGGTCCATTTCATCAACGCGACACAGGGCTGGGCCGCCGGGGGCTGGCAGGACGGCTCGACCTACCTGGTGGTCCGGACGACCAACGGGGGCTCCACCTGGCAGGACCAGAGCTTCGGCACGGACGCCTACAGCGTTGCTGACGTCTTCTTCGCCGACTCCCTGAACGGCTGGATCGGGGGCTACGACAACACCATCAATCCCCACCTCCACCACACCACGGACGGAGGCGCGAGCTGGGTCCGGCAGACCCTGCCCCTGCCCACGGGGAACGGGCAGGTCACGGGGATCGATTTTCCCACGGCGCAGAAGGGGTGGGCCTCCACATCGAGCCTGTACCAGACCCCGGCGGGGAGCGTCCTTTACACCACGGACGGGGGCACGACCTGGACGGTCCAATACAACACCAACATGCCCTACAACGATTGCCTGGACGCCCAGGACACCCTGCGGGTCGCGATCCCGGCGTACAACGTGTTCTCCTCCTCGGAGCGGGCCTTCGTGACCACCAACGGGGGAGCCGGCTGGACCCAGAACACGGTCCCGGTGGCCAGCTACACCTACGGGGTCCAATACGTCGGCACCAGCCTCTGGCTGGCCGAAAGCAACGGATCGATCCTGAGGAGCACGAACAACGGGACCAACTGGGCCTGGGAGTACTACGGCCCGATGTGGTCCGACATCGCGTTCAGCGATTCGCTGCACGGCTGGGTCGTAGCCGGGTCCAACGTAGGCACGGACGGCTACGCGTTCCGGACCATGGACGGCGGGACGAGCTGGGCCCGGGACCCGGGCGCTCCGGGAGGGTCCCATGTGACCTTCGCGAACGCCAACCGGGGCTGGATGTTCTGGCCGGGGAACTCCGCCTCGGTCTGGAGGACCACCAACGGGGGGACGAGCTGGAGCCAGTTCTTTATCGGGGCGTCGGCCTGGGTCGAGGGCATCGTGTTCGCCTCGCAGGACTCGGGATGGGCTTACGGGGGGAGCGGGACCATCCGGTTCACCTCGAACGGCGGGGCTTCCTGGGCGAGCCAGACCAGCGGGACGACGCAATACCTCGAGACGATGTATTTCGTAAACTCCCGCGAGGGCTGGGCCGCGGGCGGGTACGGCGGCTCGAACGGGACCATCGTGCACACCACGGACGGCGGGGCGACCTGGAATGCCCAGACCCCGGCGGTGAGCGACCATATCTCCTGCAGTTACTTTCTGAACAACCAGACCGGGTGGATGGCCTGTTACGGGGGCATGGTAGAGCGGACCACGAACGGAGGAACGACCTGGGAAGCGATGAGCCAGATCGCCCAATTTTATACCGACGACATCCACTTCCAGGACGCCCAGACCGGATGGCTTGGGGCATCGAACCAGGCCCAGAGCCAGCCTCCGGATGACGGCAGGGGGTTCATCTATAAAACCACGGACGGCGGGGCGACCTGGACCCGGGAGTGGACCTCGCCCCGGGTGAAGACCTACTTCGGAAGCATGGGGGTCCAGGGAGTCGGAACGCTCTGGGCCTGCGCCGGACACGGGACCCTCCTGAAGTACCTGCCCGGGTCCGGGGTAGAGGAAACGGCAGAGGTTAGAGGTCAGAGGTTAGAGGTAAGAATAACGGCCACGCCCAACCCGTTCGCCTCTTTCGCTAGGGTTACGGGGCGTGAGAGCGAGCGGTTTGCGCTGTACGACATCTCCGGCCGGAAAGTCGGGACCTACAAGGGCGATCGAGTCGGGGAGGGACTTTCCCCCGGGGTGTACTTTTTGCGGCCCTCTGATGGACCCGCGACCCCCCTGCGGCTGGTTAAAATCAGATAATTATTGTCTAAAGGTTGATACACTCTTTCCTTTCTGAAAGGAGAAACATGACGAAGAAGATGGTCTGGATCGTTCCGACCCTGCTCGCTGTCGGGCTCACTCTCTCCGGGTGCCAGCAGGCCCCAGCTCCCCGGGCCGGACGCACCCCCGCCCCGGCTCCAGCGGGCGGCACCCCGGACCTCTCCCAACCCGGCAAGCCGATCGCCCAGGTGGGCGTGGGGGACGTGGTCTGGGCGAAGTGGACCGACGGCTTCCATTACGTCGCCACGGTCTCCGGAATCAGCGGCGAGACCTACTCGGTCAACTACGCCGACGGGTACAAGGGGGATGTGCCCAAAGCGGACCTGGCCCCGTTCGGAGTCTCCCCGGGAATGGTGCTGCAGAGCAAGTGGTCCAAAGGCGGATTCTGGCCGGCCAAGGTCGTGGCCGTGAACCCGGAGGCCGTGGTGGTCGAGTTCCTGGACGACCACAGCCGCGAACCCCATTCCGCGGCGGAACTGCGCCTCAAGCCGTAACCCGCGTCCCGATCGGGGAGGGGCCCGCTCCGGGGGCTAATCCGTGTGTTCCGTGGGGAAAACGCCAAGCCACTCAGGATCGTGAAGGTGAGGTAATGAAACGTAATGAAATTAAAAGTAATAAACGTTAATGATCAGTAACTGATTGTAACTTGTTGCAACCCCAGGGGCGGCCGGAAGGCCGCCCTTTTTTTATTAGCCCTTCCCTCGAACATCACGCTCCTTGACTTTACTTTCCCATTGCGTTAAAATGAAAGGCTATGTACGAAGCCTCCTGCGCGATCCACGTCCATTCCACCTTCTCGGACGGGACCAAGACCATCCCCGAAATCATCGCCCTGGCCCGGAAAGCCGGGGTGGAGGTGCTTGTCTTCACCGACCACCGCACGCTCAAAGGCCGGCGGGAGGGTTTCGAGGGCTGGCACGACGGCCTTCTGGTCCTGTTCGGCGAGGAATTAAACGATACCGACAATATAAATCATTACCTGGGGTTCGGCTACGACGAGGAGGTCCAGGGGAGCTTGGGGGCCGGGGGGCCGAAGGGCTATGTGGCTGAGGTCAGGAAGAGAGGCGGGTTCGGGTTCCTGGCCCATCCCCTGGAGAGGGGCATCATCCATCCCAAGTTCCACGCCTATCCCTGGACCGCGAAGGATGCGGAGGGTTACGACGGCATCGAGATCTGGAACTGGATGTCGGCCTTCAAGGGGAGCGTGAGGCTGGGGAACGCCATCCGGCGTCTCCTCTTCCCCCATTCCGGGGTCAGGGCCCCGGACCCGGAGGTGCTGGCGATGTGGGACCGGGCGAACCGGTCAGGCAAGGTCGCGGCGATCGCCGGGATAGACGCCCACGCCCTGGGATACCGCTTCCTGGGCATCCCGTTCACGGTCTTCTCCTACGAGCGCACCCTGCGCACCCTG
>Ga0315284_10012585_pt1 | contig 12046 bp, 9 predicted proteins | sample YL17G09_16_MG_FD_203696 | JGI IMG/M metagenome (GOLD analysis project Ga0315284, IMG submission 203696) | Sediment microbial communities from Yellowstone Lake, YNP, Wyoming, USA - YL17G09_16 | ecosystem: Environmental > Aquatic > Freshwater > Lake > Sediment | place: USA: Wyoming | collected...
GCGCCCGCGATAGCCCTCACGCAATGCGGGATGATCGCCCTGCATGCCCGAATCGGATTGGCCGACGACGATGCCTTGGCCGGTGATGCCGAACTCTTTCCACACCCGGTCTGCGCCGATGGATGTAATGTTCCACTGCGGCTGAGCCGGTGCAGGCTCATTGCCGGGGCTGATCGGCGCCGGCGCAGGTAACGGGCGCAGGTGTTGGCTATCCAGGATGCGATCCACTTCCGGCTGACGCGAAAGGTAAGCGCGCAGGATCGGCCCGCCGTTCACCTCAATTGCGTTGACGAGATAGTATGGCCGATATTGGGCGTGGGCGAGATCGAGCGTGGCGCGCAGGTCGGCCTGAGTCCCATCGGCGTGCCGGGTCAGCATCGTGTAGACGTAGCGCAGACGCTCGTCCCGGTCGGCAATGGAGGGGGCCTGGCTGAGATCGGCCTGGTCGCGCAGAATGACAAACAACTGCTCGCCGTAAAAGCCTGGCTGCCCGACGAAAAAGTAAATCAGCAGACCACCCAGCCACGTCACAATCAGCATACTGAGCGAGAGGATCAAGCGCAGTGGCCCGTTGATCCTGGTGCGGAGCGCCCACAGCACAAGGCCGACCATCCAGGCGAGCACGAGCGATAGCCCCGCCGCTTTCAGCGCCCAAGAGAGAATCTCATTTTCGCCCAGCAGCAACGTCAACTCTTCCGGGTCAACGAACATGAGCGGCGCGGCGGCGACAAGACCGGCAAGAGCCGCGATCGGCAACCAGGTCATAGATCCCCGAAGCGAAGCGGAGGGGAACCGATCCGGGGCGTCGGCGCTCGACCCGGCAAAGCGGCTAGCCCCTGCAACGACGAAACCGAGCGGCGGCAGGCTGATCATCAACAGCAGTTGGCTGCCGTTGAAACCAAAGCCTGATCCGAGAATCAAGAGCGCGACTCCGGCTGCCAATCCGCCAAAGGCAATGTCCCAGCCTGACCCAGATGTGTGCTCTGCCAGCGGTTGGAACAAGAGCAGGCCCAACAATATTCCTGCAAACAGGCCCAGACTCAGCCCGGCCAGCAAGTTGAGCAGGGTGTCGAGTGGGGAGCCGAGCGCACCCCAGGCCAACGAGGGAAGGGTGATCAGTGGCGCGAGGCTCAACGCCGGAGCCAACGCGCCCCATTGCCATGCGAGCTTGCGCTCTCGCAGCCGGGCCAAGATCAGCAATCTGCCCACCAAGACGAGGCTGAGAACAATCTGCGCGAGTGCTGCTGCTTGATTCCACAGGCTCGGAACAGCTCGTACCAGTCCCAGCACAAACAGATAACCGATGGCCACTCCCCACACGCGATAGGTTGCCCGAAAGCGCGGCGCACGGGTAAAGATGACGAGAGGTGCCACGGGCAGCGCCAGCGCCAGCCCGTGCGCCCACGAGATGAGCGGCCAGGCAAACCACGGCATCGGCACGCCCTCGATCAACATCATTTGGTCGGCGAACCAGGCGATGCCGTGAGTGGTAAAGGTCACCAGAACGATCCACACTGTGGCCCCAGCGAACAAGAGGTACGTGAGGCAACCGGGCCTTGAGGAACCCGGCGTCTCGACGGCTTTAGGTACGGACGCGGTCGCGGAATCGCTTGATGTGGCTTCCATAGCTACATGTGCCATCATGCTTTAGCTCCAAGCTGCTGATTTGCCGATTTGACCCGGTACAACATCTCTCCAGCGCGAGGCACGACGAGGACGCCTTCCGCTTCGCGTTCGCGGCCCTGCCAGTCGCGCAGATCAATCGCCGCCGGATCGAGATAGCCCAGGTTGATGCGGCGGCAGCGTTCCTCGGGGATGTGGGTCGCCAGCGTCACTTGAATGCGTGACGCTTCCAGGCGTGTTGCCGCGTCATACGCGCCTATTCCCTTGACGTGCGTCGAGTGCGCCAGCACGCCGCCCGGATAGCCTTTGAACTTGTCCCACTGCTTTATAAAGTAATCGCGGCAGTGGTAGCCGATCTCGTCAATGGTCTTGCCGTGCGTGTAGCTGACCTCGGTAATGTGCGGCGCATAGATGACGACCTCGCCGCCATCGGCGATGGCCGGCTCCATCTTGTACATCCCTTTGGCCGCCGTCCAGAGATCGTCGTACATCTCCGGCATGACGGACAGCACACGCCGGAAGGGCCGCTCCACATAGACGATGTGCTTTTGCGCCGAAAGCGCCGAGGCCGCTTGCCACGCTTCTTGCGGCGAGCCAAAGTACAATCCGGCCAGGCCCTCGTGCGTGACCACTAATCCCAAGCAAGCGGTGGGGCGGTCAACGAACGCGGCGGCCCGGTCAATCACGGCCCGCACGGGCGTATAGCCCGCGCCGATGATCTTGTAGTTGGTGATGACGGCCCCCAGCCAGTGCGTAAAGTTGATGATCTCGGGCCCGCCGATGCCGGGGAAAAAGTATTTCGTCCCGCCGGAAAAGCCCACCACCTCGTGCGGAAAGACCGGCCCGCAGATGATGAGCTGATCATAGTCGAGGATGAGCTTGTTGAGCGTGACCGGCACATCTTGCGCCATCAATCCGTCGGTGATTTGGCGAATGTCGCTCGCCGGGATGACGCCGAGCGTCGCAAAATTGGCCGGATTGTCCCACTGATGGTTAAAGATGTGACTGCGTCCGGCTTGCCCGTCCACCACTCTTCGACCCACCAGCTTGCTCAACTGCGTGTCCGTCATCGGTTGATGCGTGCCGAGCGCGACGAGATAATCCATCGCCGCCGCGCGCGGCGACAGCAGTTCCTCGAACAGGTCAAACATCAGCGGCATGGGCATCGTGCGCGTGCCATCCGGGATGATGACGAGCACGCGCTTGCCATCCACGGGCAATGTCGCCAGTCCCTCGCGCACGATCTCTCGCGCTTCTTTATCTGTGAGATAACGATCCGTAAAGCCTTTTCCGATTACCATAGCTTACCTTCCATGTCTCACACGCCACTAAAGGCTGAAAAGCCGCCATCAATCGGCACGATGATGCCGGTGACAAACGCCGAAGCCGGCGAGAGCAGCCACAAGACCGCGCCGAACAAGTCGTCGGGACTGCCAAAACGGGCCATCGGCGTGTGAGTGATGATGGCTTGGCCGCGCGGCGTCAGCTTGCCCGTCTTTTCGTCGGTGAGCAAGAACTTGTTTTGCGTCGTCAAGAAAAAGCCGGGCGCGATGGCGTTGACGCGGATGCGCGGCGAGTACTCTTGCGCCATGTGCACCGCCAGCCATTGCGTGAAATTGCTGACGCCGGCTTTGGCCGCCGAATACGCCGGGATGCGCGTCAGCGGTCGAAAAGCGTTCATGGACGAAATGTTGAGAATGATGCCTTCGCCCTTTTCGGCCATGAGCTTGCCAAAGACTTGGCTGGGAAGCATCGTGCCCAGAATGTTCAAGTCAAACACCCAGCGCAGGGCGTCAATCGGCAGATCAAAAAAGGAGCGGTCGGGCGCGGTGGTCGCCTGCGGCTTGTTGCCTCCCGCGGCGTTGATGAGCGCGTCAATCTTGCCGAATCGCCTGAGGATGACCTCGGCGGCCTGACGCAGGCTATTCACGTCCAACACGTCGCCGCCGACGACCGCCACCTGGCACGCGAGCGGCCCGAGACGCTCCAATAGCCCCTGCGCCGGGTCGAGGTTGCGATCCAACAGGGCGACGTTCGCGCCGCACCCCACCAGCGCGCAGGCGATCTCGCCACCCAGGATGCCGGTCCCGCCCGTGATGACCATGGTTTGGCCGGTAAAGTCGTACATTCGAGTCAGTTTGTCCAGGTTCATAAGGTTTTGTCCTCCATTATCGTTCTTGGGCACAGATGAACACTGATTTTCATTGGGCGTGACGAAAATCGGTCGAGATGCGCCAGGTGTCATTCTGAGCGACACGCCGAAGGCGGGGAGCGAGGAATCTCTTTTCACGCGGGACTGAGACCCTTCGCTCAGGGTGACAGATTGGATCAACTAGATTTAGTCACACCCATTTTCATCTGCGTAATCTGCGTGAATCTGCGTCCCGACAACTATTGCGCGCGGATTTGGTCGAAATCCCAACCTTTCTCCGCGCACATCACGCGCACGTGACTATCCCACGTCGGCTCGTCCTTCGGCTTGCTGCCGACAAAGCAATCCACGCTCAAGTAGACGATTGGCTTCTGCCCATCATTCCGCACGAGATGGAACGTGTGCGGCGGAATGCGCACCAGGTCGCCTGGCTCAACCGCCCAGTGCTGCGGGTGGTCGTCGCCGATTTGCAGCGTGCCGGAGCCTTGCAGCATGTAAAAGACTTGCTCGGTATCGTGATGCACGTGTAGCGGCGGCGCTTCGCCCGGCTCCAGTACGACCAGGAATGCCTCCGACGTCGTCGCCTCGGAGCGATCCATCACCAGCTCGTTGGTGTGAGTCGGAAAGCGATAGCGAATCGTGTCTGTTGTGCTAAAAACATATCTCGCGGATTTCATGGTATCCATTCCTTTCGACCACAGTCGTTTGTCATTCGTCCCTCGACATTCGCCCTGCGACATTCACCAGCGCGTCAATCGCCTCCGGCGGCGTGCCCGGGCTGACGCCTCCGCCCGCCGAAAGGATCAAGCCGCGCCCGCCGGTCTTGCGGATGCACTCGCGCGCCCATGCCTCCACTTTTTCCGGCGTGCCGCGCGCCATCACGTCGAGCGGCGGCACGTTGCCCATCAGCGCCACCCCGGGCATTCTAGTCTGCACCGTGGCGATGTCTATAGTGTGGCTAAAGTTGAACACGTCAAAGCCCAGCGTCGCCATCGGCTCGATCAAGTGAGGGCAGGGCGTATCGTTGTGATAGACGCGGACGAATCCGTTGAACGATTGAAAAATGCGCGTCAAGTGCGGGCGCGCAAACTGCTCGAACAGCTTGGGCGAAAGCATCCCGACGATGTCATCCAACACCAGGATGCCTTCCGGCGCACGCAACACGTCGAGCTGCGCGCGCAGCCAGGTGATGACAGTGGTCGTGAGTGTGTCGAGCAATCGGCTGATGGCGTCCGGCTGAGTCTTGAGCGCAATCATCAGCTCGGTCACGCCGAGCAGCCAGCCGGCAATTGCCAGCGGCCCGCGCGCCGCGACCATCTTGACGTTCATCCCTTCCGGCAGCAGTCGGCGCTCGGCGTCGGCGTAGCGTTGCAAGACGAGCGGCATCAGCCCGTGCCGCTGCGGGTCGGGCGGCTCGGCCTCGGCCAGCGCAGCCAGCCCGCCCTTGACCGGCTCGATGGACGGCGGCTGGTCGTGATGCCAGACGACGCGCGCGCCGAACGCCGAAGGCTCGGCGGCCATGCCGTACTCGACCCACACGCCCGGAATCCACGCCACGTCTGGAAAACGTTCGAGCAGCCCCAGGTTGACGCGCAGCCACTCGTCAGGCCGCAGGAAATAGTCGAGCGTGTCAATGCCCGCATAGCCGGGCAGCCAGGGGCTATCTACAATCAATGCCACCGGCACGTGGAACATCCCCTTTAGGGGACGGTCGGCTCGCTGATGCGCGCCGTGCGCGACGGTTGTGAAGCGTTCCCAGGGTGTCATCATTTATCTCCGCGCCACCACCATTCGCGCGCCGAACAAGACCAAAGCCGCGCCGCTGAACAGTTCCAGCCCTTGCCGGGCGCGCGGACGCCGGAGGATGGCGACTGCCTTTTCCACACAGACGCCGAGCAACGAGTACCACGCCAGGCGCACCAGCGCGTGCAGGGTTGCCAGGAAAAGCGACTGGAGCAAAATGGACTCACCGGGCTGGATGAACTGCGGCAGCGTGGCGAGATAAAACATGGCCGCTTCGGGACTCAGGATGACGGTGACCATCCCATCCACGAACGACTGCCGCTGCGTTTGGGTTTCTGCGGCGCGAGGCGGACTGATCAACTCGGCCAGCGCACGCGGTTTGGTCCGCAGCGCCCGCCAGATGGAGCGGCCACCCAAAAAGACGATATAGCCCGCGCCGACGAGCCGGACGGCCTGAAAAGCCGCCGCCGACCGGACGAGCAGCACGGTCAGGCCCAACGCGAAAAGGATCGCGTGAACAAACACGCCGACGTTTCCGCCCATGATGACCACAAAACCCGTGCGCTGCCCGGACGAAACGACGCTGCTGATCACCAGCATCGTCGTCGCGCCGGGTATCATCGTCAGAACCGTCACCAGCCCGGTAAAGGCAATGAGCTGCGAAGTGATCACGGCTGCCTTTCGGTCAAGTGCTCCGGCATCCGCACGGCGACGACCTCGCCGCGCGCGCACACTTGCCCTTCCGCGGAAAGCGTGGCCGTCATCACCACCTTGCGGCCTTTGATTTCCTTTACGCGCGCGCGAATCTCTAATGGCGCGCCGAGCGGCGTGGGGCGCACGTAATCCACGTGCAGCGAGCCGGTCACAAACCGGAAGGGCGGCTCGGTGTCCATCTCGCGTCCCTCGGCGCGATAGGACGCGGCTGCCGCTGTGCCCGTGCAATGGCAATCAATCAGCGAGGCGATCAGGCCGCCATAGACATAGCCGGGGATGGCGACGTGATAGGGCCGGGGCGTAAAGTGGCATACGCTCTCTTCGCCATCCCAATAGCTCTTGATTTGCAGGCCGTGCTCGTTCAGCCGGCCGCAGCCATAGCAATGGGCCAGGTTATCGGGATAATAGTCCTGAAATGCTTTTGGGGTCATGAGGCTATCCTTTATCTTTTGCGAAATCGCAGTCGGTATACATCAGTTGGCGGCACAAGCATCGAGGCAACGGATGGACAACGGACAAGCAGATGCAGCAAACCGTCTCCGTTTATCCGGTTGCATCCGTTGCCGCGAACGGCTTTAAATGCCGCAAGAAATGTCTTTCCAGATTCGCCGCAAAAGCCTCTGGGTTGGCGCGCAGCAGAGCCACCAGGCGGTCGCAAAAGCGAAGGCGGCCATCGGCATTGCGCGTCGTCAGCACCGAGCCGAACGTGACGTGCAGAATCTCGCGCGCGTCGAACTGGTCGAGCAGCGCAGGCAGGCCGGCGTCGGCCACGTCTTGCGGCAGTGGCGCGCGCGCCAGTTCCGCCGAGACGTGATAGCTGGCGCGGTCGGTCTCGTACCGCTCACGGGCAAAGACGTAAATCTCGCGAAAGAACGCCGGGTCGAGCGCGGCGACGGCGCGCAGCGCCTCCAGGTAGCTCGTGCCCGCCGTCTTCAAGTGAACCAGGCCGCGCGTCTGCCGAGCGGCGATGGGATAGACGCTGAATTTGTCCGAGCCGGAATGCAGGCTCAGCTTGTACGGCCCGAACTGTCGAGCGATGGCGGCGTGAACGGCGAAATCGGCTTCAAAGGCAGCCAGGTCGCCGATGTAATCTACGCCCTTTTCAAAGCGACCGATGTAGCGCGGGGCCAGGCTCACCCATTGGACGCCCAGCCGTCGCAGCTCGCTGGCGATGTAAACGTGCTCGGCGTTCGACGTGGGCAAATCGGTCTCGTCAACCGAAACTTCAAGCTCACAGTTCTTGCCGCCGGTGGCCTGCATCAGATGGCGATACATGGCAACCACGTGCGCGATGGCCTTGCCGTACTTGACCGCCGCTTTCAAGAGTGTGTGCTCATCGAACGTGATGACGTGGCCTTCGATGTTGAAGAATTTAGAGTAGAGGCCAGAGGTCAGAGGTCGGAGGTCGGAGGGCAGTTTTTCCGCAGCGGCGCGGAGATCAGCGAGCGAGGCCGTTTCCGCGCTGTTGTCCACGTGCTCGCCGGGGTCAATTGTAAAGAACGTATAGCCCGCTGCGAGGCAGGCGTCTATATCGGCGGTGGTCTTGAGGTGGTCGGCGTCCGCGCCCACGCCCTCGCGCCAACCTTCTTGAAAGATGCCCCACGTCGCATCGTCCATCACCTGTTGCGGCGTGCGGACCGTGCGCGCCATCTCGCGGATGGACTGCTGGGCAAAGATCGGGGCGATATTCCCGCCCGCGGCTCGCATGGCGCGCACGTGACCGGGCGTCGCCAGCCCCAGCCGGTCGCCCATGCCCGCCGATGTGCGCAGGCCCAGCGGTTGCGGTCGCAGCCACGGCAGACGAGAACGCAGCTCGGCGGCGTTGCGCAGACTGGTCGGGCCAACCAATAGCTTGCGGCCCGCGTGCTCGCTGCTCTCTCCCTCAAAGCCTTCGAGGAACGATGGGCCAGCCAAAATCGCCAGGCGTGGCCCGGCTTTGGTTTGCGCCAGGCCCAACTCGGCTCCTTCAATCACAACGAGTGAGCGAGGCGCGATGTTCAGATGATGCAATGTTTCCAATATGGACATGGTTTTGCTCCTAACGACGGCTGACTCTTGCTCAAGCCGGAGACCGCAGCCAGTCGTCTACGGTCTAGAATTTATACGCTTTCTTTGCCAGCCGATACGCCGTATCCTGAATCATCTCTTCCGCGTCGTCCATGTCTACGATGCCACGCGCGACCAAGCCCCCGATCCAGTTCGCCGTCACGCGCCGCCACAGGTCGTGCCGCGCGGGGATCGAAGGAAAAGCGCGTGTGTCGTCGTTGAAACCGACGGTATTGTAAAGCCCGGCTGTTTCAGTCACCTGTTCCAGGTAGCGCATCATACCGTTGAGGCTGTCGTGGAACCACCAGGGCGGGCCGAGCTTGACCGCCGGATAGTGACCGGCTAATGGCGCCAACTCGCGCGAGTAGGTCGTCTCGTCGAGCGTGAACAGGATGAGCGTCAGGCGCGCGTCGTTGCCGAATTTGTTCAGCAGGGGACGCAGGCTGCGCGTAAACTCGCTGGCGATGGGAATATCCGCGCCCTTGTCGAGGCCGAACCGCTGCAAGATCGGCGGATTGTGATTACGCAGCGACCCGACGTGCAACTGCATCACCAGGCCGTCCTCAAGGCTCATGCGCGCGTTTTCCATGAGCAGGTGACCCGTGAAACGTGTAGCATCGGAGGCGTCCGCCTGACCATTCAGCGCGCGTTGAAAGATGACCTCGGCCTCGGCCTCTGATAATTCTTCTGTGTAAGCGGTTTGTGCGGCGTGGTCGGTGGCCGTCGCGCCCATGCTCTTGAAGAACGCGCGCCGATTTTCCAACGCCTGGACGAACGCGCGATAGTGGTTGACGGCGACGCCGCTGGTCTCGCCGAGCGCCTGAATGTTTTTGCGCCAGTTGGGGGCGTCCAGGTTGACCACGCCATCCGGGCGGAAGGTCGGCGCGATGTGTCCCTTCCAGCCCGATTCGCGGATGGCACGGTGATGAATCAGCGGGTCGGTGGCCGCATCGGTGGTGGACATGACCTCGATGTTGAACCGCTCGAACAGCTTGCGCGGTCGGTATTCGGGCGAGGCTAGCTTGTCCGCGATCTGGTCGTAGATGCGCTGGGCTGATTGGCCGTCGAGTTTTTCTACGACGCCAAAGACGGACACCAGCTCGTGGGTCAGCCACGTGCCGGTGGGCGTGCCGCGAAACAGGTAATAGTTTTCGGCAAACGTCTGCCAGATTTTGCGATGGTCGCGCTCCACCTCGCCGCCATCGCGTCGCGGGACGCCGAGCTTTTCCTGTGGGATGCCCTGCGAGTAGAGCATCCGAAAGACATAGTGATCGGGAATGATGAGCAGGTCAGCGGGCGTACCGAAAGAGTAATCGGGATCCGCAAACAACCGTGGGTCCACGTGACCGTGCGGGCAGATGAGCGGCAGGCTCGCTACCTTGTTGTAGAGGCGCTGCGCGATTTCCTTTTGCTTTGGGTCAGGCCCAAAGTAGCGGTCGTCGGGCAGGTGAATAAGCCGGTCTGACATGAAATACCTCCTATGCTCCATACCGCCGATAACGCTCGGCTACCTCAAAGATGGCGTGCACGTTCTCGTCGGGTGTCTGGTCGTCCAGGTTGATGCAGCACAGCGCAGCGCGCTCGAGCGGGCCGCTGGCGCGCAGCAGGCCTTCCACGTCCGCGGCGACCTCGGCGGGCGTCAAGCTCGCCACGCGCACCGGGCTGAGCCGCAAGCTAAAGATCGCCTTCGGCAGCGCCGTCCGGCAAGCCGCCACGTCCGATCCCCAGCCCACGTCAAAGAATTCTGCGCCCTCTACCTGCGCGTACTCGTTGCGAACTTTGTGCATGTCCGCGCCGCAGTGATGAATGCCATACGGCCACAAGTCTTTTGCCAATCGCCGATCATAGTCCAGCAGGTATTGGCGATAGGTGCGCGCCGAGATCATGGCGACGGTGCAGTTGGAATGCAGGCTGATGCGCCGGTCCACCGCGCCGACGATGCGATTGACCGCGACCGAGTTGCTTCCCGTGCGGCGTCGCACGTAGGCAGCCATTGCCGCAATCGTCTGTGCGGACGCGTCCAGCAAGCGACGGGCCAGCGCGGGATTTTCGTAATAGTCCACGAACAACTGCTGCCCGCGCAAGTTGAGCGCCACGTTCTGCACGCCCTCCCAATTCACGTCGCCTTCGACGAAACCATACTGCGCTTCCAGCGCATCCATCAGCGCGATCAATTTGCCGAACGCGGGATGGGTCTCCAGGTCGGGCGCGTCAAGCGCCATCACCTGGTCGTCGGTGAGATTCGCCGGCACAACTTCCGGCGAGGCGTTTTCAAAGTAGCGAATCTGGCAGCCGAGCGCCGCCGAAGGCAAAAATCCGGCAGCCAGATGCACCGGGCCGATCACCGGACGCGGCGCGGCATCGGCTTCGCCCAAGCCCAAATCGCCAAAGCGTTGATGCAATGCGACCCGCATCACGCGCTCGCTTTCCACGCGCTTGGCCGGATCGAAGAAAAACGCCTCGTCAAACGTCAACCCATAATGCCGGTTCCACCAACTGGGGTGGAAGACGACTTGAACAGGCAGAAAAGTTTGGGGTGTGACCTCCATGTAATCTATTGCCTCGTGATACGTCATGCGGGATACGTGAACTGGTGGTCACGCAGCACGCAACGCCTCCCACATCGCCACAATATTTTCCGGCGGCACGTCGGCCTGGATGTTGTGCACGGTGTTAAAGACGAATCCGCCGCCCGGCGCGAGCGCCTCGACGTTGCGCCGCACGTCATCCTTCACCTCTTGCGGCGTGCCGTACGGCAACACATCTTGCGTGTCCACTCCGCCGCCCCAAAACACAATGTCACGGCCAAAGTCACGCTTGAGCGCGACCGGCTCCATGCCGCTCGCGCGGGTGTGCACCGGGTTGAGAATGTCCACGCCCAGCTCGACGAAATCGGGCAACAGCGGGCGGACGTTGCCGCACGAGTGCAAGAACAGTTTAGAGTTGGGAGCCAACTGCTTGATACGCTCGAACAAAATCCCGAGTCGCGGCTTGAGCAGCTTGCGGAACATGCGCGGCGAAATCAGTTGCGATTGCTGCGTGCCGTAATCGTCGGCTTCCGAGATCACGTCCACCACGTCGGCCAGTTGCGGCAAGGCCATCTCCCAAAACGCTAGCTTGAGCTCCACCATCTTGTCGAACAGCTCGCAAGCCAGCGCATCGTCCGAGGCCATGTCCATCAGCAAAGCCTCCATGCCGCGCACGCGCTGCGCCATCTCAAAGACGCCGGCCAGCACGCCTTTGATCATCACCGCCTTGCCTTGCGCGTGATAGATCAATGCCAGTTCGCGCAAGCCGGCGATGCGCTGCGGGTCGCCTGTGTTCGGCCAGGCGTGATGGCGGATGTCGTCCAGTCTGATCGCGCCTGCGAGCGGATACCGCACGGCTGAATAATACAAGCCATCTGGCTTGATGCGGCGATGCGTGATGCCCCACTCGTCAGTGTATTCCCACGCCTCGTCCACATCCATGTCGGTAATCTTCCAGTTGTGGCTGTTGAGCGGGAACAATCCGCGCACGTCCACGCCGAGATATTCGATCACGTCGTCGTCGGGCAGAGCCAACTGTTGGATCACGTCGCACAGTTTCGGCTCGACCGGTCGCAGATCCCCGATAGGGGATGGCAAGCCCAGATAATCGCGCAATTGGCGATACGCCACGACGTGAATGCCCGTGACCTGTGTGCTGCCCAGGTCGAAGGGCACACAGTCAGGCTCTTGATGATTCAGAGTTGTGAGTAAGCGTTCTCGTGAGTTCATCGGACGTGTC
>Ga0315284_10012586_pt1 | contig 12045 bp, 7 predicted proteins | sample YL17G09_16_MG_FD_203696 | JGI IMG/M metagenome (GOLD analysis project Ga0315284, IMG submission 203696) | Sediment microbial communities from Yellowstone Lake, YNP, Wyoming, USA - YL17G09_16 | ecosystem: Environmental > Aquatic > Freshwater > Lake > Sediment | place: USA: Wyoming | collected...
GCTCGCCTGCGGGCAGTAGACAATGCGACCTGAACGGCGCAGAAGGAGGGAGACATCGGTGTCCTCCAGCAGCGCGGCGCCCACTCCATAGGCTTCATCGAAGCCTCCGACGGCTGACAGCGCCTCCCGTCGCGCAGACATGTTCCCGCCGGTGCACCACATGACCTCGGAGGGTTGGTCCGAGTCCCAGTTCTCGGAGGGCATGGAGGACCAGAGATTGACGAGGCCGGTTTTGCCGCGGCGCGGGGGCTGCCCATCGGACTGCGGTGACCTCACCCGCCCGGCCACGGCGACAATGGTCTCATCGCGATAGCAGCGAGCGTGCTCGGCCACCAGATCGCTGTCGATCGCGACGTCGTCGTCGACGAAGAGGATGACGTCGCCATGCGCCCTGGAGAGACCCAGGTTTCTCGCCTGGGGCAGGCCGGGCACGGCGGCGCGAATCCATGTAATCTGGTCGGCGAGGGAGCGGAGATATGCCTCCGTGGCGTCTTCGTGCTGTGGGGTCTGGTCCACCACCAGGATTTCGAGCGGCTGGCTGGGCAATTCGAGCACCTGGCGCAGGGTCGCGCAGAGCACCTGCTCGCGCTGATAGGTGGGGATCACAAGCGAGATGGTGACGTCGTCTGGCACTGGGTTAGCGGCCCCCTTCGGCGTAATTGCGGGCGCGGAGGGCTTGCGCCCACAAGGAGCTGCGTTCACCTGTCACCAGCCCGGCCACGGCTTTGAGCGCCGGGCCCCAGAGTTTCGCGGAGAGCGCGACTCGGAGGGCTTCGCGAGATGACGCTCTTGCCTCGCGGGGGCGGGACTGGGCGGCCAGATAGAGGGCCTGATACCTGAGATCGCGATAGAGCCGCAGGTGGAGCAGCCGCTTCTGCCGGGGGGTGAGGTCGGTGAAGGTGGCGAGGGCCTTCCGGTCGCGGCAGACCCAGCTCTCAGCGGCCGCGACGCCCATGCGGGAGAGGCCGTCGGGCGTGATCCGGTAGGTGCAGACTACCTCGTCCAGGTAGCCGATCTGGGTGACGCGGGCGATGCGCCACCAGAGGTCCCAGTCCTGTCCGCTGCGGAGAGTCACGTCGAAGGGCCCGACGCGATCGAGGATGGAACGGCGCACGGTGATGGACTGGGTGCAGATGATGCCCCGCAGAAGCACCTCCTCGAAGATCCACCCGCTGCGGCCCCCTCCCATCCGGTCCACCCAGAGGAAAGGCGCCTGCTTCCCGCTGGGATCGGTGAACCTCACCTCGGCATAGACGGCGCCGTATTCGGGGTGGCCGTCGAGCGCTTCCACGGCGGTCTCGAGTCGCGTTGGCAGATAGAGATCGTCGGCGTCTAGGAAAGCGACGAACTCCCCTGAGCTGGCGCGGATGCCAACGTTGCGGGCGGCGCCGGCGCCGCCGTTCGTCTCGCAAAAGATGGCCTGAATCTTCCCCTGGTAGCTCTCCAGCGCGGAGCGCGTAGCGTCGGAGGAAGCGTCATCGACGACGATGATCTCGAAGTCACGGTAGGTCTGGGCAAGGACGCTGTCGACAGCTTCCCTCACGATGTGAGCCCGGTTGTAGGTGGGGATGATGACGGAGACCCGTGCCATTTCGCGCTACCCCGGCGTCCGCATGGGCGCGGGCTGAGCCGGCCGGCTGAATCGGCGTCGCGCCCACCGCGCCATTCCCGCCACCTGCGCGAGGGGTCGGCGGCGAGCGGCGATCAGGCACTTAACCAGCAGGCGGTCCGACAAAGGGAGCTTCGCGCGCTCGGCAGCGGCGATAGCAGTCACCTCCCGCGCACGGTCCGACTGACCCGCGGCCCGCAGCAGGGCAATGTGAGTGGCGGCCGCGAGGAGCGCCTCTCTCCGCACAAGATGCCGCTCGGCTGGTGTCAGATCGGGGATGTCCTGCAGGATCTTGAGCAACCCCCGCCAGGGGTACTCGTAAGCGGCCACGGTGAATTCGCTCGTGACGTCGCGCAGCCGGCGCACGGCTACTTTGTCGGGGAGGAACAGGAAGGGGTGGCGGTGAGTCAGGCGGAGCCACATGTGGACATCCTGGAAGCGCCGCAGCGACTCGTCGAAGTAGCCGACCTCCTCGAAGCATGCGCGGCGGAGGGTCACGCTGTTGGTGTGCATCGCCCCACGGGTGAGCTGCTCCTTGAAGATCCACCCAGAGCCCTGGTAGGGCAAGAAGCCGGCGACGACCGGGAGAGGAGAGCCGTCTGCCGCGAGCCTCTCCATGTCCGCATAGGCGCCGCCGTACTCGGGGGCCACGTCCAGCGCCTTCACCGCGACCTCCAGCCGGTTCGGCAAGTACGAATCATCGGAATCGAGGAAGGCGATGTATTCGCCGCTGCTCGCGTGGATGCCATCGTTGCGTCCGGCCGCCGCCCCTCCATTCACATCTCGCCGCAGGTAGGTGATGCGGTCGCGATAGGGTTGCAGCGACTCGGCCGTGCTATCGGTGGAGGCGTCGTCGACGACGATGAGTTCGAAGTCGCGGTAGGTCTGGGCGAGCACGCTCTCGATCGCCTGGCCCAGCACCTCGGCGCGGTTGTAGGAGGCGATAATGACGGAGACCCTGGGCATCTTCAGCCCCCTCCCCCGGAGGCGGGAAGCTCAACGGCGACCGTCTGGGGCCGAGCGCCGAAGGCGGAGCGGACACGCTTCCAGACTTCGCCGAGAAGGTCAGGCGCAGCCCCGCGCATGGTGACTGCATAGAGCGCGACACCAACCGCGGCGCCGGCCACCAAGACGAGAACGTCGGGCGCGCCGGGCGAGAGCTTCGCGGCCGCGCGAGCGAGGCCGAACGCCGCCGCGCCACCGACTGCGGAGGCTCCGGCCGGGGCCGCGACTTCCCGCAGGGTCCTGAGTAGGCCCGATCGGGCTTCCCGCGCGGTGACCGCGAGGAAGGTGGGAGCGGCCAGGAGGGAGATGAATCCCGCGACGGCGGCGGCAACACCGACAATGCCGCCGCGCGATCCGATGAGAGCGGCGGCCGCGACGCCGGCGAACAGCATCGCCTGGAGGAGCAGCTCAATCTGAGGCTTGCCGACCGCGCGCAACACCGCGCCAGTGAAGGTATACAGCGACCGGGCGGCCGCGACCACGAGCAAGAGGCGGAGAGGGAGCGCGGCGGCGGCCCATTTCGCGCCGAGGAAGACCGCGATCACCTGGGGCGATAGAGCAATCATGAGAGCGCAGAACGGGAAGGTCAGCGCGGCGCTCCAGCGGAGACATCTCAGGTAGGCGCCGGTCAGCCGTTCGCGATCCTCCTGGATCGCGGAGAAGCTGGGGAAGGCAACCGATGATGCCAGGCCGCTGAGCTGTCCGACGGGCATGATGGCGAGGGTGAAGGCCATGGCGTAAACCCCGAGCGCAGCCGCGCCGAGGGTGCGCCCGACGACGAGGTTGTCCACGGAATAGGCCCAGTAGTTGAGGAGGCTGAGGCCGGCCACGGTCATCCCGAATTGAAGCAATCCCGCCGCGGCCTGGGGTCGCCCAGCAGCGCCGGTGGGACGCCAGGGAGAGAGCGCCATGAGACTGGCGGAAGTCACCGCCGCTCCCACCAGCGCCCCGGCCACGAGGCTCCAGACCCCTTGCCCACTGAGCGCCATGGCGATGGCGGTCACTGCGTTGCCTACCGCGCCGGCCAGCTCGCAGGTCACCAGCTTTCGGAACTCGAGGCGCCTGACCAGGAGCGCGCGGGGAACGAAGGCGATGGCGCTGAGGGGGAGCACGGCCGCGCTGACGGCGAGCACGGGGCCGGCCATCGGCTCGTGGAAGAACTTGCCGACCCAAGGCGAGGCCGCCAGGCAGATGATCCAAAGGAGGACGGAGAGCGCGAGATTCACCCGGAAGACCCACCGGAGTTGGCCGGAGGTGAGGCGAGGCCGCTGAATCACGGCGCTGCCCAACCCGAACTCGGCGAGAGTGGCAGCAGACCCGATCACCACCGCGCTCATGGCCACTACCCCAAAGGCGCTGGGCGGCAGTCGGCGCGCGAGGACAGCGAGCACACCCAGTCGGATGAGGGGGGCCATCACGTTGGCGACACCGCGCCAGGCAGCAGAACGCAGAGCGCGAGCGCCGAGGTCACCCCTCAACGCATCCCTGGCGCCCGCGTCGTCGGACTCGAACGCCTCCAGTGGGGGGGCGTCCGCGGCGACCTGTTCAGGCTCCAATATCAGGTGGTCTCCATCGGATGTCAGCTCAGTCATGCCTCCCGGCCATCCGCTGTGCTGGAGTCACTCCGCGCCTTGCTGCACCCAGCCCAGTTCTTCTATAGATAAATGCGGCCTAGAACAGGCGAGCCTCTCCTCTATGAGCGGCGACGGCGACGCCATTTCCCAGCGTCGGCACGAGGCGCTGGAGGGCCTCGACGACCTGGTGATCCTGGCCCCTCTCGGCAGCAACGCGCAACTGGGCGACGTGCGCCAGGAGCGTGGGGAGGGAGATCGGCAGACACTGGGCCATGTAGAACGGACCCAGCTTGCGAGCCCCCGCCGCCTCGGACTCCGTCAGCAATTCCTCTTGCAGCTTCTCACCGGCCCGCCGCCCGATGATCCGGATGGGGATGTCGCGGTTCGGCGCCAACCCCGAAAGGCGGATCAGATCGTGAGCGAGATCCATGATCCGCACGGGGCTGCCCATGTCGAGCACGAAGATCTCTCCCTGCCCGCCGATGGCGCCGGCCTGGAGGATCAACTGGGCGGCTTCGGGTATGGTCATGAAGTAGCGGAACATGTCAGGATCGGTGATGGTGATGGGGAGTCTCCGCTCGATCTGCCGTTTCATCACCCAGATCACGCTGCCGCGACTGCCGAGGACGTTGCCGAAGCGGACGCTGACCATGTTGGCGCCGTGGGTCTGGGCGTAACCCTTGATGATCATCTCGGAGATGCGCTTGGTGGCTCCCATCACGCTGCTTGGGTCCACGGCTTTATCGGTCGAAACGAGCACCAGCCTCTCGACGTCATGCTCGATGGCCAGATCGGCCAGGCAGAGGGTGCCCAGGACGTTGTTCTTGACAGCCTCGGCGGGATACTCCTCCATCATGGGGACGTGCTTGTGGGCCGCGGCGTGGAAGACCACCTGGGGCTGGAATCGTTCGAAAACCGCGTTCATCCCGGCCCGGTCTCGGACGTCGCAAATGGCTGGTACCAGCTCGCACCCGCTGTCGATCTCGGAAAGGGCGTGGATCACCTCGAAGATGCTGTTCTCGCCGCGGCCCAGGACGACCACTCGCTCGGCGCCGGTGCGGAGGATCTGGCGGCAGAGTTCTCTTCCGATGGAGCCACCGCCGCCGGTGACGAGCACCGTCTTCCGCCCCAGACAGCGCGAGATCGCATCCCAGTCGAGCTTCGCCTCGGGCCTGGGCAGCAGGTCCTCCATCCGCACTTCGCGGGGGGAATAGGGGCCGCGGTCGCCCTCCATCAGGTCGCGCAGCGGCGGCAGTATGCGAATCGGCACGCCGGTGGGCTCGCAGACGACCATCGTCCGCCTGAGCTGTTCGGGGGATATCATGGGCACTGCGATCACGATCTGGTCGATCTGGAATCTCCGCACCAGATGCGCGAGGTCATCGATGCCCCCGAGCACCGGCAGCCCCAGGATGGGAGAGTGCTGGCGCGCGGGGTCGTCGTCGACGAAGCCGACGATCTGGTACTCGGTGACGGACTCCTGGATCTGCCAGACAAAGGAGCGGGCGGCATCTCCAGTGCCTACGACGAGCACCCGGCGCCCGGCGCCACCCTGACGATGGTTGGTGGCAACCGCGCGAACGCCGAAACGCACTCCACAGAGCAGGGTGAGGTAGAACGCGGGTTCGGTCAGCAGAACGAGATAGGGACGGGCGAGGTCCCGTAGGTCCACCGGCTCGGGCAGAACCACTAGTAGGATGGCGATGATAGGGGTGCCAAGCACCGCGCTGACGCCGAGTCGGAAGACGTCGTACCGGGAGACCTTCCGCCACGGCGTGCGATACAGCTTCAGCGCCCAGTAGACCGAAAGCCGAACCGATAGCACCACCGTCAGGAACCCAAGCGGGCTGCCCGGGTTCGTAAGTTGCCCGTAGGACACTGACCAGGCCCAGGCGGCAGCGGTCGCGATCAGCGCGATGTCGATGAGCGCCTTTGCCGCGTCCCGTCCGCGATAGCCTACGTCGTAGGTCAGCACTTTTTCTACTAGCTCGCCCTTAGTCATCTCAACCTCACTAACTGCCCTTCGACAGGGTTCTCATCGCCGGAAACCGATCAGGCTTCTTCACTCGGGTCAGACTCTGGCTCCGGCGTCACCAGGAGGCCGGCTCCTCGATAGTAAGGGTAGCGGTGATACCCGTAATAGCCGCCCAGGCCCTCGTCGGCCTTGTTCAGCACCGTGCCCAGCAATCGTGCGCCGGTCTGGCGGAGGAGATAGCTGGTCCGGTCGAGTCGATGCTTGGCCGAATCTCTGGCCGACACCACCAGGAGCACACCGTCCGTCATGCGAGCCACGATGTGCGCATCGGCCATCAGCAGCGCGGGAGGAGTGTCGATGACAACGAAATCCGCGAGCTGGGAGAGCCGCTGGAAGCAGGCGCGGCTGGCCCGGGAGTTGAGCAGCTCGGGAGGGCTGGGGTGAAGAGGTCCACTTGCCAGCACTCTCAGCCCGGGGATGTTGGTGTCTTGGAGCGCCTCCTCGACCGGCCGTTCACCTGCCACCACGTTGGTGAAGCCGACCTCGTTCGAGAGGCCGAAGTGTCGATGGACGTCGGCGTGGCGGAGGTCGGCATCGACCAGAATCACGGTCTTGCCGTCGAGCGCGACGGCCACCGCGAGGTTGACGCTGCTCAGGGTCTTACCTTCGTTCGGCTCGGCGCTGGTGATCGCCACCGAGCGAATCGGATCCTCTCCCTCCGACCGGAGGACGCTGGTGCGCAGGAGGCGATAGGCCTCCAGGACGGGAGAGGCCGCGCTCGCGCCCGCCGTGAGGACCCGGGCGCTCTCCACGGCGGTAAATGGGATGTGGCCGAGCACGGGGATCTGGGCGGCGATTTCGGCCTCTTCACCGGTGTGGACGCGGGAGTCGAGGCGCTCGGCAACGGTCGCCAGCCCGAGGGCAAGGCCGATCCCGAGCACCATCGCCAGTACCAGGTTCAACGCTTTGCGGGGGCGCATAGGCTGGCTCGGCACATCGGCGGGCTCGATCACGGTAGCCGTCGACAGCCGTGCTTCCTCGCTGATGCGGAGCGCCTGGTATTTCTCGTTGAGCATGCGGTAGGTCTGATCCAGCACCCCGAGCTCGATGGTCAACTGGGAGAGCCTGTACTCTCGCTCGGGGAGCGTGCTGAGTCGCGCGCGCAGCTTCGCCCCCGCCGAGGAGAGGATGTTAGCCCGCGCGTCGAAGGACCAGAGCCGGGCCTGGATCGGGGCGCGATCCTGCGCCACCGAGCGCTCCGCCTCTTTCGCCAGTTGCTCGCGGGCCGACTGAATCTGCCGATCGACCTGTCGCACTTCGGGGCTGTTTGCCGTGTACTCCTGGAGCGCGCTCGTCCGGTCTAGCTCCAGCTTGACCAGGTCCGACTTGATGGCGTTGATGGTGGGGTTGACGGTAGTCGATCTGGGGTCGAGCCATCCACGCCGCCTGGTTCCGCCGACGCTGTAGGTGGCGAGTTCGGCGCGGCTGGAAGCGCGCTGGGCTTCGGTTTCCCGCAGGTCCGACTCGACCTGGCTGAGTTCGGTCACGAGTTCCTTGGATTCGGCCGCCAGATCGATGGTGCTGTTGTTTCTCTTGTACTCCTTGAGGGCGGTCTGGGCGCGATCGAGTTTGCCGCGGACCTCGCTCAACTGGGTCTTCACGTACTCGGCGGCGATGCGGGTCTGCTCGCGACTCCCCTGTTGGTCGGCCTTCATATATTCGCTGCATACCGCGTTGGCCAGCTTGGCGGCCACGTTCGGGTCGTAGCTGAGCGCGGAGATGGAGATGATATCCGTGCTCTTCGCGGCCTGGACATCCAAGGGGCCGGCGCCGACCGTGGTGCTGCGCTCGGCGCTGGTAAGCTGCGCGAGCGCGCGCTGTCGAACCATCGGGCTCTTGACGATCTCGGCCTGGGTTTCCACTGATCGAGTGCGGGTCACGGCCAGCAGGTCGGCGACCACGGGCAGTTCGCCCTGCTGGCTGGACTGGTTCCCTGAGGTGTTGACCAGGATTCTCGCCCGGCCGGCGTAGACCGGCCGCACCGACCAGGTGTAGACTGCCGCGGCGCCCACCACCAGCAGGAACGTCGCCAAGATCAGCTTCCTGCGCCGGATGGCCATCGCCATGGTGCGGTGCAGGTCGAACCCGTCGGGCTCCACTCCGCCGAAGTCGAACCGCGCCGGGGGCAGTGCCCGGGGCGACGGTACGATCTGGTCAGACGGCCTCAGTATGGGCAGCTTGTCATTGTCACTCATTGGTCTCGCGTCCCTGTGTCCGTCAGAGTCCCAGGACCCCCAGCAGCAAAGTCGCTGACGTCAACGCCCTCAAGGTAAGATCCCAGTCGGTGCCAGGGCCCGGCACGAACACGACATCACCGCTGCGCACCAGAACGTCCTCGTTGACCTTCCCCTCGCGGAGAACATGGTTGAGGTCGACTGTGATACGGGTCGCCTTGCCGCCATCGGAGCGGACGATAGCGACCTGGCTGAGGTCGGCGCGCTTCGCCGGACCTCCGGCCATGGCCAACGCGTCGGCGACCTTGGGCGCGGAGCTTTCCTCTATGTCGAAGTAGCCGGGTTTGTTGACCGTCCCCAGCACCGCGATCCTGGCGGTCGACTGCGGCACGATGATCAAATCCTGCGGTTCGAGCTTGGTGTCGCCCTGGACCTCGCCGAGGACCAGCACCCGGAAGAGATCGACGGGAACCACGGTGCCATTCGCCCGCTGCACCCGCACTTTGCTGAGCGCAGCGCCGGGGGCAGTGCCGCCGGCGACGGCCACGGCCTCCACAACCCCAGCGCCAAGCGGAACGTCACACAGGCCCGGCTTCTGGACTTGTCCGGCGATGCTCACGCGGATGGTGCGCTCGGAAAGGCTGATCACGTCTCCCGGTTGGAGAGCGAGGTTGGCCGGCAGGCTCCCGTTGCTGATGATGGCGGGGAGGTCGAGCGGCAGGGTTCGGTTATCCTGTCGGAAGAGGGACCCGCTGATCATTTCGGGCCGGCCGGTGAGGCCACCGGCGGCAGTCAGCGCTTCGATCACCCGCCATCCGGGCTGAAGCTCGTAAATGCCGGGTTTGGCGACGGAGCCCAGGACGAAGACGCTGGCCGCCCTGGGCTGCTTGACGGTGATGGTGACCTCCGGGTTCACCAGACGGCCGCTCAGAGCCTGAGCGGCGCCGGCGGAGGCCTCCGAGAGCGTCTTGCCAGCGACCTGGATATCGCCGGCGATAGGAAGCTGAATGCGACCATCACGGGTAACCACTACCTGGTCGAGACTCAGCTCCGGATGCCGGAGCACGGTCACTGTCAGCACGTCGCCCGGGCCCAGCCGGTACTGATCTTCCGCTGCCCCAGCAATCCCTGGGCCACCGATGAGCAGCAGGGCCTGCACCGCCAGGGCCACCAGCAAGCTAACCCGCACTGCCTCCGACTTCACCCTCATTCGCCCTTCCTCCTGATGCCAGCGGGCACCGCCTCGCCCGCCAAGCAATCCGCCAAATCGACAGCCGAGCAACCAATTTCGGCGCCGGTCAGCCCGTGCTTCCGAGAGTTCTGGCCGTTATGGCGGCCCGCAATACATGGCAGTAGCAAAAACAATACAATCCAGCCCGGACTCAGCTCTATCGCCGGATTTCGCTCACGCTGTCATGGCCGGCCACAACCAACTCACCGCTTGTGATGTCGGCCCGGACAGACACGACCTCCCGGCCAAGCGCCCTGCCGTCATTCAGCGCGGGCCGGAAGCCATGTAATGAGCCCGATAAAGCATCACCATCCGCGCCCGATATATTGCGCAAATCTTCGCAAAGAGCTAGCTACCGATAGGTAGCTGAAGAGCTTCGTCGGGCGCCTGTAGCACCTCGAATGGTCCGGAAGCTGAGTTCAGGGCCTATGAATCGTGCGTCCAGCCGGGCGGATACAGCAACTGCGTTGGCGTACTTGCATGCAGGGCTGAGATGGTTGAGCTTGCCTTAGACCACAAGGCCGCATCCGTTGGATACTATTATCCCACTGCACCCCAGATACCTGGTCGCGATTTTCGCACTCATTTGTGCCTGCAATATGACAAGCGGATTGGCGTCCGCTTGGGCGGACGCCAATCTCTAGCATGGGTTCGTCTTTCGTCAGACAGGGGCGAGTTCGGGCTGACCGGGGGCGTGATGGATTGCCCCCTGCGAGGACAGGCTTCAGCAGCCCCTTCGTCGCCGTCCTCTCAGACCCGCGCTGCATCCCACTCCTCGCAGCGGAGCGGCAGAGCACCAGCGTTCAGCAGCATCCGACAGTGGTGATTGCGCCATCGGCCCCTCGCCTCCCCTCAGTCCCCGCATGGTAGCGCGATCGGGGCTGAGTGACAAGGGAATGTTGTAGGGGCGTTCATTGCGCCCGCTCTCCAGGGTGTCATTGCGAGCCGCCTTGGCTCCGACCGGAGCCAAGGCGCGCGTGGCAATCTCGGTGTTGCCGTTCCGCCCGCCGCAGGCGGGCGCATCCGTGTTCATCTGCGTCCATCTGTGGTTGCGCCTTGGCCGTTGCCGTTCCGCCCGCCATCGGCGGATGCCATCTCCGCAATCTGCGTCATCTGCGGACGCCGCCCCTCCGGCAGGTACCCCTCCCTTCCCCGGCAAAACAACCCCCATGCCCGAGTCCGGACCGGCCTGGGACGTTCCGCCGAACTGGTCGCCTGCGCTGGAGGCGGCGCGGGAGGGGGGAACGCTGTTTCTGATCGGTGGGGTGGATTCGGGGAAGAGCGTCCTCGCCGCCATCCTCGCTAACGCCGCTTTCGAGGCCGGGCGCGCCATCGCGGTGGTCGATGCTGACACCGGCCAGTCCGATATCGGTCCGCCGACCTGCGTGGGCATGGCGCGCGTCACCCAGTCCATCCACGATCTCGAGGAGCTATCGGCCGACGCGATCGATTTCGTCGGCAGCTCCTCCCCTGTCGGGCACCTCCTCGGCGCGGCTGCCAGCGCCCACGCTATGACTTTGGCGGCGCGGTCGCGCGGCGCGGAAACCATCATCGTGGATACCACTGGCCTGATCTCCGGTGGCGTTGCTCGCGCCCTCAAGTCGGCGAAGATCCGCCTGCTCGACCCCGACGTCCTGGTCGCGCTCCAGGCCGAGGACGAGTGCGAGCACCTGCTGACGCCCTATGCGCGCCGCGAGCGGCCGCGGGTCATTCGACTGCGTCAGTCGCGCCGCGTGAAGCCGCGCACCCGTGAGCAGCGCACCGCGCGCCGCCAGGCGAAGCTGCGCTCGTACTTCGCCGCGGGACGACTGATCGAGGTGTCATGGGGCCAGGCGCCCATCGACAACTCCGCCTGGACTACCGGAGAGCCGGCGCCGGGGCACGTGCGGGCGTTCGCCGAGGAGCGGGTCGAGTGCGAGGTGCTATACGCCGAGTCGCGGGCGGACGGCCTGCTGCTGATCGTGTCCGGGCGACCCAACGGGGCCGGCCTGCGCTCCCTGAACCAGGATTACGGCGGCCCGGCGCGGGCGATAGATATCAACGCGCTCGATCACCTGCTGGTGGGACTCTTGGGAGCCCGCGGCGAAACTCTCGCGCTGGGCATCCTTGAGAGCATCGACTTCCGCGCCCGCAGGTCGAGCATCTTCACCCCGGTCGACGAGGCTGCGGTCATCAAGGGGCTTCGCCTCGGGACGGTTCGAGCCGCCAGAGACGGGACCGAGCTGGGATGGATTGAGCCAGGAGACATCGCATGAGCGCGTTCAATGAAGACCGTACCACCTGGGGCCGGGCGATGGGCGAGGTGGAGACCGACACCACGCTCTATCTGGTGCGCCACGGCGAGACGAAGTGGAATGCCGAGGGCCGCGTCCAGGGGCACCAGCATGCCCCGTTCAGCGACCGCGGCTGGGATCAGA
>Ga0315284_10012587_pt1 | contig 12044 bp, 14 predicted proteins | sample YL17G09_16_MG_FD_203696 | JGI IMG/M metagenome (GOLD analysis project Ga0315284, IMG submission 203696) | Sediment microbial communities from Yellowstone Lake, YNP, Wyoming, USA - YL17G09_16 | ecosystem: Environmental > Aquatic > Freshwater > Lake > Sediment | place: USA: Wyoming | collected...
GCTCAGCTCGACTTCCTGGCGGAGGCCTCAAACGTCGTGTTCTTGGGCCCGCCTGGTACCGGCAAGACGCACCTGTCGATCGCGCTTGGGGTCCAGGCGGCCCGGCGCGGCTACCGGGTCGCGTTCGCCACCGCCCACGAGTGGGTGCTTACCCTGGGTGCCGCCAAGCGCGCCGGCAGGCTGGAGGGCGAGCTCGAGCGACTGAGCAGGATCCAGCTGCTGATCATCGATGAGGTCGGCTACATCCCCTTCGACCCCGAGGCCGGAGCGCTCTTCTTCGCGCTGATCTCGTCTCGCTACGAACGACGCTCGCTCGTCGTGAACTCCAACAAGACCTTCAGCGCGTGGGCGGAGATCTTCGGGGACCCGGTCGCCGTCGCTGCGATGGTCGACCGTCTCGTCCACCACGCCGAGGTCATCGTGCTCCGGGGCGACAGCTACCGGCTAAAGGGCAAGGGGAAGGAGGTCCTGCAGCCTGACGGGGCTTCGTGAGGTGTCCAGGTTTCGACCGGCGCAAACCGTCCAGTTTTGGACCGGCGTTGACAACCGCCGGTGAGGTCGGCCCAGACGGGCTCTCGACCCAATAGCAGGTCAGGGAGGTTTCCTTGGGTGGGCTGGCCGGCCAAGTCACTTACTCGTTGCACAGGCGCCGGGCCATACCGCTTCCGCACCCTTTCACCCAGAGCACGAAATCCAGCGCGCGCCTCGTCTTCCATCGACTGGAGGACGTCAATTGCGAACTCCTGTCCGTCCATCTCGACCAATTGAATGTTGAACTCCTCTAGCATCATCCGTCGGGCTAGCGGCAGGGAGGGCGAAACGAGATACGAACCTGGCCGGAACTCGTGAGATCCCCTAGCCCGCCCTCCTCGCGCAGCAAGGTGCTGCCAGAGCGGTGGCTCATCAAGAGTGGTGCCGACGAAGAGGATTGGGTGCGTCACCAAATCCGTTACCAGGTGCGCGTACCAAGGTTCGGGTGAAGCCACCTTCTCTCCGTACTGAGCCGGAGAGAAGGTGAGGTTCGGATACTCAGCCAGCTTGCCGTTGAGATGAGTCACAAGAAGCCGGTCGTCGGCAAGTAGCGGAAGTCCCCCGGACAGAGCGGATACCGACTCAATCTGGCGGGGCAACCCAAACGCCCGTGTGGCCGCCTCCTCAAGATCGTCGACGTTCAGCGTGTAGGCTCGCAGCCACGGCATCGAGAACCACGTGGCGTAGTACTCGGGCAGCGTTGAAGCGTCCACCGTAAGTCGGTCTTCCATGACCGCTCGTGTCGCGTTGCCGGCCCGACGAACCGCAACGTCGAACACATCTCCCAGCGAGGACTCCGGATCGGGCGGGGCTCCGGGAGCGGCAACCTCCCATAGCGCCTGCTTCAGCTCGCCACCGCTGGGAAGGGCACGTCCTCTAGGTGTCAGCGCCCCTCGCGAGAAACCGGCGCCAGTGAAGAGGATCAGGTCGCCCCGCGACAATTGCTGGCGGAGCCGCGCCCGAAGAGCCTCATCAATGGGTACCAACACAGACCCCTTGGCGTCCGAGAGCCCGCCGCTCCCGACCTAAGCGTTAACCCTATAGCGTCATCGCGACGGGCCCGAGTAGCTCCGGCCGGCGGGCGGAATGGAACCTAAACGCCGAAAACGGAGGGCTCTGTCTCCTAACCCCGCAACCTGTGAGCGGGTCTATAGACGGAGGGGCGCGAAACGCAACGAGCCATGAGAGCATCAGGTGGCGGGTGCAGGAAAGCCGGCGTGACTCTTCAGCTGATGGGCGCGCTGCGCTCGATCTCCGCGCCGGCGATCCGCTTGGTGCCCTGCTCGACGCTCTCTCCGGTCGGTGTGACTAAGTAAGCACGGATGTGCCACGTTGAGAGGACGGTCTTCGCGTCGACCGCCGTGAGCGAGGCCGTAAGGCTCTGAGGCGACAGCCTCGGAATGTCGACATGACCAAAGGGCTGAACGCTCTGACAACCCATGTCGCTCCCCTTGTTCATCGGCACGATCAGCCCTGCATCCAAGTGCCCGCTCCGAACTCGCCCGAGATCCTCTTCTGCTGGACGAATGTCATTCCTTCGCGACGCCTGATAATCGCAACATCGATCGGCCCCCCGCAGCCGCGGATTCCGACCGTCAAGGCCTGGGCGTCAATGGTTGTGCGGATGAAGAAGATAGCCAGATCTACGCAATCTTGGAGCGGCATGGCCGGGAGCGGGATCGCCATTTGAAACTGCTGCAACGCTTGGCGGAGAGCATCAGTCTGCGCTTGTTCAAGCGACAGCGACTCCGCGACCACGTCCGGCAGCCTGGCATCGAACCCCTGTATGAGACGATCTACCACGTCCCTCTGTCCGCCCCACGTGATGCCAAACTCGGCGCCGGGATGCTGCTCGCGAGGCTGCGGGTTGGCAGGGATGTCCAGGACGCAGACCGTCCCGTAGGGCTCTCCATCGTCGTACCCTGACACCACGAAGGTCATGGACGGGCCGGCGTAGTCCGCAGGCATGACGGCATTCCACTGCTGCATGTAGAAGTCGCTCAGGGCACGAGCGAAGTCGGTCACGGACAGTTTCTCTTTCTGCAACGCGGCCTCGAGCTCAGGGATGAAGCTATGGGCTGTGCGCAACCCTATGGCCGCCGCTCCGTACGTGACGACGCCGATTCCATCGTGCGGCGAACTGAATGAGAGGAGCTTCGTGGCGTTGTCGTAGCCGACATTGACCGGTGGTCCGGCGGGCGGCGTAGCCGTGAGGGTGACTCGGCTCTCTGCAGCGAGGACAAGCCCCTCAGGTGCCTTGATGACGATGCCCAAGGACATACAAGAGAAGCTACAGCGCCCGCTTCAGACCACGCAAGCTCGCACCGGACTGGCGGGGACGTGGAGACCGATCGCCAGCTCACCAGGTTAGGTAAGCGGCGAGACAGTCGAACTCGTCGCGGGGTGGCCGGACGCCCCGCTCCCGCAGCCGCTCGTGCGCGTGGGCAAGCGCGATCTGCGCGTAGATTCCCACGTGCTTCGGGTGCGGGGTTGCCCCCTTGTGCAGGAACCTCCACACCGACACCCGGTCGAGTCCCGACAGCTCCGATACCCGCGGAGCGCCAAGCTCCTTCAGGACCTCCCGGACGAGCACTTCCATCCCTGAGGCGCGGCCTCCGAGCTCTTGCAGCACCTCGTCCAGGTCATGAATGGTCCCGGCATGTCGAGCCTCGAGCTCGTTCGTCTCCTTCCCGATGTGCGTCGCCCCCGCTATGAAGACCGATCGGCGCCGAAGGAGCCCCACCGTCTGCTCCGAGCACGGACGGCCGTTCGTCCCGGCCAGCTTCGGCTCAGGGTGGGTTCGATAGTCCTCCAGGACCTCCCTGTAGCTCTTCACCACACTGAGTCCCCCCGGGTTTCGTGCAGTCTGCATGGAACCCGGGGCGGCTCATGTTGTGGTCGTGATTCCCACCTGGACCCGACCACGGCCACGCTTGTCGACCTGCATATTGCGCCTAGCGAACGGGACGTTGCCGGCGGGTTCGGCGGGCTAGGAAGCGCGGGGTATGAGCCCAGGACGTGCAATGATGTTGCAGCACTCGCAGGCGAGAAGGAGGGCATCATGATGGTGACCGTTGAAGACGTCCCTCAGGTCAAGTTGGGGACAAAGGGCGTCTTGATTCGCATCCGGGACGGACAGGGGAAGAACCTTGGGAAGTTGTGGATCGGATCGGCCCATGTCCGCTGGGCACAAGGAAGCGTGCCCGAGAAGAACGCGAAGAGTCTCTCGGTCAAGGAGTTCGTCAACTACCTGAACGCTCAGTAGTTCCACCCCTATCGGATCAGGGACGTTCACGGCGCTCCCAGGCACGCCCGTCGGGACAGCAAGGCTCGGCCGCAATCGCCGACCCACGGAAAGACTGCCCTCGGCAGGAGTCGGAGCTGCGACACCCGGTTTCGGAACCTGTTGACCCTCGCCCCCCGAGCGAACAGCCGCATGGATTGCCCTCAGAGCCAACGGTTCCGACGTTGCTTCCACCGCAAGGACAGAGCTAACGTCGTTGCCGTGACACCCCAGGGCAGAGCCGGGCTCGGGTCCGGATCCACCGAGGACTACCTCAGCGGATGGCTCGCGCACGCGAAGGGCCGCATCCGGGCCCGCACCTACCAGGGCTACGAGGGGTTGATCCGGCTCTACGCCCTTCCCTTCCTCGCCGTCTGACTACAGCCGCGCATAGAACTCCTAGCACATCTCTTCCGCGGTTCTGCCGCAGGGGTTGGCGAGGTGGAACTCGTCGGCATCGCTGGGGGACATCAGAAGCTGCAACGCCACATCATGCGGATCGGACGTGCACGGGAACGGCTCGCCGTTCGATGTGCATTCCATCGAAGGCTTGAGCGGGTATCCGTAGACGGCCGGGTCCTCACCGCGCAGCTCCGCGTACAGCGCAACCGAGACGTATACAGGGACACAGGCCTGCACGTACGGATCGCACCGCGGGAAGCCGGAGGTCTCGTACGGCGTCGCGACCTGGCCGGCAGCCACGCCGTCCTTCGCGCCGATCCCCGTGCCCTGGCACGTGACGACCTGCGCGAACGACCATTCCCCTCCATTGTGTAAGACGTCGATGACCGCGATGACGAGACCGTCGCGCACGACCCGCCACTGCACCCGCTGTGCCTCGGGATAGCCCGCGTAGCTCACCTCGTCCGTCTGGAGGATCCCGGGAATCACGCGCCGGATGGTCTCCCCGATGTCAGGGTTGACGGACGCGTCGGCCCGGTAGTCCGGCGACTCACGGAAGACACGGTCCTCGTACGCGCAGGCCACCTGGTCGTCGCGCCAGATGCCCACGGGGTCCACGAACTCGATCGGCACGGCCGCAGCAAGCTCGTCGTAGGAGTCGTTCCGCTCCCCGACGTTGCACGCGACCTTGGCTCGTCCGACCGGAACCCCGAGAACGACCTCGACCTCGCGCCCCCTGGCGAACTCTTGACCGAGCACTCCGTCGACCCACGCCTCGGGAAAGACGGAGATGCCTCCGGCCCCCACCCGATCCTCCACCACCACGTGTGCCCCATCGGAGCGCACCCGCACGACGGGGGTCGTGACCAGGGTTCCTTCGTCCGTGCACGCGATGCGACCCACGTCCGCTGCCTCGGTGGCGGACGGGGACGGCGTCTCCGTGGACACCACGCTCGGCGTGGCATCGGCCGACGGGATGATCTCGATCCCGAAGAAGAACGGAACGTCGCCCTGCGGCCAGTGGGCGACGAACGACAGCACGTATTTCGACGGCCCCGCGTCGAGCGTCGCTGAGCCGTCCGCCAGGTCGAGCGTCACGCCGGGCTGGTCCCACGTCTCCCCCAGCGAGCCGTCCACCCTCTCCGCCGTGCCCCGGACAACGAGCTCGGTCCCTCGAGGAACGACGAGGAAGTCGGTGAACTCCGGCGCGACCGTGTCGACACACTTGTCGGTCCCATTCCAGCAGTAGGAGCCGGGCGCACCCTCCACCGCCTCATCGCCGAGCGCGAGGATCGCCGTCGGGAGCTCGCTATCCGGGCCGGTGGTCGTGAACGTCACGATGACCTGCGGAGTGCTCCCGCCGCCAACGACGCCTCGCGTAGGCCGGAAGGCGGTCCACGCGAGGAAACCAGCGCCTGCGAACAGAGTGAAGGCGACCGCGGCAGCGAGCAGCCGAGAGCGTGACCGTGGTCCGGGGACTCCGGCAGAAGGGCCGAGTCGGGCCTGCTCGAGGAGCCGATCGGACGGCCGCAACTCGCTCAGCCGACCGAGCTCACGCCGCCATCGCTCACTCATCTGTTCCCGCCTCTTCACCAAGCAGCGCAGCAAGCCGACGCCGCCCTCGCATCAGGTGGACCTTCACGGCAGCAGAGCTCGTGCCCATCAGCCCGGCGACCTCCCGCACGGGCAGGTCGGCCTCGTAGTGCAGGTACACCGCCGTCCGCTGGGACGGTGAAAGCCGGCGGAGCGCACCCAGCAGATCGTGCAAGCGCGGAGCCTCCTCCACCGCCTGGTCCACCAGTTCCTGCCTGCGCGCGTCGAGCTTCATCTCAGCCGCCGCCAACCGGAAGGCAACCCGGAACAGGTACGCCCTCGGATCCCGGATGTCCCGGTCACGCTCCATCGCTCTCGCGAACGCCTCGACCACCACGTCGTCTGCAACCTCTCGCCGTCCTCCGCAGTAGGCGTACACGGCGCGCCACAGGATCGGACCCACGTCACGCCAGATCGCCTCGAAGTCGTGCTTCCGGTTGTCCACGCCCCCCAGTATCAGACGCTGGAGAGCCTTGAAAGGTGAACATCGAGATCCATCCGTTCGAGACCCCAGCCTCGGGGGGAGAGGGGGATCACTGGCACACGGTGACCGTTTCCGGCCCGTGTTGACCGCCTCTTGCGTGACGTGGGACTGCCCCAGGTTCAGTTGACTCGCGAAGTTGAGAGCCTTCAGGCCGCATGAGCGACCTCGAAGATGGTCTCAAACTCGATCGAGGTGAGCTTGCCAAGGCCGCGTTGGCGACGCCGGCGGTGGTAGGTGCGTTCGATTCAGGCGACGATCGCTGGCGCCGAGGCGGGCCGTCGGGCGGGCGTCTCGGACATGACCGTGGCCAACTGGCGCGACCGCTCTATCGAGGGCGCGCCCGTTACATGCAGGGTCACCCGCTGTCCATTCCGGTCATGGCGCGGGGGTACCAAGGGGGAGACTCTCTTTTGTAGCCGATGATCCGGCGGGAACGGGCGCGATCCAAGGATCTGGGCGTCAGCTCTCCGTGGGACGGACTGGCACTCACTCGGTGCCGCACTTCGCCGGGCGCAGCGTCGATTGGCCGAGGAGCGCCGAGGTAGAAGCCCTGGCCGAACGGCACTCCGAGCTTGCGGAGGGTCGACAGCTCCGCCTCCGTCTCGATGCCCTTGGCCATGACGACCGTCCCGGTTTGCACAGCGGACCTTCTCAGAAGCGATGTGATGGCCTGGCCGGTCTCGTCCGCATCGATCCCTTGAGTGAGCGTGATGTCGAGCTTGATGAAGTCGGGCTTGAGCCGGGTGATCCACTGGAGGCTCCTGAGGTCTGTCCCGGCATCGTCCAAGCACACGCGGACCCCTGCCCGGCGCAGCCAATGCAGACTCCAGGAAAGATCCTCGGGCGAGCGGACCAGGGCCCGCTCGGAGACCTCGACCACGATCCGGTCCTTCAAGGAGCCAGCCAGGGTTCGCTGCAGCCGCCTTGAGTTGACCGCTTGTGGGCTCACGTTCACCGACAGAAAGGCGTGGGCAGGCAGTCGGTCGATCTGGCCAATGGCCGCCTGCACCGAGGCGAGCTCAAGATCGATGAGGAGTCCCACCGCGGCCGCCTCCGCGAACCACACGTTGGGGCTCTGCTCTGGTTCAACTGAGAAGCGCGCCAGCGCCTCGAATCCGACAGCTTCCCCCGTCTCAAGATCGACCACGGGCTGGTACATGACCGCTGGCTGTCCGGCCGAGAGCGCGCCTGTGATGCGGTCGATTACGACCTGCTCGTTCTCTGGCTCGTGCTGGGTGGCTTCCATCTGCCGGGCCAGCCCCGGTGCGACGTGGGTCACAACGTCGGGGGAGAAAGTGGAGACGCCGCAAGCTGCTCGGCGGATCGAGGTGATGATTTCTTCGGCCGAAACTGACTTGGACAGATATGAGATCGCACCGCCCTCGAGCATCTGGGAAACGCTCGCCCGATCGCAATAGGCCGACAGGGCAACGACCGCGGTCTCCGGTGAGCGCCGTCTGATCTCCCGCGCCGCCCGATCGCCACCGCCACCTGGCATGCGCACGTCAAGAAGCGCCACGTCTGGCCGGATCTTCTCTGCTAGGCCGATCGCGTCCTGTGTATCGCACGCCACCCCCGCCACCATCGCGCCCGAGCTCGAAGCGATGACTCGCACGAGTGCATCGCGGACCGCGGGGTGGTCGTCGGCCACGAGCACCCTGATAGGCGTCCCTAGGTCCAGGTAACACGCCATGTCATACCTGCTTCCGGGTATCGGCAGGTGAGCACAGCCTGGCGATGGTTCGGCGTGACCATCTCGCATGGCATGAATTGGCTAGGCGGTGGTCTTGTACTCCACGGGCTGCTTCATGGCTCGCCTCGGCTCCATCCGACGAGTAGAGCCGCCGACGCACGCCAGGCTCCGTGCCGGCCGTATTCCGCTGAAGGGCCGGTTCGACCTCGCGCATTCCCCACCTCGGTCAGACTGACCGCCCGAAGATCTGCCACACGCGGCGAGCCTCCTCCTCCGTCTCGTAGACGTGGGCGATGCCGCCAAAGCAGGCCTTGACGCTGTCAATTCGATTGGCCGCCACTCGCAGGAGCGCCCATGTGGCTCCGTTGCCGAACAGGTCCAGGATCGCGACACTCGTCTCCCGCTCAAGAACCGCAAGATCCGGCTCCAGCCCGACAACGAATCTGTAGCTGCCCAAGGGCTCCCTTCTCGCAACCAGACTGCAACCGCGTGGCTACCGACGCGGCACGCCGTTCCCCCATTTGGGTATCGGTAGGAAAGCCGATGGGCTGAAGGGGCCTAGACGCCGTAGCGCAACAAGTGGCGGTGGAGCAGTCCGCCCATCCTCGAGCGGGCTCCACCATGGGTTGGACTCTCTACTCGTCGGATCTACGCTCCACGTCTGAAGGACGCTGTTCGCAGACGAGCACCGCGCGTTCGTCGGCCGAAAGACTCGCACGCGTTGGCGAGTGTGGGTCTTCGAGGAAGCTCACAAACTCGTCGAAGGCCGCCATCTCGTCCCGCGTCAGGCGGGAAGGACGTCGCAATACACGAAGCTTTCCCGCGTGACCACCCGGCCAGTCCGGCACGAGATGGGCGCCCGGTACATGGGGCCATCCCACACGAAGGTGTGGAACTCGCCGTTCTCGCCACAGGGGTCCACCCCATGGGGGAGATCAGCCAGGAACTCACCGTCGAAGGCTCTGCCGGCGAAGGAAGGATCGAGGGCCCGGGGGTCGACGCACACCACGATGGCGCGGAAGCCGTCCGTCACCATCTCCCGAGCGAGCTTCCTCGTGTCTCGGCCCCATAGGGGGAACACGCCGTGCTTGCCGACCCGGCCAAGGCGTTCCTCGCGGTAGGCCCGGACGTTTACCAAGAACAGGTCGGAGAAGGCCACGTGGTCGATGCCCCGGAACTCCTCGGCAGCGAGCGTGGAGGCCATCCTCTGCTCGTACAGCTCGTTCGCGCAGGCTGGCGGGATCCGAACCTTGATCACCGGCAGGCCCAGGGCCTGCGCCTGCCGGTCAAGGAGCTCCTCGCGCACCCCCGACAGGCTCACCCGGTCGTAGCCCTCCGTGAGGGTCGTGAGGAGGGCCCGGACGTCGTAGGCCTTGTCACGGCGAAGGGTCCAAAGACCGAAGGCGGAGTCCTTCCCCGCGCTCCACGAGAACACGATGGGCGTCGGCACGGTCGCGATTGTGCCCGAGCACGCGCCTACCGCGCCAGTGGCCGCCCCACCGGCGATCGCAGCCCCGCACACCCGTTCAGCCTCCTTGGGGCTGTGCGAGCGACCATGATTCCCAAGCCGTTCAGCTCAGGCAAGTGTCAACGTGGGGATGGGGTCCGCGTCACGACGCCGCGGTAGACCCCGCTGATCCCACGCTTGAGCAGCGACCAGAACCCCTCAATCGTCTGCGAAAAGAGGAACAGACGGGCGCCCCGAAACGGCCGGAAACCGGGCACGGGCGGGCGGACAGGCGGACCGGCGGGCGGACAGGCGGACCGGCGGGCGGAAAAGCCGACCGGCGTTCGGCGATCGCCTCACGCGGCGACTGTAACCCGATGCCGGGTGGCTCAGTCCACTTCGGCCGGGACCCAGAACTCCACGGTCGTGCCCTCACCCGGTATCGACTCGATCCGCCACCAGCCGCCCACCATCTCGGCGCGCTCCCGCATAGCTGCAAGCCCCAGGTGTCTCGGCGGCTCGCGTTCGGCGGCTGCGATGTCGAAGCCCGACCCGTCGTCGGTGATGCGCACCGCGTATCCGGCATCGCGCGGCTCGAGTACGACCTCGACGTGTTTGGCGTCCGCGTGCTTGCGGATGTTGACCAGCGCCTCCTGGGCGATCCGGTAAAGGACCGTTCGCACCGTGAGGACAGGCTCTTGCTCAAGGCGGTTGGAAAGCGCGTACTCGATCTGCGCCTGCTCCGACATACGCTCCAGGTACATGCGTAGCGCCGGGGCAAGGCCATCCTTGTCGAGCACGCGCGGGTGCAGCTCGAACATGAGGTTGCGGAGCCTCGAGATCGCCGACGTGACGGTCTCCTCTAGCGGCTGGAGGGTCTCAAGCGCCTCGGGATCGGTGAGGCGTCGCCGCAGAGCCTCGAGGCGCAGGCCGACCGCCGTCATCACCTGGATCGAGTCGTCGTGGATGTCGGCCGCCATCCGCGCCCGCTCTTCCTCCTGCGCTCGGACGAGACGCCCCAGGAGCCTACGGACCTCCTGCTCGCTACGGCGCAGCGCCTCCTCCGCCCACTTGCGCTCGGTGATGTCCACTGCATAGACACGCAGTGACTCGAATTCGGGGATGAGGCGGATGCGTTCCTCGAAGATCCGCCCAGCGACCTGAACCTCCTGAGTATCTGCTCCCGGCTGGATGTTGTCGGGGCTGGAGAGCCCTTGTTGCCAATCCGGAGGGATGAATCGGCGAGGATCGTCGATGCCCCATCGCTCCATGGCTGATCGCATGGCGGGATTCAGGAAGAGCGCCTCTGCCTGCAGGTTGAACTCGGCGATCGGTATCGGGTTGAACCGGGGGAATGTGGCAAGATGATGCATCTCGTCCTCGGCCCGCTTGCGGTCGGTGATGTCCGCAGTGACTACGACCACGCTCCAATCTGGAAATGCGACCGGAGCTGCGCTCACACTCACCCAGGTGACATCGCCGTCCTCTTTCACAATCCCCGTCTCGACATCGTGAACGGCTCTTCGCTCCCTGACCGCCTGTACACTGGCGAACTCTCCCGCAGACATCGGTGTCCCATCCGGTCTGAGATAGCTCCGTGCCTCGTGATCCCCTCTGGCCAACCCTTCTTGGGAGATGTCCAGGATCCTCGACAGGGCAGGATTCGCGTAGACCAGTTGTCTTTCCGCATCAAGGATGGAGACCCCCACCGGCAGTACTTCGAAGATGGTCTTGAGTTTCTGTTCGCTCTCCCGCAACGCATCCTCGGCCCGCTTGCGCTCGGTGATGTCTATCCCGATGCCGATCGTCCGGCCGTCCGAGAGACGGACGTTCGCCCACGTCGTCTCGGCCACCCGGCCATCGCGCACGTGAGTCCGGAAGTCCCCCCACGCGCCGCTCGCCTCGCCGATGAAGCTGAGGGCGCGTGCCCGCTCCTCCTCCTCCGGGTAGAACTCGACGAAAAGATCCCGGCTCCGCGCCTCCTCCAGGGACCACCCGAAGGTCTGCTCGCAGGCCCGGTTCCAGTACTCGAGACGCCCCGACGCATCGAAGAACACGACCATCATGGGGACGTTGTCGAAGATCGCCTGCAGAATCTCCGCCTGCTCGCGGAGCGACTCCTCCGCTCGCTTCCGCTCGGTGATGTCCCGCGCCACCCAGACGACCGAGTCCTCGAGCATCGGTGAGATGGACGCCGCGAACCACATGTCCTCGCCGCCGATCTGCAGCATGTACTCGATCTCGACCGTCGAGCGCGTGTCGAGCGCTCTGCGGACGGCCTCGAGGAAGTGGTCGGCCTGCTCCGGCGCGAAGAGCTCGTGCAGGGTCTTGCCGAGCATCTCCGCCTCTGGCCGGTACAGCAGCTCGGGGCTGGTGGGGGCGACCTCCAGGTAGCGGCCGTCCCGGTCCAGGACGAGGATGACGTCGCTCATCGACGCGAACAGCGCTCGCAGATGCGCCTCGGACGAGCGCAGCGCCTCCTCCGCCTGCCTGCGCGCCTGCCGCTCCCCGGCGTGATCGAGCACGCTGGTGGCGGCGACAGGAAGGCCCGCTATGTGCCCCGGGCCCTTCAGGACGTAGTCGTCGAGGCCGGCCCTCATCGCCTCGACGG
>Ga0315284_10012588_pt1 | contig 12044 bp, 11 predicted proteins | sample YL17G09_16_MG_FD_203696 | JGI IMG/M metagenome (GOLD analysis project Ga0315284, IMG submission 203696) | Sediment microbial communities from Yellowstone Lake, YNP, Wyoming, USA - YL17G09_16 | ecosystem: Environmental > Aquatic > Freshwater > Lake > Sediment | place: USA: Wyoming | collected...
CTGCGCAAGGAGCGCACACAGCCGTTCTGCCTCTATCTGCCACATAAGGCCATCCACGGCCCCTTCACGCCCGCGCCCAGGCACGAGCATCTCTACGACGGCGAAAAACCGCCGCATCCGCCGAACTGCTTCGATAACTTCGAGGGCAAGCCGGAGTGGATCAAGAGCACACGAAAGCCCGTCACGCCGGACAACAAGCAAGCCATCGAGGGCATGGACGAGTCCGTGCGCAAGCAACTTCGGTGCCTGGCGGCAGTGGATGAGGGCGTCGGCAGGATTCTGAACTACCTCTCATCATCGGGCAAGCTGGAGAACACCGTGGTTATGTTCGCCGGAGACAACGGGTTCTACCACGGAGAACACGGGTTCGGCGACAAGAGATCGGCCTATGAGGAGTCCATGCGCATCCCGCTCATTATGAGCTATCCCAAGACGATCGAGCCGGGCACGAAGATAGCCGACATGGTGCTCAACATCGACGTCTGCCCGACGATGCTCGAGCTTGCGGGAGTAAAGACGCCAGACGGCGTTCAGGGCAAGTCGATGCTCCCGCTGGTTAAAGGCGACAACTCCGGCCGGCGAAAGTCGTTTTTCTACGAGTATGTCAAGGAGCCGCAGTTCCCCAGGCTACCCAGCGTGAACGCGGTGCGCACGGATCGCTGGAAGCATATCCGTTACCCGGAGATCGACGACATAGAGGAGCTTTACGATCTCAAGACCGATCCGTATGAACTCAAGAACCTGGCGGCCGACCCTAAGCACGCGTCCACGCTCGCCGAGATGAAGAAGGAGATGGACCGGCTGATGGTCGAAACCGGCGGCAAGGAGTTCTGGGACAACCGCATCGCCGCAGCCAAGGCGACGCCGTAGTGGTCATGATGGGCGGGGAGATCCATTCCCGGCCCGAGGCTGCTACTTCCCCATCAGCTTCTGGTGCTCCGCCCAGAACGCGTCAACGTTGGTCTTGTCGATCACCCTCACGCCCGTATCGACGACCTTGTTGGCGGGGATGACGCTCTTGTCGCCGCGCGCGAGCCCGGCAAGCACCCTCACCGACTGATGGCCGATCTCGTAGGGGTTCTGCACGACGGTCGAGAAGATCGCTCCGTCCCGGACGCCCCTGATCGTATCGTCCTGCTCGTCGAAGCACACGATCCGGACTTTGCCCGCCTTGTTTGCGGCCTTAACCGCGTTGACGATAGCGGGACCGTTATAGCTCCACAGCCCGACCAGGCACGCGATGTCCGGATGCTTGGTGAGGGTATCCTCGACGTTTGCGCGAGCCTTGGTGTGAACGGCATCATCGGTCATCAAGCCGAGAATCTGATACTTCGGCTTTCCCTTCAGGACTTCCTGAATGCCCTTGTATCGATCCTGCGCGTTCTGCGCATCCAGCGTTCCCACAAAGATCATCATCTTGCCGCCGTTGGGAATCGCCTTCAGAATCTGCTCACCCGCGACCTTGCCCGCGTCGAAGTTGTTGCTGCCGACGTAGCAGAGCCTCTTGCTTGCGGGAGCGTCCGAGTCCATGCAGATGAGATTGACCTTCGCCGCGGTCTGGTTCAGAACGTCGGTCTGGCCGGCCGGGTCCTTGGGAGAGATCGCTATGCCCGACACGCCTCGAGTCACAAGGTCCTCGCAAATCACCCTCTGCTCGGCGGCGGTTCCGGTCGTAGGCATCCTGAAGTCGCAGGTCGCCTTACACTCCTCCTCGCCTTTCCTGACCCCGGCCTGCGCGATCTTCCAGAAATCGGATGCGTTGTTCGTCACAAACGCGACGTGAACCTTTCCGCCGGCCGTCTCCTTGCGCCCGCAGGAGCACATGCAAACCGCGAGCGCGACGAACAGAACCACGAACCCATACTTCCTCACTTGGTTATCCCTCCTGACATCGACAGCGGGCACGCCGCCGTCTCATTTAGTTCCTCACCCACCGCCACCGCCGCTGCTGCCAGACCCGCCGGCCAGCGACTTGCTGAAAGCGAGATCAAAGGTCGCGTCAAAGTCGATCTTCCACCGGCTGTCCTCGCGCACCATCACAATGTCGGTGGTGTCCGTGCTTACAGCCGATCCCTCTTTTGTCTTCGTCTCCATCTTCACGAGTGCGATCTTGCCTCCGTTGCGGTAGGTGGCGCCGAAGACCCTGGACTGCAGGAAATCCTTCCTACCCTCCTCCATCTCTCGCCTTACGCCTTGCTTGCCGCCGGACTCCTTGATGAATGCGGTCGCGCTCTTCCGGGTCAAACACGAGATCATCCTGTCGTAGTCGCCCGCTTTCGCGGAGTCGATGAAGCGCTGGACCACAGACGCCGGGCTTGGCGCTCTGAGTAAGAACCACCAGCCCGCGAACGCGCCCGCGCCGACTATCAACACGAGCGCAATCGCTATCACGCCCCACTTCGGCCCACGCCTGACGGGCGCGGGCATCGCTTGCTGTGTGCTGTCGCTTTCCGGATCGTCCGTCATCGTCAGTCCTCCAATCGCCCAACACCCGCTGCCGCCTGCCTCCTCAGTGGCCCGGCACGGACATACCCCTGGCGGCGGCGGCCTTGCTGATCATCCGCACCGAGGTCGCCTCGAGATCGACCTTCCACTGGCCGTCCTCCTTGGAGCAGACGATGTCGAAGCTGGTCATGCTCGGCGGCAGTTGCGCCTTATTCGTCGGTTCCAGGGCAACGTACGCCAGGTCGGCGTTCTTCTCGTCGTAGGTAACACCCGTGATCTTGCCTCCCATCTGCTGGTTGGCTTCCTTCTTCAGTTCTTCCCTGATCAACGCCTCGCCTCCGGGCATCTTCTGGATCTGGTTCTGCAAAAGGTTGATGCTGTGCTGGTTGAGACAGGACTTGAACTTATCGTAGTCGCCCGCCTTCATAGCATCCAGAAACTGCCCAACGACCTTGTCCGGCCCCTTGAAATACTTGTTGTAGCCCCACCATCCGCCGTACCCGGCGCCCGCCAGAAGCACGATCACAACCACGATCGCTCCCCAGTTCGGCCCACGACTTATCGGAGCCGGGCGCCTCTCCGGAAACGTCGGCCCATACGGGCTTGGCGCGCCGGGCGGAGGCGCGAAGTAGCCGGCGGGCGTCTGCCCTTCGACCGTCGCCGGCCCGCTCAGAGGGCTGGCAGCCGCGGGCGGTCTGGGTTCCTGTGGCTGTGATGGGGCGGCGGCGGGGCGCGGTTTGGCCTCCGTCTCCGCGACATCCTCTAATGACGAATAGCACCCGGAGCACGATGCCTTGTCCGGCTTGTTTTCTGCCCCGCACTTGGGACACACCTTGACTTTCATTGAGTCATCCTCCTGGCAGGCCAGCAGCGAATCGCCTGCCCAGCCGATAAGGGATATTCTACCCGATAGAGCCAAACTCCTCTTTGCCCCACGCCCTTCGGTCGGAGTGGCGGCTCTCCGTGGCCACATTCATTGGGTGGTTGTAGTGTGCGACCTCCGTCTCGCACAAGGCCGGGACAGAGGCCGGCCACTACCGGCTGGACGCGCGACGTTTGGCAACGGCTGCGCCGGGATACGTAATGTAGCAGCAGGTGGCATTATGCGCAAGGCATCCGGCGAAGGCTATATGGTTCTAAGACCCGATCCGCACGGGCTGCACGCCGCCAGAGAGCGGATACGCGGCGTCATCGGCGAACTCCGTCTTCCCTCAGACGAGGCCGACCGCTTCCTGATCGCGGTCGGCGAGGCCATCTCCAACGCCTACCGCCACGGCACGCCGGACCCGAACACCGACCTGATCCGACTTGGCTGGCGACACGACATGGGCAGGCTGGTGATTACGATCAAGGACAACGGCGACGGTTTTCATGCGGATCCGCCCTTCTGTCCGTCGGGCCGCCCCGGATCGCTTGCCGGAGGGATCGAGCTGATGCGGGCCTGCGCGGACGATGTGCGCCTGATCTCTGATGACGGCGGCAAAGTCGTCCTCCACAAGCGCGTCAAGCTCATTCCCGAACCCTGACCGGCGATTCCAGTCCGCGCAGGCGGGCTTCGGGCCGCGTTGCCTCGGATTCATCCAAAGGCGTCTTGACTTACCGCGCCCGGTTGCTGTAATCTCCTGCTATGAGGCAGAGCTTTTCGGACACCCAGATCGCGGACTTCCTGCGCAGGTCGTACTTCGCCGTCGATGGGCTGTGGTTCGTCAAGACCGAGGATAGGCACGGCTTCGAAGAGGCGATGGATATCGACGCGGCCGTTTGGGACGTGATGAGCAAGATTCAGGCGCGAAAGGCGAAGTCGCTGCTTGGAGTCCAGGGCGATTCGCTTGACGACCTCGTGAGCGCATTCCAGCTCAAGCTGACCGCCGAAGGCCACGATTATGAGGTCGAGCGGCGCGCAGACGAGGTCGTGTTCACCGTGCGTGTCTGCCCGTGGTATGAGATTCTCAAATCGGGCAATCGGACCCATATCGCCGAGATCATCGCCGATCGAATCTGCCGAACCGAGTTCGCGGGCTGGACTCGGGAGTTCTGCCCGAGCATTCGCCTCGAAATGCGCAAGAGACTCTGCGTCGAGTCGGACAACTGCTCGCGGTGCGAGATAGCGTTTGTCAGGCCGTGAGAGTCCCTCTCCTGCGGGATAGCTTGGGGGTGAGGGCGCGGACGGCCTCCGTCGCGACGTCCGCGTCGCCCCCGAAAGCGCTCACTTCGCCTGCGATTCTTCGGCATTCCTCGATTGCATGCGCCGTATCAAGCGGCCTCGGCCGCGAACCCGCCAGCCGTTCGAAGTTGGCTGCGTAGATTCGCGCCAGCACGTCCTCCGGCAGGTTCAGACCCCGGATCACGCCGTCGGTTGGCGGGCCGAGGGTGTAGTCTGCGCCTTTGTCGAGCCTGAACTCGTGGTCCGTCTCCAGCCACCTCATTACGATCTCCGCGCGAATGGCTGCCTGTTCGATGGGCGCGCCACCCTCGATGTCCGTTCCGAACACGATGCGGTCCGCGTAATCTACGAAGAACTCCCGCGGCAGCGCGGGATCGCGGGAAAGGTTATACAGCATCTCGACCCCCGGCGCGAGGTCGAAGCAAACTCCCTGATGCGCGTCCAACAGCGCGGCCGCTCGTTTCAGATCGGCCGACAGGAAGTAGAAGTGCGCGAAGATCACCTTAAGGCGCGGATGCCGCGCGAGCACGTTTTCGACCTCCGCGCACAGCGTTTCCTTGGCGATCCAGGTCTGGTCGTATCCCCAACCTCTCGCTTTTGCCCAACCCGGGGTCCTTTCGGGGTCCCAGAACTCCTCCGGGTCCGCAACGTGCCACAGGATCGGCAGCCCTATCTGCTCTAAGCGCGCGAACATGGCCGCGTAGTAGTCGCCATCGATGGGGATATCGACCATCTTGCGATGTGTCGGCTTGGTCTCGATCAGCTTGATCCCGTCCGCCCCGATGGCGACCGCCCGATCCACCTGCTCGGCCAGCGACGGCGCCGCGATCTTGCCGCGGCTCCAATGCGCCGAGTGATCGAGTCCGGCGAACACATAGAACCTGTCGGGGTACGCCGCCTTCGCCGCGTAGAGCACCGGGTTATCGTTGACGCTTGCCCTGCGCGCGACCGACGCAATGCTCATCCGCTCAAAGCCGATCCTTTGTCGAATGGCCTCCAGGTTCTCTATATCTCCCGCGCGCCAGAGATGGACGTGGGAATCGATCTTACGGCTCATTTCCCGCCCTTCAGCGCGTCCTTGAACTCGACCCTTTCCAGCTTCGGCTTGGCGCCAATGAGCTTGCCGTCCACGTAGAGGCTGTAGCCTTTCGGCACGCCCGCGTATCTGCCTTTCGCGCGGTCGTCCCACACGATGCCGAGCATGTGGCCGCGATACGGCACGCGGTCGAGCCTGAAGTGATCCCACGGCGCGCCGACCACGGGATAGAGTTCCACCGTATTGTCGTTGCGAGGCATAAGCCCGCCCACCAGCCGGACGATGAGGTCGTTATATGTCGAATGGAAGTAGTCCGGGCAGCCGTACATCTGCCCATCGTCGGCGTTGGCTTCCTCGCGGACGTTGGGCTGCTTCCAGGTTCCCTTGTCCTCGTATTGGAGCTTGGTGTAGGCGTTGAGCAGGTCATATAGCTTGCCGGGCGTAACGCCGGGCGCGTTGTAGACCCGAATGCCGTTGGCAAGCGCGTTTGCGACAATGCTTTCGGCGTGCGGCCAGACGGGCCCGTTCCAGTTGCATAGCTGCACCTTGGGCGTATACATCGGGCAGTTCATGTCGCACGTCGTGATCGGCCAGGGGCCCCAGAACTGCTTCGGATCGAGAATGGCGCCAAACCCGCCCGCCATGGATTTGTCCGGCAGCTCGAACGCAAACGGGTATATCCCGACGCACTCCTTGACCGGCACTATGTAGTTCTCGCCGACCGGAACGGAGTAGAAGAAGCCGGTCTGGAAGTCCCACATCTGATTGCAGGCCGCGCCCTTGATTCGTTTCGCGAGCGCATCGAACTTGGCGGCCTCGTCTTTGCGGCCCAACTCCCTGAGCGCGTCGGCCACACCGCGGGCGTTGGCGTAGTAGTAGGAGGTGTAGTCGGGCCGCCAGAGCTTGGTTTCCTTGGCGCGGTCATAGTTGCCGGCATAGAACCACGCCGGCTGCCACTCCATGCCGGTCGCCCAGTGGCTGGGCGGGGCGAGCAGGTAGGCCGTATCCGGCCTTGTCGCGTCCAGCTTGGACGGAAACGCGCACTCGGTATCCTCCTGCCAGGCGGGCAGCAGCTCCGCAAGGCGCTTCTTATCCGGGTGGACGAGATACGTGCCCCAGAGCGTAGATGCGATCCAGTGAGTGTAGCCTCCGAAGCGCCGCCCATCCGGTTCGCGCCGCTTGCCGAGTATATCCGCCTGGCCGTAGGCATACTTGCCGTCACGCAGCCACCGCACCTCGTCCATTATGTGCGGGGCCGAGTAGGTGATGTGGCGCGTATAGCCGCCGCGCTTGCCCTCATAGAAGCCGGGAATGCCGTTTTCCTCGGCGTAGTTTGCCTGCACGACGAACCAGCGGTAGTAGTAGCATCGCTTCCAGACCGGATCGGGGCAGTCGAAGGTGGGTATCTGGTCGGCCAGCCACTTCTCTATCTGGGCCCGCTGCGCGTAGGTTCGGATTCGCAGCGCCTGCCCGAAGCGGTCGAAGCCGAGCATCGCGGAGAACGGGTACCTCGGAAGCTCGTCCGGCTCAATGGCGAGGTCCTTAAGCTCGCGTGCCATTGCCTTGACGGAAGCGGGCGTCTGGGATACCGGCGCGGGCTCGTCGGTAACGATCTTCACCGGCTTGTCGAGGCCAAGGCTCTTAGCGACCGCGAGGACTTGCTCGGGCTTGAGCGCGGTGTTCCAGACCATCACGTCCGCAATCGAGCCGTGGAACTGCTCGCCGACCGCCCAGCCGCCGATGGTCCACTTTTCGGGGTCCTTGGGCCAGGGGCTTACCTTTGACGAGCCGATCTGCTTGCCGTTGACGAACGCTCGCGCGGTGTGGGCCGAATCCATCGTGACCGCGACGAAGACCCACTCGTTTTCGGGCAGTACCGTCTCCACGATCCAGTCGTGGCCCCATATCGCGAGCTTGATCTGGTTGAGGCTTACCACCAGCCCGCCCGATCCGCCCGCGCCGACGACCTGCCCGAACGCATCACCAACGGGCTTCACCTTCGCCGCAAGCGTGAAGTTGTCGCGGAAGTTGAGCTTACCAGGCGAGCCGAGGTCCATAGGAATCCTCGTCACTGAGTAAGCCGCCGTCGGCGTCGGATACTCCGCCGCGTACGCCATCCCAGCGCACAACACTCCAACTATCACCAACAGTACTATCGATCTCATCAGCAATCCTTACCCTCCATTACGCGAACTGCGGAAACTTCCTCTTTAGCCAGCGCCGGATATCCCCGTCCAGTTCCTGCGCGGCGGCAAGCAACTCATCGACCTCGGCCTGCGTGACAACCGATGCGCGCCGATAGATTGCCGTGCTTCGCTTCGCGCGGCAGGCCTGAAAGTAGTCCTGTCTTTCGCCAAGATCGAAATCCACTAACTCCGGTAGCGCGTCGAAAACAGCCCAATGGTGACCTCCGCCGCGCGTCCGGTAGCCATGACATCTCATAGGAATCGTGGCGAGCTGCAGAAGCGCGTCATACGCCAGGGCAAAGCAGCCTTCAGGCGAGAGACCGTCCACGCCGGCATCGGAAAGCGAACGAGCCGCGACGCGCAGCAGTTCCTGTACCTCGTCTCTGGAGGTGTCCTGCCGGATGATACTTGCGCCTTTAAGCAGCTCTCGCAGACTCATGCTTGCTCCCAATCAGGTAGATGACCGGTGAGTTCAGGACGGTGCCGAGGAAATGGTCGCCGGACCTGGTGCGCTCCTCGAATTCATCCTCGGACATTACCACGGGGTTGATCTCCCGCCCTACCTGTGCCGCCTTCAGCAGGGAGACTACCCTCTGAACGGAAATCCGGCCGACTATGAGCAGATCGATATCGCTCTCGGGGGTGATGTCACCGCGAGCGAACGAACCGAACATAAGCGCTCGCCGGATCGACTCGGCTTCCGGCAACAACGCATTCCGCAGCACGTCGGCCACGCCGACGGTCTTGATAAACATGGAACGTAGGTCGGGTACTATCGCGCAGCGCTCGTTGATGCTGTAGTAGGTCTGTCTGCCGCTCGTTTCCTTCGTCACAACACCAGATTCGCTGAGCCTGACCATCTCCAGTTGTGCGCTGCGCAGAGACACCCCCGCTTTGCCGGCCAATTCCCTGAGATAGAACCTGCCGCATGGATCAAGGAGAAGCACTTTGAGCAGAGCAACTCTTGCCTTTGAAACAAACAGTTCCTGAAGCACGCAAGCCTCCGGTGTATGCATTCTTTATACAATTGTATGCAAATTGCATACGAAGTCAAGCCCGGCGCGGCTGCGCGAGGGTCATTTTCCCGCTACCGCGCCGTAGGCCTTCATCAACTTGTCCTTGGACAGCCGTCCGCCGAGCACGAACACTCCCTGGCCGTCGTGGCTCTCAAGAAACGCCGACAGCTCATCGACCATCTTCACACGGTCGTCCAGGCTGCCTTGCTCGGCGCGCTGCTTCTGAATCGCCATATCCTTGAGCGCGAATTCCGTGGCAGTGACGAGGGCCGCGACCGCAGGATCGCTCGCCGCCTGCTGCGCCAATGTAGACTTGGCCTTGGTCAGCTTCTCCATGTAGCCGGTCAACTCAGTGGGGGGTTTCAAAGTCGTGCCGGGAATACGGCAGCCGTGCCGCACCGTATCCTCCAGCGCCATCAGCAGCGCGCGGGCGGAATCGGCGCACTTGGCAAAGCGCGCGGCGCAGAACTCGGAGATGATCGCGTCAACGTCGCAGTCCGGGTCCCACGAGAGGCGCGAAAGAGCATAGTGGTTCAACTCATAGGTGCGCCAATCACCCGGCTCGGAGTAGCTCGACATCCCGTCCGTGCCGATCCTGGCATACCACTTCATATCGGCCTGCATGTAGTGCGGAATGATCACCGGCAGCGAGTCCCAGGCGTATTTTCGATAGTATGAATAGATCGAAAGATCACCCTTAAAGCTCTTTCGCCAAGCCTGCATCGCCGCCGCGTATTCGGCGTTCTTTGGTGACGACGGATCGAATATCTGCACCTCGAAGCACTGGCCTATCGGGCAGAAGTCGATCAGCACGGACCCATCCATCGGCGGGCTGGTGGGCGGCTTGGTGTAGACTGCGTATGCGATGCACTCGAATCGAGCTTTGACCCCCTGCTCGCGCGCCTTGCGGATCACCTCGGCCACCAGCCGCGACTGCCGATCCGCCGGCGTTCCGAGCTTGCGGCATGCCTCGCACTCGCACCACTTCGATCCATCAGGCGGCCAGAAGTCGAATATGTCGATCTCAGGCCGAGCCTTCAGATATGCGACCACGTTGCGCACAAGGAAGTCCACCGCCGCGGCATTCGACGAGCAGAACACGAAGCCGTGCCCTGTCTGCCGCTGGCCGTCCTTCTCGCCAAGCCACTCTGGATGCGCTTTGACCTCGGGCATTTCGGCGTTGATGAAGTTCTGATAGCCGTGCCCGCCGACCTCGATTGTGATATCGCGCTTTCTGAGCTCGGGCGTGAGCGCCTCGCGCCAGTTGTCCCACTTGACGCGCCCCGCCCCCTGGTAGTCGGTCGGCACGACGAGCGTATTGCGGCGGGTCTTGCTCATCCACTCGATGATCTGGAGCAGGTTCCCGGCGCTATGGGTGTGGCCTTCCTCGACGTAGAGCTTGCGGAACTTGAGCTTCGGCGTCTCAACGATGGGCTTATCAACCTCCAGCACGAGCCGATCCTTCTTAGGCACGACCTCCGCCGAGTCACCATAGAACGGGTACTTCGGCGCGAGCCACTTGCAGCCAAGCCGCCCGAGCAGATGGTAAGCAGCATAAAGCACGCTGCGATCCCGCGCGCCGGTCAGCAGCAATCGGCCGTCCTTGATCTCGATGCAGTAGCCCTCTTCGCCCAGACCCGCGCCTCGTCCCAAGACCAGCGATCCCATCGGCGGCTCATCCGTTGCGACGACATCCAGTTTCGCGCCGCTGATCGACTCGACGTAGTTGGCGATCTCCGACGCGGCAAGCGACTCCGCCGCGCTGGGGTTGGGCGGAATCACGACCGCCGCCCGGGTATTGCCGTCCACAATCGCGAAACTCTCGGCCCTCGCGCACGCGCACACCGAAAGCGCCAATCCCAGGGCAAGCAGGACAATGCAGTGTGTGGTTGTCACGAGCAGAATCTCCCTACGGCAGTTTCTCCAGTTTGAATATCACCGGCCTGTAGCCGTCGGTGCAGCAGGTGACGAACACGTTCGCGCCGCCGCGCGCCATCCCCCATACCTTGTCCTGAATGTCGGCCCACGCCCAGCCGCAGAACCCCTCCGGCATATCCCACGGCCGCTCCGCCGACACCGTAAACTCCTGCCCTTCCTGAAAATGCGAGCAAGGGCCCCAATCACCGCTGTCGGTATATAGCTCCATCAGGTCCTTGTGATACAGCTTGCGCAGGATCGTGATCCTGACTCGATGGCGCGATGGAAACTGCTTGCCGCGCATCTAGAGCGCCTCTGTCTTGCCGCTGGCAACGGAGCGCTCCGCGGCATCGAGCATGGCGGTCACCTCAAGGGCATCATCCAGCGACACGGGCGGCTCGGCTCCCGCAAAGAACCTGACGACTTCTTTTAGCTGACCCGCATAGAGCGAGCCGGTATCTGCGGCAAACGGCACGCCTTTTTTCTCCGTGCGGACGGAGCCGCCGTAGGCATACGCTCCCTCGGTAAGCTCCACGACTCCCCGGCGGCCGCCTTCGTAGTCCACAATCGCGACTACCCCGGCCTTGTCCCGCCGCGCAAACACGCCCGTCGCCCCGCGGCCCATCGCGCGCTCCAGCATCTCGAACGCATGAACGCCATACCACACTATCGAGCTTCCCGCCGGGGCCTTGCCCAAAGGGCCATACGTCGAGACATACTTCGGAGTCTGCACGGCCTCGATTGCCGCGATCAAGTTCGGCACAAACCGCAGCGACGACGACGAGAACACCCTGAGCTTCTTTTCCTTCGCCAGATCGTATATCTTGCGCGCGTTGGCGGTGTTGTCCGCCATCGGCTTGTCGAGAAACACGGGCTTGCCGAGCTTGGCGCACCTGGTGAAGTATTCGAGGTGATAGGCTGGGTCGTTGATCTCCATCATTATCGCCTCGCACTCGGCGACGGCGTGGTCGAAGTCGGTCGTCACCTCCACGCCCCATGCCTCCAACTGCTTCTGGCGCTCGTCAAGCCCCTCTTTGCCCTGGAACGGGGTTTCGAAGCGCATGCAGCTAACCACCTTCGCGCCGGCGACGTGCTGTTCCGGCGGCACATCCGGCGCCTGCAGGCACTTCGTGAAAGCTATCGAGTGGCTCGTGTCCAGCCCGATCATCCCGATTCTGATCTCTTGCGACATACTCAAACCTCTCGCGTTTTCGTGATGAGAATCCCCTATCGAGTTCTCGGCGCTGGTTTTCGCGCCGACGCACAACAGGGTGTAACGC
>Ga0315284_10012591_pt1 | contig 12043 bp, 9 predicted proteins | sample YL17G09_16_MG_FD_203696 | JGI IMG/M metagenome (GOLD analysis project Ga0315284, IMG submission 203696) | Sediment microbial communities from Yellowstone Lake, YNP, Wyoming, USA - YL17G09_16 | ecosystem: Environmental > Aquatic > Freshwater > Lake > Sediment | place: USA: Wyoming | collected...
GATGCAGCTGCGTGGACGCCGACACCAAGGAGATCCCGGACGCCAGGTGCACCAAGTGCCTGGGCACCGGCATCCGCGGCGGCTACTACGCCGGCATCCCGCTGCCGGTCCTGGGCACCGAGCCGTCCGGTTCCGTGCGGAGCCTGGGCGAGGCCGGCCTGGCCCATGGCGAGGAGCGCTCGGTAAGGGCTGTGGCCTATCCGTTGATCGTCACCGACGATGTCTGGGTGGGCCGGCGTTCCGACGAGCGCTGGCGCATCCGCGCCATCAAGACCGTGGCCGAGGTCCGGCGCATTCCGCTGGTCCAGATGCTGCAGCTCCAGCTGCTGCCCCAGTCCGACCTCATGTACAGCGAGCAGGCGGCCGCCCTCGCCCTTTCGCAGCCTCCCCGGCCGGCCAGCGGCACCGGGAACGCCTACGGCTGGAAGGAAGCCGGGGTAGCGGATTGCCTGAACAGGTTCGATTACTAGATGTTGTGAGGATTCAGCCATGCCGACCTTGCCGGAGCCAGTCTGGGAACCAGATCCCGCCATGCTGCAGAAGGCCTTTGACGATCCTTCGGCGCTGGCCAACCTGCGCTTCAAGCCCAGCGTCATCACCGGGGTGCTGCTGCGTGTCCTGCAGGCCCATTTCTGGGACCCGGCCAACATCGTCGACCCCGACCTGCGCCGGATCATCTGGGCCGACGACGACCCTTCCATCGGCGACATCCAGTCCAGGCTGCTGATCCAGCCCCTCTACCAGTACGACGCCAGGACCATCGGACAGCGTCCGGCCATCCTGGTCACCCGCGGCGAGGCCGAGGTGCGGCGCTGGCCGCTGCAGGGCCGGGCCACCCTGACCACCGACAAGAACGGTTTCTTCAGGGGGGAGCGCTACTTCGCCCCGATCGTGGGCAGCCATGTGCTGCGCTGCGTGGCCAAGGGCGCCTTCGCCGCCGACCGCCTGGGGGAGGAGGTCTTCTACCGGATGCTCGAGTACGTGCCCGCCATCAAGCGGGATTTTCCGTTCGGCGACCTGCAGATCCGGATGATCGCGGCCCCCCGCAAGATCGAGGAGGCCGAGGCCGGCGAGAACTTCATGACCGACGTGTCCGTTCCCTGGATTCACATCCACAGCTGGACATTGACCGAGCAGGCGCCTATATTAAAGAAAATCCGGCTGACCAATGGCCAGCCGTTCGGAGCGTAGCCAGGGAAGCAAAGGACATACACAGTAGAGGAGCCCGGCAATGGCCTATTCACCTCCCTCCCTCAAGGTGTACCAGGAGTTCGTCCCGCAGATCGCGGCCAACGCCCTTCCGCTCTACGCCTGCATCGTGGCCCCTCAGTACGGGCTGCACCGGTTCGACGTCGAGGACGAACAGGCCCTCCTGGGCGCGTACGACGTTGGTTCCGGCAACAGCTACTCCGCCTGGCCGGGCAAGGCCGCCGGCAGCGTGCTGGACGTGGCCTCCTCCAAGCTGTGGTTCCAGGACGCCGTCCTGCGCTACCACCTGTTCAGCCTGACCGGCGGGGCCGGCGACGGCGTGACCGTCGACGGCGGGAACCGCATCCGGTCCAGCGGACTGGTCTTCAAGACGGCCAACGGCTACAGCCGCAGCGGTGCGTTCGGCACCCGCGACGTGGCCGTCGGCGACTATGTCAAGGTCACCTACGGCGCCACCGTCCGGCAGACCAAGGTCGCCGGCTTCGTGGCCGATGCCGTGGCCGCCACCGTGGGCGCCGTCAGCGCGGCCTCCACCAACCATGCCGCCACCACGGTCAATGCGTCGGTGACCGAGTTCATCGCCTCCCCCGAGTTCGCCGTGGCCGGCAGCGCCGCCTCCTATGACGGCCTGGCCGACGGCGACGTCGAGGAAGTCTACACCGTCACCGTCACCCAGACCGACGGCAGCGTCAGGAATACCCTGGTCTCGGTGGTCTCGGCCTCCGGCAACGACGATGTCGTCGACCAGGTCCTGAGCGCCAGCGGCGTGCCCACGGCCTGCGGGCTGCGCGGCGCCACCTTCACCGTCACCGCCTCTCCTGCGCTGGCCAGCACCTCCTCCAGCTCGCTCAACAGCGCCAGCTCGGTCTCGGACACCAGCGCCAGCGGCGAGTCCAAGTCCAGCCAGTCCTCGAATATCGACCGCCAGCTGGTCGTCGGCGACTACTGGGTGGTCTCGGTCCGCATGGCCTACACCAAGCCGGTCCCCGTCTCGGGCGGCTCCTACGCGGGCGCACGCAATACCACCTACCTCATGGCCGTCACCGAAGGCGGCACGGTCGGCGCCAGCACCGTCAAGCTGCAGCCCACCACGACCAACGGCTACGACAGCGGGCTCGAGCTCACCGTCGCGGGCGCCGGCGCATTGGCGCTCGGCAACTACGGGGTGACCTTCACGGTCGCCGGCGGACAGCAGTACGTCAAGGGCGACGTCTTCCTGGTGGTCGTCACGGCCGCCGCGGACGGGCCCGTCAAGACCCTGGTCCTCAACGACAAGCTGACCGGCTCCCTGACCAGCACGGCGCTGGCCGTGGTCATGGGCCTGTACGACACCTTCCTGGCCGAACCGGGCGACTGGACCGCCACCGCGGCCCTGATCACCGTCGCGGCCGGCGCCACCAAGAACGGGACCTACCTGGGCGTGCCCCAGTCGTTCCCGATCCTGCTCGGCGACCTGTACATCGAATACCGCGAGCTGCTGCAGGCCAACGTCAGCACCATCGGCAGCCTGGATGCCACCACCGACGTCGAGGATACCCTCGGGCCGGTCCATCCTGACAACCCGCTGGCCATGATGACCTACACGGCGCTGCTCGGCTCGCAGGGCACCCCGGTGTACTACCTCGGCATCGAGACCGACGACGAGGCGGGCTACGCCAACGCCCTCGAGGTCCTGACCGAAGTCCCCGAGGCCTATGGCCTGGTGCCCTACGACACCAGCCGGGCCATCGCCGACCGCTTCCAGGCGCATGTCAACGACATGTCCAGCCCGGACCGGTCCCTGTTCCGGATCCTCTGGCGCGGCCTCGACATCGAGCGCGTCTACGCCGTCTACACCGAGCTCTCGGGCGGCGGCGAGATCCTGGCAACCGTCACCGGCACGCAGTTGCTGGCCTCCGGCGCCGCATTCGTGACCGCCGGGGTCGAGGCGGGCGACACCGTCCGCATCAACTACCGGCTGGACGGCACCGGCAACACCATCTATGACTCCTACACGGTCGACGGCGTCGTGGCCGAGGACGAGCTCCGGCTCCTGTCCGCCGCGCCGGCCCCGATCGTCGTGCCGATCAAGACGGAAGTCTGGCGCACCGCCAGCCTGGCCCAGTATGCCGCCAACATCGCGGCCGAGGCCATCCATCACAGCGACCGGCGCGTGACCACGGTCTGGTCAGACAGGCTGGCCATGCTGGCCTACGACGACCTCTCCAAGGCCTACCTGTGCGCCCTGTTGGCCGGCATGCGCTCGGCCGGGGCCCCGCACCAGCCGATGTCGCGCGTGGAGATCGACTACGCCACCCTGACCGCCACCGTGCCGTTCGGCACCTCCCAGCTCAATGTGATGGGCGCTGCCGGCGTCTGGCTCGTGGTCCAGGATGTCGACGGACAGGTCTACACCAGGCACCAGCTCACCACCGACAACTCCGACGTGTTCCATGCCGAGCAGTCGGTGACCACCAACTACGACCACATCGTCCGCGACTACCGCTCGGCGGTGTCCGACCTCTACGGGTGCGGCAACGTCTCCGACGCCATGCTGCGCCTGATCGACGGCAGGGTCGACCGGGTCACCTTCACGATCCTCGGCCGGACCTACCCGTCGCAGATCGGTCCGCAGCTGGAGTCGATCACGATCACCCGGCTCGAGGTCGATCCGGTCCTCCGGGACCAGGTCTGGCTGGAGGCCGACGTGGTGCTGCCCGTGCCGATGAACCACCTGATCATGAAATTCCGGTTGCTCTAAACGAGGAGGCTTTCCATGCCCCAGGACATCTTCAAAGTCAACCTTGGCGAGGTCGTCGCCTGGAAGCTGGACGAGACCCTCGTTCACTTTGAGGGCAGCAACGACGACTTGCTGGCCACCAACTGCACGCTGAACTACGGCCGGAACATCGTCCCGACCTTCCCGATCAACAAGCGCACCCGCGTGCTCATGACCAGCATCCCCTCGGGGACGCTGACCATCGGCTGCATCGTCGGGCCGGTCGGCGACCTCAACGCGTTCCTGCAGAAGTTCGGCGACGTCTGCCAGGTCAACTCGAACACCATGTCGATCAGGCCTGGCGGCATCGCCCCGTGCGAGGGCACCGCCGGCGCCAACGCCAAGCTCAAGTTCACCCTTTCCGGTTGCCTGATCAACAGCCTCAACCTGAATGTCGAGAACCGCGACGGCATGGGCGTCGTCACCTCCACCATCGCGATGGCCTTCATCGGGCTGCAGGCCAACAACACCTAAGGCGGGGCCTAGGACCGCCGGGGGCTGACCATGCCGGTCCGGGCTACGGCTAGAGGGGCTGCGGGTCCCACCGACTCGCAGCCTCAGTTTCTTGAGCTGGATACTGGCGTAGTCGCCTATGCCGTGCCCGGCCTGAACGCCTATTACGTCATTCCCTCCAACACGCTGGGCGGCGTGGCCGACCCGCTGCTGGAGGTGGCCTTCGCCGCCAACGGGCCCTGCACCAAGTACGGCACGACCGTGGTCGAGTCCTACCAGCCGGGCACCATGGTGGTCATGGCCCGCATCGGCGGCTCGGCCGAGACCGGGCAGCTGGAGGGCGTGCCCTCCACCGTCATCATCGGCTCGGTGCCGCGCAATCCCATCATCGACTCGGCCCGTTATCCGAACCGGCCGCTCATGCCGGGCGTCGGCCTGGACTACTACACCTTCCCGTTCGCCACCCGCCTGCGGGCGGCCAAGTCCTCCGACAGCCTGTTGCGCGACCGCAGCTACGGCAGGCCCCTTGAGCTGCTGGCCGGCGAGTGGGCCGCCACCAGCGATTTCCTGGCCCACGCCCTGGTCGGGCATACCTATGTCAGCTTTGGCGCCGGCCGGGCCCGGACCGAGGCCCACGCCCTGCACAACCGCCTGCGGCTGCTGGCCGACGACCTGCGCTGCGAAGGCATGGGCATGGAGTCGGCCAGCCGCCCCGACCTGGCGGCCATGCACTACTCCGAGAGGCGGGCCCGCAACATCCTGGAGGGTCTGGGCAGCGTCAAGGAAAGCCCCTTCGAGAAGGGGGACGACGGCAAGTGGAAGGTGCGCGCGCCCGACCAGCAGGGCATCTTCCGTAGCGAGCGCTACGAGGGCGAGCTGGTCGATGGCATCTGGAATACGCTGCAGATGCCCGAGCGGGCTGCTCCCGTGCGCAAGCGGTCCGATCCGGCCAAGCCGCCGTTCGGGGTCGGCTCCGAGCAGGCCATGTACGACGGCACCTGGGAGCGGCGGGCCGCCCGGCAGCTCAGCCTGGTCAAGAGCGCCTACGTGCCCGTGCCGCGGGAGCTGAAGCGCGAGGACGACACCGAGGAGTTTCCCGATGAGGAGCAGGGCGCCAGCTGGCAGGAGGCCAACAAGGTATCCGAGGAGGACTACCCGAACGCGGCGCCGGCCGCCCAGGCCGACGAGTTCGACCACAATACCGCCGGGTGGTGGCGCAAGCGCCTGCGGGCCCGCACGGACAACTGGAAGGTCTACACGCCCGAGGAGATCCAGAAGGAGTATGGCCTCGACCTGGAGGCGCGCCGCAAGCTTGAATCCCTGCCCGAGTCGACGCAGGATTACGCCCTGCCACCCGTGCTGGAGCTTGAGGATCCTGCCACCGGGCGGAAGGCTCTGTATTATGCGGCCGAATCGTTTTGCCGCCTCCTGCCGGACGGCTCGATTTCTATTGGAGACGGCTATGGGGCTGAGATACGCATGGTCCGGGGGCGGATGGTCCTGTCGGCACCCGGGGACATCGAGCTCAGGCCCGGTCGGGACCTGTCCGTCATGGCCCCCCGGCATGCCGCCATCAACGCCGGGGACAGCCTGTTCATGCAGGCCGCCAACGGGTCGGCCTGGCTGAAGGCCCAGGAGGACCTGTCGGTCCTGGCCGGCAACTCGGGCAAGGGCCGCCTGCTGCTGGAATCCCGCGGGACCGGGCCGGTCGATTCCGACAGCAAGGCCGCCGGTTCCGGCATCGTGATGAAGTCGGCCTCGGACCTGGCGATCACCGGAATGAACATTTACCTGGGGGTTGGCGATGCCGACGACCGGAGCACGGCAGGCCTGAAGCGCACCAAGTCCGGCACCATCCTGGTCGACGCCTGCGGCGGCCTGCTGGGCCTGCTGGGGAACAACCTTTACGGCAGCTTTGCCACCTCGGCCACCCTGGCGGTGCCCGGGCAGGGCGGCAGCTCGGCCATGGTGCTGAGCCAGGGCTCGATGGCCCTGTACGGTTCCTCGACCTACCTGGGCACGGCCAACATCGTGGCCAATGTCCCGGCCGGCACGGCCACCCTGCGCACCCTTGGCGTGTCGGGCGTGACCGGCATCCCGTTGTCCATCTCCGGCCAGACCAGCCTCAGGGTGGGCGGGCCGGTCTACATCAACGGGGCCGTGCAGGCCAAGGGCTCGATCAGGGCCAAGACGGTCAACGCCGCCATCGGCCTGTTCGCCAACGCCACCAAGGAATATAGCTGCAAGGGCTCCGCCCCCACGATCGACTTCGAGGTGCCGGAAGTGAGCACGGCCGGCGTGGCCAGCTCCGCGGCAGCGTTCGCCGCGGCGGTGGCGCCGGCCGACCACCGCATCTACACCGGCATCGGCCTGGCCCTGGCCGGGTTTGGCTGGCCGTCCGCGGAGGCCATGCGGCTGGCCGGCGGCTGGCGCCTGCACGGCATGCGCTGGCAGGCCATGCTGCAGGGGCCGGCGTTCTGGAACGAGCCCGAGGTGAAGGATCCGGCGGGCGCGGCCACCATGTTCTACCCCGGCCTGGCCAATTGGGCCGGCGAGACCTTCTTTATGGGGACCGCTCCAGGTGCTATATTGAAGCAAGGATATCCCATCAATGCAACCCAATAAGGAGGACGACCCGATGGCGGAGGACAAGAAGGAACCCGTGGCCGCGGAGAAGAAGGCGCTCGAGTGCCCTCGCTGCGGCTGGAAGGAAGAGAGCCGGACGGTGCCGGCCGAGGCGGACCTGCAGGAATACGTCAGGTGCCTGCTCGGCGGCAAGATGTTCAAGAAGAAGTACGAGCTTTACGGAGGCAAGGTGGTGCTGGTCTTCCGGGCGTGCACCGGCAAGGAGTCGGACCATACCAACCGCCTGCTGCTCGGCCTGGCCGAGGCCGGCGACGAGCGGTCCCTGCAGGAGACCAGCCTCAAGCTTAAGATGCTCTACATGCTCGAGCTGCTGCAGGTCGGCGCCAACCGCACCGAGTACCAGGCGCCGGCCATGGAGAGCCTGGACCAGGTAGGGGAGGAGTTCACCCGCCGCTTCGGCGAATTGGGCGAGCTGCTGCTCCGGGCCATGGCCCAGGGCCTGATGATGTTCCTCGACCTCCAGCAGCTGCTGGTGGCGGAGGGCCTGGACGGAAATTTTTGGAGAAGCGCTGGCCTGCGCTCGCTCTCCGGGCCCAGCGCGACGGCATAATCGACTACCGGGAGTACGACCGGGCCGACCTGGCCTGGCGCCGCCGGGAGTCGGTGCTGCTGGACGTGCTGGAGAAGGGCCTGAAGGCGAAATGCTGCCTGGCGGCGTTGCCGGGCAGCACCGGCGACTCCAGGAAGGAGCTGGTCGAGCGGCTGCTCAGGTATGAGCTGCCGTGGGTGCTGGGCGCCGAGGCGGCGGCCCGGGGCCCGGACCGGCTGATCGAGATGTGGAAGGCGATGAAGGAGAGCCAGAAGTAGCCGGAGAGATGGCCGAGCGGCCGAAGGCGAAAGTTTGCTAAACTTTTGCGCGGCTTTTACCCGCGCCGCAGGTTCGAATCCTGCTCTCTCCGCCAATCTTAGTCGGGACCTGCCATGGCTGAAGACCAACCCACCAACCTGGACAGGCTGTTCGGGGCTCCCTCCTGGGGCGGAGGGCGCGGGGACTTCTACCGCGAGGAGCAGTACCTGCCCCCCGGCGCCTATCCCATGCCCGCGAAGGGCGCCGACGCCGCCCTCAGCCGCCTGATCGAGCAGCTGAGCCCGCTGCTGGGCAACCTGGCCAAGCTGGCCAACATCGACGAGAAGATTGTCGGGGCCCTGACCCGCGGGGCCGGGGTCCTGTCCACGCGCGGCTCCATGTTCGAGTACACCAACCCGGCCAACGTGCTGTTCAACCAGCAGATGGCCAACGCCATGCGCACCAACATGGCGGGGTTCAACACGGTCGTGGCCGGCGCGCAGCAGAACATGACGGCCAACCTGTACCAGCGGGCGTTCGGGCTTTCTCCCGACGACGCCCGCCAGCGCGCGGCGGCCGCCGCCACCAATCCGTTGAACCCGATGTACTGGGCCTCCCAGTACATGTTCAACCAGTACGACATGGCCGGGATGCGGCGCGGCCTTACCGGCGCCGCCCTGCTGGGCGGGGTGATCACCGCCCCGTCGGCGCAGCTGGCCGGCCGGCAGGCGCTGTTCGGGTCCTTCTCCCAGCAGCTGGCCGCCATGCACGGGTCCGACCCGTTCATGTTCGGCGGCCTGAGGGGCGGGGAGATCGGCCAGCTTACCGGGGCCATGATCAGTCGGGGCATGATGGATTTCCGGGGAGGCAGCCAGACCGGCATCCCCGGCGTGGACGCGGGGGCGAACACAGGCATGGCCGCCCAGATGGCCCTGAAGGTCAAGGGCATGGCCAACGCCCTGGCCCCCTTGCGGGACCTCTTCAAGGACAGCATACCGGAACTGCTCAACCGCGTGGAGGACGCGCTTGGCGTCAGCGTGGCCACCTTCGGGCCGGCCGAGCTGCAGGGGCGCCTCCTGCGGATGAAGCATACCGCCCGGCTGGCCGGGGTGTCGGTGGAGACGATCATGGGCATGTCCGGGGCCGCCCGGCAGATGCTGGGCGAAGTGGGCATCGGCGGCATGGGCGCCGATGTGGCCGCCGGCCAGGCCGCCTCCATGCTGGGCGCCGGCGCCGACATGCGCCGCATTAATCCCCAGGAGTTCCAGCAGCAGGTCCTGCGCAACGTGACCGGCCGGCAGGCCAGCCAGGCCGCCAAGGAGCTGTCGGGGGCCCTTGTGCTGGCCCGGGCCGGTGGGATGTACAAGGGGATGACCGATGCGGAGGCTGCGAGCGCGTTCCAGAAGCTGGTCGGCGCCGATGTGACCACCGGCAACCTGGTGAAGGTCTTGAGGGGGCAGGGGATTAACGTCAGCGGAGCGGACATCGTCCAGGCCGGAGCTTCGACCACGGCCGAGGACCTCCGCACCGGCACCGATCTCAGCATGACGCTCGGAGAGACCAGCTACAAGCAATATCGGCAATATGCCGGCCGGCTGCTGGGCAGCCAGGCCCGGCAGTACGGCAATACCGCCAAGGGCAGGGCCCTGCAGGCGGCTGCCCGGATCATGGGCGCAGGCAAGACGGCAATCCGCACGGACGAGGAGCTGGCTGCCGCCCTCAAGGCCGAAGGCATAGATGTCGAGTCCGCGGAGGGCAAGAAGATATTGGCGACGGTGTCGGGCACCTTCTTCACCATGGGCAACGTGGCCGCCGAGGCCCAGGGCCTGGGCGACCTGCAGAAGGCCGAGGCGGAATGGCAGGCCACCCAAAGGCAGCAGGAGATTGGAGCCAAGCGGGACAAGCTGGCCAAGGCCGAGTCCGACATACTCAAGACCACCAAGGTCCGATATGGGCTGCTGGGGTTGCTGAGTGGGGAGGGCAAGAACCTCGGGAAGATCGCCACCGACCTACTGGGGGTGCCGGTCTTTGCAGGCACGACGGAGGCCGCGCGCAAGGCCCTTGGCGACATCAGCGGGGAAACCGGAGCCGGCATGGTCAACGAGGCCCTGCGCACCCTTTATACAGGAGTGAATGAGGCCGGCGAGGACATGGATCCGGCTAAGCTTGCGGCCTTCCGGGCGGCGCTGGAGAACAAAGGTGCCACCGCCGAGTCGATCACTGCGGCCGCTCAGGAGTTGATGGGCGGGACGCAGCAGGGCAAGGCGGCGGCGGCGGCTGCCGCGAGGATGGGAGCGTACGAGGGGGAGGAGTGGACGAAGGTGTTCTGGGGCAAGGATGAAGCGGGCAGGACCTCCATGCTCAAGGCGACCGCCGCCAGGGAGTCGATCAAGGAGGCCCTTGGCGAAAGCGGGAAGGGAGAAGCAGTCCTCAAGAAGTATGAGGAGACTGGATCGTTGGAAGATGCCCTTTCCTCCGTCGGACTGACTAAAGCGGAGAGGGAAAAGGTGGGCAAGAGTTACGCGGACATAGGCCAGGAGATGGGGTTGCAGTTGAAGGCTGAGGCCCCCGACCTGCTGCAGATCCTGGTAGACGTCCTCAAGGGCCTGGACCCGCTGCTGAGATCGTGGCTCAAGAAGGAAGGAGTGACGGAATAAATGGCTAGCGGCAAGGACATATTCTCCGGCAACGGCGGGCGCGTGCAGTCGGCCATCGAGATCCACGACCTCATGCGCAGCCCGCCAAGCTGCGAGGTGCTGGTCGATGGCGTGTCGGTCAACGATCAGATCTGGTTGCTGACCGTGGAGGGCGGCGGCGAGGTCAACGTCCAGTTCGACGTGAACTTCGACAACGCCCTGTTCGTCACCGTGTTCGGCGACAAGATGACCGCCCTGTCGTTCCGCGGACTGGTGGTGCCGGCGACCTGCGGTGGCGGGTCTGGCACCGGGCTGGTCAAGTTCTACGCGAAGTACAAGGTGGGAGCCCAGTCGAAGGCGCCGATATTCACGGTCACCTACACCGGCGGCTTCGTGTTCAAGGGCGTGCTGACTGCCATGCAGATGAATCCATACAGCCAGTCCGGCGTCGACGCCTTCACCTTCACCATGACGATCTTCGGGCGGGTCATGACCGACGCGGTGCTCTAGGAGAAATGAGATGAACCTGGTTTATTCCATGCTGCTCAGGGGCGAGGATGCCGGCGCTGGCCACTATTGGCGCAAGATCGACCCGGCCGCCGTGCCGGCCGGCCGGTATCCCTCCATCGGGGAGGCCCTGGTCTCGCCGGCCTGGTCCGCCGATTACCAGGCCTATGCCGCCGAGCAGCTGGTCCAGCTGTGCCGGCGTTCGTTGCTGGCCGGCCGTCTGGCCGAGATCGACCCGCTCAGCACCTATGATTGCGAGTTCGAGCCGCCGGTGCACCAGACTGCGACCAACGGCTTGCCGGCCGGCATTTGCCTGGACCTGGTCGAGCCGGACGTCAGACACGACTGGATTGAGCAGAACTGGGCCGTGGCGCTCGATCCTGCGGGAGTGGCTTCCGTCAACGGCGTCCCTTGCGCCTATTCCATCCAGGATGGCTTGACCTCGGCCATTCCGCTGGCCTCTGGCCTGGCCTGTCGTTTCCGCGGGACCTTGCCGGCTCCGCTGTTCATTGCCGTGGTCTCGGCCGTGCGGGTGCCTTATCGCAACCTGGCCGACCTGGTTGTGCAGTTGCGGGCGTCCGCCATCCCCTGGCTGCCGGCCTACGCCGACCACCAGTCCGATCGGGCCATCAACGATTGGCTGGCCTCCTTCGTCCTGAATTATGTCGAATCGGAATTGCCGTAATGGCCATCAGCACCACCAGGATCCGCAGCTTGACCCTGAGCGGGGGCGGCAAGGTCTACGACTTGGCGTCCTTCTCCTGCGGCTGGGCCATCGACGCGGTGCCGACCGCCACCTGCAGCGTCATCACCGGCCTGGGCATATTGCCGGCATCCTCCGGCGATCGCGCCTGGGAGGATCCGGATCCAGCCACCCGCTGGACCGTGGCCGTCGATGTCGACGGGACGAGCACCGAGCTCCTGAGCGGGTACATCTTGGGGGTCTCGGAGGAAACCCGGGCCAACGCCGGCGGCAGCGGAGTATCCTTGGTCGTGCAGCTGGCGGCCGACGCCGCCCGGCTGCAGGCGGTCAATTCCAGCACCTAC
>Ga0315284_10012592_pt1 | contig 12043 bp, 10 predicted proteins | sample YL17G09_16_MG_FD_203696 | JGI IMG/M metagenome (GOLD analysis project Ga0315284, IMG submission 203696) | Sediment microbial communities from Yellowstone Lake, YNP, Wyoming, USA - YL17G09_16 | ecosystem: Environmental > Aquatic > Freshwater > Lake > Sediment | place: USA: Wyoming | collected...
TGAAAGCAGGACAATTTTTGTGTGCATGAGTAACCCGAAACGTGTACCTTGCCGTCAGGCCACCCTGGCTCGGCAGGCGCGCCGTGGCCTGACGGCGGCACGCCTGCCGTGCCAGGGCTGTCAACCAGTCGGACCGTTGTCGGAGGAACGACCCAAGGCACGCAGCCGCCACCAACGAGTTGCGGCTGGCCATCCCGGCGTGGGGCAGCATCCTGCTGGCCTTTCTGGGCGCAGCCTGTCTTGTCCTGGGGGGCCGGTGGCCGCGGCTTTTCGGCGTCCTCAGCATGACCGTCCTCGGTTGCCTCATCGGCCTGGTGGCCTGCGTCTGGGTGCCGCTCGCCCAGCCGCTCGTCGTGATCATCGGCGGACTTCTGCTCGGCGGCCTCACCGCCTTTTTCCGGAAGGTTTCCCATGTCGTTCTGGTGGCCGTCGTCCTGGCGGTGATCTTCTCGACTCTGGCCGCGCTGGCCGTCGGCTCAGGCGGCTTTGCCTCCTACCTGGTCGTGAGCCTGTCGCAGCGCGCTTACTCGATTCAGGTCAGCGGTCCCGACCTGGCCTGCGATCCAGTCCTGGCGGCGGGTCTGGTGGGCCTGCTGCTCGGGGCCACGGTCGCCGTCGCCCGGTTCCATTTCAGCGAACAGCTCGTTCTGGGTGCTCAGGGCGCCGCCCTGATCGTTCTGGGAGCGGCGGGATTGCTGGCCACCGGTAGCGGTGAAGAACTCTCCTCGCTGGCGACTGCTTTCCCCCTGAGCCTTAGCGCCGCCTGGCTCTGCCTCCTCGTCATCGGCATGGTCATCCAACAGGCCTTGACCCGTTGGTCGGCGGAAGACGAGGAAACCGCCGAGGACTCGGAGCAAGACGCCTAGACACAAGAAAGGGGTGACCATGGGCGACCTGGCGGCAAGATTCGAAGAGATTTGTTTGGGGTTCGAGGCCCTTTTCAGGAACGTCATTCAGTCCCTCGTCGGCCTCACCTCATGGGAAGCCGCCCTCCTGGTTCCCATCGGCCTCATTTCGCTCCTCTACGGGCTGAAGTTGTTCCGCATCATGGTCATCATCTACGCCGCCATGGCCGGCGCCGTTCTCGGCGGCATGGTCGGCGCCCACTATCACGTGCATCAGGCCATCGGCATGGGGTTCGGCGCCCTCGTTCTGGCGCTGGTGACCTGGCCCCTTTTGCGCTACGCCGTCGGGGTGTTCGGCGGCATCGCCGGCGCCGCCGTCGGAGCCGTGTTGTTCTACTGGACCGGGAATCCCACCGCCATGCTGGTCGCCACCCTCGTCGGTCTCGTCCTGGGCGTGGTCCTGGCCTTTATGGTTTTTCGAGCGTTCATCATCTTCACGACCTGCATCCTCGGCGCCCAGATGGTGGTCACGGGCATCGTCGTGCTCCTGATGGCCATCCCCCGCATCGGCGAAGCCGTGCGCTGCGGCATCGGGACCAATCCTTTCCTCTTGCCGGTGCTGGTGGGAGTGCCGGCGGTTATTGGGGTGATCTATCAGGTTCGGAACGTGGAATCGGGGGACAAAAAGGCTGACGGCAAGTGACCTCCATCTCCCTCTCCCCTGGCTGGAGAGGGCGGGGTGCGAAAAAAGAGCGCGGCGGGTCTCCGACCTGCCGCGCTCTTTGGACTTTGCGCAACGACTTTCCGCCGCCGCCCGCGCGCGAACATGGCCCGTACGGGCCGTGCCACAGGTCTTTGGGGAAGAAAGCAGGTGGCATGCCCACGCCGCTGTCCGCGTGGGCATGTTGCGGCTTTAGCCGAACTCTTTGGCCGCCTGCTCGTCGCCGTAGTGGCCCACCCACAGGTCCTTCAGGTGCAGTTCGACCTCCGGCGTCCGGCGATAATTGGATACCCGACAGGTAAACGCGATGCCGCACGACCCGGCCCGCGCCGCCGCCTCCGCCAGTTCCCCCAGGTTCCATCCGACCGCCCGCCGCGCGCAGCCGCCCTGCGTCACGTGCATGGCAATGTGTTCGCCGCGCCGGCCGATGCGTCGCGGCTCGCCGGCGATCCCGACCGACCGGGCCGCCAACACCGGCCGCCCGTTGCCCGCCCCGAACGGGCCCAGCCGTTCCAGCACCCGCGCGGCCTCCAGGCTCACGTCCGCCAGCGACACCTCCGCGTCCACCTCCAGGCGCGGTGTCAACTGCTCGCGATTGAGGCGGCTGGCCGCGTGTGCGAGGAACGCTTCGCGGAATCTCGGGACGGCCTCCTCGCCGAGGCGCAGACCTGCCGCCATCGCATGACCGCCGTAATTCGACAGATGTTTTTCGCACGCCGCCAACGCCTCGTGCAGGTGGAACCCCGGAATGCTTCGGCCCGACCCTTGGGCCTGCCCGTCGCGAATCCCGATGAGAATCGTCGGCCGGTAATATTTTTCCACCAGCCGCGACGCGACGATGCCGATGACGCCCGTGTGCCACCCGGCGCCCGCCAGGACGATCGCCGCATCGCGCTCCGGCGAAAACGTCCGCGCCACCTGTTCCTCCGCCTCCGCTAGGATCTGTTTTTCCAGGTTCTGCCGTTGCCGGTTCTGCCGATCCAGTTTTTTGGCGATGGCCATCGCAGCCTGCGGATCGGCCGTCGTCAGGAGCGTCACGGCGTCCTGGGCATGGCCGAGCCGGCCGGCGGCGTTCAGACGCGGCCCCAGGATAAACCCGACGTCGTCGGCCTCCAGCGGTTTGTCCGCGATTCTCGCCGTCTCGAGCAGGGCCGTCAGGCCCGCCTGCCGGCTCCCCGCGAGCGCCCGGAGTCCGAAACTCGCCAACACGTGATTTTCGCCCACCAGCGGAACCACATCCGCAATCGTCCCCAGCGCTGCCAGGCCCGTCGCCGCCACCAGGAAATCGCGGAACGGCTCGCTCACCCGGTCGCGCCGGCTCAGACGCTGGCCGATGGCCCACGCCAGTTTCAGCGCGATCCCCGCCCCCGAAAGTTCCCGGAACGGATAGGACGAGCCGGGCAGTTTCGGGTCCACGAGCACCTGGGCGGGAGGCAGCCGCCCAGGTTTCGGCTCGTGATGGTCCGTCACGATGACCTCGAGGCCCAAGTCGCGGGCCCGCGCCACTTCCTCGAGGCCCGTGATGCCGCAGTCCACCGTCACGAGGACCCGCGCCCCCTCGGCGGCCAACTGTTCCACCGCCTCCAGGTTCAGCCCGTACCCTTCTTCGAGCCGATGGGGAATGTAGATCCGAAGGTTCGCCTCCGCCAGCCGGAGCGCCTGCCACAGAATCGCCGCCGCCGTGATTCCGTCCACATCGTAGTCGCCGTAAATGACGATGGGTTCGCCGGCCTGCGCCGCGCGGACCAGGCGGTCGGCCGCTTCCACGAGGCCCGGCATCGCGCTGGGGTCGTGTAGTTGCGCGAGCGTCGGCCAGAGGAACGCACGGGCCGACTCCGGGGTCTCCAGGCCGCGGTGCCCGAGGACATGTCCGACCAGCGGCGGCACGCCAAGCGCTTGGGCCAGGCGCGCCGCTCCGGCGTGCGGCGGGCGTATCGTCCACGGCTTCGCCATCGATGGTCCTGCGTTTCGAGACGTTGGCTCCGGCCCGGCGTTCGGGGCCTCGCGCCGGCGGGCTACCACTCTCCTTCGATCGTCTGGCGCACCGACTCCAGGAACGGGCCGTTGCCGCCATGCTGCGCCTTGCGCGGGTTCACGTGGTGAAAATCGGCCCGATTGCTGACCGTCTCACGAAATCCCATCCGGGCCAGCGCCTGCGGAAACTCGAAAAAACCCTCGCTCGCGGGGTCCCGCCGCGTGTTCCACGCCCAGATCGTGATCTTCCCGAAAAGTTCTCGGACCGACGATTGGACCCGCCCGAGGCCTTTCCCCGACGGCCCCGGACCGATGACCATGACCGCCGCATCGGCGCTGCGGGCCCACAGGTATCCGTTGCCTTCGACGACGAGGTGGGTGCCGGCCGGCACGTTCGAAAGCATGGCGGCTAGGCCTACCTCCAGGCCGCGCGGCTCGGCCAACAGCACCCGGACCTCGCGCGCCCCCCCCGCCAGGAGCCGATCCACCTCGCTCTCGCTCCCGCCGGACGCCGAGGCGGCCGTCAGATGATAGCCCGTCTCGGCCAGAAGCCCCGCGTCGTCCGGCGCAATTTCTTCACCGACGCGGACCCGCGCCGCCACCGCCCCCGGAAAGGCGCTGAGCAACAATTCCACCACGGCCGTCTTTCCGATGCCGGGGCCCATACCGGCCATGCATACGATTGCCATCGTGTCCCTCGCCGACATGCACCGCCGGTATTATAGCGGAAAGGGCGCTGAAGGAAAAGTCCGGGTTGCCCATCTTGCAAACCGGCCCTGGACAAGTCGGCCTGAAGTTTGGTAAAGTATTTGAAAGCCTACCGGCCGATAAGGTTGGAGGTCATGTCATTGCGGAATGGTGCTGCCAATGATCGCAGTTACTGAACAAGTCATTCAGGAGATGGTCAAAGCCATCGTCCGTGAAGTGGATCCGGAGGCGATTTACCTTTTCGGTTCCCGAGCGCGCAACCAGCCGGGATCAGAGAGCGACGTGGACCTGCTGGTGGTTGAGCGCGAACCGTTTGGTTCCGGCCGCAGTCGCTTAGAGGAAATCACGCGGATAAGCCGCGCCTTGTCCGAATTTCGCGTTCCGAAGGATATTCTCGTTTACACGTGCGCCGAGGTGGACTACTGGCGAGATTCCCTGAACCACGTTGTGGCCAAGTGTCTTCGTGAAGGACGGCTGCTTTATGCGCGATCTTAAAAACGCGGCGCTGATGTTGGCGCTGGCCAAAGAAGACCTGCAGGCCGCGGAAGGGATGCGACTCCCGGCCAACTTCAGCGACAGGATTTTCGGGTTTCACGCGCAGCAGGCCGCGGAGAAGGCGCTTAAGGCATGGCTATCCCTCTTGGGCGTCGATTACCCAAGCACTCACGACCTGCTGGCACTGTTTTCTTGGCTGGCCGATACAGGCGAGATGGTGCCTGGGCCTTTTCGGGAATTGGAGTTTCTGACGATCTTTGCCGTTCAGTTTCGTTACGGAATCGTTCAAGAATTGGACTCGGAACTTGATCGGTCGGCAGTCTTGCAACAAGTCAAGGAACTAATCGAGTACGTGGCGCAACTTGTGGCGCAAGAGGGCCCCGCCTCCCCGAGGTAAGGTCTCATTTTTCCAAGATGCTCGCAGGGCAACGAGAGAGCGGGCGTGTCATTCGAGGCGAAGCTTTAGGCAGGCCGCCAGTGCCACCCGCCGATACAATGGCGATACCGACGCCGCAGGGGAAGGCCGACAGGGCAGGGCGGTCCGCGACCGCTTACTTGAGATACGCCACGCCGCGCTTGAACATCTCGAGGCCGTCGCCGGACTCCGCAGGCGGCCGACGCGTCCATTGGGGGTGGTGCCACGCGAGGACGTGCCGTTCCGGATGCGGCATGAGGCCGAGGATCCGGCCCGTCGGGTCGCACACCCCCGCCACGTCGCCCGCCGATCCGTTGGGGTTCCACGGATACCCCGCGCCGGTCCGGCCGTCCGGCCCGACGTACCGCAGGGCCACCTGGCCCGCCTTTTCGAGGGTCTCGACCGACGTCCCATCGCCCGGCACGAATTTGCCTTCGCCGTGGGCCACCGGCAGTTCCAGGACCCCGCCCTTCGCCAGAAACGCGCACCGGTCCGTGTCGGTCCGCAGGTGGACCCATCGATCCTCAAACAGCCCCGAATCGTTGCTCGTCAGTGTGGTCGTCGGGGTCAGCACCGGCCGGCCGTTCTTCGACCCCGGCAGCAGGCCGCACCGCACGAGCACCTGGAACCCGTTGCAGATTCCGAGCACCAGCCGGTCCGACGCCACGAACTCCTGAACCGCATCCGCCAGATGGTGGACCAACTGATTCGCAAGAATCTTCCCCGCTGCAATGTCGTCCCCGTAACTGAAGCCCCCCGGGATCGTCAGGATTTGATAGTCCCCCAGCGCCTTCGGATTCTCGATGAGCCGGTTGATGTGGACCCGCTCGGCGCGCGCTCCCGCCTGTTCCCACGCAAATTGCGTCTCAAAATCGCAATTGGTGCCGGCGGTCCGCAGAACTAATACACGCACAGCCATCTTAGGGCTTCTCCTCGTAAGACATTAGCGGCAATGACCAATGCCCAAACGCCGGAGGCGCAAATCTCGCAGCCATTGGTCATTGCCGTTCCACCTACCACGCCAGCGGCCGCTTCCACGCCGCCCGAAGCGCCTCGCACTCGGCCTCCACCACCCGCTTGCCGCCGAGGCCCGTGACGACGAGCCGCCCCGTGTCCGCCACCTCGCCGATCCGGGCGCACGGCAGCCCCTCGAACGCTTTTTCAAACTCCGCCGCACGCCCGCTCGCCACCTCGATGAGAAACCGCGAATTCGATTCGCTGAACAGTACCTGCCCGTCGTCCTTCATCGCGGCCTCCCGCGGCACGTCCGCCAGCCGCAACGCCAGCCCCAGGCCTCCGCCGAACGCCATTTCCGCCGCCGCCACCCCGAGACCGCCTTCCGACAGGTCATGGCACGCCCGCACGCACCCCGACGAAATCGTCCGGTGCACCGCCGCGAAGATCCGCGGCGCCTGTTTCAAATCAACGCGCGGCACGTTCCGGCCCACCGCTCCGCGTAAGGCGTACCAGTGCGACCCGCCGAGTTCGTTCTTCGTCAGGCCCACCAGGTACACCGGATTGCCCACCTCCTTCAGGTCCATCGTGACGCACCGCCGGATGTCGTCCACCAGCGTGATCGCGCTAATCAGAAGCGTCGGCGGTATCGCGATGGTCTTTTCGCCGATGGCGTACTCGTTGTTGAGGCTGTCCTTGCCGCTGATGAACGGTGTCCCGAAGGCCATCGCCGTGTCGTAGCACGCCTTGGCCGCCAGGACGAGCGACCCCAGCCGGTCCGGTTTCTCACAGTTGCCCCAGCAGAAATTGTCCAGGAGCGCCACGCGGTCCGGCCGCCCGCCGACGGCCACGACGTTCCGGACCGCCTCGTCGATCCCCGATGCCGCCATCCAGTAGGGATCGAGGTCTCCGTATTTCGGATTCATTCCGCACCCGACCGCGAGGCCCTTCATCGAACCCAGGATGGGCGTGATGACGCAGGCATCGCCCGGCGCATCGGCCGTCGCCCCGACGAGCGGCTTAATGACCGTCTGGCCCTGGACCTCGTGGTCGTATTGCCGGATGACCCATTCCTTCGAGCAGACGTTCCACGCCCCGAGAATCGCCAGGAGGTCGTCGGTGTAATCAGCCTTCGCCCGCACCTGCGGCTCGGCGTGCTCGGGCGGCGTCCACTGGGCTGCGCGCTCGTAGCGCGGCACGCCGTTGTGCAGAAACTCCATGTCGAGGTCCCCGACGAGGTTCCCCTGGTACCGCAGCCGCAGACGCTTCGTGTCCGTGAACTCCCCGATGACGGTCGCCTCGACGTCCTCCGACGCGAAGAGCGCCAGGAGTTCCTCCACCTTGTCCGGCTCGACGGCCAGGACCATCCGTTCCTGCGCCTCGGAGATCCAGATTTCCGTGTACGAGAGGCCCTCGTACTTCAGGGGCACGCGCTCCAGGTGCACTTCCGCCCCGAGGTCCGCCCCCATTTCGCCGACGGCGCTCGACAGTCCGCCCGCCCCGCAATCCGTAATCGCCGAATACAGTCCCCGGTCCCGCGCCTGGAGCAGCGTATCGACCATTTTTTTCTCGACGATGGCGTTTCCGATCTGGACCGCGTGGCTGAACTCCGTTCCTGTCGTCTGCGTCAGTTCCCCCGACGAGAACGTCGCCCCGTGAATGCCGTCGCGCCCCGTCCGCCCGCCCACCACGATGATCTTGTGCCCCGTCTTCGGATGCTTGAAACACTTGTCGCGCGGAATCAGGCCGAGGTTCCCGCAATAGACCAGCGGGTTGCCGAGGTACCGCTCGTCGAAATAGATGGCCCCGTTGGCCGTCGGGATGCCCATCCGGTTTCCGTAATCGCGCACGCCCGCCACGACGCCGCGCATGATCCGCCGCGGATGAAGAATGCTCGCCGGCAGCCGTTCCGCCGGAAAGTCCGGCGGCGCAAAACAGAAAATGTCCGTGTTTAGAATCGGTTTCGCCCCAAGCCCCGTCCCCAGCGGATCCCGGATGACCCCGCCGATTCCCGTCGCCGCGCCGCCGTAAGGTTCCAGCGCGCTCGGGTGGTTGTGCGTTTCCACCTTGAAGCAGACGCACTGGTCCCCGTCGAACTCGATGACCCCCGCGTTGTCCGCGAACACCGAGACGCACCACGGTTTGGCGAGTTCCTTTGTGGCCCGGGCGATGGTGCTCCGGAGGAGGTTGTCGATCGTCTCGCCGCCCATCCGGATCAGGCCCTTCAGCGTTTTGTGGACGCAGTGTTCCGACCACGTTTGGGCCAGCGATTCGAGTTCGACGTCCGTCGGGTCGCGCTCCAGCGCGCGGAAATGGTCCTGGATCGCCCGCATCTCGCGGACGTTCAGAAACAGGCCCCCCTCCCGGCTGATTTGCATGAGCCGCCGGTCGTCGGCCTCGCGCAGCGGCACGGTCATCAGGCGGAATTCGTACGGCGGGGCGTCGCGGAACACCCCTGCGACCTGGTCCGCAAATTCCACGTCTTCGATGCACGAGTTCGCCAGCACCGACCGCGCGATCGTCTCGAGGTCCGCGTCCGTCGGGCGTCCCGCGAAATAGTATTTTCGCGCCGTGGCGCACCGGCTGGCCTCGATGCTCATGTCGGTGACGGCCCCGAGCGTGCTCGCGGCCACGGGGTCCATGACCCCCGGCTTCCGCCGTACGACCACCACCCGTCGCGGATCGCTCCGCCGCAGCGCCCCGTCGGCGATGGTGTAGCGCTCCACCACAGGATCAGTCAGCAGTTCCTGCGCGATTCGCTCGACGTCGCCCTGCGGCGCAGACGTCTCAAGATAAAAAAGGCGGGCCGACTCCACGCCTTCAATCGACGTAATCCCCATGTCCTGAATCTGCCGGCTCACTTCCTCGCCGTGGACGTCGCGAGCGCCGGGCCGAAATCGAACTTCGATTTCCCAATCCATCACGAGCGGCCTTCCTTAGAGCCTCTCCGAATAACCCCTCGTCGGCCCGAGGCCGTGCGAGGCGGCGGCAGGCAAGGAGGGCGACTCTTCTTCGCCCGCCGAAGCAGCCGGCGGGCTGCGAAGAGCGGGAGCAGGCGGCCCTCATTTGGGCCGGCGATGCAGCCCGACGCCGCATGCGGCCGCCGCCCTGGCTCGGCAGGCCCGCCGTGGCCTGACGGCAGCCGGCCGAAGCCAGAGGGTTATTCGGATAGGCTCTTGAGCCTGCCCGCCGCGGCGGGTCGAACCAGCCGATCACGGCGGTCTTTGGATTCGGCCAGGAGTGCCTCGATTCGAGCCGCGTCGCCCTGGCGCAACGCCGACCGGAATGCCGCCAGCGTCCCCTGAAACCGTTCGAGCGCCGAGGCCACCTCGCCGGCGTTGCTCATCAGAATGTCGCGCCACAGCCGCGGGTCGCTGCCGGCGATCCGCGTCGTGTCGGCCCAGCCGGCACCCGCGAGCGATTCCGCCTCCCCGCTCACAGCCCGCACCAGCGCCGACGCCACGACGTGCGGCAGGTGACTCACCTCCGCCAGAAGCCGGTCGTGCACCGCCGCATCCAACAGCCGCACCGTCATCCCAATGCCTTCCCACGTCTCGGCCACCCGCCGCACCGCCTCTTTCGGCGTCTTTCCCGTCGGCGTCACGATGCACGTCGCCCCTTGAAACAGGTCCGCCCGTGCATGGGTCACGCCTCGCTGCTCGCTCCCCGCCACCGGATGGCATCCCACGAATGGGCAGCCCTGCGGCAGGGCCTTCTCGATCATCGCCACAACCTCCGCCTTCGTACTCCCGACGTCGATGACGACCGCGCCGTGGGCCAGTCCGGGGGCCGCCCGCGCCACAATCTTTTCGAAGGTCCCGATCGGCGTCGCCAGGACCACCAGGTCGCTTCCCCGGACGCCCGCCGCTGCATCCAGCGTCGTCTCGTCCACGGCGCCGAGCGACCGCGCCTCTTCCAGGCTGGTCGTCCGATGCCCCACGCCGACGACCCTCCGTGCCAGGCCGGCTTTCTTGAGAGCCAGACCCAGGCTTCCCCCGATAAGGCCTACGCCGATAATGGTCACTTGGTTCCAGGGCATCATCGTGTGTGGATGTCGTTCGACCCAGAGGCTCTCGACGGGGTGAAGGTCGGCATTCCCGGCGGCACGCTCCTGCCGCAATCGCGGCTCACTCTAAGGACATCCGGCACGCCGGTCAATAGATTTTTGAGTTGCCGAATTGGGGCCAATGTTCCTAAGATTTCATGCTCTTCGGGGATTTGCAAAAGGGATGCGGCCGGCCTCCGGGGGTTGGCCGCATGGATGGGACCAAAGCAAGGACGGGTTGTTTCTGAGGCCATGATCCAAACGATCAGCGGGTTCCAGATACTTCGCAAAATCGCCGATTCCAACACGGCGGAGATTTTTCACGTCGTGCAATGGGACGGCCGAAAGCGCGGGGGAGAGTTCGCCATCAAACTCCTCCGACCGGCCTTCAGGAATAACCGCATCGAACGGGCCCACCTCCAGACCGAGTACCGCGTTGGTTCACACCTGGATCATCCCAACATCGTCCACATCTGCGACCTCCAGATGGCGGCCCGTCGTCCCTTCCTGGTGATGGACTATGTCGCGGGGCCGAGCCTCCGCCTGCACGTCGAAGAAGGCCCCCCCAAATTGGCCGATGCCATCGAGTGGCTTGCCCAGATTGCCGCGGGGCTCGCCCACTGTCACGAAAGGGGCTACATCCACCGTGACGTCAAGCCCCAGAACATCGTCGTCGGAGACGACGGCGGCGCCAAGATGATTGATTTTGCCCTCGCTGTGCCGCAGGACGCTTCCTGGGGCCGTTATCTCATCCGCCGCCTCCTGGAACGCCGTCGGCCCGGCACCCGGTCTTACATGGCCCCCGAGCAGATCCGAAACAAACGCCTGACGGGCCAGACCGACATCTACGGCCTCGGCGTTACGCTCTATACGGTGATTGCGGGCCAGTTGCCCTACGTTGCTGACAGACCGCAGCGCCTTCTGGAGATGCACCTCTGGAATCCTGTCCCGTCGGTGCGATTGGTGCGCCCGAGCGTGCCCCTCGAGTTGGATGAGCTCATTCGGGCCATGATGGCCAAGGATCCCCTTGACCGCCCTGTGGGGATGGGGTATGTCAGTAGCAAATTAAGAAGCCTGGCGCTGCTGTGTCCGCCGGACAATTGATCGTTCGCCCCAGGGGAGAGTGTATGACCCGCGTCTGTTTGGAATTCGAGAAACCCTTCGTCAAACTCGAGGAGCAAATCCGCGAGTTGGAGGCCGAGCAGCGCCGTCGCCACGTCGACCTCAGCGCCGAAATCCGCGACATCCGCAAAAACCTTGTCACCATGATCCGGAAAAAGTACGCCTCATTGGACCCCTGGGAAATCGTCCAGGTAGCCCGCCATCCCGACCGGCCACAGACAACCGACTACGTCGAGGCCTTCGTCAAGGATTTCAAGGAAATCCACGGCGACCGCTTTTTCCGCGACGACCGGGCGGTCGTCTGCGGCTTCGGACGCATCGCCGGCGAAAAGGTCATGATCGTCGGACACCGTAAGGGCCGCAATACCCGCGAAAAGGTCGCCTGTTTCTTCGGGTGCGCCCACCCGGAAGGATACCGAAAAGCCCTCCGCGCCATGCGGTTGGCCGAAAAGTTCAACCTGCCCGTCGTGGCCTTCATCGACACCCAGGGCGCCTATCCCGGCATCGGAGCCGAGGAGCGAGGCATCGCCGAATCCATTGCCGTCAACCTCCGTGAAATGTCCCTCCTGCGCGTCCCCATGGTTGGGGCGATCATCGGAGAGGGGGCCTCCGGCGGCTATCTCGGCATCGGCATCGCCGACTGTCTCTTGATGCTCGAATACGCCTATTGCAGCGTCATTACGCCGGAAGGGTGCGCCGCCATTCTTTGGAGAACCGCCGAAAAGGCGCCTCAGGCCGCCGCCGCGCTTCGTCTGACGGCCAAG
>Ga0315284_10012593_pt1 | contig 12042 bp, 4 predicted proteins | sample YL17G09_16_MG_FD_203696 | JGI IMG/M metagenome (GOLD analysis project Ga0315284, IMG submission 203696) | Sediment microbial communities from Yellowstone Lake, YNP, Wyoming, USA - YL17G09_16 | ecosystem: Environmental > Aquatic > Freshwater > Lake > Sediment | place: USA: Wyoming | collected...
CGCCTATATAAGCAGATTCCGCCGCCTGCCCGTCGTCAGCCACTTCAGCCATATCTTTATATCCTGCTGCGGCGTCCGATTCCATTTGGCTGCGGATACTCTCATAATCTTCGAGCGTCATCATAACTTCTCTCGCCTGGCTGCCCTTATATTCTCCAAGAATACCCGAAGATGCCATCACTTCAATAATGCGGGAAGCGCGGGCATATCCAATACTGAGCCTGCGCTGCAGCAGCGATACACTCCCTCGCTTGCTTGCCAGAACAATCCGCACCGCCTCGTCAAACAATTCGTCTCTGCCCATCTCTGAAGGATCGAGCTTGCCAAGCTGTGTAAGCTCAGGATGAAATTGCGGCTCAGCAACTTCCTTAAGATGCTTTACGATTTGCTTTATTTCCATGTCATCTATAAAGGCACCCTGCGCACGCACTAAATCGCTTGTCCCGGGCTTTAAAAACAACATGTCCCCTTGCCCAAGCAGGGCCTCAGCTCCGTTCTGGTCAAGAATAATCCTGCTATCCATCCTGGCAGCAACACGGAAACCAATCCTTGTCGGCATATTCGATTTTATCAAACCGGTAACAACCGTTGCCTGCGGCCGCTGAGTAGCCAGCACAATATGAATACCAACCGCACGGCTCTTCTGCGCAAGCCGAACTATATAAGCCTCTATCTCCTTGGCAGCTGTCATCATCAGGTCAGCAAGCTCATCTATCACTATCACAATATAAGGCAGCCGTTTCGGAATCTTGGCCTCCTCATCGGCACTGCTCGGATTAAACCGCTCGACAATATCTTCTGCCGTAAGCTTATTATAGCCGGAAATGTTTTTTACCCTCGCCTCTGCAAGAAGCGCATAGCGCTCATCCATCTTCACCGTCGCCCATTCAAGTATCTGAACCGCTCGATGCGTCTCAGTAACTATCGGGCTCATCAAATGCGGGACAGTATTAAACGCCGTCATTTCAACCATCTTGGGATCTATCAAAATCATCTTTACTTCGTCAGGCCGTTTCGTCAGCAGTATGCTGACGATAATGCTGTTAATGCAAATACTCTTGCCGGAACCGGTCGTGCCGGCAATAAGCAAGTGCGGCATTGCCGTTAAATCGGAAACAAGCGCATCCCCCGACGAATCTTTGCCCAGGAACAAAGGTATTTCCATCGCGTCCGGCCTGTTGCCTGCCAATTGCAGCAGATCCTTAATGCGAACCTTTTCCTTCTCGCCATTCGGCACTTCAATCCCTATCGTATGTTTGCCGGGCAACGGAGCTACAACACGCACCGCTCCCACACTAAGCGCTCGTGCAATATCGTTGGCAAGCGAGCTAATCTGACTTACTTTCACACCGGCGGCAAGCTCCAATTCAAACATCGTTACCACCGGCCCGGTATCAGCCGCAACAACACTGGCATTAATGTTGAACTCGCCCAGCAACTTTTCTAATACAGCGGCCTTTACCTTAACAACCTTTCCCTGCACCTCTGCGAACCCATATTCAGGCTCAGCCAGTAACTCCAGCGGCGGTAATGTGTAATCCTCGTAACTTTTCGGAACATAAGGCTTGACCGGTTTGTCAAACTTCTGAGGCGTTGCTTTTACTTGTACCTGCCTGACTTTTACATCCCCAGCAGGCCTAACTTTATCCTCAACATGTTCTTCCATATGAACATCATTATCAAAATCCAAAGACTTGCTCGCTATTGACAGAAGTTTCTGTTTGGCGCTTAATTTCCGCCAAATCCCAGTCAAAACCTTTGAATGTTTCTTCGCCGCTGACCATGTCGGTGCTATCAACAACCCTATCGTCTTGCCAAAGAGAAAACCAAACCCTCTTAATACCGTCACCAAAAGACTATCCGCCAGCAGAATAATCCCGACTACCCATGTGGCTGCGATTAGTATGAGAGTACCCAACATGGCAAAATAGCTCTTAAGAAAGCAAATCGCTCCTATACCAAGCAATCCACCCGAACCAGCCGGAAAACTATAAATATCATTATAAGGCCAAAAACAATAAAAACTGCTGGAAGCTGCTGTGGTAAGCAAACTCAAACCAACTGCCCGCAAAACAGGCTGGCTTATAGGCCGATTGGCCATTTTCACAACCAGAAAACATGCTACCGAAATTAATCCCAAAAATACTCCAGGCCCAATGTAATACAGCAGATAATAAGCAAAAAACGCCCCTATCGAACCGCATAAATTGGCTGGCGGATTATTATGAGGATAAGCGTACAAACTCGGCCAGTCGCAAATATTAAAACTCACGCAACTGCAAAACAGCATTAATAGCACAGCGAGCCCAACACAATGGACTGCGGTTTTATATAATTTTCCCTCTTTCACACCCAAACTTCCTTTCTAAGTCCGATAAAAAAGCCTCTCCCGATAATACCCAACCAGTTAAAGGGCTTATATTAATATCGGCTTAGATTACATCTTTTCTGCAAAATTGGCAATTTAATACAACATATTCCCCTTAAAATATGCGACTCCCAAACTCCGGACGTCGCCGTTGACATCCATCGCCATTGAATCCTCTTCCCCTGCCTCGAAAACCGACCATCCGTCAGTTTGAGTATTTCGCCAATAAAAAACCCCGCAGCGAATCCTTTCGCCACAGGGCTATAAAGTAAAGATGCTCAACTTTGCATCTCGTTTAACCGGCCTTATTAACCATATTGTCTAACTTCTTTATGTTCTTGGCGGGATTCCGCGGTATTTTCACCGCTATGCCAAGTTTGCCTAACTCAGCAGCAACATCAGGCTGGTTAGGATTAAGCTGGAAGCTGCGACTCAAATATTCCTGCGCTTGAATCGTATTTCCTTTGTTCAAATGATAATAGCCGATCTGCCTGGTTATAGTTGATGAATTCGGCGCTAAGTAAAGGGCTTGACGATAACAGCCCATTGCATATTCATCTAACCCCTGCTTCTGAAAAGCCATCGCAAGCCGAAGTGAATTAGTTGCATCACCTGCAACCTGACTCATAAAGATATCCGCGGTAAGCGCAGCTTTGGATGCATTGCCGCCTGCCGTTAATACTTTCACCAAAGCAGCCTGTGCACTTCTGTGAGCGGGATTAAAACTGACCGCTATATTGTACTCATTCGCCGCCTGGGCCCACAATCCATCATCCTGATACAACTGCCCCAATTCAAAATGAGCGTTGGGACTCTCAAATCTGTCTTCAATTTGCTGAAGTAACCTGGTTTTCTTCATCTCACTTGGCGTCAATGGTATTTTGTCTACTTTGGGCTCTCTAACCGCTTGACTCTTGCCAGGCGATCCACAGCCGCATACGAAGAGGACGCTAACCAAAAGAGCCAAGCTAATGAGTTGCACTTTACCAATCATTTCTCGTCTCCATTCCGAACCATTCACTTCCCCCATATTCCTAAGAGTACCTCTGATAAACACTCCAATACTCCTCAATATTTTTTACAGATATCAAGCGGCGTCATTCTGCCACGCCTCACTAATCTTTGCAAGTAAAATTTTAGCTTTTTTTGCTGCCTACGCACTAACATGCACAAATCATCGTTGGAGCAATAGCAATTTTTGACATCAAGATTTTGTCGGAAGCGACCAACCAATAAAGAATTGTGATAAAAAATAATTAAGAGATACGTTTCAGCAAAATAACAAAATCATTCATCCGCCAGAGGTAGATTTAATAATTTTAATTTTTACATTTCTATCTTTACATTTTAAAACTAACCAATCGGTCCATTTGAGTAACTTTAAGAACATACCAGGGCATTTTAAATTTTCATGTTCGCTTTCGGCTGCTGCAAACTCGCAATACTGCGTCCTGCTGCTTCGAAAATGCAGGACATTGCCTGCATCGCCGTCCTTGTCCTGCGCCTTTTCGCTATGCCCCCGGCGAACAGAAGAAGTTAAAACACTCTAGATATCAAGGTTCTGTACTTCAAGAGCATGGTCGCGAATAAAGTTTCGCCGTTTTTCCACATCATTGCCCATTAATATACTAAAGAGCCTGTCAGCCTCACCGGCATCGTCAACTCTGACATTTAGTAAAGTCCTTGTAGCCGGATTCATGGTCGTATCCCACAATTGATCAGCGTTCATTTCGCCCAATCCTTTGAATCGCTTTATCTCGATCCCCTTGCCGCCGATTTGTCTTACAGCCGAACAAATGTCACCAAGAGATGCAGCTTCGTATTCATCCTCCCCATTGACCAGCTTAAACTTCGTCGGCAATGACTCGCCGGAAACTGACGTGGCAGCTTTTAGAAGAAAATCGTTCATGTCCAGACCGAACTCTGTCTTGAGCCTGTCGTTTATCTGATTAATCCTCACGACTTCGTGAAGATCCTCGCCAATAGTCGCCTCTTCCTCTTCAGCCTCCTCAGCGGCTTTGCCTTCTGTCTTTGCCTTAAGGGTTTCGCTTAGCTCGTCAAGCCGCTTTTCATACTCAACTTTGTCATAATAAATCTCTTCCTGCCCCTCCACGCAAATTCGAAACTGAGGAAGCTGGCTACCATTGTAATAAGCCCGAATAAAATCCGCGAATTTAATACCACGCCTGCCCAGAACACTAAAAATGCGTTCAGCCTCCGCCAGATCCTTTACAAGACTGGCAAGTTGGTCACCGGATATCCTGATTTCCTTCTTACCTTTCGCATCGCCACAAATGGTAAGCTCCGTCCCCTCCAGCCCACGGCTTATCATCCGCTTATGCATTTGATTTTCACTGAGAAGATACTCTGATTTCTTCTGTCCCTTAACCTTGACTTCATACAACGGCGGCTGCGCTATATAAATCATTTTACCGACAAATAATTGCGGCATCTGTCTGAAGAAAAAGGTTAACAGCAGTGTTCGTATATGGGCTCCGTCAACGTCCGCATCCGTCATCAATATTATCTTGCCATACCTGCATTTTTCCAAATCGAAATCATCCGTCCCGATGCTTGTTCCCAGCGCGCTGATAATGGTTCTAATTTCGTCGTGAGCCAGCATTTTATCAAGCCGGGCTTTTTCCACGTTCAGAATTTTACCTTTCAACGGCAGGATCGCCTGGATATTCCTGTCTCGCCCCGCTTTTGCCGAACCCCCTGCCGAGTCACCTTCGACAATAAAAATCTCCGTAGACGCCTTTTGCTTGCTTGCGCAATCCCACAATTTGCCCGGCAGATTGGTACTGCTAAGTGCGCCTTTTCGCCTGGTCAGTTCCCTGGCTTTTCTGGCCGCAATCCTGGCTGCCGCTGCCTGAATCGCCTTGTTGAGGATTTGCTTGGCTTCAGCAGGGTGCTCTTCCAGAAAATGACCAAGCTGTTCATTGACCGTCGTCTCCACAAAACCGCCCACCTCCGGATTTGTGAGCCGAACTTTTGTCTGTGCCTCAAAATGAGGATCGGATAATTTTACCGCAACCACCGCCGTTAATCCTTCTCGCAGATCATCTCCGGTTGTCGCCTGCCCATTCTTCAACAGATTGCCGCCTTTGGCATAATAATTCATCGTGCGGGTCAACGCTGTCCTGAACCCTGATAGGTGTGTGCCTCCGTCGATATTCCGGATGTTGTTGGCAAAAACCAAAACATTCTCCGTATAACCCGTATTATACTGCATCGCTATTTCACAGCTTAACTTTGCTGATTCGTCTGACTTGGAAAAATAAATTACGTCCCTGTGAAGCGTCTCTTTGCCTTCGTTAAGGTGTTCTACAAAAGCCCTGATCCCGTCCTCAAACTTAAAGACTTCTTTCTTGTTTTCTCTGTCGTCCTTAAAAGTAATCTGCAGACCTGCTGTTAAATACGCTATCTCGCGTACTCGCTTCAAAAGTGTGTCATAAAAAAATTCTGCGGCACCGAATATCTCCTCGTCCGCCTTGAAAGTTATTTTTGTGCCTTGTTTGTTCGTAGGCCCTATCTTCTTAACCCTGCCCTGGGCTACTCCTCTGGCACACTCAAAATGATAATGATTGCCGTCTCTGTATACATCCGCTTCCAGCCATTCACTGAGAGCGTTGACAACACTAACACCAACACCATGAAGACCGCCTGCCACCTTATAACTGTCACTATCGAATTTGCCGCCGGCGTGTAAGGTCGTAAGCACTACCTCCAGCGCACTCACCCCTGCTTCTTCATGCTTTTCAACAGGTATACCTCGCCCATTGTCCTCAACCGCACAACTGCCGTCCGCCTGGATTTGCACAGTTACTTTATCACAATAACCTGCTAATGCTTCATCGATGGAATTATCCAGCACCTCATAAACCAGATGGTGCAGTCCGCCGCTTCCCCGGTCTCCTATATACATATCAGGACGCTTGCGCACCGCTTCCAGACCTTCAAGAATCTTTATGTTACTCGCATCGTATTTATGGTCTTTAATGTTAGCTGCCATTACTTTAAAAAACTCCTTTTGTCTCGCCTTTCGGCAAATTACTGCAAACTCCTTACTTCCTGTAAATTACTTAACCAAGAACAAACTTGATTTTTCTTATTTTCGCCCGCGGGCATCGAAGTTGAATCTGCTCAAGAAGCTCCGGGCTGCATAATCCCAGCTCGTGCCTGTAAGCCGGTGAATCTACCTCCACTTCTATCTGGCCGCTCGAAACCCCGGCAATTCGGCAGTGACTGCTAAGCTCCGCCGGCAACAACTGGCTCCACAGTTCAACTATCGGCCCAAATCTGGCATGCTGCGGAGAAATCCTACTCTCCATAAGCCGGTTAATCTCGTCACCTAATTTAGTGGTCTCTTTTGACTTGGGTCGCGCTCGCCACTTGGCGATATCACGTAATTGCTGGTCTTCCATCGTCTTATTCTGGAAAATTAGAATCCAAGTTTGAGGATTAGTATATCAAAAAAAATTATTGTCTTGCTTTAGCTCAAACTAATCGGCATCAGAACATAAATAAAATTCGCTCCGCTCTTAATCACACCAGGTCTGTCAGTGTGACCCAGCTCGAGCTCAAATTCCGGCGTTTTGATAACCCGCAGCGCTTCTATCAAAAACTGAGGGTTAAAACCAATCTCAATCGGCTCGCCCTTGTAATCTATCGGCATATCAATTTCCGCGTCCCCTGTCTCGGGCGATCTGCACGAAAACAGTAATTTATTCTTTGTTACCGAAAGCTTAATCCCTCTGGACTCCTCCGTTGTCAGCAACGCCGAGCGGCGAACCGCACTCCGTGTCGCTTCTGTAGAAAGACTCAATTTCTTGTCATGTTCTGTCGGGATTATATCTTCATACTTCGGGAAATTGCCTTCGACAAGATTTGAACTTACCACCACATTGGCACAGCTTATCAATATCTGGTTCCCAACCAGCTTTACAGCTACCATGTCTTTATCGTTGCTCCCGATTTTATCTAAAAGACTCATCGTCTTTGCCGGTACTATTATCTGCGTTGTGCTGAGTTTTTCGTTGGCCGCAGATGCTAAATTGACTCTGCACCTGGCCAGTCTCCTGCCGTCTGTGGCTACCAGCGACAGCTTCTTACCTTTAACTTCCCACAAAACACCGTTGAGAGCATAACGCGTACTCTCTTTGGCTGTAGCAAACAAACTCTGCTCAATACCTTCTTGAAGATTCGCAAGACTGATTTCCATATCAGCCTGACCATCAAAGCCGGGTACCACCGGGTACTCGCTCACCTGTTGACCATAAATCGTAAAATGGCTGTCCGCTCCCTTTATTTTGCATTGCCCATCTTCCGCATGAAGCGACAAAGTTTCATCGACACTTTCACGGACAATCGCTGCCAGCCTGTCCGCTGGAACTACAATCTCTCCCGGCGTTTCTACTTTAACTTCAGAAACAAGACAGTTAATACCAACTTCCATATCCGTCGCACAAAGTCGAACATCCTTTTTGCCCGCCGTGATAAGTACACATCGCAATATCGGCTTGGGAGTCCGGTTTGGGACAACACTTGTTACCAGAGCTAACGCTTCAGCGAACGCTCCTCGATTAAAGCTCACTTTCATAAGACACCCCTGCTTAAAACAGCCCAAAAAGGCAATTAAAGTAAAAGTAAAAACGCGTTTAGAACAACTTAGTTTACACCATAATTCAACAACTGACAATAGCTTTTAAGCAAAAAAACAAGTACCCTCAGAAAGAAACAAAAACACCACCGTATTTTAATTGCGGGCAATAACAGAAAACAACTCTTGGTTTTAAACAAAAGCAAAAAAGAGAAAGAGCCTGAAGTAACTCTCACTGTAAACACTTTTCTTTGGGAGACAGGTTAGACCTTTCCACCAGCCGGTTGTTTACTTATTCGTGTCTTAAGAAGTATATCTTAATAATAGAATATATTTAGTATTAATAGTCATATAGACGGTTAAATTGTTACGTTTCCAGCAGGTAGCCGCCCTAACTCTTTATTTAGGCTTACGTTATATTATTACCAACACCTTTTTTTGTTGTGGTAAACCTGTTATATCTTCTGTTACCTTATGCCGCAAATCTAACAGCTGTTTTGGTGTTGTCTCAATCGTCGGTTAGTTGTGCCAAAATTCAACATTTCTTCTAACAGGTTATCCACACAAGAAAAACCTGCCCAAACTCCTTTTTTATGTTGTCTTGCCTCTCTTCTCCTACTATAATTATGCTCATACAAAAGTGAGAAATTCTGGGAGGGATTATGCACTACAATTTACGTTCACTAGGCACCAAGCCGCGCCGCATAGAAATATTGCACCCACATTCACCTGCAACCAGCCGCAAACTCTACATGGGTATCGATATCGGTTCGACCAGCAGCGATGTCGTTCTCCTTAACGAATCCTGCGAACTCATCTTCAGCGATTACCAGCGTACTATGGGCAAACCCATAGAAACCCTTCGCTCGCAGTTAACAGAGATTCTTAGTCAGGTCAATTTATCGGATATCGCACTTACCGCAGCCACCGGATCAGCAGGCCGCTTCCTGGCAGAACTTCTAAAAATTCCTTTTATCAACGAGGTCGCTGCTCAGGCAGCTGCTGTATCACACCTCTACCCGCAACATCATAATGCTACAATAATCGAGATGGGCGGACAAGACAGCAAATTAATCTTTTTATCAGAGCAAAACAATCAAACCACGGTGCGGGATTTCGCGATTAATACCGTCTGCGCCGCCGGCACCGGCTCATTCCTCGATCAGCAGGCTCAGAGATTGGGCATAAATATCGAAGAAGAATTCGGCTCTATGGCCCTGCGAAGCAAGTCCGTACCGCGAATGGCAGGGCGATGCTCAGTTTTTGCCAAAAGTGACATGATTCATCTTCAGCAGCAGGCAACCCCGACGTACGATATCATTGCCGGTCTGTGTCTTTCCCTGGCCAGAAACTTGAAGAGCGATCTCGGTTGCGGCAGAGAATTTGTAAAGCCGATTATATTCACAGGCGGCGTGGCAGCTAATGTAGGAGTGATCAGGGCATTAGAAGAAACTTTTGAGCTGTCACCCGGCGAGCTTATAGTTCCCGATGACCACTTTTTTACCGGTGCTATCGGAGCGGTACTGGTTGCTAAAAGAAAGGCTGACGATAACAAAGAAAACAGGAAAATCGACCTTGAAAAAATAGACCACTACTTACTGGCGCAAGGCTCTGCCTTGAAAAACGCACCGAGGCGCCAACCGTTAACCACCCCAAGCCTGCCGCCGCCCCAAAGCCTTGTCCATGAAGAATTACTTTTAAATCCCCCCGTGCCGATAACCGCCTATCTTGGCGTAGACGTCGGCTCAATAAGCACAAACGTCGCGATTATCGATGAGCAAAAAAGACTCCTCGCCAAAGCGTATCTGATGACAGCAGGCCAGCCGCTCGAAGCTGTTCGAAAAGGTCTGGATATGGTCAGGGACAAAATAGCCGGAAAAGTCAAAATATGCGGAGCTGCAACCACCGGCTCCGGCAGATATCTCACAGGTGACTTCCTCGGGGCCGATATCGTCATTAACGAAATCACCGCCCAGGCCGCCGGTGCTGCCATAGTGAATCCCAAAGTAGATACAATATTCGAAATCGGAGGACAGGACAGCAAATACATCTCTCTGGAAAACGGCGTTGTCGTGGATTTCGAAATGAACCATGCCTGCGCCGCCGGAACAGGTTCTTTCCTTGAGGAACAAGCTCAAAGGCTGGGAATAAATATACAGGAAGAATTTGCCGACCTTGCATTGAAGAGTGATGCCCCGATTAAGCTTGGTGAAAGATGCACCGTCTTTATGGAATCCGACCTCCTCAACTTTCAACAACAGGGTGCAAAAATAAACGAACTGGTTGCCGGACTGAGCTATTCAATTGTAGCGAACTATCTAAATCGGGTCGTAGGCCGACGAAAGATCGGAGACAATATCTGCTTTCAGGGAGGAACTGCTTTCAACAAAGCCGTATGGTCAGCCTTTGAAAAAGTAACCGGAAAACCGATCATGGTCCCGGATCACCACGAGGTGACAGGGGCGATCGGTGCTGCTGCCATCGCTGCCGAGCACATGAATAAACTAGCAATCGAGAATGGACAGGCCGGCGAAAGTAAGTTCCGGGGTTTCGATAACCTCATCTCGGTAAAATATACCGTTGAGTCTTTCACTTGCGAACATTGCCCGAATAACTGTGAAATTAAAAAGGTACAACTCCCGCAAACCGACCCCCTGTATTATGGCTCAAGATGTGACCGATACAATCTCAAAAAGGGCACAAAAAAAATCTCCGCCTTCGGAGCGTTCGAATATCGCCAGGCTAAGCTCCTCGAATTTGCGGGATTGAGCGATAAGCAAACTCAACCGACCGGACAAAAAGCGAAAATAGGTATCCCGATGACCCTGAGCAGCTGGCAACTTTTGCCTTTGTTTACTCAATTCTTCAATGCCCTTGGATTCGAGGTAGTGCTCTCAGGCCGGACAAACAAAAAAATAATTCGCATGGGAGTCGAATCTGTCACTGCCCAACCGTGTTTCCCGGTCAAAGTAGCCTATGGCCACATCGCCGAATTGATAGAAAGAAAAGTTGATTATATCTTCCTGCCGAGCATCGTTTCAATGACGCCCGCCTTCCCCGAAAATAAACACAATCAATTATGTCCCTATGTGCAGTCAATTGCCTACCAGGCCGAAGCCGCTTTTGCCGATAAGCTTGGCCAAACAAAAATCCTTACCGTTCCAATGCGCCTTGGAGAAAACAAACGGCAACTGATAAAAAGCTTTACCGCCCTTGCCAAAAAATTGTCACCCCGCAGGGCTTTAAACATGACAGTTCGAAATGCGATTAAACAGGCCTTTGCCGCTCAAACCGGATTCGAGAAAGCACTGAAAGAAAAAGGTGCGGAAATTCTGAACAAAATCGGCGCCGGCGAAAAACTGTTCATTCTCGTTTCCCGCCCCTATAACGGCTGTGATGCGGGCCTGAACTTGCAGCTGCCGGGCAAGCTCTCCGAACTTGGCATCGAAGCAATGCCTATGGATATGCTCGATCTTCACGCCGCCAACCTCAGTGACAGGCAGTTACATCGCCAGACCTACTGGACAAATGGCCAGAAAATACTCAGGGCCGCTGAAATAATTAAAAACGACCCTCGGCTTTTCGCAATATATCTTTCCAATTTTAGCTGCGGCCCGGATTCGTTCCTGGCAACATTTTTCAAAGACATCATGGCCAAAAAACCGTGCCTGCAGCTGGAGCTCGATGAACATTCCGCAGATGCAGGCGTCATTACACGCCTCGAAGCGTTCGTCGAAAGTTTGAAACATTATCACTGTGTGCAGGAGCAACCCAGGCCGCCGCTTATACAACATCATATCACTAAAGCCTATGACTACGGGCGAACGTTATATATCCCATACATGAGTGACTGTTCATATGGTGTAGCCGCCTGCTTCAGGGCTCATGGCCAGCCGGCCGAGGTCATGCCGATAGCGGACGAAACTACCCTTATAAAGGGCAGACAATTCACCACCGGCAAAGAGTGTCTCCCATGCGCCATTACTATGGGAGACATGCTCGAAGTGATAAGAACCCGGGACCCCGACAAAGTAGCCTTCTTCATGCCGGGAGGCTCAGGCCCCTGCAGATT
>Ga0315284_10012596_pt1 | contig 12040 bp, 11 predicted proteins | sample YL17G09_16_MG_FD_203696 | JGI IMG/M metagenome (GOLD analysis project Ga0315284, IMG submission 203696) | Sediment microbial communities from Yellowstone Lake, YNP, Wyoming, USA - YL17G09_16 | ecosystem: Environmental > Aquatic > Freshwater > Lake > Sediment | place: USA: Wyoming | collected...
AGATGGCCACCACGACGGCTCCGGTCAGCACTTCCTGCAATGATTCCAGGCGGAACTTCTCGAACAGAATCTGGAAGAGCGTGTCCACAGGCCGGAGCAGGACGCGGTCGAAGCGTCCCTGGATGATATAGACGTCGCCGAATTCGTAGAGGTTCCAACTGATGACGTTGAAAAAGCCCAGCGGGATCAAGGAGAAGCCGTAGAGAAAGAGGACTTCGTAGAAAGACCAGTCTTGCAGTCTGGGGATTTTCGAAAAGAGAACCAAGACGAATCCGAAACCCAGTACGGTCGCCGTCATGGAGGAGAAGACGGCGATGAAGAAATCCGCCTTGTACGCCAGGCGGACCTTGGCGTACTGCGCGAAATAGAGAAGGAAGAGCCTGAGGTGTCGTTGCATGCCCAATAGTGGCGGCCGTTTCAGCCCAGGGGGCTGCGCGGCGCGCCCTCACTCCGCTTGCCAGTACGCCTGGTGTCCGAGGTAATCGTCGTCCGGGAGATTCGCGATGATCAGGCGTTTCAGTTTCAGCGCATCGATCTCCCCCTGGTGTTTGTAAACGACCTCCCCGCCCGGCTTGATGAGCATCGTGTAAGGCACGGCGCCATTCCAGTCCGGATCGAAGGCCGCCATCAGTTTGTAGATGTCCATGTCACCGAAAAGCAGGTTGGTGCTGGAAGCGTGCTGCTCCTGGAGGACGCGCAGAACGCCCTTCTCCGCGTCCGGGTAATTGGTGCTCACGGTGACCAGGGTGAAGGGCCGGTGGCGGTACATCCGAAACATGGTCTGGAAATCCGGGAGCTCCTTGACGCAGGGCCCACACCACGTCGCCCAGAAATCCACCAGAAGTAACTTGCCGGTGGAGTTCTGGCGCAGGGCTTTCAAATCCTCGGCATTCGCGAGCTTCACCGTGACGGGCTCTTTCTCGATCTCGGCCATCTCCTCTTTCTTCCCCTCGGACTTGTAAGCCCATTTCGTCGAACAGCCGAACGAGGGCGTCTTCGTGACGGCGACCGGTTTGCCGGCCAGGAGGGCCTCGAGGGCACTGCGCGCATCGTGCTGGGTCACATACGGTTCGCGGGGATTGTTGTCAACTCGACCTTCGTAGCGCAGGTGGCGCGTAGCATCGAAGATGAAAACGTGCGGCGTGGCAGTCGGCCCGTAGGCCTGCGTCACCTTCTGGGTCGCGCCGTCGTAAAGATAGGGGAAGTTGAAGTGCCGGTGCGCAGCGCGGATCTTCATCTCCTCCAGCGAGTCGCTGACGTCCGTGTAGCCCATCTCGTCCAACCGCACGGCGTCGGGAGGATTGGGTTCGATGGCCACCAGCGCCACGCCGCGGTCGCGATAGTCGTCGGCCAGTTTCTTGAGGCGGTTCTCGTAGAGCTGAGCCGTCGGGCAGTGGTTGCAGGTGAAGACGAGCACCAGGACTTGGCTCGACGCGTAATCCTTCAAGCAGTGAGTCTGGTCGTCGATGCCCGGCAAGCAGAAGTCCGGCGCGGGCGACCCGATAGCGAGCGTCGGATAATGCGAAGGCTCTTCCTCGGCTTTCAGCGCGGATGCGACAAGCAGGATCGAAACCAGCAGACAGAAGCTGCGAAGTCTCATGTTAGTGATCTCCCCTAGGTGGAAGGTGTCAGAACGCTACAAAAACTTACGGCATCTCGTCGTGCGTTCGTCGCGCCTCAGAGTAGCACTCATCTTTGCCCTCACTCGGCCGACTGCTAACTGCCTACTGCCTACTGTCTTCCTACCCTCCCTGGATGGTGATCTTCCGGCTCGACCACCGCCAGAGCGCATCGCCGAGAGCGACGAGCGCAAACACCCAGAAAGCCTGAAGGGCCAGCGCTCGGAGAATTCCTGCCCCGCTGATTTTGCCCAGATAAATCAGCACTGGGATGTAGCTGATGTACTGGAAGGGCAGCACGCTGAAGATGTCCTGAAAGATGCCAGGGAAGAAAGAAATCGGAAGCAGTAGCCCGGAGAACAGCTCCAGCAAGAAATACTTGGCGCGCAGCAGGCCCAAGATGGACTTCAAGCGAATAGCGAACGTGCCGACGGCGAAGTTGATGGCGGCGACGATGAAGAAGCTCAGCAGGACGCTGACGAAGAAGCCCACGAAGTGCAACAGACTCGCCGGCCGCCGGATGGGGTACACCAGGAGCAGTATGAGGGCTGTGGGCACGGTCAGCAGCCCCAGGCGGAAGAGCGACTCGCCCAGTGCCTGCGCGACGTACATGGCCTGCGTGTTGACCGGCTTGAGGAGGTCCATGGCGAGCTTGCCTTCCGTCACGGCGTAGGCCATTTCCTGGTCGATGTTGCTAAAGTAGAACGAGCGGATGATCCAGCCCACGGCGATGTAGGTGAGCATGTGGCTGAAGTCGAAGCCCTCGATGCTCACGCTGTTGGTGTAGATGGCCTTCCAGATGAAGTAGTAAACCGACACATAGATGAAATAGGTGACGATTCCGGTGTAATACCGCAAGCGATAGGCAAGTGTGTTGACGAAACCCACGCGCACGAATTCGGCATAGATTCGGGCCATGTGCACGAGAGGCGTCTCGTCACGGTCGAACGGCCCCCGGGCGGGGAGTGCTGCTGAAATGCTCATCTCTCTTGGCTCTCAGATAACTGGCAACTGACCACTGACGACTGACAACTGCTTTACCCCACCTCGCCGCTCAAGTAGATCCGCTTGACGATGTCCTCGATCGGTTCTTCCTCGACCAGGATGTCCCGGACCTCAAGCGTGTTCACCAGGTTGCGGATGACCTCGGCGCTCGAGTGCCGGTCGCGGTCGAAGCGCATCAGATAGGTCAGCTCGTCCACGCGCTCGCAGGAGATGCCATCGGTGGCGATGAGCGGCAGCCGTGCCACCTGCGCACGATCCTTCAGGAAGAACTTCACCTGGTTGAATTTGGCCAGGCGCTGCTTCATCTCGCGTAGCTCGCCGTCGAAGAGAATCCGGCCCTTGTCGATGATGAGGAGGCGCCTCGAGAGCTCCTCAATGTCGGAGAGGTCGTGAGTTGTGAGCAGCACGGTGGTGCGTTCGGTGCGGTTGATCTCTTTCAGGAACTCACGGATGTGGTCCTTGGCCACCACGTCCAACCCGATGGTGGGTTCGTCGAGGAAAAGCAACGGCGGATTGTGCAGCAGCGAAGCCGCCAGGTCGCAGCGCATCCGTTCTCCCAGGCTGAGCTTGCGCACCGGCGTATGCAGGTAATCTCCCAGGCTCAGGATCTCAGAGAACGTCTCCAGGCGGCGGCGGTAATCGGCCTCAGGGATTTCGTAGATTTCCTTGAGCAGTTTGAAGGACTCGACCACGGCGATGTCCCACCAAAGCTGCGTACGCTGGCCAAAGACTACACCGATATGCTTTGTATAACGACGGCGGTCGCGGTAAGGGACGTAGCCGTTGGCGAGGACGCGCCCGCTGGTCGGCACCAGGATTCCGGTTAGCATCTTGATGGTGGTGGATTTCCCCGCGCCATTCGCGCCGATGTAGCCCACCATTTCGCCCGGCTCGATGGAGAAGCTAATCCCGTCAACGGCGCGCACCGTAAGGTAGTCGCGCACGAAGAGGTTCTGGAGCGCGCCCACTATACCCTCGCGACGGCGGAAGGTGCGGAACTCCTTGCTCAGGTTGTGGACTTCAATGATCGGCGGCATAAAAGAGGAAGCCTTCGGTCGCGTCGCTCCCCGCGACACACCAAGACCATTCTAACCCAAGCCGGCCCTTCGCCGGTCGATGGAGAAGGTATGGACCGAAAGAGCGGCCTTAGCAGGCGACGGAGATCGAAGTCAATCCGGCGGTGGACCCAAAGCTCTTCGAAAAACCCTCGTGAGCGGGAAAGCAGAGGCCCCAAACATCCAAGGTGGGCGTCGTCAACGCCCGACACGCAGTCTACTCGCCCAGCACTTTAATCAGCACGCGCTTACGTCGCTGGCCGTCGAACTCGGCATAGTAAACCTGCTGCCACGGGCCGAGGTCGAGCTTGCCGTTGGTGACGGGCACCAGCACCTGATGGCCGACGAGCAGATTCTTCAAGTGCGCGTCGCCGTTGGTCTCGCCCGTGCGGTGGTGCCGATAATCGGCACGGAACGGGGCCAGCTTCTCGAGCCATTCTTCGATGTCGGTAATCAGGCCGTCCTCGGCGTCGTTGATGTAAATGCCGGCGGTGATGTGCATCGCCGAGGCGAGCACCAGACCTTCCTTGATCTGGGCCTTGTCCAAAGCTTTCTCCAGTTCCCCCGTGATGTTGATGAACTCGCGCTTCTTTCGGGTGTTGAACCACAGGTATTCGGTGTGGGACTTCATTGCGCAACCTCTTGACCCCTGCCTGCCGGGAACAGACGGCGGCTTTCAGGGGGCACTTCAATGTAATACAGCCGTGATTTGTTGTGTAGCTAACTTCCCCACGCGGTACAATGCTGGCGCATGGTATCGGCCGCTCCGGTAGCGTTGGTGACGGGCGCCGCACGTGGCATTGGGCGTGGGATCGCGGTGGAACTGGCGCGCCTTGGCTTCAGCGTGGCGATCAACGCCATTAGCGATCACGCGGTGGCCGAAGAGTGCAGAACATTGTGCGCGCAGGTTGCCCCTCACCCGGTGAGCGCTTCGTTTGAGTTTTTTCAAGCTGACATTGCGCAATCGTCCGACCGCGCCAGACTGCTCGACGCGGTGCGCAGTCGATTCGGGTGGATCGACCTCCTGGTGAACAATGCGGGAATTGCGCCGCAGGTTCGGAAGGACATCCTCGAAGCGAGCGAAGAAAGTTTCGATCGCCTCCTGGCCGTCAACCTCAAGGGGCCGTACTTCCTGACCCAGGCCGTTGCCAACTTCTGGGTGTCTGACCTGGAGGCTTTGCGCTACCGGGCCCACAAGCCGAAGATTGTGACCATTTCCTCAGTCTCCGCCTATGCCGCGAGCGTGAATCGCGGTGAGTACTGTGTGAGCAAGGCCGCGCTCTCCATGTTGACGCCGCTGTTCGCTATTCGTCTGGCTGAATACGGAATCCAGGTGTTTGAAATCCGGCCGGGCGTAATCGCGACCGACATGACTTCGCCCGTCAAGGAGAAATACGACCGCATGATCCAGGAAGGCGCATGGCCCATTCGCCGCTGGGGAACTCCGGAGGACGTGGGGCGGGCGGTCGCGGCGATTGCGGAAGAGCGCCTCCCCTTTTCTACAGGCGAGGTGATCAACGTGGACGGCGGATTCCACCTCCGCCGCCTTTGAATCAGAATGCGCATCGAAACCCATCTGACGCCGGAAGCACTCCAGCCAAGAATCGCGCGGCTTTTCGAACTGTCCGCGCCGAAGATCCGCGCGCTCGCTGAGGCATGGGGTCCGGCTCAGGGAACGCCCGTCTACACCGTGCGGGGGATCTACACCTCGCGAGGTTGGACGGAATGGACGCTGGGCTTTCTGTTCGGCTCGGCCCTGTTGCAGTTCGACGCGACCGGCGACCGGTGGTTTCTGGAATACGGCCGGCGGAACACGGTCAGCCGGATGGCAGCTCACGTTTCCCACCACGGAGTTCACGACCACGGGTTCAACATCGTCAGCACTTATGGCAACCTGCTGCGCCTGCTGGTGAAGGGGAAGTTCGAGGCGCCTGCCCCCGAAAAGGACTTCTACGAGCTTGCGCTCAAGGTAAGCGGAGCCGTACAGGCGGCCCGCTGGACGCCTATCCGCCCCGCGCGCGGATACATCTATTCGTTCAACGGGCCGCATTCGTTGTTCGCAGATACCATGCGCTCCTTGCGTTCGCTGGCCGTGGCGCATCGCCTCGGTCAGGTACTGCTGGGCGAGATGGACCAGCACATTTCATTGCTCGAGCGCCTGATTCATCATGCCTCGGTGACTGCCGAGTATGCGGTCTATTACGGGGAAGGGCGCGACCAATACGATGTGCGCGGGCGCGTGGCACACGAATCGGTCTTCAATACTAACAATGGCACCTACCGTTGCCCGAACTCGCAGCAGGGCTACTCGCCCTTCACCACCTGGACGCGCGGGCTCGCGTGGATCATGTGCGGCTTTGCGGAACAGCTTGAATTTCTGGCAACGGTGTCCGAGGAAGAACTCAGTCCTATGGGCGGACGCGAGCAAGTTGAGACTACGATGCTCCGCGCGGCTGAGGCCGCCTGCGACTACTATCTCGAAGCAACGCCGCTGGACGGCATTCCCTTCTGGGACACCGGCGCGCCCAACCTGCCTCAGCTCGGTGATTATCGGAACAGGCGGAGTGATCCCTACAATGACCAGGAACCTGTGGATAGTTCCGCGGCGGCCATCGCAGCGCAGGGACTTTGGCGGTTGGGGACTTACCTGATGCGTTCCAAGAACCGGCCAGCGGAGGGCCAGCAGTATCGTCAGGCCGCCTTGACGATTACCAACACCTTGTTCGACGATCCTTATCTTTCTCGCGACTCGAACCACCAAGGGCTGATTCTTCACTCCGTCTATCACCGGCCCAACGGCTGGGACTATGTCCCGCCCGGGCGCAAGATTCCCTGTGGAGAATCTTCGATGTGGGGTGACTATCACGCGCGGGAGTTGGCACTCCTGCTTCTCCGCGAACTGCGGGGCGAGCCTTACCTGACCTTCTTCAGTACCTAGTCCCGTTGTGACTACCCTTCCAGTCGGTGCTTGATCTGCTCCACCAGTTCGCCCATGTCCACAGGGCGGAACAGGATTACTTCGAAGCCTCGTCCCTTCAGGCGTTTCTCGGCCATCAAATTCCGGCCCGCAATAATCCAGATGGGAATCTGGGATGCCCAGGTCGCGAGCTGCTCAAGGTTGGTGGAGGGATCGTCGCTGGCAAAGAGGTCAGCGACGAGCATCGCGGGTAGGAGGTCAGTTTCCTCTAGGGTGGCGAGCGCAGTCCGCACCGTCTCGTAGGCCTCGACCTCCAGACCTTCCTCGATCAACTGGGCGCGAAGCAGCGCGCGAAACTGCCAATCCTCCTCAACGACAAGCACCTGGGTCATGCAATCCCTCCAGCATGCCACCGCTGCCAGCCGCCCAGTCCACACATGCAAGGGCATGCTCCTCATTCTCTACACCGGCAAGGGTGGTGCGAGCAAGACGATCATGGCCGCGGTCTTGTGTCCATTCTCACTCGCTTCACGATTGTGGTCCGGCGATGCGTTCTTCGCCCCAGGCGTGTATACTGAAGCATCATGCGCAACGCTCTTTAGAAAGGGCAGCGAGCACCCCGAAATGGAATGAAGGTCAACGTCCTCTTCTTTGGGTTTGCCCACGATTTGACCGGCATCGACCACGAGCAGGTGGAGATTGCCCCGGGTGAGAGCCTCGGCGGCCTCCAGGCCCGTTTCGAAAGTCGCTTCCCCCGCCTGCGCGAGGTGGCCGGGGCGTGGCTCGTAGCGGTGAACCAAGAGGTCGCCGACCGGTCTCAAATCTTGCGCGATGGAGACGAAGTGGCGTTCCTGCCTCCGGTGAGCGGAGGCGCGGAAGACGAATTCTACCGGATAACCCGCGATCCCATTGCTACCGAAGACTTGGCCAGGCAACTGAAGGGAGCTCAAGATGGGGCGGTGGTGATTTTTGAAGGCGTTGTCCGGAATCACTCTCATGGCCGGAAGACGCTTTACCTGGAGTATGAAGCTTACGAGCCCATGGCGGTCCGGAAGATGGTGGAGATCGGACGCGAAGCGAAAGTGAAGTTCTCTATTGACCACATCGGGATAATTCATCGTGTGGGCCGGCTTGAGATCGGAGAGACCAGCGTCGCGATCATCGTCACCTCTGCGCACCGGGGCGCGGCGTTCGAGGCCTGTCGCTACGCCATCGACCGGCTGAAGCAGGTCGTGCCGATTTGGAAGAAAGAGTACTTCGAGGACGGCAGCGTTTGGGCGGAAGGAGAAGGGCAAAGCAGCGTTCAGCCGTCAGCCGTTGGCCGTCACCCACGCACAGAGAAGTGAGGGTCGCTGGCTGAGAGCCGATGGCTGAAGGCTGACAGCTTCTATTCGCATGGAGAATTACCTCGGCACAGCAATTGATATTGCGCGGGAAGCCGGCGCGCTCCTGGCTCGACTTTTCCAGGACCCGCAAGTGATTTCCTACAAGCGGCCTTCGGATCTGGTCACGGAAGCCGACCGACGCTCCGAGGCGCTGATTGTCGAGCGTCTGCATCGGCATTTCCCGACGCACGCGGTGGTCGCGGAAGAAGGCGGTGGCCAGAGAATTGACTCCGAGTACTGCTGGTACGTGGACCCCTTGGACGGCACCACTAACTTTGCCCACAGTTTTCCGGTCTTCTGCGTGACCTTGGGCCTGACTTACCGGGGCGAGGTGATCGCCGGCGTGGTTTATGACCCCACTCGGGACGAACTCTTTACCGCCGAGCGGGGCGCGGGAGCGTTCCTGAACAACCGGCGCATCCACGCGTCGAAGACGGCGAGTCTCTCTGAGAGCTTGCTGGCCACGGGTTTTCCACCCTTTGCCGCCAACCACGATCTGAACATTCAGTTCTATTTCCGCTTCACGCTCCTCTCGCATGGCATTCGCCGCGTGGGTTCAGCCGCGCTCGACCTCTGCACCGTAGCGGCGGGGCGCTTCGATGGTTTCTGGGAGTTGAAGCTGAATCCCTGGGATAAGGCGGCGGGGTCGCTGCTGGTGACGGAGGCGGGAGGACGCGTCACGGATCTGGCGGGGAAACCGTTCGACCTGCGCGCCGACGAAATCTTCGCCTCCAACGGCCTGATTCACGAACAGATGCTCTCGGTCTTCGCCGAGGTTCTTGCACAGAAGCACGGAGGTCAGGGGTCAGTGAAGACCCTATAGCCTGACCCCCCAACCCCCAGCCCCGAGTTCTTATGGCCAGGCGTTTCAGCTCGCGGCGATTCTGGAAGCGCAGAGGCCTGATTTCTCTTGCGCTGAACACCCCGGAACCTGAATTGCCCCCGCCGGGGTTTTTCCCCGATCCCGAAATCACCGAGATCGACATTTGGCTGCGGCGGCTGCCCGTGGCTTTCAACGGCTTGAGGATTGTTCACCTCACGGACATCCACCACAGCCTCTTCACCCCGCTCGAAGACATCCAGCGCGCCATCCATCTGGCGAATCTTCTGCGTCCGGATCTGATCGCCCTGACCGGCGACTACGTCACGCTCTCGCCGACCTACATTTGGCCGGTGGCGCGGGTGCTGGGGAAGTTGCGCGCCCGGCTGGGGATATTCGCGGTCCTCGGCAACCACGATTTCCAGGTGGACGCTGGCGAGATCACGCGCGCCTTTCGGGCGCAACGCATCCGCGTGCTGCGGAATTCTCACTTCGCTTTGCGCGCCGGGTCCGCCCACCTGTGGGTTGTCGGAGTGGACGACCTCTGGTGGGGGGCAGATGATCTCGTGGCGGCCCTGCGCTCCGTTCCCGCCCGCGAACCGAAGATTCTCCTCTGCCACAATCCTATGGGAGTTCGCCAGGCGGCGGCCCACGGCATTGATTTCGTGCTTTCGGGCCACACGCATGGCGGCCAGGTGCGCCTTCCCGTGGTGGGTTCGGTTTACGGACGGTCGAAGTTCGGCGAGCGCTTCGTCGAGGGCTGGAATCGTCTGGATGGCACGCAAATCTACGTGAGCCGTGGCATCGGCAAGGTGCTCTTGCCCTTGCGCCTTGGCTGCCCGCCAGAAATCGCTTGCCTCCGTCTGCGGCGGCCGTAGGGCTGCCCTTGAGGGCAGCACCCTCAGATGCCGCGCTCACGTCCTGCGCTTCGCATCGCGCTTGCCAAATCACCATCCTCAGGGCATGCTTCCTGACACCCATGTTCGCCTTGCGCACCGACTGGCCGCTCACGCCGAACCGGCTTTCTCAGCTCGTTGAGGAGCGCCGGCGGCAAGGCTTGCCCCTGCTCGATCTGACTGAATCCAACCCCACGCGCTGCGGCTTCGATTTCGACGCCGGGAAGTTGCTGGGCTCGCTGGCGGACCCGCGGTCGCTCGCTTACGAACCTGACCCGCGCGGGCTGCTCTCCGCGCGGTTGGCGGTAGCAAGCTACTACGCCGAGCGCGGCGTCCGACTCAGCCCCGAGCAGATTTTCCTGACCACCAGCACCAGCGAGGCTTATGCGTACGTCTTCCGACTGCTGGCGAATCCCGGCGACGCCATCCTGGTCCCGCGGCCGAGCTATCCGCTCTTCGATTTCCTGGCCGGCCTCAACGATCTGGAGCTGAATCCGTATCCTCTTGCGTACCACGACGGGTGGCGGATCGACCTCGATGCTCTTGCCACCAAGTTGGGCTCTGGGCTTCCGAGAGCGCGGGCGCTGATCGTTGTCCATCCCAACAATCCCACTGGCTCGTTCGTGCGCCGGGAAGAGTTGGAGTTTCTCCTGAAGTGCTGCAACCAGCACGAGGTTGCCCTGGTGGCAGACGAAGTCTTCGCCGACTACGCCTTCGCATCTGACGAAGGGCGTGTGGTGAGCCACGCCGGAGTATCTGAAGCGCTCACCTTCACGCTGAGTGGTCTGTCGAAAATCTCCGCTTTGCCGCAGATGAAGTTGGCCTGGGTGGTGGTGAACGGCCCGCCGGGCGTGCTCCGAGAGGCACAGGCGCGGCTGGAGGTCATTGCGGACACCTACCTTTCGGTGAGTGCCCCGCTGGCGCACGCCTTACCCGCGATGCTGGAGACGCGGCGCAGCCTGCAACCGCAAATCCTCGAGCGAGTTCGAACGAACTTGCGTTGGCTCGACGCGCACCTCTCCCCGGCCTCGGCGGTGAGCCGCCTCCGAGCGGAGGGGGGTTGGTACGCCATCTTGAAACTGCCCGCTATCCGCAGCGATGAAGACTGGGCTGTTGAGCTGCTCATCCAGGGCGGTGTCTTCGTACATCCGGGCCACTTCTACGATCTCCCTGCGGAAGGCCATCTGGTTGTCAGCCTGCTGCCACCTTCGGAAATCTTCCAGGAGGGCATTCGCAGAGTCCTCGCGCGCGTCTCGCAACACGGCTGAATGGCGGGCGCAGGGTTACAGTTTCGTATGCAAACCCGGACAACCTCTGATATACCCTCCCCATTGATGCACCGAGATGAATGTTCCCGAACTGATCCGAAAAAAGCGTGACGGTGGTGCTCTGGAGCGCGAAGAAATCTTCGAATTCATCGAGCGTTCCACGCGCGGCGAAGTCGCGGACTACCAATGCTCAGCTCTCTTGATGGCGATCTTCTTTCGGGGGCTCGACATTCGCGAAACCGCGGACCTGACCGAAGCCATGCGGCGGTCGGGCCAGCAGCTTGACCTGTCGGCGTTTCCCCAACCCAAAATCGACAAGCACTCGACGGGCGGCGTAGGTGATAAGACCTCGCTGGTCGTAGCTCCTGTGGCGGCCGCGGGCGGCCTGCTGGTGCCGATGATTTCCGGTCGCGGGCTGGGGCACACGGGCGGCACGCTGGACAAGCTGGAATCCATCCCGGGCTTCAACACGCGTCTCACGCTGGCCGAGTTTCGGCGCGTGCTCGGCGCCTGCGGGATGGCCCTGATCGGCCAAACGGAGGAACTGGCGCCCGCCGACCGCAGACTCTACGCGCTGCGTGATATGACGGCGACAGTCGAGTCGATTCCGCTCATCGCAGCATCTATCATGAGCAAGAAACTGGCGGAGGACCTCGACGGTCTGGTGCTCGACGTCAAAACCGGCTCGGGCGCGTTCATGAAGAGGTTTGAGGACGCGCACGAACTGGCGACGCGCCTGGTGGAGATCGGAACCGCGTGCGGCACAGGCGTCCGGGCGCTTATCACAGACATGAGCCAGCCGCTGGGAAATGCCGTAGGCAAGGCGCTGGAGGTTGTGGAGGCCATCGAGACGCTCAAGGGCCACGGGCCGCGCGACCTGGTCGACCTTTGCCGCGAACTGACGGCCCACATGTTCATGCTGGGTGGCCTTGAAGCAACGCTCGAGGGCGCGCGAGTGCGGTTCGACTCCCTGCTTGCCAGCGGGCAGGCCCTGGAAAAGTTCGTGCAAGTCGTTGCCGCGCAGGGCGGCGACGCAAAAGTAGTCGAGGACTATTCGCGCCTCCCCAGGGCGCAG
>Ga0315284_10012599_pt1 | contig 12039 bp, 15 predicted proteins | sample YL17G09_16_MG_FD_203696 | JGI IMG/M metagenome (GOLD analysis project Ga0315284, IMG submission 203696) | Sediment microbial communities from Yellowstone Lake, YNP, Wyoming, USA - YL17G09_16 | ecosystem: Environmental > Aquatic > Freshwater > Lake > Sediment | place: USA: Wyoming | collected...
GAGTTCGCGGGGTACTAGGGGGCGGCCGTGGGAACCGTCTACCGTAAAACAGGCGGGACAACGGCGCGGCCGGTGTTGAAACCGATCGCAACGGGGCTCCCGCGCCCGCCAGGGCCGATCGCGCGGCCGATGGGGCCGCCGATGCCGCGCCCGATCTCGCCGATGCTACCGGGCGCGCTGGCGGCCTTCCCGCTCGCGCGTCGCCAGCGGATCGCCCGCATGATTCGCCGTCACAAGTGGATGCACGCGCGCGGGTTCGCGGGATCGCTTGACGCGACCTCGGGCCGGTACGTTCCCGACTCCTCGGAGATCCTGATCTCCTCGCCGCGCCCTGGCACGTTCTACATTCCGCGATCGGGGATCTACCCGATCAAGGTCGCCGAGGTCGCGTACGGACCCGCGAACAAAAAAGCGGGGCTCCTCGCGATGAACGCGAGCACGTGGAACGATCACGTGAGGCGCGGCACGAAAGGGTGGGAAGCGTACAAGGTGTCGGGGTTGCAGTTCGATCCCAAGTACGGCACGAACCCGCGATCGATCTACGGCTCGGGAACGTCGTTCCCCGTGATCTGGATCCCGCCGCTCGACGGCAAGGAACCCGAGGCCGTGATCGTGTCGCCCGCGCCGATCGCGCCGCCGCTCCCGCCCGCGCCGGGCTCGGCCGAGCTTTCGGTCACGTGTCCGGTTTGCGGGCGCACGTGGAAAACGCACGGCGTTCCCGTCGTGCCGCCGCACTTGCCTTGCCCCTTCACGGGGTTCCCGAGCGCCGCGCCGCCGACGCCGATCCCCGTGCCGCCGACGCCGCCGCCAGCGGGCGGGATCATCTCGGGGCGGTACGTGCCGAGCGCATCGCAGATCCTTACCGCGGCGCCGCGCCCTGGCACGTTCTACCGGCCGCGGCTCGGGATCTACCCGATCAAGGTCGCCGAGGTCGCGTACGGCGAGGCCGGGCGCAAGGCGGGCGTGCTCTCCATGAATGCGAGTTCATGGAACGATCATGTGAGGCGCGGAACGAAAGGGTGGGAAGCGTACAAGGTGTCGGGGTTGCAGTTCGATCCCAAGTACGGATCGCACCCGTGCTCGACCTACAACACGGGGAAGCTGTACCCCGTGATCTGGATCCCACCGTTGACGGGCGAGGAGCCCGAGGTGTGGTTCTCCAAACCGTCGCCCGTGCCGCCGACGCCGCCGCCGTACGTGCCACCCGTGCCGCCGTACGTGCCGCCCGTGCCGCCGTACGTACCGCCGACGCCGCCGTACGTGCCGCCGAAACCGACGCCCGGCCCCGAGGTTCCCGAGCCGCCGCCGTTCAAGCCGTACGTGCCGCCGCCCGACGTGCCGCCCGTGCCGCCCGACGTGCCGCCCGTGCCGCCGTGGACGCCGCCGATCGCGCCGCCCGTGCCGCCGTACGTGCCGCCGCCGTACGTGCCGCCCGGCGCGCCGGGCTCGGGTGGGCTCGGATCGGTGCTCGCGGGCGTAACGATCCTCGGCGCGGTCGCGCGCCTTTTCGAGAGGTGATCACGTGTCGAGCGTTCAACCCACCGCGGAACAGATGGCGCGCGTCGAACGCTTCGCGCAGATCGTGATCTCGAACCGCGGGAACGTCGAGCGGTGTTTGAACACGGGACAAGCCGCGCGAGGTGTCCAAGCCTGGATCGGATCGCAAGGTCTGACAATGGCACTCCCGGCCGTGTTCTCGGCCGCCGATAACGAAGAGTTCGAGACGATCGCGAGGCGGGCGACGTTGCTTGAAAGGTACGTCGCCGAGATGCAAGCGGGCCGCCTTTCGTTTCGGCCCTGGCCCGACTCGGGCGAGATCGATATCACTTGCGCGGCGCCAGCTCCCGAGGGCGGGCCGCCCGTCTTCTCTTTCGGCGTGATCCCGATCCTGGCGATCATCGTCGGCGCGGTGATCGTGCTCCTCGCGGGAGCGATCGCAACGTCGCTCGGCTTTTACGCGAACGTGCGAAAGAAAGAAGAGGAGACAAAGCAGAAGATCGCCGATCTCGACCTGGCGGCCGCCAAGGCGGGCGGATCCACGGCGTCGAATTGGGCCGCGTACAAGGCGGCGAACGCCGAGGCGAACGGCGGGATCCTCGGCGCGCTCGGTAAGAACCTCGGCACGATTGCGATCGTCGGCGGCTTGATCGCCCTGGCGATCGTCGCATCGAAGGCGCTCCCGCAACGCAAGGCGGCGGCCGCATGACGAAACGAAGCGACAGGCCCGAGGTACAAGCGATCGCGCAATCGAAAGCAAATCTAGGCGCGTTGCGGAAATGGGTTAAGGATCTCGCGGACGCGATTCGGCGCAAGTCGGCGATCGCGCGCACCGATCGCGGGTTGAGCGATTACGATCTGGAAGAGATCGCGCGAATGTGGGGAACGGTTGCTTTCATCGGCGAATTTTCCCGCGACCGCTTGCGCCTTTTGGTTACGTCGCCGCAAATCCGCGACCTGTGGACCCGCGACAATCCCGACGACGTGCCGCCATGGTTGATCCGATACCTCGCGGGAATTGGAACGCGAACACAAGTCGCCGCTAGCTCGGCTCACCTCGCATACGGCGAGCCCAAGCGATACGCGCTTCAATTCCAAAACGTCGTTGACGAAATGCGAGCGATCGAAAAGCTCGCGCACCACGGGAAGCGGCGCGTTGAGCGGGACGCGCACGACCTCGGCGGGATGGATACGAACCCAAGCGACGACGAAGAGATCGACGCCGAGCGCGCGCTTGACCGCATCGAACGCGCCCGGCGCGAGGCGAAGAAATACACGGACAAGTTACAAGGGTTTTTCGAGCGAGGCGAAAAGATCCCGCACGGGTTCATGGAGCTTCATCAAGCGGCGATCGACAAGTTCAAGAAAGCAAGCGGCGTTCGAGGCCACTACGGGAACCCGAGCGCCAGGGCGAACCCCGAGCCGCTCCCGCGGCTCGCGCTCCTCGGCTCGGCCGTCGAGATTCGCACGACGCGCGCGACGCTCAAGCCGCGCGGCGCGTTGCTCCTCGTTTCCGAAGACGGCCGCCAGATCGTGATCGCTCGCCCGACGTCGCGCCAGGCGATCGCCTCGCCGGCCGGCGCGGCTCGAGCCCGCGGCATGTTCGAGAAGTGGGCCAAGCGAAAGAGCGATCGCGCGGTTCGCTTGAGCGTTCCCACCTCGGCGGCGTCGTTCGATCTCGGCGAGGTAAAAGCGATCCGCTATCGCTCGGACAAGTGGACGGGCCGCCCGCTACTTTACGAGCACAAATTTGACGGCAAGGCGACGGCGATCGCGGACGCTCCGCGATCGCCTCGGCTCATACGGATCGACGGCGTACCGGCGCGCGTGCTCGTAACCGAGCGCGGGATCGTCGGCTAGGAGGGCAAAGTGTCGAAAGCAAAATACCGGGCCGCGTATTCGATCGACGGCGATCCGCTCGCCGAGATGATCGGCGGAATCGGACGCCCGACCGGACAGTGGAAGATCCTCTACTACGGGATCACGGTGCCGATCGGTTTCGTTCCCCTGGCGACGCCGCCGCCGCCGCCGCCGCCGCCGTGATCGACGTTCGCAAGGTAGACAACCGCGCGAGCGCGCGGCGTGAGGTGCTCGAATGGAAATAATCGCATTGAACCCAGGGCGGCGCGGGAAGCGCGCCAGCAAGAAAGGATCGAAAATGACAAGGCGCAGGAACAAAAAGGGGCAGTTCGTGAAGGGCGGCGGCGGCGGCGGCAAGCGCAAGCGGTCGCGGAAACGCTACCGGCGCAACCCCGGCGAAGAGGCGATCATGCTCGCGAACCCGAGCCGCGGGCGCGTGCGGCGGTACGCGAAGCGCGCCTACGCGGGCGCCAAGGGATTCTTCGGCGGGCTCGGCCTCGGCGGCGCGCTCAAGTTCATGGGGGGCGCGGCGGTCGGTATCGCCGCGGCGATGCTCTGCCGCAAGAAGTTCGGCAAGGTCGATCAGTCGTGGAAAAACTGGGAGATCCGAGACTACGTGATGGCGGCCCTCGGCGGGTTCGGCGTCGCCGCGATCGCCCGGTACGGGTTCAAGGTGAAGCCCGAGACGTCGGGCGCGATGATCAAGGGCGCGCTCGCCGTGATCATGTTCCGCATCCTCCAAGACGAGATCGTGCCGCAATCGCCGACGCTGCAAAACTGGATCGGCGCCGAGGGCGAGGGGTCGTGGAGCGGCGAGGAGATGTACGGATACAACCCCGGCGATCTGTACCTCGGCGAAGGGGAAACCTACGTCATGGGCGAGGATGGCCAATGGCGCGGGATCGACGAAGAGGCGCGCGTGCTCGGCGGCCTCACCGCGCCCGGCTCGCTCGGCTACGGCGAGGAGATGTACGGCGAGGAGATGTACGGCGAGGAGATGTACGGCGACCCCATGACGGCGCCCGGTTCCCTCGGCGGCGATCCCTACGCCACGGCCTACGGGCCGCGCCGCTACTAGGAGCGGCGGGAGCGTTCGAGAAGTGACCCGCGGGAGCGCCTAGCGCGACCGCACAACCGCCCGCGCACACAAACGCGAGGCAACAGGTGAATCGATGGAAGCGACAGCAAGGCCCGCAATGAACGTCGTGGAAGCGTACGCGCTTTTCGACACGATCCAGATCGGCGCCAAGGTCGAGCCCGAGGAGGGATATCCGTCCTTCCCGTCGCTCGCCGCCGAGGAGGAGATCCCGTTCTTCACGAAAAGGACGCGCAGCAAGGTCGGGCTCGCGTACACGAACAAGGATTCGACCGACGCGCTCCCGTTCGCGTTCCACATCTACTCGATGGGGATCGGCTGGCTCGGGTTCCCCGAGCGGGCGAAGCTCCCCGCCGAGCCGACCGCGGATCAGATCAGCGAGTTCGAGGCGGGCTACCTCTTCGAAAAGATCATCCCGGCTCACTGCGGCGTGACGCTCAAGGTTCGCGAAGACGAGCGGCTCGCGCACACCGCCGAGTTCGTGCCGCCCGGCGCGGGCGTGCTCGGCTACAACGGGGGCGCGTACAACGACGCGCCCGTCCACGCCATGACGCAGGGATGGCCCGACCTGGCGAACCGCTGGCGGTTCCCCGAGCCCGTCCAGGTTCCGCGGAACACGATCGTGACCGTCAACCTCAAGTTCAGCAAGTACGCCAAGTCGCTCTTGCTGGCCATGCAGGGGCCGGGCGGGATCGATCTGTCGCTCGGGCCGAATCAGCCGATCACGATCCAGCGGCGCGCGCTGATCCGCGTGTCGCTGATCGGCAAGCGCGAGGTTCAGCAGCGCGGCGAGTTGCACTTCTAGGCGGCCGCCGTTCGACGTTCGCAACCGGCGCCCGAGGTTCGCGCCCTCAACCCACCCCGCGCGAGGGCGCGACCTCGGGCCGCCATTTTTGAAAGGGGTTCAACGTGAGATATCGATCCAGGTTCTACGCCGTAACGGTCCCGCTCCCCGCCGACGCGGGAGGGATTCTACAGGCTGGCACGTCCGTGACCGCTCAGGTAACGATCCAGAACTTCCCCTTTTTGGTGAAGCGGATCGGACACGCGATCATCGGCGCGAACGGCGTTGTGAATCCGGGGATCACGAATTTCAACGACGTCGCGCAGGATGGCCAGTACACGATCAGGTTCCGCACCGACGAGCGGAACTTCATGAACGAACCGTTGAGCGCGCTCGGCACGTTCGGCGGCGGTCAGTTCTCGCAGATCGTGGACCTCCCCGCGCCGATCGAACTCGAACCCAAGGTGACGATCGCCGTTGACGTCGCGACGACGATCGAGCGCCAGCAAGGGATCACGGTTCAGGTGATCTTCGAAGGCGTCGAGCCGTACGAGGCGGCGCCCGCGGGCTCGGCATGACGGACGATCGCACGGCGTTCCCCGATCTGCTTTCGGTCGCCGTTCCCGACCCGCAACGGATCGAGCACGATCGACTTTGCAAGGTGGATCCAGGCACGGCCGCCGCGGTGTTCCCGCGGCCCGACGTTCCCGATCCCGTGATCGGTTCGCCGTCGCCGAAAGAGAACCCGCGCCGAGGTCCAGAGCCGTACCCCGAGTCGGCCGTCTACAAAGAGCACTCATTTCGCTGGCGCTCGCGCGACCTCAACGCGCTTTCGCCCGACTTCATCGTTTTCGAGATCGCGCGCTGGCATTGTCCCGCGGGCCACCTCGGGATCATCTCGTCGATCGCAACGCACGTCGGGATCAACGTACCGATCGAAGGATCCGATCCTCCCGCGGTGCTAGAAATCGCGCTCGACCTCCCGTGGCAACCGTGGATCTTGCAACTCTTCGGGATCCCGTTCCGGTGGTGGCTCAGGCTCGAACCGAAAAAAGAGCTCGTCGAGCTGGCGCCGATCGTGCTCCGCGCACCGGCCGAGCTTCCCGGCTATGCGTTCCCCGAGTTGCCGACGTGGAACGATCAGCGGTTCGGGTGGGCCTACCACGGCGCGCAACCGCTCCGCTTGCTCGTACCCGAGGGACACACGGCGCGGCTTTTCGTTGGCGCGGAGTACAAGCCCGAGGTCGTGATCGGCGATTCGCTCGCGAAGTCGGAAAGGCGATCGGGAATTTGGGTAGATCCCAAGTCGCCCGGCGCGCAAGCGGCGATCCAGATCGTCGCGCCCGGCTTCCCGCCGTTCCCGCCGCCCGCGCCGATCGCCGAGGGCGCCGAGCCCGCCGCCGCGATCATGTCCGAGATCGACGACAGCGGCCTTTCGGTCGCGGGCCGCCTGATCGGCACGATCCAAAGCTACCGCGAAAGCCGACTCGCAACCGAGGCCGCCCGGCGCGGGCTGTAACGTGTCCGCGTTCCCCCCCCTCGTCGAACGCTGGCGCTCGACGGCGATCGCCGTCGCTCCCGATCTCCCCGTCGCCCTGGTGCTCGCGTTCATGGATCGCGAGTCGCGCGGCGTGCTCGGGAAAGTCGGCTATGCCGACGTTCGGTACGGCTACACCGCCGCCGAGATGGCGTGCGGGCTCCCGACGTCGTTGCGACGTCGCGCGCTCGGCTTGATGCAAGTTGCGCCCGCGACCTGGCGCGCGTACGTCGCCAGCTCGGGCGACACGTTGACGCCTTGCGGGCTCGCGTCGAAAGAGACGAGCGCGGGAGCGGGACAGATCCGCGCGGGCGCGTACGCGCTCCGCTCCGCGCTCAAGTTCGCGGGATGGAACGGCGAGGAGCGGCCGAGCGATCGGATCGTGCTCCTCGCGCGCCTCGCGTACGCGCGCGGGGAATACGCCGTCAAGGCGAAGCTCGCCGCGGCCGCGGCCGCGGGCTACCCCGCGACGTTCGACGGCCTCGAACGATTCGATCCCATGTGGGGCCGTCCCGATCGCCCGTTCGACGGCGCGCGGTACGTGCTCGGAAAGTACCGATACGCGATCGGCGCCGGGCCGCCGCCGATCATCGTACCGCCGAGCGAACCGGGCGCGCTCGGCGGCGGCGGCGCGCTCGCGCTCCTCGCGCTCCTCGCCCTGGCGGCTTGGTTCTCTTTCAAGTGAGGTGCTCGCGTGACATCTGAACAAATCGCCGAAATCAAAGCCGACCTCAAAGAGATCCGCGCCCGCGTCGAACGGTTGACGATCGCCGTTGTGATCCTCGCGCTCGTCTCGGGCGGCGTCGAGACGTTGCGATCGATCTTCCCGCTTTAACGCCAGTTTTTCGCGATCGCTCGGGGAGTAGGTCGAGCGCGACGCGCGGGATCGACCTGGATCGGTGCTTAACTCGGCCGAATCAGACCGATCCGAAGGGGGGAGCGTAGATCCGCAAGTACGGACAGAGGGCGCACGCGGGATCCGTCATCTCATGACCGACGCCGCACCACTTGTCGCCCGGTACGACGGCCGCGGCTTTCATCCCGAGGAAAACGCTGCAACGCTCGACACGTTCGAGGAGGTGCGCGGCCGTCTCGCCTGACACGGCCTCGACGTGCTCGACGTGAACGACCCGCTTCCCCTCCTCGGGGCCGTACGCGCCTTCGTGAGCCTCGACGCACACACGGTCGAGCGCGTACAAGCTGCAATCGCCGCACGCGGGGAACCGTTTGCAGTTCGCGCCGAAAGCGCAGCTCGCGCGCGTTGACTCCCAATGTTTCGCGGCGTTCGCGCTCGGGCTCGGCGCCTCGTCGGCGAACCCGATCCGAATCTCACCGATCGCCAGCGCGGGGCCGCGCTCGCGCTCGCGGATCTCGCGCAGCTCGGCGGCGTGCTCCTCGTCGGAGATCGGCGGCTTGTGTTCGTGTTCCTTTTTCACTTGGCGGCACGTCGGGCAATCGCAACCGGCGCGCACGCCGTCCGTGTCGTAAGTCGTCGGCGGCGGCGCGATCCCGTTCGGGAACAACGCCGAGGGCGCGTGCGCGGCCTTGATCGAATCTTCTACGCGCTCAACTAATTTCGGACATTCGGTGAAGTCGGGAACGGTGCAACCGAGCCCGCGGCGCCAGTGCTCGCACCCTTTCACGTGCGCGCAATCGTCGCGGTCATTCGGAGACAACACGGGGAGCGCGGCGGCGGCGGCCGCTTCGAACGCGCCGCACGCATCGTCGAGCCCGCCAGGTATCCACCCCGCGCACGTCTCGGCGTGTTGGAACGCGCAACCCGCGCACGGGCCGGGCGCCGCCTCGTCGTCGTCGGGCTCGGGAAGCTCGACGGGCTCGGCGTTCAAGTAAGGCGCGTACATCTCGCCGCGCGAGCTGGCGAGCGCCTCGGGCGCGCCCTCGACGTCGATCCCGCACAGAATGAAGTGCGCCAGCATATCGGCGGCGGCCTTTCCGGTGAGCACGAACGGATCGGGGCCGAGGGTCCAAAGTTCGATCGCGCGCTCCTCGCCGTACACGTGCGAGACAACGTGGACGACGTGATCAAGGTTGTAGATATCGATCTTCGCGACGGCGCCCTTGTACTCGCCGCGCACGATCGCGAACCGCGGCGGCGGCGTCGGCGGCCGCGGCGCGCCGCCAGGTGCGCGCGCCGGTTTCCGTTTGCTAGCGTTCCCCATGTTCGATCCTTTCCCCGTTTAGGAGCGCGCGCCGTTCGGCCGTGCTCGCGTATTTTCCGATCTGCGCTTGAGCGCCTCGCGTGAGGATCTCAAGGTACGACAGCGGCGGCGATTCGCTCGCGAGGGCGGCGAGGTAGAGCACGCCGATCGCGGGCCGCTTGCAAAGGCGCCAATCGCCGATCGTGATCCAGGCGTCGCGAAGAAAGACGATCGGGAACTCGCCGATCCATTCTCCGATCGCGAGCTGGCGGCGACGTGCTCGGCTCACGGGCTCACCTTGCGGCGCGTCGTTCGCGCGTGATCTGCTTTCGGGAATTCGTGATCAGGGTTGTCGAGCCCGCGCACGTTGACGCACCGATCGCGATCCGCGCGCGCCTCGGTTCGCGTGCGGATCCGCCAGCGGCCCGGCATGATCCGACGTCGCGTGTTCCCGTCGCCCTCGACGAGCGGCGCGCGGCCCGCGTACTTCGACTCGGATCCCGAGTCGGGATAGAACACCGCGACGCGGTAGCGGAGTTGCGACGGGAAGATCTGATCGCAGTCGTGAAGCGCCATGTTATCGCGCGCGGCGTTGCACGCGGCGGCGCCGACGAGCGGCCGCCCTTGATCGTCAACGCCGATCCAGATCTTGAAGTTCATTCGGCGCCGCCCTTCAAGGTCGCGAGCTTGGCGCTATTCCCCGCGCACAACCACCGCTGATTCGCGACGTCGAGCGCCTGAGAAAACCTTAGAAGCTCGTCGCACGTTGTCGCGATCGCTTCGCGAACGGCGCTCGGGATCGCGTTCTTCGCCGCCGTCGTGTTGATGCTTTCGAACGCGCGGAGGTGTGCGGCTTCCGCGTCGGCGGCGCGATCCTGTAGCGTGTCGCTTTTGTTCAACACCTGGATCGCGCGGCGCTCGAATTTGACGCGCTCGACCTCCGACAGCTTCGCGACGTCGATCGATCCGTTCGGCGAGCGGATCGCGTCGTTGGCTTTTTCGAGCCTGAGAAATTCTTTGTAGGTGTCGTTGTGGTGCTCGACGACGCGCGCCAGCTCGCCGAGCAACGCGATCGCCTCAACGACCGGCGCCCCTGCTTTTCGTCTCGTCATGGTTCCCCGCTTTCTGGCGCCGTCGCGGCGCCGTTGTGGAAAGGTTCTTATATTAAGAAGTCGAGCCGCGCCCGGCAAGAAAAATGTGGGGTCGTGTCAGATCGGGCGGATCGCCGTGCTACCATGCGCGGCCCGCGGCCGCGACCCGCGGCCGAAATGCCTGGCGCTCGGGGGAACAACGTTTCCCGGAACAACGTTCCCCGGAAAGGTACTTTTTTTCAGAATTGGGAAACCCGCGCCGCGCCTGGCTTTCCCATTTTCCAAAACGCGGGGTAAATGCGCGACCCGCGCCGTTGCTAGCTTTCCGAGCTGCGGCAAGTTGTCGCAGTTTTCGCGGCGAGCCGCGCGAGCTGGCGGGCGTACATGTCGGCGAACGGGTTGGAAGGGTCAACCGTTGTCGGGTCAACCGTTGTCGGGTCAACCGTTGCCCCTCGGGGCGGCCCTGGCGGGCTCGCTGGCGGCCGCGGCGGCGGGTCGGGTCGAGCGGGCGGCCGAGCGGCGGGCGGCGGCGAGGCGGGCGGCGAGGCGGCGCGGATCCGCGGGGAGCACCTCGACGGCAAGCGGAGGAGCGGGAGCACCTCGGAGCGCGCCAGGCGATCGCGCTCCCCTCGGGCTAGCTCGGGCCACCTCGCGATCCAGTATTCCCACCGGACGCCCGAGGGCGGCGCGTCCGATCTCCCCGCGATCTCGGCCTCGGCCCTGGCGATCCAGGTTGCGCCCTCGCGCTTACTCCGCGTCAACCTGGCGAGCGTCGCGAGCACCGCGGCGACCGCGAGCGGTCGCGAGGTCGGGCGCGTCCCCGAGGTGAACCGCAAGCGTTGGCCCGCGGCTTGCCGTGCGCCCTCCTCGGCGCGTTCGAGGCCCGCGAGCACCGCGAGCGATGCAACGGGCCGCGGGAGCGGCTCGGCGACAGCGGCCGCGGGAGCGGCCGCGAGGTGTGAAGCGTCCGATCGACTTTCCGCGTTCTCCCCCTCGGCGAGGGTCGCCGTGATAATCGGCGAAGCATTTTCGATCGTTGTCTCGGGGCTAGGATCCCGGCCCTTCATGGGGCCGGGATCCTGCCTCGGGGAGTTGTAACCGTTGCAACTTGAAACGGGTGGGCAAAGGTGGGCGACGCTCGGCGCGTCGGTCCAGATCCCGATCGCCTTGGCGGTCAACGTGAGCACGGCGAGCGGCTCGGCGATCCATTCCCCCGGCCCGATCTCGCGCTTGCGATCTCCCCGGCCGCGCGTCCGGTCAATGTACCCCTCGGCGATCAGCTCATCGACGCCGCGGATCACAGTCGAGCGGCTCGCGGGTTCGTGCGTCACCTTGGCGATCCTCGCGCCGATCGCCGCGTAGCTCGCCCGCGATCCCACGTACCCGACCGATCCGCAACGGTGCGCGGCCGCGTAGAACTTCAAGACACGGCACGCGCGGTGCGACAGCTCGGCGGGATCGCGCCAGCGCGCGAGATCGATTGTGTAGGTGATACGATGAAGATCGGATTCCGTGAAGTGCCGCCAGGCGAGATCGCGCCGTACTGGCGGCGTCGGGATAGACCGAGCCGTTGAGCCCATTTCTTGACCCTTTCCCCGTCGATCGCTACTGTGTGAACAACCAGATCGAACCCACCCTAGTCTACTTTCCCCCGGCCGCGCAAGTTCTAGACGGTGCGCGGCCGTCTACCCTAGCCCTTGCTTTTTTCTGTCCCGTTCTTAGGGTATAATTCGCGATTTTTTCGCGGCTTTGTGGCGGGTTCTCCGCGGCCTTGCATAGCTTGGCGCGCGGGTCAACGGCGAAAGGGGAAAACATGCACGGCCCAAACAGACACGACGAACTCGACGGCGAGCAGCTCGGCGACGAGGGCGATCCGCTTTACCCCGAGACGGGCGAGCAGCTCCCCGTTATCGAGATCGGATCGCCGCCCTCGGTTCAACGGCGCGACGTGCTCCCGCCGAGCCCCGACGACGCCGCCGCGATCGATTCTTTCTTGTCGGGCTACGGGCGCGGCT
>Ga0315284_10012600_pt1 | contig 12039 bp, 12 predicted proteins | sample YL17G09_16_MG_FD_203696 | JGI IMG/M metagenome (GOLD analysis project Ga0315284, IMG submission 203696) | Sediment microbial communities from Yellowstone Lake, YNP, Wyoming, USA - YL17G09_16 | ecosystem: Environmental > Aquatic > Freshwater > Lake > Sediment | place: USA: Wyoming | collected...
TTACAATTAAAGAGCCGTATCACACCGCCGGTCGGACATACGGTTGGGAAGGAAGTTGGGTGGGAATAGGATTGGATCTTAAATATCTTAGAGGCAGTTTATACGACTACATTGAAGTTTTTGTGGAGTCGGAAGGGAAACATTACCGGATACTATTAAAAGACGCGATAACGGTTATCAATAAGTACAACGCCTTTCATACAGCAAAAAATACACGGCTTGGAGTGATACCGGAATGGGCGTTTGAACGAGTGCCGGAAGAAAAAGAACCGGAAAAAATTATAAGACCTAACCAAAATCCCCAGCAAAAATTACTATGAATCAAGAAAATAGAGGTAAGAACGGGAGCCCTTTTTATAATCCTGAAAAGTTAGTTCCAAAGTTTAGTATCGTAATGATAGCGAAGAATGAGGCCAACACACTTCCAAAGTGCATGAAAAGCTTGGAAGAGTTTACCGGTCGTGGCGGTGAAGTTATTTTACTTGATACCGGGTCCACAGATAGCACGGTTGAGATAGCCGAGAACCTTGGCTGTAAGGTAGAAAAAGCTGGAGATACTTTTGTAAGGGTGATAGATGAAGATACCGCTGAAAAAATCAACAAGCGTTTTATCTGCAAAGGAGAAACGCCGATAGTCAAAGCCGGGGACCGTCTGTTTGATTTTGCTTCAGCCCGAAACTATGCCACTTCTTTGGCTACCAACGACATGATTTGTACACTGGATGCTGACGAAGCGTACACGACACTGGATATTGATAAAATAAACAAGCTGATAGATGAGGGTCACAAACAGTTTGAGTATCAGTTTGTTTTCGCTCACGACCAATATGGGAAACCAGCTATTCAGTTTGTTCAAAGCAAGTTTTTTGATCGCCGAAGTATCAAATGGGTTGGTATTGTCCATGAAACACTCGCCGGCGAGGACAAAAGAGTCCAGCTCGGATCTGACATTATTTTCCTAGAACACTGGCAGGAGCAAGGGAAGGACCATCGCAGTAACTACCTTGTCGGCCTTTCACTCGACTGTTATGAGAATCCTGACAAGGACCGACAGAGTCACTACTTTGCCCGGGAGCTAATGTATACCGGACATCCGAAGTCGGCTCTTCGGGAGTTTGAACGTCACATCTCAATGGACCGCTGGCCGGCTGAGAAAGGGCAGTCAATGATATTCATGGGAGATTGCTACGGGATGCTCAACCAACCAAAGAAACAGGTTGAGTGGTATTCACTGGCTTTCAAAGAGGACCCATACCGCCGGGAATCGTTAATTAAACTGGCACGATTTTACCGTTCAAACAACAGACCAATCGCCACTATCGCTTACGCCAAAGCCGCCTTGGAAATCCCATGGACTGACTATTATGCCAACGACAAAGGCATGTACGAACAGGAACCCCACGAATTGTTGTACTGGGGGTATGGATGGATTGGAAATGTCGCAGAAGCACGGAAGCACATCAAAAAAGCCTTGGAGATTCAACCAAGGAACCCCCAATGCCTTCGTGATACGAAGTATTATTTTGAGTATGCGGATCAAGGAATTGACGGGTGGATGAGATTTGAGGAGCTTGAATTCCTATATGAAACGGCAAAGATAATGGATAGTATCTGTGAGATGGGAAGCTGGAAAGGTAGAAGTACCCACGCCCTATTATCCGGCTGTAAGGGGGAAGTAACGGCCGTTGATACCTTTATGGGTTCTGCGGCGGAAAACGACTGGTCACACAATCTTGCAAAACAACAGGATATTTTTGCTCAGTTTGAAGCTAATGTCGGAAAATTTCAAAATCTTTACGTCAGAAAAGGGTTGAATCAAGACATAGTTAAGGAAATCCCCGATAGGGCTTTTGATATGGTTTTCATTGACGGTGGTCACACCTATGAAGAAGTTAGAGAAGATATCAGAAACTGGAAAAGTAAAGCGAAAATAATGTTTTGCGGGCATGACTATTCCGCGGAAGACTGGATGGGGGTCATCAGAGCCGTAGACGAAGAACTCGGTGGTCCTGATGAGGTCCACGGTACAATCTGGGTAAAGTGGATTCACCAACCAAAAGTTTCAATTTGTATTCCTACCCTTGAACGGCCAAAGAGATTACATAAGTTAATTCAAATCATTAAAGAAAATGCCGGGTACAGTAACTATGAAATAGTTGTAAAAGCCGATACGCCGATCCCCAACAATGAGGGCTTCCCTAAAACTCTTAAAAGGGCTGTTGACGCGAGCACCGGTGAGTTGGTGATGTTTATAGCTGATGACTGTTTACCACAAAAAGACTTTCTGAAACTTGCCGTAATGGATATGGTCCGAAATTTCCCTGACTTGGATGGATTAGTCGGATTAAACGACTCCGGGAGGACTGATGATTTACCAACACAGTGGCTGGCTTCCAAAAAACTATTACCCTCCCTTGATGGCGAGTTTTATCATACCGGTTATTTTCACTGTTACGGAGACAATGAGTTGATGGATAGAACCAAAAAACTTGAAAGGTATTTCCACTCAAAACTTTCTAAAGTCATTCACGAAAATCCGGGACAGGGGAAAGGTGTATCTGACGATGTTTATAAATCGGCCTACAACTCAGAAAGGGTTGAACACGACAGGAAACTCTATGAAGAGCGGAAAAAAAAATATGCCTGAGATAGAACCACAAGGGTACGAGGTGTGTTCTGACTGCTTTGTTCGTGTGTGTGAATGTGCTTACAACTGATGATTCAAATGCACAAACCAGAGGCGAAGTGGCAGACGATATTCAATCAGTATCTTCGTGAATCAAAGATGCCGGGGTTCTTTGAACTCAAATGCACCACAAACCTTTCGTTCCCGTTTAGCAGAATTGAACCACATCAATATGAAGGACTCATCGCGGCGGAAAAGAATGGACTTGTCTGGAAGCTCTCTGACCAAGATATGCGACTCAAACCTTGTGACACACTTAGTATCCCAGCTCTCCCTGCGTATCTTGTTATTAAATTTCCTGACGGATATTATTGCCTCCGAATCGGTGAAGTTGTCAAGATCCGAGATGAAGGAGTTATCAGCATTACTTTACAAAAAGCAAAAGAAGTTGCGGAGAAAATAGTAGTGCTCTAGGGTATTGACACCGCCACCGACATTTGATAAGCTATCATAGGTCGATTAACAACTAATCAAAAAATCAATGAGACAAAAAAAAGAAATATTACCCCGAATCAATTCAAGGGTTACGCCAGAACAGGTCGCCTTTATTAAAAAGGTGTCCAAAAAAATGAAGATAGGTGAGGGTGAACTTCACAGGATCATCATTGATGCTTACATGAAAACCCACAATGACACTCTATGATGAATACGCTATCCTTGAAGCGAAACTCAAGGAACTTGAAGGTAGAAAAGACGCTCTAAGGGAGAAAATCCTGACAGAGATGATAGCAAAAAGTGAAGAAGCAGTTGAAACCCCGGTCGGTAAATTCACAGTGGTTAAACTAAAGAGATGGCAATACCCTAACAAGGTTATAAAACTCGGTGAAGATTTCAAAGAGGCGAAAGCCAAAGCTGAATCCACCGGAGAAGCCACCTTCTCTGAAAGCGAATCCCTGCGATTTAGTTCAATCAAATTATAATCAAATGAAACCAATCAAAGAAAAAAAGGTCAAAGTAAAACCAGCTGTTAAGCTGATCCGCTACTCGGTCAAAGCTGTTATCCCGACCGGAGCGTATGCAAATATTCAGCCCGAGATCGTGGTTGAAGCCAATACGCTTGAAGAAGCGGAGAAGTTCGTCATGCCTTATATGGAAAAGATATTCGCAAAGTATCGTGAGCCACAAGTTGTTTCATCCGTGTCTCAATCTCCGATCGGTGCGTATATAAAATTACCGAAATCAGTAACTACAACAGCATCAGCGGTATCTAAGCCTCCAGTCAATGTGGCTACAACGAGTCCGGCGGCCGAACTCGTTACCCCATTAGCAGGTGAGACTTGTGAGATGCCGCCAAAGGAAAAAAAACCGACTACCCCCAATACGACCGTATCATTCACTCGGGCGTTTCGGGCTGTTATGTCATGTATGACAGTAGAAGCGTTGGACCTTATCAAAAACCAAATTATTAAGTCAGTCAAACTGACAGACAGCGAGAAAGCCGAATTGGCAATCGTTGTTGAAGCTAAATTAACGGAGCTAAAACAATCAAATGAAAGTAACATTCCCAGACAATAGAATTGTAGTTGAAGCAGTCATTCCAAAAGAAAGAGCATTTCTCCTCAGTGCCGTTTCAGCTTTTTATTCCTCACTAAAGGTCAAAGAACCCGGAGTGAGAGCTATAAACGGTAACGGTAAGCCACATAAGAAACATCGCTTCAAGAAAGCTTGTCCGATCTGTGGCAAAATGGTTAAGACGATAGGCAATCACTCTCGCTGGAAACACCCGGAAGAGTGGGCTAAATCTAAACAAAACTAATATGAAACCAGTTGTATTTCACAAAGGAGATTTTTATCTCAGAAAAGAACACGATGGCTCTGGCGGGAGTTCGCCTATATTCGGAAACGATGGGTCTACTGAATTCTACTTTCACGACCTAGATAATATTAAAGATATTCTTGAAAAGTGTGAAAAGACACACTCGATAGCGTATACTGATGATGTAAAAAGTGGATTAGAAAAAATCATAGGGATCCTGATAGTAATGAGATATAAGTTAGAAAGAGTCCGTATCCCTGAAAGCTCATACAAAATGAGGGATGTCGAAATGTGTGCTTGTTATTTTGACAAAAAATAAATGATTCTTCCCCGCCCACATGTATCGTGGTCGCAAATCAACTGCTGGATGTCCAACAAGGACCGTTTCCGCAGGGAGTATTTTGAGAACGCTGATAAGCTTGATTCTCGCTACCTGCGGTTCGGTAAGGGGTTCGCTCGGATCATGGAAATGTTAGTGGAGAAGCCGGAGCTTCTTAAAAATGCCGAATGGGTCATGGACAACTTCGGCATGGATATAAAGTCCTCGGAATATCAAAACTTCGCTATGGACCTTCGCTGGTATGACACCCCCGAGTACGAGATCCGGTGCGATATAAATGGAGTGCCGGTTCTTGCTTACCTTGACTCGTATAACTCCAGAGAGAACCTATTTTTTGAGTTCAAGACCGGAACTCAGCCGTGGGACAGGACTAAGGTCCAAAAACATGACCAACTGCTCCTTTACGCCACAGCTCTGAAATGGAAAACCGGTAAGATGCCGGCTTACTGCGACTTGGATTGGATTGAAACAAAGGAGAGCGATATCGGACCAGTTAAAGATTTTTGGCGTGACAACGAGAAGAAAATCAATATCACTGGTAGAATTAAACAGTTCCATCGTGAGTTTGACGAACGAGAGATATGACCCCAGAAGAAATAAAAACGAAACGTGAGGAGAAAATAAAAAAGATTGAGAAGCTTTGTGCTGAACTCAAAATTACCCTCTCAGCCGAGCAAGCCATTATTGGAAATAACATCATCCGAAATGTCATTTTTTACACAGACAATGAAACGTATCCGACTGCTCCTGCCCCTACCGTTGTTCGGGAAGAAGAAGCTGATGCTGGCTTTTGAGTACGGACTCAATATCAGAGAGACCGCGACCGGCATGAAGATGGAAATCACCCCCGAGCTTGTCGCCCGGGCTGAGCATATTCTACTCAACGAGTGTAAACGCAAATCAGCCACTGATGTGGCTTGTATGATGGTACCAAACCTACTTGCAGCTTTTGAACCGAAAGAGGATAATTAAGTTGTAGTTTGCTGGAGATCTCGGGGCGATGATTTGAGAGTTTTATTCATCAGAGTTTAACTGTTAGGGTTATCAAATCGGCTCTCTGGGCTACACAAAAAGACCCTAATATTTTCTCATCTTTTCAACAGATAATGTTAAAAAGGGAAATTGGGTCTTTTTGATTTAACTTCCTCTCTTTTTTAAGAAATCACGCAACTGTTGAATTATAAGTTTGACTCTTTCACGGTCACCGGTAGCAGCCGCTCGGCTGATAGCTCTCTTCATCGCAGTTACTTGGTCCTGAGTATCTTGATTGTAATATCCCCTTGCTGTTACCGGCTTATAGTCAGCAGTCTTACTGAAAAATAGGTTAGAGGTCCTTCTTCCGCCAGCGGGGATACTTCCCTGCATTGTATATTTAAACTGAGAAGGTGAGATATTTCCGATACCGGGAACGCTTACAGCAGGAAGTCCTGTCCTCGCCCAGATACTCTTTTGCCCCTTCTTTCCACCAAAGATTAACCCTGGATTTAATTTATCAAGGTCATTTAATAGGCGAATGTTTCGGAGAACCTGAGCGGTTTTTTTTGGCATGTTCATACCTAAAAAGTTCACTTGGTCTCCCGGGTAGTTTTCAATTTCCTCATAAGACCCGAGTGTGTTTTTCCAGAAGGATGAAGTATTAAACGCTAGTTCTGGGATTGTTTTGATTAAAGGCGATATCATACTCACCATGTTTGGAAGAGTGGATCCGAAGAAGTCCATCGCCTGATATGAAGGAAGCCATGCCCCCAGAAGGAAATAACTGTACGTTTTATCGTCAGGATTGTATCCAACACGCATTGACGTACTATTTTTGATGTAGTCAGAAAGATACTTCTCATTAGCTGGACTGGTGTCCCCCATACTTACATCTTCAATTGTCTGTACGACTTTTTCCAACCCAGTATATTTGCCGGGCTGTTTTATAAGGTTTTCAAACTGAAGTGGAATGTTCTTTCTAGTGAACGTATAGAAAGGCATAACACGCTTCAAAATTGTTTGTTCTATACTGGTTAAATCCGTGTAATCAAACAGATACTTTTTCGTTTCCATCGCCGCTTCTTGAACTGGGATTCCTTTCTTTAATTGATGAATGAAGTTCGCAAGGCGGGCATTGTTTTCAATTTCACTACCAACAGCCTTGTTTGCTCTAAAGAGTTTTCCTTCTGAAGAAGCAAGATTCCATGTCCCTCCCTTAACCTCGTTAGCAAGTTTGACTGGGATATCTCCAGAGTACCAACCGCTACCAACTACGCCAGTCTTTTTCGCCCATTCCAATACCTCTTTGCCATTCCACGTCTTCCCTGCCGCATCAACAAAACTGAATTTTAAAACCTGATCCTGAAGGGCCTTTGGAAGTTTTGCAAAAATCTTTGGACTGTCTATGGCTTGAACTAAGGCAGCATCGGTATAAGCTTTTGGATTTTTAACTCCAGCAAGGAAGTTATTCCAGACGTTGCCGGCTGCGTTACGCAAATGATACCCCGGGGAGATAAGAGCCTGACCTTTCCACCAATTTTGAACATCATCAAAAGCTTTCATCAGCTTACCTAACTCTTCCGGCTGGGTTGCTTTGTAGTAAGCATCAAGTTGTTTAGCTACACCGGGCTCAAAGAACAGTCCTTCGAGCTCTGGGACCTTCACTTTCACACCTTCTTCTCCAAAAGGAAGGGCAAAATCCTTCACAGCCTCAAACAAACGGGCACTAGCGACCGATTTTGCGTTCTGTTTGCCACGAATTGCGAGCTGAACAGCCGGATTTTCCTCAAACATTGGCTTCTTGAAGGCTGCTTTGACCTCAGATATGCCTACTTTTTCAATTCCGTGCTCAATTGCTTGGAATAACTCACCACTTTTATCCCTAAAGACCTGCCCGGAGACTATCGCCCCTCTCTCTGGAGGTACCACATTCAAAATATCAAATAGACGACCACTCTTTCTCAGGTCGTCAAGAGCTGCTGCCGATTCCGGGAAAGCTTTACGACCAATATCCGGATGTTCCATCATAAAGGCACCCACGCGAGCAAGGAGCTCTGTCGGCTTTGAGTAGTATTCTCGTTTATCGTGAGGTAACCGTTTGAAAGCCGCTTCACTCATTCCTTCAGTGAACTCCAAAATCTGTTTCCATTCTTTCCTTACTGCATCATTCGCATTGTTCAAAGCTTTTAACATATCAGCAGACCTTCCGGTCTTCGCCATCAATTCATACATAGAAATATTTCCCGCAATTTGGAAGTGTGCGTTGTGAGTTATCTCATGCTTGAGTGTCGTCATCACATCTTTTAGTGTCGGCCTTACCGTTGCGATAACGATAGATCGGTTCTTAGGATTATAGTAACCAAGGGCATTTCCTCTAAGGATTGCTTGTGGCTTAAAGACAAGCTTGTAACCATACTCTCTGAGGGTGTGTTCAACATCTTTGATCGTTTTGAATTGACCCCAGGTCAAATCGTGAGTCAGCCCTTTGACATCGTTCACAGGTTTCAATTTGAGATCCTTTGCGGTTCCAATCAAGGTCTTACCGGCTTCGCTCTTGAACTTCATGATGTCTCTCGCCTGAGCGTATTTCAGAGATGTACTCCACTTTTTAGGAGATAGCCATTCCGAAATCTTACCCTTTTCAGGGATCGGAATGTGAGGCATGTAGAACTCATGTTCCCCGGTCTTAACACCGTACTTGTTAGCCGTCTTGACCATTTCTTTATAAATTGGTTTTAGAGCCTCGCCGATTTCATTGATGGTTTTGTTACTTGAAACAATGTTCTTTTCAACGTAGTCGGAAACCTTAATGTAATCTTCTGGTTGAACATTTTTCAAAAGAAGTCGTTGTATTTCAACTGCCTTCTCAAGATATTTTGCTGCGGCATAATCACCACTATTTTTAGCGATGGTCAAGAGTTTATCAACTGCCGGATTGCCGGTCGTAGTATTGAATATCTGTCTGCCTCTCTCAATAACTCCACCAATGAAAGGTGCTTCTTGTATAACCTTACTTGCACCTGCGGTTGCTTTGTAAATACTTTCAGAAACCTTTGCCGGGAGTATTGGCTGTCCGGCAATTTGGAGAAACGCCCTCTGCCCTTTCGCAGCCTGTTCAGCTTTGGTACCGGCTAGGACCAGCTCTTCGGCAGTCTTTCCTGTCGCCGCAATATCTTTAGCAATTTTGGACCCAGCTTCAACAACCCTTCCAGCCTTCTTTAATTTATCAATGGCGGCAGCAACCCTTCCTATCTTGGTTAGTCCCCCGGTTAAATAGGTTGTTGGATCTAAAAAAATATCAAGACCTAATCCGGCAAGTGTACCGGCAGTAGAACTTTCAGGGAAAGCCTCTTTAACCTGATCAACAAAAGTCCTTGTGTTCTCACCAGTAACAGCCCCCCAGACATTCTTAGGAACTTCGGCAAGAGGTTTGAAACTCCCTGTTGCAGCTGCCTTTCCTATTCCTTCTTCAATCGCTGAAGTAGCAACAATCGGTTTCATTAACTGTGCTCCAACCCAGCGAAGAGGGTGCTTTGTTAGTTGGGTGTTGGTTGCGTCTTTCTGTTGGATAAGTGCGTCAAAAGGAGTTGCCGGAACTCCAGCTTTTTTCTTTTGTAAATATGCGTCAAAGGGCGAAGCGGCTATCGGAGTCGGTTTTACGGCAGTTGCGGTACTACCCGCTTCCACACCTTTTTTTTTTAAATATTCATCAAATGGATTCATTTTTTAAATATTTGGAAACCAGAAAGGCAAGAAGTCTTCTGGATTAAGCCCATATGCTTCCTGAATGATTTTAGCTTTTTCCTCATCGGTCAGTGCCGCGACTTCAGGGCGAACAAGCTCTTTCCACACCACGTTCTTTTGCTCTTGAAGAGTCAACTCACTCTGTAAATATTTTGGAAGTTTCGCAACGTCTTCAGGACTCAAATACTGAGAAGCCGGATAGTGAGTCACAAAATTGCTGATATTGTTTCCCGCGGCTTCATAAGCCGTAGCTTTGGCGAGATAGTCTTCGTATTTTCCATAACCAGTTGCCGCATCTCTGGCAATTCCCAAAGCCGTAGCTCCCACCGTAGCAGTTTTATTTAATGCCGTTGTTGCTTTGTATTGCCTGATGTTCTCATCGGTATTGAACCGAATAAGGTCTTCTTGCTGTTTCTTTTCAAGCTTTGCTATTGCCGAGTTGATTGCCGGGTCGTAGATGCCGGCATATGCCTTCTGGATAGCGTTTAATTCATCGTAGGAATAAGGAATACCCGACTTGTTGCCTACTTTGTACGGATCGGTGGCTCCGGTAGCGATATCGTTCCGTGCGTTGTTTAACCCTGCTGCGGTCGTAATCATCTGCTCAGTCGTCTGTGGACCTTGTGTAAGGGAGTTTCCCGCATAGGTTGGTATATCTCCCAGACCGGAAGGTGCTCCTGCTGATAACTCATTCGCCGCAATTTGTTTCGCCGTATAAAATCCACCGGCCGGGTTTCTCCACTCTGGAGGGATTGTCGGTCCTGGGGCGGGAGCAGGGGCTGATGGTTTAGCAACTGGAGCTGAAAACGGAGGGACCGCAGGTTTCGGCATCACTGACATATTTGGCATCGTTACCGGTTGAGTTGTCGCCCCACTGAACATCCCACCCCCGTTAGGAAGTGTCTGGGTTCTTGGGGTTATGGCAAACGGAGAACCCTGAGAAAACAAAGGTGTCTGTGGAATCTGTGGGAGAGTCCAGGGTTTGTATCCTTCAAAAAGTTTTGATAGTTGTGTTGCCATAGTTTTAATATTGATTCTTATAACCCCCGGAAACGATTTTGTTTCCTTTGTTCCAGAGCAACCCGCTCGCATACTCTTGAGCCTTGACAGTCCTTTCCTTCAACTTAGTTCCGTAGAAATTTCCCTGAGAAGGACTGTAAACGCTTGAAAGCCCTGAAGATCCGACCCCACCTGTTGCCACGTTAGGATTGTAGGTATTCCCACCAAGATTATAATAGCTTGAAAGTGAGCTCGCTGCATCGTTTCCGTACTTGTATTGGTAGTCCCTCGCCGTTCCCCCCATCGAGAGCCCCGCAGTATCTTTCTTGTAGGCATTTTCCTGCTCGTAAGTTCTCTGAAGGTTTTGCTGTTTTTGAGCACGACCGCCGGAGAAAAGGACTCCCTGACTGGCGGCTTCTTGATCCTGTTTAGCTTTCTCTTCTTGAAACTTTGTTGCCGATGTATCCAAATAATTCTGGTAATCCAACTGCTTTTGTTTAAGCAGGTCTTGGGTATTTAAAGTCTCGTACTGTTTTTGTTGCTGATATTCCTGCTCACCGGCGGCAAAAGCTTCTTGGTAGGCGGCATCTCGATCGGCTTGGGTAAACGGAATACCCTCGGTTTCAGCCGCTTTTTTCTTTTCCTCTACGGTTTTATTCAAAGCCTCTTTCTCTTTTAAAATATCCGATAGCTGCTGTTTTCTCCAAGAGTCAACAGCTCGAGTTGTCCTTGGACCATAGATACCAGGACCCGTGTTCATTTCCGCTTGGGTCATGTATCCCAATTGCACCAAGTGATTCTGAAGATTGATTATTTCCTGTGGGGTCATGGTTTTTATTTAGCTTTTAATAATTTTAACTCTTCGTGAAGCTCTTTGATACAGGAGTAGAGGAACGCTACGCTCTTGATAATATCGATGTCCTCGTATTCACCTCCTCCTTCTTCTTCCGGTTTCTTGAACATCATCTTCATTTCGGCAGGAGCGTCTGGGACATCCAAATAATCAACTTCATCCCCGTAATGACCTTTACCTTTCTCAAGTTTTTTATGTTTTGTTTTCTCTAGTTTGGTAAGTGCACCAAAAGCCACAGGAAGAGGACACGCTGAAAGCCCTGCACTGTGAATCGTTACTTTATCTCCAGCACTTCCAATTGTAGTAACCCATAACTGAGTTACGTTCACACCGGTACTCCCGAGGTTTGTACAAAACACATTTCTAAACGGTGTTCCGCTTTGACCGATATCGGGGTTACTGCCGGTCGCTTTCAGGAAGTTGGTAGTCATTGTCCCTGTCGAACCGGTCGTGATTGCGTTAGTCGTAACATTTTCAAAGTAACAGGAATTCCACCGAAACGAAGGGGATCCGAGGTTCATTCCAAATGGAGCGTCTGCGTACGGTACAAAATCTGCAAATCCGGCACTCCCAGCGTAAATCTGTTGAGCGGAAGTGGAGAAGTCGAAAGCAATATTGTTATTGAAATAAATGTTTCCGGTACCGGCAAGATAGAGGTGTTGCCAGCCGATTGACGAGGATCCAAG
>Ga0315284_10012601_pt1 | contig 12039 bp, 11 predicted proteins | sample YL17G09_16_MG_FD_203696 | JGI IMG/M metagenome (GOLD analysis project Ga0315284, IMG submission 203696) | Sediment microbial communities from Yellowstone Lake, YNP, Wyoming, USA - YL17G09_16 | ecosystem: Environmental > Aquatic > Freshwater > Lake > Sediment | place: USA: Wyoming | collected...
GATGCGCTCGGCCCATTCAGGCGTTTTGGAGACTGCGTCGCGCGTGCCGAGGATGTAATCGCTGTAGCTTTCTGCGTCCTGCGCGCCGGGCGGCATCTGGGTCGAGTCAAAGCCGACGCAGTGCGCGCGGACAAAGTCCGCATCGTACAGCTTTTCGGTCAGCATGACGTAGGCCATCGCGCTCATCATCGCCGCGTCCGTGCCGGGGCGAATCGGAATCCATTCGTCGGCCAGGCTCGCCGCGCTCAGGCTGTGGCGCGGATCAATGCACACGACTCGCGCGCCATTTTGGCGCGCCAGCTTGATAAAGTAATCGCTGTTCGTGCCGTCGCGCATCTCGGCCGGATTCCAGCCCCACATCAGAATGTATTTCGAGTTGAGCCAATCCTGGCGCTGGTTGCCCGTGATCAGCGTGCCATAGACGTAGGGCGTAGCGGTGGTGACAGCGGCGGAACTGTAAGAGTTGTAAAAGCCCAGGCATCCGCCGTATAGATTCATCAGCCGGCGCGCCGTATGCGAGCCGTTGAGCTGGCTGTGACTGCCGGTACCATACGGGACGAACAGCGCGCTGTTGCCATAGGTCTCTTTGACGCGGCGAATCTGGGCGGCGACGGTATCGAGCGCCTCATCCCACGAAATGCGGATGAATTTGCCTTCACCGCGCTGGCCCACGCGCTTCATCGGATACTGCAAGCGATCAGGGTGATACTGGCGGCGCAGGTATGCTCGCCCGCGCACGCAAGCGCGTAACTGCGGAGCCGCAACCGTATCCGGGCGGTCGTCCGCGTCCAGGTGGGTGATGACGCCGTCACGGACGTGAGCGATGAGCAGGCATCGCCCGCCGCAGTTGTGAGCGGGACAGCCCACGCGAACGAGGCGTTCGGGAGAACTGGCTCGCTGTTGTGTTTGCTTTTTGCGGAACGGATTCAGATTGCGGATGAAATCTAACTTGGACATCGAATCGTCATGCTTGGACAAACGTGCCGTTTTGGAGATCGCGGAGCGCCTGCACGATCTCCTCTTTCGTGTTCATGACAAAAGGCCCGTACCGGGCGATGGGTTCATACAGAGGCTTGCCCGAAACCAGAAGAAATCGAACAGGCTGCCTGGTCGTGCAAACTGCAACGTATTCCCCATCGCTCAAGACGACGAGCCTGGGATGTGAAATTGTTTCTCCTTCTCCATCGGTTGCGCCAAACGTCCCCTCGCCTTCAAAGACATAAGCAAAAGCCGTATGCCCCTTTTCTATCGAATGCGAAAACGAAGCATTGGCAGGAAGCGAAACGTCCAGGTAGGTCGGATCGGCTGCAATCTCTGTGACGGGGCCGCGGACGTTTTCCGCCTTTCCTGCAATCACGCGGATTTTTACTCCGTCCTCTCGGCGAATCTCGGGGACAAGCTCCGAGGCGATCTCCTGATACCGGGGTTGGGTCATCTTGAGCTTGGCCGGCAAGTTGACCCACAGTTGGAACCCGGCCATCTTGCCCTGGTGGGGCTTGGGCATCTCTTCGTGCAAGATTCCGCGTCCCGACGTCATCCACTGTACGTCGCCTGCTCCGATGCTGCCCGCGTTACCGAGACTGTCTTGATGATGAACGACGCCAGCCAGCATACAAGTCACTGTCTCGATCCCGCGATGTGGGTGCATGGGAAACCCGGCGAGATAGTCGGCTGGGTTATCTGACCCGAAATGGTCAAACAGCAAGAATGGATCGAGATAGTCAAGCGCGTCAGTGGGCATACTCCGCTTGAGCCGCACCCCTGCGCCTTCCATGACCGTCTGCGGCTCGATGATTTCAGTGACTTGCCTTGGCTGTAGATTCATTTCTCTTCTCCTATTTGACCAGCTTCCTTCTCGTCATCGTATAAATGGCGATGCCGATCCACACCACGTTGACGGCGACAGAAGGAAAGGCCTTGTAGTGGAACGAATTGACGATGAGAAAAGCGCCCCCCATCATGTTGAGGAGTTGATAGACCAGCGAGTCCCCTTCCAGTTTTCTCATCGAGACCAGCGCATAAGCTGCGAGGAGCGATGTGGCGCCTATCCAACCTATGCTGTCTATCAAGAAATTGCTGTTCATGATCGCCCCTACCCTTTTCGCTACTTTCTGATTCGAACGACCTGGCCTCCGTTCGCCTTCAAGAGGTCAGCCGGTCGAATCTTGACCAACGAGTATTCCGAGCCACCGCCCGTGTACACCACGTCTTTTTCGAAAGCGCGTTCGTCAACGAAAAATCGGGCCGTGTAGCCGAACGAGGGCGTGCCTCCGCACGGGTAGCCGGTTTTCTCGAACACCTCGTCCGGCGAAGCGACCCGCATCTTGCCCATATTGAGCAGCCTGGCAACCCGCGACGTGCTGGCTCGATCCTCCCCCTTCACGATGGCGACCACGAGCGATCCATCGGGAGCGATCATGCAAACGTTTTTGACAAAATCCTCTGCGGTCACACCAGCGGCCTGGGCTGCCTCGGCCACCGAGTGGCACGAGTCGGTAAAGGTGAGATGTTCAGCAGGAATGTTGTTTTCCCGCATGTATGCCTCGAGTTTTTCCTCGTAGTAGGCATTTGTTTCCATTGTCATCAACACGCGTAGAGACGTTGCAATGCAACGTCTCTACTGCCCCGTAAAATATAGCCGCAAGAATTGCTCGTCCGTCGTCACGCCGAGGAGCGTCACGCCGGCCCCGGCTGTGCGTTCCTGCAACTGTTGATTGGCCTTGGCGTTGATTTGCGCGTCCAGATTCGGCGCGAACACGCTCGCCAGCGGCGTCACCGGAATCGCACCCAGCTTGACCTCCGCAATATGGATGACCAGCTTGCCGCGCGCCACTGCGAACGACACCCGGCCGGTGACCTTCATTCGACCTGCTGGCGAATCCAGCAACACGTCGAACGTCGCTTGGTTGCCCGGTCGCGCGTCCATCCGCCCGCCGACGACGGGCCACGGCGAAGGATACCCACGCGCGTTTTGCGCCAGCGTCCGGCCGAGATACGCCTCGTCAACCGCCACATCCAGCGTCGCGCCGGGCGGAATTTGAGCAGATGGAACCACAGGCGACCCGCCGCCGAGCGCCAACGTCAGGCCCGTGACGGCGCAACACAGGAACATCCCGGCCAACAAGCCGATGAGCAAGCCCAACCAACGATCCGTACTCATTCGCCACTCGTCATTCGACGTTCGACATTCGTCACACCCCTTAAGGGTGTCCTGGGGATTGCCCCGTCCATCGCGCGCGGATGACCAGTCGCGGACCATCCGTTGTCACGTCCATGATGTAGGCGTCACGCCCCAGCCCGGCCATCACCTGATCGTTGATCGCCTGGCTGGCCTGATCGCCCAGCCCGCCCAACATGGCCTGCGCCGCCGCCGACATGGCCGGGTTGTCGCCGACCTTGATGTCGGTCAGCTCCACCTTCATCTGGCCATTTTGAGCCGACAGGCGCATCGCCAGCGAAAACGGCGTGGACGTTTGCTGGCCGAACAGACTCAACCTCACCAGCCCCTGGGCAATGATCACACCACCGGGCTGCGTCTTGACCGTGACATCGCGCGCCGCATCGCCCGACAGCAACCGGGCAATCATCTGTTGAAAAAACGCCTCTTGAACGACAATCGTAATGTCGGGCCGAGTCGAGTCAGGCTTGACGGGAGATAAATCGCCGCCGACGGCCGTGAGCATGGCAAGCATGAGGAGAGCTACCAGCGCCAGCAACATCCCGCAACCGCAGCCCGCGCCGCTCAGCACAATCGGCGCGCGGTCAGTCGAGCGCGGCGCATTTGAAAATCTTGGCGGCATTGTCACCCTCGATCTATTCCGTATTTCGTATTGCGTGGGCCAAACGAAACACGCAACACGCAATACGCATCAAGGCTTGGCCGTCGGAACACCGGTCGGAACGCCCGTCGGCATACCGCCCGCCGCCATCGTCGCCGCAATCGTCGGAATCATCTCGGGCGATATTTCCTTCGGCAGGAACGGGATCAACTGCTTCTCGTCAATCACTCGCGGCGGACCGGCCAGGCTGCCATCGGGGTTGAACTCTTGCGCCCAGGCGTACCCGGCGTAGCGGAACACCGAGCCGCGCACCCATTCCTTTTCGCTCATAATGCCGAACCAGGTCCACATGATCGTCTGCCCCTTGGCGATGGGCGGCGGGCCTTTGCCTTCGCCATAGTCCTTTAACTCGGCCTGGCGCATATTGCCTTTGGGATCCGAAAGGATAAAGTACGGCGTATAGGGCGGCTTGATTTCCGGCAGCCCTATGTTTTGAATCGTCAGGTCGCTGCTCATCCGCTTCCCCTCGGCCCAGCCTTCGTAACGGCCCGGGCTCCACTTGACGGTGAACGGCGATTGTGGGGACGGCGTGCCCGGTTGACCCGGCGAGCCGCCGCCGCTCGCCGCCGGAGAAACAGCAACGGTGGGAGCTTCGGTCTTGGGAGTAAAGGTCACGAACGGCTGCACCAACGGCGTGGTCGGCGCGTCGCTGGAAGGAACGCCTGGGGTGGGCGTGGGGTCGCCCTGGCCGGCGACGGTCGTGGCTTGTGCGGCCACCGGCGTGCTCACTCCACCGCCCTTCGTCGCAGCGCCGCCCTTGGGCAAGACCAGAAACGCGACGACTGCGGCGATCAACAGAACCGCGACCGCCGCGATGCCGCCCAAGATCAAGCCCAGCTTGGGCCCGCCGCCGGACGCTTCGCGAGCAGGAGGCAGCTCGGCCAACCCAACCTCCGGCGCGACTGCCGCGGCCGGCGCAGTCGCCAGCGTCACACCTTCCTGAAGCCAGAACCGCGACGCGCCAATACGAATTTCGTCGCCAGGGCGCAGCGTCTGCGCTCCCTGGATGCGCGCGCCGTTGACAAACGTGCCATTCCTGCTGCCGAGATCGGTGATAGACACCTCCCGGCCGGAAAAGCGAATCTCGGCGTGGCGACGTGAGGCTTCTTGATCTTCCAGCATCACGTCGCCGCCCACACCGCGCCCCAAGACGATGACGGGCTTGTCTATCGGCAACTCTTGGCCGACGAGCGGCCCGCTTTGTGTGACGAGTTTCATCTGCTTCTCCTGTCTGCCGAGGCTTGGCATCTTTCGATTGTGGACACAGGCTCAGCCCGTGCTGTACGAGCTGAGCCTGCTAGGCGCGAAAATGGGAGTGGGCCTGGCGCGAACAGATTCACTCCAACGAGATGCGCTTAAAGATATACTCGGCCTCTCCGAACCGCACTATCATTCCATCTTGAAGAACCATCGGATCGCGCAAGCGCTGGTCGTTGACGAACGTGCCGTTGGCGCTGCCCAGGTCGTAGAGGCGAAACTCTTCGCCCTCCAGCTTGATCGTCGCATGCTGGCGCGAGATGGTAGGGTGATCCACGATCAAGTCATTGCCCGGCGCGCGGCCAATCGTCACCGCCTGCTTGTTAATGTCAAACCGCTTGGACGATTGCTTCTTGTCTACCAACATTCCCAAGAGTTTCATCTTGGGGCCGCGCTGGATGATCACCGTCCCGCCCGACGTGGGCGGCGTGACCGGCGCTTCAGCCGGCTTGGGCGTTGCTGGCGCAGCCGGGAACGCGGGCGGCGCAGATGGCTGGAAAGCCGTCGGCACAACCGGCGGCGGCGTCGCGGACGCTAACTGCGTCCCGGCGCTGATCGAAACGCCGCCCGGCGAGGTCGGGCCGGCCGGAGCCACCGTGGGCATCGAAGATATGCCACCGCTGACCGGCCCCGCCGCAGGAGATGCCGCGCCCGGAAAAGTCGCGCCCTCAAAAGATTGTGGCGGGTACGCGCCGGCCTCATACTCTGGCTGGGCCGCGCCTTTGCGCCGCATGACTAGTACGATGGCGATGACGAGCATCAACAGCAGCAACAACCCGGCGGCGGCAATCGCAATCACCAAGATCATGTTCTCATTGATAAACTGCATGATCAACTGCATCATATCCGTTCCTCCTGGGGTGGGTATCGGCGCGGCGGTCGGCGCGGGAGTGGCGCCGGGGGCGGGCGTCGCGCTGATTGCGCTGGGCGTAGGCGCGGCCGGCTGGCCGAGGATAAAAGTCAGCTTGCTGGAATTTTGCCCGCGCGAGGTGGTCACCTGCGCCGTCAGCGTGTGAGATTGTCCATCCTTCGGCGCGCGCGAGGTATACGTCAGCACGTACTGCTCTTTGAGCTGAGCCAGCACGTTCTGGAACAATTGCGTCAGTTCATCCGGCGCTGGCGCGGATTGATATTGCCCGCCGGTGCGCACGGCCACACGCTGAAGATAGTTCGCGTCGAGCCGCCCGGTGCTCAAGCCAATCGGAAAAATGGGAATGCGCTGCCGGTTGGCTTCGTCAATCGGATCGCTGGCGGTGAGCATGCTGCCCTGGTCTTTGCCGTCCGTCATCAAAAGAATGACGCGGCGGCCGGGCTGCTGCGCGGTGATCTTGACCGCGCGGAAAATCGCGTCATACAATGGCGTGCCGCCCGTGCCGGTGTCCACGTCCACAAAGTTGATGACGTTGAGCAGCTTGCCCATGTCATTGGTAAAGCCCACCTCGCGCGCCTCGTCGGTGATGGCCGTCTCTGTCACCTTGACCTTTTGCGTGAACCCGATGAACGCCGCACGGTCGGGGTCGTTCGGCTCGTTGAGCAAAGCTTCCAGGAATTTGGCTACGGCTTCTTTGGCGGCCTGGAGCGGCTTGCCGCGCATCGTGCCGCTCAAGTCCACCACGATCATCACCGACACAGCCGCCTTTTGATTGGCGACAACCTCCACCTTGTCCGGCGCGAACGTGCCGCGCCCGTCGTCGTTCAGCTCAAAGGCTTTGGCGTCCAGGCCGCGCACCGGGATGCCATTCTCGTCGGTGACGGTCACGAGCGCGCGCATCGTCGGGTACGCGCTGGTATCTACCGCGTCGAGATTGGTGATGAGGATGCCCTGCGCCCAGGCCGAGCTCCCCACCGCCAGCCACACTGCCAGGGCCACCCACATGCTTCGGCTAATCCATGGAACGAGTCTGCGCTGCCTCATCTGTGCCTCCTAAGCTTGCAGGAACACCAGTGTCGTTTCGCCGACCAAAATATAATCGCCATTGCGCAACTCGCGGCGATAGACCCGGCTGCTTTCTTCGTGATAATTTTCGCGCGTGCCCACATACGTGCCGTTGGCCGACGCCAAGTCGTACAGCATAAACACGTGCTCGTCTTCCGCCCCACCCTCTTTGATCTCCAGGCGCACTTTGGCGTGTTGAGACGAAATCGCCTTGTCGCCGCTGAGGAGCGCCTCACCGGCGGCTCGCCCAACGACCGTTTCCGCGCCCAAGACAAACGTGGTCCCACGCTTGGCCCCCGGGCCGGAGACGATGCCCAGCCACGCCAACGGAATCTGCGGCGCAGGCGCCGACATCAACATGGTCTTTCCGCCAACGGCCGCCGGGCCAGGCGTGGGCTGGAAGGGAGAGGGAGAAGGCGGGGGAGGTGGCGGCGTCCAGGCCGGAGGGACGCTGGGCTGGGGCGGCAGCTTGCGCGGCGTCACGCTCTGGCCGGTAGCGCCCGCCATGACTGTCTTGGCTTGCTCAGGATTATCGGGGTGGAACCCACTGCTGTTCATGTCCACCGTGGGACGATTCTCACTCACGTTGCCTCCTTTGGTCTATCACCAGGATGCGCATGATTATACATCACTCGCAAGATTTTGTTCGACCTCACGCTTCGCCGGGCTGGGGCATCAAGCGCAGCTTGGCGCCGCCGATTTCGATCAGCGCGTCGCTATCCAGCGGCACTTGATCATAGACGCGCTGCCCGTTGACCCACGTGCCATTGCGCGAAATGTCCTTGAGCCACCACGCCTGCCCGCGCCGACTGAGGATGGCGTGCCGGCGCGAGATCATCAGGTTGGTCGGGTCCAGTTGCGTCCGGCCGATTTCCACGTCCTCTTCGGCGAGCGGAATCGTCTTGCCTGGGGCGGTCCCTTCGACGACCACCAGTTGCATCGCCTGGAGAGCAGGCTCCGGCACGGCTCGCCGCACAGTCGAGCTATCGTAGCCTATGGCCTGAGCCATCTCGGCCGCCGTGGCAAAACGCTTGCTCGACTCTTTTTCCAACGCGCGCAGCACAACCCGCTCCAGGTGCGGCGTCACGCTAGGAGTCAAGCGGCTCGGCGGCGTGGGTGCTTCCTTGATGTGCTGGCGGATCAGCGTGTACCAGGCCTCGCGCTCCTCTCCGCTGCGAGGGCGGTCAAAGGGCAACCGCCCGGTCAGCATCTCGTAGAGCACCACGCCCAACGAATAAATATCGCTGGCCGGCTTGATCTGCTCGTCGCCGCGCGCCTGCTCGGGCGAAATGTATTCCGGCGTGCCCACGATGCGGTCTTTGGTGATCGTCACCGAAGACGTGAGCTTGGCAATGCCAAAGTCCGTCACCTTGACCATGCCGTCGCTGCCGATCATGATGTTTTCCGGCTTGATGTCGCGGTGGACAATATTGTGCTGGTGCGCAAAGTGGAGCGCCTCGCATACCTGCCCGGTCACAGAGATAACTTGATCAGGCGGCATGGGCGCGCCGATGCGCTTGCGCAGCGACGCGCCTTCGATGTACTCCTCCACCAGGTACAGGCGGCCATCGGAGCTGCGCCGCAGCTCGAGCACGGAGCAGATGCGCGGATGGCCCCGCAGCACCTCGCCAATCTTGCCTTCCTGGATAAACTTGGTCCGCACCCACTCGTCGGTCACGTCCAATATCTTGATCGCCACGATCTGGCCAGCCGTATCCTGCGCCTTGTAGACCACCGACATGCCGCCGCAGCCGAGCAACTCTAATAACTCGTATTCTTTGTCAAAGGTGGTGCGAACGTGGTATTGCTGGGCCAGGTCTCGACTGGCAAACGGCGCGGACGGCTTGGGCACTGGTTGGCCGGGCGCGACAAAAGTAAAAACGCAATCGCCGATCTGCACGCGGTCGCCCGGCGCAAGGGTGTGCCGATAAACGCGCTGGTCGTTGACGTAGGTGCCGTTGGTGCTGTCGCGGTCGTACAAAACGTACTGCGCGCCCTCGGGCATCACCTGCGCGTGGTGGCGCGAGGCCATCATGGAATCCAGAACCACGTCGTTATCCGGGCCACGCCCCAAAGTCAGCCCGCCCGGCGCTGGCTGAATGCGCAACGGTTGACCATGCAGCGAGCCACCCTCCGCCAGCAAGTATGGCGTGTGCGAGGTCAGCGGAGGCGGCGAAGGGCGGCTTGGGCTGGGCGCGCAAGGGGTTGGCGAAACCTTGGGGGCGGCTGGAATCGAGGGCGCTGGCGGCAGCTCGACCGATTTGCGCCGCGCCAACGCCACCACCAGGATCAGCCCGGCAAGGAGAATCAGGCCAACCAGGACGACGAACACTACCAAGACGATGAGCGCAACGGGATCCATTGACATCTGCCAGACTGCCATTGACTATTGGGCTAGTGAGCGCCAGGCGCAAAAGGGGGGATGATTTCCTCTAGTGTATTTTATTTTGGCAAACTTGGCAAGCCCAAATCTCCAAATCTCGTCGAGTTCCTCAGACTGACGACCTCACGGGAGCTCGGCAACTCTCACCGCTGCGACTGCAAAAGCTTGCAAGCTTTGGTAATGGCCGCTTGCACGCGCGCCTCGTCCGCGCGAGCCGGGAGGCTTTCGGCTAGCGCCGGCTGCCCGCCGCCTTGCGAGTTGAGCATCTGCGCGGCGGCGCGGACGAACACGGTCATGTCGTAACTCGCGTCGGCGGAGCGCGCAAACACCAACTGCGCCTTTTCCCCGGCGATGCCCAGCAAGACCACCAGGCCCGGCTGCGCTACCAAGAGGCGAGCCAGTTGGCGCAACTCGGCCACCTTGCACTCTCCATCCGCATACACGCGCCGGACGATGCGCGCTTTGCCAACCGGTTGAGCGCAGGCCGCCATCGTCTCCACTTCGAGGTCGGCCTTGGTGCCGCGCAACGCAGCCAGGTCTGCCCGAGTCGCGCTCCATTCGGACGCCAGGCGCGTGACCGCTGGAGCAACGTCCGACCGAGCGATGCCCAGACCGCCGGCGATCTGAGCCAGCGTCCGGTCGGCGTGGCGCAGCTCGGCCAGCGCGCGCGCGCCGCACGTGAACCGCAGCCGCAGCCGGTCGCCCTGCGTCTCATGGCCGAGTACTTTGACCAGGCCCACCTCGCCTGTCCTGGCGACATGCACGCCATCGCAGACCATCACGCTCGCGCCTTCGATGCTGACCACTTGAAGCGGCCACCGCGCGTTCGGGGAAACCGATAGTCCGATCTTGCCGGCCTGCGCCGCATTCACCGACACGGCGCGGATCGCGCGGTTACTCCAGATCGCTTCGTTCGCGGCTGCCTCGACCTCCTCGATTTGCGCCGGGGCAAGATCAAACCGGCGCAAGTCCAAGAACGCTTCTTGCTCACCGACCAAGACGCCGACGACCGTTGCGCCGCGCACTTGCGCCAAGGCGTTTGCCAACAAATGCCCGGCCGTGTGCTGCCGCATCACGTCCAGGCGGCGCGGCCAATCCACCTGCGCCTGGACCTCGTTCTCCCAGATTTCCTCGGCCAACACGTGCAGGATTTCGCCGTCGCGCTCGCGCACAGAAAGCTCAACTACCGGCGCGCGGTTGAGCCAGCCACGGTCGGCGGGCAGCCCGCCCCCGCCCGGACGAAACGCCGTGCGATCCAACACAACGGCCAGGCGACCGCCCGGCAGCGACGCTCGCTCGACGATGCGCGCGGTAAAAGTCGCCAGGTAAGCATCTTGGAGGTAAAGTCGCTCAGTCATCGAATACTGATTATACCACTGGTATTGGAGATTGGAGATCGAAGGACTGAACCGCAATCTTGACGATCCTCGGTGGGCGTGGTATACTGCTCGTCGCGGGGTAGAGCAGTGGCAGCTCGTCGGGCTCATAACCCGGAGGTCGTTGGTTCGAATCCAACCCCCGCAACTTTAGGGGCACCGTAGACCATCAGGCTACGGTGTTTTTGTTTGCCCGATGGCGGTGAGTTCTGGAAGCCCCAAAACAGGAGGTGTCCAAAATGAACCGACGTCCATCGGGCCTAAAGCTTGACAAGGCCGTCACCGGCTTCCTGCTCCTTCGGCAAGGCAGCGGAAGCCCTCAGCCCCACAACGCTCGACAGTTACGAGCGCATCCTCAAATTGTGGCTGGACCACGGCGGCGACGTCGAGGTCAGCCAAATCACGACCCAGGATCTCCGGGCCTATCTGGCATGGTTACGCACCGACTACAAACCACATCGGTTGTCCGGCGAAGACCATCCACTCGCGCCCAAAACGATCCGCAATGTGTGGGTCGCGTTGTCGTCCTTCTTCGCGTGGGCCAGCACCGAGTTCGGTTGGCCGGACCCCATCCAGGATGTTCCGCCACCTCGCTTCGAGGTGGCGCCCGTCGAGACGTTCACCAAAGACGAGGTTGAAGCAATCCTCAAGGCTTGTGGTGTGCACGCAAAGGTTGTCAGGGAAAATGGACTTCTGGTAAGATTAGGGCCAGCCCACACGCCAACTACCGGAGGTTCAACATGGAATACGCCCCTGAAGTGATTGCCCATCTGGCTCAGCAGGTCACGCAGGTCTTCAAAGCTGCATTAGAGCAACGGCTTGCGTCCAACCCGACGGCGGTGACCATTGCCGATGTCGAAAAGGGGATGCGGGAGTTATTGCGACAGATGGGGGCCCAAACGTTGAGCCAGTTTCTGAGTTTAGGCGGGGGCACACCGGTGGCTGAATTGCCATGTGCGTGCGGGGGCACGTTGCACTACCAACGGCAACGCGAGGCGACGGTGACGAGTGTATTTGGGAGAATCACGTACGAGCGAGCATATTATGCGGGGTGTCAGTGTGGGAAAGGGCGCGCGCCTGTGGACGACCAGTATGGCTTGGTGCCGGGAGCCGTGACCGCTGGGCTGGCGGCGTTGTTGGGTCTGGGGGGCATTGAGTTGTCGTTTGCCGAAAGTCGGGACTGGCTGAAAGCATTTCTGCTGTTTGAGGTGTCGGAGAACACGATTCGATCTGAAACGCAGGCGTTGG
>Ga0315284_10012602_pt1 | contig 12039 bp, 7 predicted proteins | sample YL17G09_16_MG_FD_203696 | JGI IMG/M metagenome (GOLD analysis project Ga0315284, IMG submission 203696) | Sediment microbial communities from Yellowstone Lake, YNP, Wyoming, USA - YL17G09_16 | ecosystem: Environmental > Aquatic > Freshwater > Lake > Sediment | place: USA: Wyoming | collected...
AAAGGCCGTCGCCCGTCCGGGCGCGGCCGTTAGCGTGAACTCCTTGCGCAGCCAGGGCGAAGTCTCACTGCCCGGGGGCTTGACCCACTTCGCCTGCCAGTCCTCGGGTTTGAGCAGGCCCATGGACCACAAGGCCGGTTTGCTCCAATCAGACGCCTTGCCGTCCTTGTCCCACACGCGCACTTTCCAATGGCAATACATCCGCGACTCCAGCGGCTTGCCGGCATACTCCACCTGGATGCTTTGATCCGAGACCACCTTCCCGCTGTCCCACAGATCACCTGCGTCCTTCCTCAGCAGTGCTTCCGAACTCGCCACCAGCACCTGGTAGGCAGTCTGCCTGGCTCCCCTTTCAGGTTTCAGGTTTCCGCCCTCATCCTTCGCTTGAATGATCCAACTCAACCGGGGCTTCGCCGCGTCGATGCCAAGAGGATTCTCCCGGTACTCGCACCGGAGGTGCGTCATAAGGCCTGACTGCCCCCATGCTGCTTGGCCAATTGCCAGCGGCGTCAACACCATGGCGGCACACACAATACTTTTCATAATTGTTTTCATGGAGTGATTGTCCTTTCCGTTGATAGAATTTCTACGGGACCGAGCAGGCCGGATCCAAGCAGCGGCGAATCTTTCTTGTACGGATTCCACGTCGTCCACGTGAACCGTTTCTCTGCCGGCAACGACTGGTCGCCGATTAGGCGATTGGGCCAGAATTCCGGTGACACACACCCTGACTCCCGATTCTCGCAGTTCGTGGCACAACGATACCTTAATGCTTCCGGGCTGTCGCGTCAACGGCAAGAGTCGGTCCTGCTCGCGCATGCGCCCCGGCCCTCCTGCCGGATGACATCATTCTTGACCGGGACGGCTGGCGTCCTTGAAGATGGCGACCAGGCGGCGCCGCTTGACAGCCGTTTCGCAGACGGTACGCTTAGGGCATGACAACCCTGCATGCGGCGGCCGATACCACGTACACCTACATCGACGGGGATGCGACCCTGCATGAGATGCTGGCCTGGATGGCGCCGGCCGGTCGTCTGGCCATCGACATCGAGGCCGACAGCCTGTACCACTACCGCGAAAAGGTCTGCCTGGCGCAGGTGACGGTGCGCGGGCGGAACTTCGTGGTGGATCCGCTGGCGAAGTTGGACCTGGAACCTTTTCTGGCCGCGCTGGCGGGTCAGACGCTGGTCATCCACGGTGCGGATTACGATCTGCGGATACTGCGCGTCTCGTTCGGTTTCCGCCCGAGGGCAGGGGTGATCGACACGATGATAGCCGCCCAGCTTCTGGGCTTCGAGAAACCCGGGCTCTCTTCGCTGGTGGAGCAGTTCTCCGGCCGGACCTTCAGCAAGGGCGGGCAGAAGTCCGACTGGTCGCGCCGCCCGCTCAGCCCGGCGCAATTGCGATACGCGGTGGACGACACGCGGTACCTCGAGCCGCTGGCCGACAGGTTGCTCGCCGACCTGGGCCGGCTGGGACGGCGGCACTGGTTCGAGCAGAGTTGCGAGGCGGCCATAGAAGCAACGGCCGGCGACCGCGAAGTCGATCCGGATCGGCAGTGGCGGATCAAGGGTGTGTGGGACCTGACGCGCTCGCAGGCGGCCTTCGTGCGTGAACTGTGGAAGTGGCGCGAACGGGAGGCCGAGCGGGCGGATCGCCCGCCGTTCAAGATTCTTGGCAATGAGGGCCTGATGGAACTGGCCGCCTGGGCCGAGAAGCATCCGGGGGCCGACCTTGCGCGCGCGCCAAGGCTCCCGCGCGACTTCCGCGGCGCGAGGCTGGAGTCGCTGCGCGAGGCGATCCTCAGGGCAGGCCGCCTCGGCCGCTCGGACTGGCCGGAGCCGCGCCTGCGGTTCTCGGAGAAGCGGCGGAACCCGGGGAGAGGTTTGGATCGTCTTCGCGACGGCGTCGCCCGCCTGGCCGCGGACCTGGGTCTGCAACCGGGGGTCATCGCGCCCCGGACGGCCCTGGAGGAGATCTCTCGCCGACGACCGACGGACTTGGCGGGAATCCGGCAGGCCGGCAAACTGTTGCCCTGGCAGGCGGGATTGCTCGTCCCGGTCGTTCGGCGCGCGTTGGGCGTGGGTTGATCTGAAGCGCCGTGTTGCTCCAGGACTCACCCACGCCCGAACCGCTGTTCCTCCCGAATATTCCGTGCATCTTATTCTACAAGCACTTCAGTCTCTTGTCCGCCCCGCTCTGCGCGCATCGGCCAGGAAAGAGATAAAGGCCAGGCGTCGGCGCTCTCATCACCTCGCTGCGATTGGCCTTCGCGCCGGAATCCGTCATCTGGTTGTCGCAGATAGCACCCGCTGACACCCGTCACTCACCCTGCTGACCACGGACGGAGTTTGCGGGACGCACAGGGCTGACGGTGATGATCGCAACCGGTTCCGACCGGAGGCCCTGCGCTGTTACGCTCAGGCGGATCTCGCCCGGCGTGCGGGCCGCTTTGATCACCGCCAGGCACAGGCCGTGAAACGCCTTATGCTTCGTGGCCTTCAGCGGCTCATGACTGGTCGGGTCGCCGTTGTCCACGCCGGCGATCGCGCCCGGGCCCTGGAGGCCGAAGGCAACCTGGTTGTCGGCGTTCGGGCAGAGGTTGCCGTCCTTGTCGACGACGCGAACCTCGACAAACGAGAGATCCTCGCCATCGGCCGCGATCTGCTTGCGATCGGGGCGGACGATAAGCCTTGCGGGCTCGCCCGCCGTGCGCACTTCGTCGATGATCGTCTTCCCGCCTTTCTTGCCGACGGCCTTCAGCACGCCCGGTTCGTAGGGCACCTTCCATTCCAGGTGCAGGCTCTTGGTGTCTTTGAAATCCTTGCTGCCCATCGATTTGCCGTTGAGAAACAACTCGACCGATTCCGCGTTCGTGAAGCACCACACGGGTATCTCTTTGCCTTCGAATCCCTTCCAGTTCCAGTGCGGCAGCAGGTGAATGACCGGTTTGTCGGTCCACTGGCTCTGATAGAGATAGTAGCGGTCCTTGGGGAAGCCGGCCAGATCGATGATCCCGAAGTAGGAACTGCGCGAAGGCCAGCCATAGGGCGTCGGCTCGCCTAGGTAGTCGAAGCCGGTCCACACGAATTCGCCGGCGACCCAGGGCGCGTTCTTGACCGCCAGGAGGCTGTCCTCGGCGGTGCAACCCCATCCGGGCCGGTCCAGGTCGTAGGAAACACACTGGTGGTTGGCTCGCATATTAACGGCAACCTTGCCGTCAGGTTTGAGTTCCAGGCCGTATTCGCCGCGCGTGCTGAGCGCCGAGGAGGTTTCGGCGGCGACCAGCAATTGGCCCCGTTGCTTCGCGTATTCGCCGGTGAAGTAGTTCATGCCGACGACATCCAGCGCCTTGGTAAACCCGTTTTGTATCGCGGGGCCCATCTTATTCACGCCGGACGTCACCGGCCGCGTCGGATCTTCGCGGTGGCAGATGTCCGCCAGCCGCTGGGCCATGGCGCCGCCTTGTGGCGCGGCCTGTTCTTTGATTTCATTGCCGATGCTCCACAGGATGACGCACGGGTGGTTGCGATCGCGATGGATCATGCCGACCAGGTCTCGCTCGCTCCATTCGTCAAAGAACCGCCCGTAGCCATACCTCATCCCGCTTTTGGGAATGATCCATTCATCGAAAGCCTCGTCCATGACGACCAGGCCCATCCGGTCGCAGAGTTCCAGCAATTCGGGCGCCGGCGGGTTATGGCTGGTGCGGATCGCGTTGCAGCCCATCGCCTTGAGGATCTCCAGTTGTCGCTCGATCCCACGGCGATGCACGGCCGATCCCAGGCAGCCCAGGTCATGATGATTGCACACGCCCCTCAGCGGCACGTGCTTGCCGTTGAGCAGGAAGCCCTTGTCGGCCGTGAACTCGATGGTGCGGATGCCCAGGGGCGTTTTGTAACGATCGACCAGGCGGTCGCCGACGCGGACCTCGGAAACCACCTGATACAGGTACGGCTCCTCGATCGACCAGCGCCGCGGGGCCTCGACCTTGAGCGTTTGGCTAAACTCATGGCTGCCGCCGGCGGCGATCTGCCCGGCTGCCTGCTGTTCGCCAACCTTCTTGCCGGCGGCATCGATGATCGTTGTGGTCAACGTCGCCTTGACCCCGTCGGCGCCCTCGTTCTGCACCCGCGTGCGAACGCGGACCTGGGCCGCGGCAGCCAAGACTTCCGGCGTCGTTACGTAGGTTCCCCACGGTGCCACATGCACCGGAGCGGTGATCGTCAGCCGGACGTGGCGGTAGATGCCGGCGCCGGAATACCAACGGGAGCACGGTTGCTGCACCCGAACCCGGACCGCCAGCACGTTGTCGCCCGGCTTCATCTGCGGCGTCAGATCGTAGTTGAAACCAGTGTAGCCGTAGGGGTGCTTGCCCAGGTGCGCGCCATTGAGCCAGACGTCGCTGTCCATATAGACGCCGTCGAACTGCACCGAAACGCGCTTCCCTTTGGCGCCCTCGGGAAGCGTGAAGGTCTTGCGATACCAACCGATGCCGCCGTTGAGGGCGCCCGCGCCAGTGCCGCCCGGGCTTTTCTTGTCGAAGGGGCCTTCCATGGTCGCGGGATCGGCGCCGGGCGGGCCTTCGATGCTGAAATCGTGGGGCACGTCCAGCGTGCGCCAATCAGTGTCGGCCGTCTCAGGCTTCTCGGCCTCCGTTACATCGCCCAGATGAAAGCGCCAGCCCTGGTCCAGCGAGAGCGTCTGGCGGCCCTCGGTCGCCGGGGCCTCCGCGGCCCGGCTGAACGGAACGCCAATCGCCATGGCCAACAAAGCACAGCCGATGTAAAGTGTAACGCGATCTGCTTTCATACTGGAGTCTCCTGATTAATCTTCGTCGGGTTCATTCCCGGACCAACCGCGGGCTTTCTTTTTCGGTGTCCCTTCCGAATGCTCCGTCCGCCGTATTCTACAAGGACTTACGTCTTCTGTCTGCAATGCTCTTCGCGGCTTGTCCGCGCCGAAAATAATTGAAAAAGCAAGGCCCAACTCCAGATGCCGTGCCGCGGGTCGCGCTTTGCGCCGATCAGCACATTTCAGGCGGCAGTGCCATTTGTGGCTGTCCCATTTCCCTTTATTCCCTATTCCTCGCCAAGAACAAAAGGGGCGGCCACGTGGGGCCGCCCCTGCGAAAGTGTCTGCCGCGCGGCAGGCTCGGGGCCTGTCGCTTGCGGCTCTCGGCCGCGCCCCGCAGGCGTATGGGGCCTGCGGCTTGCGGCGGGTCTTAGAACTCGTACTTCAACTGGAACCCCCAGCCGTTGTCCACGCGGCCGTTGGCCACGTTGCCGGCGCACAGCCAGCCGACGGCAAAGGTGAGGTGTGGATTCACGATGAAGGCAAAATCGACGGCCTGCCAGGCCTGTTCCCGGCCGAGCAGCGTGCCGAGCGTGTTGTAAGGGTTCTTCTTCTGGCGATATTCGTATGCGATCGCCATCCAGTCCGTGATGAGGTAGGCCACGCTGCCTTCGCCGGTCATCCGGTATGCGTCGCCGAAGCCGAGGGTTCCCAGTTGGGCGGCCTGGCTGAACCGGATGCCGCCGGTCAGCATGACTGGCCGCTTCAGCAGCGGCTCGATGACCGTCTTGGTGGCCGTCAGCGTGAAGTCCGTGCCGTTGCTGCGGGCCAGGCCCAGCCCGCGAACGCCGCCGCCCAGGCGCCGGTCGATTGTCTGGACATTCGGGTTGTACTTGAAGGTCGCGCCCGCGGTCACGGCCGGGTTGTACTTGCCTTCCTCGATGATCATCCCGCGCAGGTTGAAGTTGTGGACCACAACGTGTTGGAACCCGATGTCAAAGGGGGTGGCCCGCCGCACGGCGGTAGGTAAGTCCCCCAGGTCCAGCGTGAGCATCGTGTAGCCGACTTCGATCCGCCGGTAGAACGTTTGCGAGAGGTGGACTTCCTGGGCGGTCTTGGTGCCGAGCCTGACGAAGGTGTAGCCGGCCGTCGGCATGCCGATCGTGGTCCCCGGCGACTCACAGTTGATCAGGTAGGCCATCGGCACCAGGAGCGTGCCGCCCTGGCCCTCGATGTTGAACAGGGGCAGCGGCGGCGGATTGTGAGTCCCCGGTATGCACTCAGGCTTGGCGGCCTTCTCGCCGCCTCCTGTGGCCGGGGCCGGCGCGGCGGCGGGTTGCTCGCCTGCGGCAGCGACCAGCGCGGCCGGGTCGATCGTGAGTGTGGGCTTGATCTCCTGCGCGGCCGGTGCGGCTGCCAGCGCTTGCGGTTCGGCCGGCAGGATGTCGGCGCAGGCCGCGTCCCTCGGCAAGAGGAGCGTGGGGCCGACGTCGGCCGGGCAGACCTCGCCGGCCAGGGCCGCCGGACCGCCGAACATCAGGAGGCACCCGATGAGGCTTGACATGAGGCAGGAAAACTTCACGGACATCTGCGCGGACTGTTGCATGCTTTCCCTTTCTTGTTGAACTGGCCTGTCCTGGTTCTAAGCCGCCACCCCAGCCGCATGCACGGAAACGCAAATGAGTTTGCAATGAGGTAGCAGGGGGATAACGTAAATGCAAGAAAAAACTTTCTGATGTCGCGGTAATGCGTCAGTCTGGTTGGGCGTTCCCCGTGCCGGGTGGCATGCCCAGCGCGCTGTTCGCTGGGCATGTTCTCGCCGCGGCCATGGAACATGCCCACGCCGCCGTTGCATGGGCATGCTGTCTGTCCGCACGGCACATGCCCACGCAATGGCGGCGTGGGCATGCCACCCGGCTTGGGCTGAGCGAGCGGCTGTAACTTTGTCTTCCTTTTCCCGGTTTCTGGGCGTATAAATAGAGGGGAGCAGGCATTTTTGCGAACGAGGCCGCGCGGCGTACGTCCAATTTAGGGGTGGCGGGCCGAAGGGAAAGTGTCATGGCAGCCGTGGCAGGGGTACTTGCGGGCCGTGCGCCGTATTCTGTGACCTCCATTGCCGGGGCCGTTGCCGAAGTGCGCGAGAGCCTGCCAGGGCTTCTCGTGGCGGCCCGCCAGGGCAATGCCGACGCCTTCACCCTGCTGATTCGCACGTTCCAGGCGCCCACCTACCAGTTCATTCTGCGGATGGTCCGGCGTGCGGCGACGGCCGAAGACCTCTCACAGGACGTGTTCATCCGGCTCTGGCAGCACATCGGGGAGATCGAGTCGGCGGAGATGTTGTCGGCGTGGCTGCGGCGGGTGGCCGCCAATGCCGTCATCGACCACTGGCGCAAGGAAGATGCCCGCCGCCGCCGCATGCAGGTCCTGAGGGAGCACCCGGTCGCGCGGCTTGCGCTGCGGCCGTCGAGTTCACTGGAGACGCGCGAGGCGATGCGGGCCGTTCACGCGGCCCTGGATGCGCTGCCGGCGAAGTTGCGCAGCGTCCTCATGCTTCGGACGCAGGAAAACATGAGTTACGAGGAGGTGGCCGACCTCCTGGGCATGTCGGCGTGCGCCGTCCGCAGCCGCCTGTTCCGCGCGCGGCAGGAGTTGCACCGGTTGCTGATGCAGCAGAAGGCGCCCGAGTACCTGGCGCGGATGTACCAGCCGCCGAAGGCGTAAGGCGGCCCGATCGTTGCCCTATCGTGCAAGTCTGCATTCGGAACGCAGACTTGCACATTGTTTTTGGGGGGTGCGAGGCGCCGGCGAGGCGGCTGCTTCTTACTTCTTCTGGTGTGCGCGACGCTTCCTGGGGCGGGGGGGCGTCTGGCGGATGTAAGCGGTTGCGGCCTTTACAAGAAGGCCGGAGCGGGTTTCGTTCTCGGCCTTGGCGAACCGGTCAACGGCGTCAAGCACCCGCTGGGGGATGCTGACGTTGATCCGCTTGGCCTTGACGCGCAGCCGAGAGGGAGAGACCGAAACGATCGCCCAGACGCCGCCCTTGTAGTCCGGGTTGTCCCTGTAATCGTCCATGGTGCCGGGGCGGGGGACGGGTTCGCCGTGCTCGATGAGGCCTTCCAGATGCAGTTCGATGGCTTCCTGTGCCATGGCCAGGGCTTCGTCCAGGCTACTGCCTGCCGTGAAGCATCCCGGCAGATCGGGTACGGTCACGCCATAATCGGACCCGCGGTCCTTGTGGATCACTATCGGAAAGTTCATCATGGGTTCCATCCTGCCTGTTTCATTGTGTGTATTATACACACGCCTGCGGCGGCGTCAAACCGTTTCTGCCGCCTACGGCCGCCTCGCCCTTTCTTAGTACGACAGCGCAGGATTGTGATTTGCGCGGCGGGTCTCCTGACCCGCCGCGCAAGAGTGCGGCATGAACGCGCCGGCAGCCGGCAATTCGCGCGGCGGTTCAGGAGAACCGCCGCGCACAATAGGGCAGTTGCGCTGTCGTATTAGGGGCTCTCTTCTTCCATCATGCCGATACTCCGCAGTATAATGCCGCCGCTTTCGCTTGAGGAGAAAACCATGCCTCGCCTGGGCGGCTTGATTATCGCGACAATCCTCGTGGGCCTCATGGCGGCCGGTTGCGGCGCACCCAGCGTGCCGCGCGACCGCATCACCTTTGCCGTGGTGTGCGGCTCGTATTACTCGGCCACGCCGGACGCCGCCGTCGAGGGGGCGATGGTGGAGGATTCCGAGACGCTCCTGGCCAAGGCCGTGGCGGACCTGAACAAGGCCAAGGACCTCGACTTCGTGATCCTGGCGGGGGACCTCCTGGCGCGGGCCGAGGGCCTCAGCCTCGACCGCGCCAAGTCGATCCTGGAGGGCCTGCGGATGCCGTACTACGCCATTCTCGGCGGGTCGGACGGTCCGGCGGGGCCGGCGAAGGAACCGGCCGCGCGACCCGCCGCCGGGGCGGCTGCGGCCAGCGCGCCGGCGCCGCTTGGCCTCAGCCGCGATGCCATCGTCTGGGCCTTCCAGGGCCACGGTTTCTCGGGACCGGAAGGGTACTGGAGCCAGGAGGTGCTGCCGGGCCTCCTCTTGGTTGGCCTCGACACGGTCCGGCCCGGCCGGCGCGAGGGGCACGTCAGCGCGCGGCAACTGGAGTGGCTGGACCGGACGCTCGCCGCACGCGGGGACAAGTCGGTGATTATCGTGGCGTATCACGAACTCATGCCGCTGCACCCGCTGGACGAGGGCGCCGCGTGGCAGCATAAACTGGTCGACAACGCGGCCGCGGTGCGGCAGGTCCTGGAGAAGCACCCGAACGTGCTGGCGGTGCTGGCGGGGAACTGCCATTTTGCGGAGGGCCGCGTCAGCGGGCGGATCATGTACCTGTCGTCGCCGAGCCTCGCCGTCTGGCCGCTGGCGTACCTGCTGGTGCAGTTGACGCCGAAGCAGGCGGAGGCGGTGTGGGTGCCGGTGGCCCCGGACGATCTGGCGCGGCGGGCGCAGGACCGGCTTCTTCGGAGCCCGGAGTACCGCGGCGTTTTTCCGCCGGGCGAGGACGGCGACACGACGTGCGTGCGCCTGTTCGGCGGCAAGAAGATGGAAGTGTATTCGCTGCCGGCGATCCGGCCGTAGCGCGGGGCCTTGTGCCCCGCGCAGGACCGCGCGGGGGATAAACCCCCGCGCTACAATGCCCGAGTGGCGCTGTAATGCTACGGGTGCTTGGGCGACAGGACCTTGACGAATGTAGTTGCCTCAAGCGCCTCGTAGGCGTGATCGTAAAGCGAGTCCCAAAGCAGTCCTTGGCCCGCGGCAAGCGTGTACTCGTTTTCGCGGACGACGACCTTCAGTCGCCCGTCGAGCACAAAGCACCGCTCGTAGTCGTCGCTGTGCAGGGCCGGTTCGCTGCCGACGGCGCCCTTGGGGGCGCGGATGACGAAGATCCGCGTTCCGTCAAGGTTGACGTAGCGGCAAGTGGCCTTGCCGAGGATCTTGGCGGATTGCTCGGCGGCCTGGACGGGACGCTGCCGGTCGGCCAGCGCCAGCAGGTTGTGGGTGGTCAGCCCGAGGGCATGGGCGATCCGGTCGAGGGTCTTCAGTTCCGGGTTACCCTGGTTGTGCTCCAGTTTCGAGAGCGCTACGTAACTGACACCGCACTTCTTGCTGAGGTCGGCGGTCGTCAGGTTGCGGTGTTTCCGCAGGTCGCGTAGCACAGCGAAGTTATAAGGCATGGTGCGATCCCCCCAATGGGTCCTTGGCCTGTCGCTGGTTTCGTACGCCCATCAGCCGCACAGCGGCTGGAACCTGCAGATTTTGCACACCTCCGTTATGCGCTCGTGCGTGAAGCGTCTCGCTGCTATGCCGGAGAGCGCTTCCCTCACAGCCGTTTCGACGGCCGTCAGGCTTTCGGATGTCACCTCATGTTCGACCGGCCGCGCGGCATCCAGGAAGTAGACGGTCCATTGCCGCACCGGCCGCCCCAGCCATTTTCCGGCTGCCAGGGTGTACAGCCCCAACTGAAGTTCGTGCTCCTTGGCCGCTTGTTCCGCCCTCTCGGGGGCGGGGGCGGCGGACTTATAATCCAGCACTTCCCACTGGCCGTCGGCGTTCTCGAAAACGAGGTCCATCACGCCGCGGATTTCAGTCTCGCCCATCGCCAGAACGAACGGCAACTCGCGGTGGACCCGCCGGGCTGCGGCCACGCGCTTCCCGACCGGGCCGGCCCAGAAGTCCCGCACGACGGCGGCCAGGCGCTCCCGCAGTTCCTTTTGCGCCGGCGCTGCCGCGGCCTCGCGGAGCGCCCCGTCGACCGCCGCCGCAACGCTCGCCGCGTCCGGCGAAACCGCCAACTCCATCGCCCGGTGGCTCAGGCGGCCCCACTGGCGAGGGGAGAGCCGTTGCTCGACCTCGGCCCTCGCGCCCTTCGCCTTCGGTCGTCCGGCGTCCGCTCGGCCCTTGCCTGCGGATCCAGGCCCGGCCCCGCCGGGCGGCTGCGGTTCGTCGACGCCGAGCACTTCCGACCACCAGTAGGCCGCGGGACATCGCCGGTACGTCGCCAGGGCCGTCGCGGTGACCTGCGCCGGCGGCCGCCCTGTAACGACGAGCGGCCCGATGCGCTCCACGGCCTCTTGTACGATTCTCCCGGCGGCTTGTTGGCCGCGTTCCTGCAATCTTGCCCAGGCTACGCGACCGCCGACCAGAAGGTCTCGCGGCCCGACGCGCCGGTCTCCGTGTTTGGCGTCCTCTCTTGCGGGGGGCTGGGCTCGGACGAGCACTTCGTATCCCCCGGGCAACCGTGCCCGTTGCTCGCCCGGCTGCAAAGATATGCCTAGTCCCTCCAGGAGGACGCTGAACCACGTTTCCCGGTTATGCATAGTATACACCACGCCTTTATGAGAAGCAAAAATCAAGTAATCTTTTGCGCGTGTTATGGCTACGTAGAGGAGGCGGTGGGCCTCGGCCCGCTCCGCCTCGGCCGCGTCGCTGCGGGCCAGGGCCATGGCGGTGGATGTCCGGCTTGTGCCGTCCTCGTCGCGCAGCCGGATCGCCAGGCCGCTGACCGGGTGGATGAAGAACGGGCCTTGCGGGGTCTTGACGGCGTGGGCCAGGTCCGGCAGGGCCACAATCGCGAACTCCAGGCCCTTGGCCTTGTGGATGGTCATCAGGCGGACCGCGTTGGCCCCGGGGGCCTCGACGGGGGCCTGCTCGGCCCGCATCTCGCTCGACATGAAGTCGGTCACGTAGTCGATGTAATCGCCCAGCGAGTACAGCGCCTCCTGGTCGAAACGGCGGGCCAGTTCCACCATCTGCCGCAGGTTGGCGTAGGCCCGCTCGCCGCCGAACCGGCCGACCGCCGAGGCCGCGTAGCCCGAGGCAAAGACGGTCTCTTCCAGGAGCGCCGCCAGGGCCATGCGGTCCTTGGCGGCGACCCACGCGGGCAGCAGCGCCGCCGCGCGCCTCATGCCCCGCCGGTCTTCCGGTGCAACGTTCTCAAGCGAGGGTGGCATGCCCACGCCGCCGTTTGCGTGGGCATGCTTACGGGGCGGGGCATCCAGATTGTAGGGTGGCATGCCCACGCCGCCGTTTGCGTGGGCATGCTGCGGCCCTCCATGCTCGCATGCCCAGGCAACGGCCGGCCTGGGCATGCCACCCGAGAAGGGGACGAGCGCATCGAAAAGCGACCGCCCGGCGCCGCGCAGGTGATAGAGGCCCTCGTCGCTCACGGAGAAGAATGGCGACCGCAGCACG
>Ga0315284_10012604_pt1 | contig 12038 bp, 9 predicted proteins | sample YL17G09_16_MG_FD_203696 | JGI IMG/M metagenome (GOLD analysis project Ga0315284, IMG submission 203696) | Sediment microbial communities from Yellowstone Lake, YNP, Wyoming, USA - YL17G09_16 | ecosystem: Environmental > Aquatic > Freshwater > Lake > Sediment | place: USA: Wyoming | collected...
AGCTGTTGTCATTGCGGTTTTTCTCATTTGTATTTACCTCCCAACACGAATCGAATAACGACATGATAACGTGTTCTGGCGGTGATCGCATCACCTCATTTGACTATTCTGGCATCGTTCGTGCGATGGATATTTGGCAGGCGACATACTACTCTGGATTGAGCACCTATCATATATCGACTGATTCATAGTGAAGGTTGTGAATTTCAACCTACGGAAGGATGAAAAATGTCGCCTAATCCGTTACTATAGAGGTCATGAAGCTATTGAGAAGAATCGGGATCTGGTTTGATAGGCATCCGACCGGCACCGACGGAATGGTCGCCGCGGCTCTAGTGGGACTGGCATTTCTCAATCTTTATATCAACTGGGGAAACGATACGGTATTAAGGGCCGCCTTAGCAATAGCGTTAACGCTGCTGCTTATACTACCTTTCACATTAAGACGACGGTTTCCCCTTGCAGTACTAAGTTTTATGACCGTTGCTATCCTGGTCTACAGGTCGTTAAATATCCCCGAGAGTTCATTCACTTTATATGCACTTCTGCTCGCATTCTTCAGCGCCGGCGCTTATGGTACAAGTCCCTGGCGCGATCGAATACGTTTGTTAAGCGCGTTCGCAACCATCGGCTACCTTACTTATTCGGTCTTTTTTATCGGGCGCGGTTGGATATTTCCGGTCAAGACAGCCCTTTCCCAGGTTTCAGTTGTTTTAGCCGAGGCTTTTCTTTTCGGCGCGGCATGGTGGATTGGAAATGTTTTCCGAATTAGACGAATACATGAGACCGAACTGCAAGAAAGAACCATTCAGCTCGAGCAGGAGCGCGATGAAAATGCCCGGCGGGCAGTTTTCGACGAACGGGTGCGTATTGCGCGGGAACTCCATGACGTAGTCGCGCATCATGTTAGCGTCATGGGTATCCAGGCAGGCGCTGCCCGTAGAATACTAAAGCAGCAGCCGGAAAAAGCCAACGAAGTACTTTCCTTAATTGAAGCATCGAGTCGCCAGGCGGTTGCCGAATTACAGAGATTACTCGGTTTTCTCCGGCAAGAAAGCCAGGTAGATGAATTGGCACCACAACCAAGTTTGAACCAATTGGATGTGCTGGTTAAACACATGCGCGAGGCAGGCTTACCCGTCGAAGTTAAGATAGAAGGCGAACCACAACCTTTGCCACCCGGGGTTGACTTATCAGCTTACAGGATTGTGCAGGAAGCATTGACAAATACTCTTAAACACGCTGGACCAGCGACAGCTTTTGTCACAATACGCTATGCTAGTAATAAATTAGAACTTGAAATACGCGACACAGGGAAAAATCAAACTCAGGAAGATAGCCTAGAAAAGAAAGGAAGGGGGCTTATCGGAATGCGTGAGCGTGTCACTCTCCACGGTGGTGAATTCTTTGCCCGGGGTATACCAGGTGTAGGATTCATTGTGAGAGTTACTCTTCCCCTAAGAGGACAGGTAGTACGATGAAAATTAAAGTATTGCTGGCTGACGACCAGGCGATGGTACGAGCTGGATTAAAAATGATTCTGGAAGCAGAATCTGATATCCAGGTTGTTGGTGAAGCAGAGGATGGGGTAAGAGCGATCACCTTAGTCCACAATTTAAAACCGGATGTGGTCTTGATGGACATCCAGATGCCTGTTATGAACGGATTGGAAGCCACCCACAGGATTGTTCAGGAAAGCGAGGGGTCATCGCGCGTTTTAATTCTGACCACTTTTGAGCGCGACGACTATATCTTTGAAGCTCTTCGTGCCGGAGCTAGCGGCTTTATTCTTAAAAATGCCCCGCCTGAAGACCTGGTCACAGCTGTGCGTGTCATTGCTGAGGGAAACGGCCTTTTGGCACCTTCTGTAACACGCCGCATCATTTCCGAATTCGCGCAAAGACCGGTGCGCCCTCCTATAAAAAATGTAGTCGAACATCTGACAGGACGAGAAATCGAAGTACTCAAGCTCATCGCCAGGGGACAAACAAACGCCGAAATCGCTAATGAACTAATTGTCAGCGAGGCGACAGTCAAAACTCATGTTTCTAACCTGCTTACCAAACTGGGGCTGCGTGACCGTGTTCAAGCTGTCGTTTACGCTTATGAAAGCGGCATGATACAACCAGGTACCGCATAAATTTACAATTTCTCGTATCAATCTCAACCCATTGACAATCGTATACGACTATGACATAATCCCTTCGCTCCTGTATTGTCACAATATTAAAAGCCGAAGCTAGAGAACGAACAAGCGTTCCAGCTTGACCCGGTTTTAGAGGACGAGAATATGAAAAGAATGTCCTTTTTCCTTACGTTCGTCCCGGTTTTTATATCGATTTTGGTTCTAACCACCGGCTGCGGACAAAAAGGTGCACAAAACGAGACCACCACAGCTACTTCAACCGCCTCAACCGCATCGACCGAACCACTAGTAACAGAAAATCAACCGGCTACGACTACACCCACCACATCTTCAACTGAAACTAGTTCACTACCAACGACCAGTACAACCACGACACCCACCCAAACAACAACACCTCCTCCCTCTTCAACTACGACGCCGTCTTACGTAGCCATTGTCTGGACTACTCCAAATACTCCTATCAGCCTTAACGTAGATGAGTCGACAAAACGAGCTACTTATCAGAGTGGCGGAACTCAGATATCCGCATATTTTTATAAACCGGCGGGATCCGGACCATTTCCAGCGATCATGATGCTGCATGGAAAGGATGGACTGCAGGAGTACCAGCGTTCGTATGCATCGTGGCTTGCTTCAAAAGGTTATGTCATACTGGCACCGGATTACCTGACGCCGGTGGGCGTATCTCCCCAGGCATGGACGGGGGCTGATTATGGCAAGCATACAGAGCGAATCCGTGAAATCCAGGGTGATGGGCTTGAAAGCCTTAAGTCCTTAGCCTACGTCGATTCAAGTCGCTTAGGTATTGTTGGGTTCTCCCTCGGCGGATACTACAGTTTTATACTAGCCACGCGAGGTGATGTTAAGGGCATAGTTAGCTATTATGGAGCATACTTCATTACTGCCCCCTATAGTCCTGCATATGACCGATTAGCAAAATACAAGTTTATCGATATTGTTACCCAGATGCAGGCTCCAGTTTTAATGCTTCACGGTGACATTGATGCGCTTGTGGCAATCTCAACCGCCGACGCGGCGCACGGATTACTGGACAATGCTAACAAGGTAAACGAGTATTTCGTTTATCCTGACGTCGGACATGCTTTCAACATCCAGGGATCTCCTACTTATAACGCTCAAGCTACGGTGGATGCCGAACAAAAAGTAGTCGATTTTCTGGGAACAAATTTGAAGTAATATTTATTTTAGTCAATGTAAAATACGCGTATTTCTTCTTGACAAATGACTGCCTTCATCTTACACTTTCCTATAGTGCAAATTTGGTCAAAGCAGTTCTCAATCAGGCAACGCTTACTGTATTTCATCAATTTGTTTTCCATCTTTTATGTCAACCGCTTAACGTACTCACATTTGCCGTTATTTTCTAGCAGTACCTGTGTATCCTGTCTAAAAAGCAGTTAACTCTTGAAAGGAGTTCTAAATGCCAAGGCGTAACGATATTAAAAAGGTCATGATTATCGGGTCTGGACCGATAGTAATCGGACAGGCATGCGAGTTCGACTATTCGGGCACCCAGGCATGCAAGGCTTTACGTGCCCTCGGTTATCAAATTGTGCTTGTAAACTCTAATCCCGCCACTATCATGACCGATCCCGGCATGGCTGATGTTACTTATATCGAACCTCTTAACCTGGACACGATGATAAAAATAATCGAAAAAGAGAGACCGGATGCCCTGCTTCCAAATCTCGGCGGACAGACAGGCCTCAACCTTAGCGCCAGCCTCGCCGAATCAGGCGCTTTGGAAAAATATAAGGTGAAAGTCATTGGCGTTGAACCTGACGCGATTAAACGCGGCGAAGACCGGTTAGCTTTCAAGCAGACCATGATTGAACTCGGCATAGATATGCCGAAGAGTAAAATAGCATACTCCGTGGAAGAAGCCGAAGCTAACGCTACCGAACTCGGTTTGCCTGTAGTCGTGAGACCGGCGTATACGCTGGGTGGAACAGGCGGTGGCCTGGTCTATAACATGGAAGAGCTGCGGATTATTGCCAGCCGGGGAATATCTGCCAGCATGGTGGGACAGGTATTGATCGAAGAGTCGGTCGAAGGTTGGGAAGAACTGGAGCTGGAGATAATCCGCGATTCAAAAAATCAGAAAATAACGGTTTGCTTTATCGAAAATGTCGACGCTATGGGCGTCCATACGGGCGATTCTTACTGCACTGCCCCGATGCTGACGATAGATGAAGCGCTGCAAAAGAAGCTGCAGGAATATTCATACAAGGTCGTCGAAAAGATAGGAGTCATCGGCGGCACAAATATTCAATTTGCGCACGATCCCAAAACCGGCCGCGTAGTAATTATTGAAATCAACCCAAGGACGTCGAGGTCATCCGCGCTTGCTTCGAAGGCAACCGGCTTCCCAATCGCATTGATCTCGGCGAAACTGGCAGCGGGATTGACGCTCGATGAAATCCCTTATTGGCGCGAGGGCACATTGGATAAATATACACCCTCTGGAGATTACGTGGTGGTGAAGTTCTCGCGCTGGGCTTTTGAAAAATTCAGGGATGCCGAAGATAGGTTGGGCACGCAAATGCGTGCTGTCGGCGAAGTCATGAGTATCGGCAAGACGTACAAAGAAGCCTTCCAGAAAGCAATCCGTTCTCTCGAGAACGGGCGTTATGGACTCGGGTTCGCCAAGGATTTCCACGACAAGTCGCTCGCTGAACTGATGCAGATGCTCAATCGACCTACCAGCGAACGCCAATTTGTAATGTACGAAGCCCTGCGAAAAGGCGCTGATATACAGGAACTATATCGGAAAACTTTCATCAAACCATGGTTTATCCAGCAAATGAAAGAGCTTGTAGAGCTAGAGGAGAGTATTCTCAAATACAAAGGCAAAAAGCTTCCGGATAAATTATTCGTACAAGCAAAAAAGGACGGTTTTGCCGATAGATATCTAACGAAACTACTCGGTGTAAAAGAAAAGGAGATCCGAGCGCGTCGCGCAAAGCTGGGTGTTGTCGAAGCCTGGGACTACGTGCCGGTCAGCGGCGCAGAAAATGCCCGCTACTATTATTCGACGTATAATGCTCCCGACCGGACGACAGTTACTGACAGGCGCAAGGTGATGGTCCTAGGCGGCGGACCTAACCGTATCGGACAGGGTATTGAATTCGATTACTGCTGCGTCCATGCAGCCTTCGCATTACGCGATATGGGTTATGAAACTATTATGGTCAATTGCAATCCTGAAACCGTTTCCACCGATTACGATACCTCAGACAAGCTGTATTTCGAGCCGCTGACAGTCGAAGACGTGGTGAGTATCTATGAGAAAGAAAAACCGCTCGGGGTTATTGTGCAGTTCGGTGGACAGACACCGTTGAACATTGCGGCCGAGCTGGAGGAAGCTGGGATCAAGATATTGGGCACTACAGTGAATTCGATAGATATCGCTTCGGACCGCGGACGCTTCAGCCTGATGATGAAAAAATACAAGATTCCCATGCCGGAATCAGGCACAGCCAGCAATCAGAGTGAAGCGCTCGTGGTCGCCAAGCGAATCGGATACCCGCTGATCGTAAGACCTTCTTACGTTCTGGGGGGACGCGGTATGGAGATTGTCCACGATGAAGAAGAGCTTAAACTGTACGTTGCGGCTGCCGTAGGCGTGACTCCAGATAGACCTATTCTCATCGACCGCTACCTCGAACAAGCGATTGAAACCGAGGCTGATGCACTGGCAGACGGTGATAATGTTTTTATACCCGCCGTTATGGAGCACATCGAGTACGCCGGGGTTCATTCCGGAGACGCTGCTTGCGTCATTCCACCTGTCAGTATTCCCCAGAAGCACATCGATACCATCGAGGAATATACAAAACGCATCGCCAGAGAGCTGCAGGTGGTAGGCGTGATGAACATCCAGTACGCTATATGCAAGGATGTCGTTTACGTACTTGAAGCTAATCCAAGAGCATCACGTACCGTACCGCTTGTTTCTAAAGTATGTGCTATCCCCATGGCTCGCCTGGCGACCGAATTGATGCTCGGTAAAACGGTTAAAGATTTAAATCTTAAACGAAGGCACATACCACATTACGGAATCAAAGAAGCGGTCTTCCCGTTCAGCATGTTCCCTGAAGTTGATCCGCTGCTCGGTCCTGAAATGCGGTCTACGGGCGAGGTCCTGGGAATCGCCAACTCTTTTGGGCTGGCATTTTGGAAAGCTCAAGAGGCGATATCCGCTCTTCCGACAAAAGGTGCAGTGTTGATTACCGTCGCGGAACGCGACCATGAAACTGCAATAGACGTAGCCCGCGAGTTTTCAAAACTCGGCTTCAGGATTAAAGCGACCGCTGGAACCGGTTCGGTAATGAAAAACGTTGGAATAGATGTTGAAATGATATTGAAAGAGCACGAGGGACGTCCGAACATCACCGATGCAATCAAGAACAAGGAAATTCAGCTTGTTATAAACACACCTGCTGGTAAATTAAGCCGATGGGACGATTCCTACATTCGCAAAGCAGCTATCAAGTACAAGGTACCGTATATCACAACATTGACGGCAGCCAGTGCCGCCGCTAAGGGTATTGCCGCTTACCGTGAAGGAAAATCAGAAGTACGGTCGCTGCAAAGCTACCACGCCGATATAAAATAGGCAGTAAAAGCTGGTTAGTAGACGGTCCCAGTATCCAGGCTGATAGTCAGATTATTATCTGCTGGCGGTAAGTCCTGCCAAAGACCTTTTATCATGCCTTTGCGGACGAAAACGACCACCCAACCTATAAACCCTGTTCCTTTTGAGCTTAAAACACTTTGCCCCGGTGATATTTTTTCATCGCCTGCGTAGTGTGCTGAGAACGCAGCCCCAACTTGCTTTGCCAGTATTTCGGCGGCAGATGATTTGACACCGTAATCCTCGATCGTACTTGCAGCAATATTTACTATGCCGCTTTCGATATAGTCGCGGGCATATTTTTCGAAATCTGTGATGCCTTCAACCTTGGTCACTTTTTTACTGCGAACAACTAAATTCTGCCCACCCGTAATCTGAACCAGGCGGTACGGGCAGGGATAAGTGACCAGTGAACCAGTCTCGATATCAAGGAGAAACTGGTTCACGCCGGGGAAACGCACCATTGTGATATCCTGGGCATGATAATGTCCGGTAAAAACCAGGCGTACGCCATAAGCTGAGAAAAGGCGAGAGACCTCGACGTAGTTATCAACAATGTATTCGCCGAAATACTTTTCCTGGCCTTTATAATGTTCAGCAATGTTGTGGTGCATGCATACCACGACAGCTTTGTGCTGCTGTCGGGCTTTGATAAGCATCTCTTCTATCCAATTTAGGGTCTTTGGATTGAAAGCGCCATCGGTCACCGGATCTTCTCTTCCCGGATTTTCCTTATAACGGCAAGCATCCAGTGCCAGCAGCCAGAGCCCGGGTTTGGGCTCTACCACATAGCTTAAGGAATCAGAATCCCGATAGAGGGCTACATCAAATCCAAAAGCGTCATAAATTTGTGCAAATTGTTCCGGGGTGACACTTGGCACTGGTATTGAAGTATCACCCTCATAACGCACGGCGCGTGGATTGAGTATATCGTGATTACCGGGCACAACGTATACCTGTTTCCCGCTTTTTTCAATCTGTTTTAAATACGAAGCCATTAGCTCATGGGAGACTTTCTCACCGTCCTTGGTGAGATCGCCGGTCACGATGACGAAATCACTGGCTTCATTTTTAATCGATTCCAACAGTGATTCCATTATTTTCGTGCTCTCGTGCAGCAATTTGCGGTCTTCAGAAAGGTATTCTTCCAATGCTGCACCGGTCCCTAATTCTGGCGACAAAATGTGGGTGTCGCTAAAGACAATGAAATTCGTCGCCGGATAAGATATTTGACTGCTTTCAAGAAGCGCCGTTACCGATGCATCACTTTTATATTTAAAGTCCTGCTCTTTTGAACCTGCTGAACAGGCGGCGAGATTAACGAGAAGAAGCACACTTAGCAGTGTGATTAACGTCTTTTGAAATACTTGCATTAAAATCCAATCTGAGCGTTATCGTTATTATTGACGTTGATTTATGGTCAAGATATTAACATCGTGTATGCCAAAAGTCAAAAAATTCCCGATCATACAAATACGATTTGCAAATCACTTTAGTTAAGAGTGATAATATGAACATTAATAACGAAAGGTAAGAGCATGAAGTATCGTAAATTCGGAAAATTAAGTTGGCAAGTATCAGCGCTGGGCTTCGGGGCAATGAGACTGCCTGTCATCGACCGCAACCCCAACAATATAAATGAAGAACTCGCTATCAGCATGATGAGATATGCATTCGACCATGGCGTCAACTACGTAGATTCAGCTTATGGTTACCACGGCGGTAATAGTGAGAAAGTAGTTGGAAAAGCGTTAAAGGATGGCTACCGCGAAAAGGTTAAACTTGCCACCAAGTTCCCACTGTGGGCGATGAAGAGTGCAGATGACTACGACAAAACTCTCGATGAGCAATTAAAGAAGCTGCAGGTAGACAAAATAGATGTTTATCTGTTTCACGGACTCGCCAAGAGAACCTGGGACAGGATCAAAGAATTGCAGGTACTAAAACGTGCCGAACGCGCTGCGGCAGATGGACGAATCGGACATATTGGCTTCTCTTTCCATGACAATTTTGATGCTCTCAAAGAGATTGTGGATGGGTATGATAATTGGACAATGTGCCAGGTACAGTACAACTATATGGATATCGATATCCAGGCAGGCACGAAAGGCGTTCAATATGCCGCCAGCAAGGGATTGGCGGTGGTGGTTATGGAACCGGTCAGAGGCGGACGCCTGGCAAACCCTCCGGAAGCGGTGACGAAAGTCTGGCAAGACTCTAAACCAAAACGCAGTGCGGTTGAATGGGCGCTGTTATGGGTATGGAATCAACCCGAAATCAGCCTGGCTCTCTCTGGAATGTCTACAATGGAACAGGTGGTTGAAAACGTGGATATTGCCAGCCGTTCCGGAGTAGGAATCCTTAAAAAGAATGAGTTGGAATTAGTTGACAGAATCCGCGATGCTTATAAAGGCTTGTGTCCTATCCCCTGCACAGCCTGCCGGTACTGCATGCCATGTCCTAACGGTGTTGACATACCACAAAACTTTGCAATCTATAACGAAGCCATAATGTATAATCAGCCTCAAATGGGAAGAGCCCAGTATCGCGGCGCTCGAGGACTGACGGCAGACCAGCAAGCCGATAAATGCATCGAATGCGATAGCTGCATTGAATTGTGCCCCCAGGGAATTAATGTACCCGAATGGATGAAAAAGGTGCACGAATTTTTAGGTCCCCCGCCGCCAAAAGCTGACGCACCTAAACCAGCGGCTTAGCAGTTAGCTTTCCATCAGAATTATTAAATATTTCGACCCGACCTCACAACGAGTGAAGTCGGGTCGTTTTTCTTATATTACTTCATGATTGACATATATAACTTATAAGTGATAAGATACAGAACTGAACAGATGAGCGATTGGACGATCATTTATTATCACAACCGAAAAGGTGAAAAAGTAGTCCGCCAGGAAATCGAATCTTTTGATTTGGTCAATCAAGCAAGGATTGTAACTTTGATCGGGATACTGGCCAAGTATGGTTTTAATTTATGCAGTCATCATATTAAACATATCAAGGGAAAAATCTGGGAAATAAGAATTGACAGGTGTCGAATTCTTTACGTAGCATTTAGAAATCATTGTTTTTTGTTACTTAGGGCATTCATTAAAAAAACCAATAAAACACCAACCAGCGAGATAAAAATTGCACTCAACCGCCTGAACGACTACATTACACGAACCGGAGAATAATATGAAATTAAAAAGAAACGAACATTTTCAGACACACAAGGAAGTTCTTGCAGAGTTACTGAAAGACTCTGAATTTAGGAAAGCGTATGAAGCTGTTCAACCCGAATTTGAAGTTGAGCGTGCCCTCATTGAATTACGGATAAAGAATAAACAGACTCAGAAAAAACTTGCGGATAAACTGGATACCAAGCAAGCATATATTTCTCGAATTGAAAAGGGCGGTGTCTCTCCAACGATTAGTTATATCGCCAAAATGGCAGATGCTCTTGATGCCGATGCTGAAATAGTTTTCCGGCCTCGCGGATCAAAGGAAGTAATAAAGGCTATTTTGGTGAAAGAAAAGAAGAAAAAATATAAAGCAAAAAGGTAATCGAAAGTGTCATTGCCGGTATTTTTCCCTTAGCTTTGGTTTCTCTATCTTGCCGGTGGGATTACGGGGGACTTTGTCAAAAAAGATTTTTCGGGGACGTTTGAAGTGGGAAAGTCGCTCTCCACAGAAGTCAAACACTTCTTTTTCAGTTAGTGCTGCACCAAGTTTAGGATCAATGATAGCAACCGCAATCTCACCCAGCCTCTTGTCAGGGATACTAATAACTGCTGCATCATAAATGTTGGGGTGGCTGCGCAATACATCTTCAATCTCCACGGGATAAATGTTCTCACCGCCGGTTATTACTACGTCTTTCTTACGGTCGGTAATCCAGATAAACCCGTCTTCATCCATCCGTGCAATGTCGCCGGTATAAAGCCAGCTATCTTTAATCGTTTCGGCAGTTTTTTCAGGATTTTTATAGTACTCCTTCATCACACCGGCGCCTTTTACGATAATCTCTCCGTTTATTCCTTGAGGTACGTCTTTCCCTGTATCATCGACGATGCGAGCCTGCCAGCCGTAACCTGCTTTCCCAATGGCACCTACTTTATGAATATTCTCGATGCCAAGATGTATACAGCCAGGACCAGTTGACTCGCTCAAGCCGTAGTTGGTGTCGTACTGCATCTCCGGGAAGTAGTCCAGCCAATGTTTCACGAGGCTCGGCGGCACCGGTTGTGCGCCGATATGCATCAAACGCCAACGTAAAAGGTCATAATCGCTAAGCTTCAATTCGCCTCTATCCAGAGCCAGCAGGATATCCTGAGCCCAGGGGACCAACAGCCAGACAATGGTGCCTCGTTCCTTATGTACAGCTTCTATAATGTTCTTCGGAGAGATCTCAGTAAGGATAGTTGTCCGGCTACCTGTGAAGAGGCTACCAAACCAGTGCATCTTAGCGCCGGTGTGGTAGAGCGGCGGTATCAGTATAAAGTTGTCGTCCTTCTGCTGGTAATGATGCTTTTGCTCGACTAAACAGGCGAATTCCATGTTCTTGTGAGTGAGCACAATAGGTTTAGGTGCTCCGGTTGTGCCGGATGTAAAGTACAAGCCGCAGACATCTTGAGGAGTAATTTTTTTCCCCGGTGTTCCATTTGATGCTCCGGTAATAAATAATTCAAAACCATCCATCCCTGCAGGTACATGCTGTCCTACGAAAATATACTTTTCGATGGTTGGCAGTTCGTCGCGGATGGATTGCACACGGTCAGTAAATTCTTCACCCAATATCATCATCCGGGCTTCTGAAATGTCTGTGCAATATTTTATTTCGCCGGCAGTAAAACGGAAGTTTAAAGGAACCGCCCAGGCACCCGTGCGGATGATCCCGAAATATACCTCCAGCCAGTTGATAGAGTTCATCATTAGATGAATAACTTTATCGCCTTTCTTAATGCCGCTTGTGATGAGAGCATTTGCGACGCGATTAGCACGTTTATCGAACTCACGCCAGCTTATTGTCTTTCTAAGGTTTTGGCTTGGTCTAAGCTCAACCAACGCAATGTCATCCGGATAAAGTCGGGCATTTTGTTCTAAAAGTTCCGATAATAACATTAGAATAACTCAAAACTCATAACTTAAAAGTCAAAAGTCATAACTTACGATTTACGGTCCAGCCAGGTTTGGCAACCAGGTGGCTATCTGCGGGACGAAGAGAAGAATAATTGCTGC
>Ga0315284_10012607_pt1 | contig 12037 bp, 11 predicted proteins | sample YL17G09_16_MG_FD_203696 | JGI IMG/M metagenome (GOLD analysis project Ga0315284, IMG submission 203696) | Sediment microbial communities from Yellowstone Lake, YNP, Wyoming, USA - YL17G09_16 | ecosystem: Environmental > Aquatic > Freshwater > Lake > Sediment | place: USA: Wyoming | collected...
AGCGTCGAATCGAGAACCAGTATTTTCGACCCCGACAAAACGCCCCAGACGCTCGAGGAAGCGATAAGCTTGTCTTTCACCATTCGGCAGTATCCGCCATTGGGCGAGGGCAGGTTCGATGCACTCGAATCTTTTGAGCGTCAGTGTCGGCTGGCGGAAGAGTTGATGGCGGACAGAATCGTTCCCAATCTTGTTCACCCCCTTATCAACGTTATCGCCCAGAAACGGCTGATTTAGGCATTGAAAGAGGCTGACTATGGCCCTGATAGCACCCCTGACCAAATATAAGAAGAACACCTGCCTTATCTGGATGGCTGTCCTCATTGGTTTTGCGGCTTATTGTGTTTACGACGGATATTTCAACGAAGACTTCAAGGGCAAACATACCACCACCGACGGCAAGCCCGACGGCACACTGGTCTTCAACCAGAAAGCCCCGATTTACCTTGTCGGCGTTGCCGTGCTGCTGGGTGCGTATCTTTTTGTAATTCGCAACAGGAAGGTTGTGGCCGAAGAAAACGGACTTGTCATCGACGGCAAGGTCAACATCGTTTACGACTCCATACAGAAAATCGACAAGACTGATTTTGATTCCAAGGGCCACTTCACGCTCACTTACAAGGGGCCGGACGGCAAAGAGATAGACCGCAAACTAAGCGATAAAGACTACGACAATCTGCGGGCGATACTCGACCACCTCGTGGCGAAAATCAGTTGAAATCATCAGCATAAACGCTTAAGCTTTCCGCTTTGAGCCGTAATGGTTTACAGTTGCGGTTAATCCTTGTTATTGTTCGATAGAAGAGGGCGCGTGTGAATCGTTGTGTCATAGGATTGCAGTGGGGCGACGAAGGCAAGGGTAAAGTTGTGGACATCCTTGCCGAGGACAGCGACGTTGTCGTTAGATACAATGGCGGCGCCAACGCAGGCCATACCGTAGTCGTGGGAAATGAAAAATTTGCGCTGCACCTTTTGCCCAGTGGCTCGGTCAGACCCCGCACAGCTTGCGTAATCACAAGCGCAGTCGTCGTTGACCCTGAAACGCTCATTGGCGAGATTGAGGGGCTAAGACAAAGGGGTATTTTGCTTGATGGACGCCTCTTTATCAGCGAAAACGCTCATCTTGTTCTGGATTACCATAAGAAGGAAGACCAGCTCAGGGAAGAGGCGCTTGGGAAAAACAAAATCGGCACGACCATTCGCGGCATCGGCCCCTGCAACGCCGACAAGATGGGCAGAAGTTTTGCCGTCCGTATGGAAGAATTGCGGGACCTGGGCGAACTTGAGCCGAAACTGCGGGCGATTGTGGAATACAAAAACAGATTTTTCAAGGCCGTATATAACGCCGAGCCGATGGACGCCGGTGTGATATTCGAAAAATGTAAATCCTACACCAAAAAGCTGTTGCCATTTATTTTAGACACGACCGAATATGTCCATAGAGTACTGGCAAAGGGTAAATCCGTTCTTTTTGAAGGCGCACAGGGCACTATGCTTGATATCGACCACGGGACTTTTCCTTTTGTGACCAGCGCCAATACAAGCGCGCTCGGTATGCCGGCAGGCGCGGGTGTGCCCGCAAAGATGGTCGATGAATTTATCGGCGTGGCCAAATGCTATACGACGCGGGTTGGCGCTGGTCCGTTCCCAACCGAGCTGGATAACGAAATCGGCCAGTTCATCCGCGACAAAGGCCACGAATACGGCACGACAACCGGTCGGCCGCGAAGGTGCGGCTGGTTTGACGCCGTCGTTGCCTCTTATTCCGTTACCATCGGCGGAATCGACTCGGTCGCACTGATGCACCTCGATACCCTGACCGGCCTCGACGAGCTGAAAGTTTGCACCGCGTACGAAATCGAAGGTAAATCCACCACGTTTTTCCCGGCCAATATTAATGGGCTGGCATGGGCAGAATGTGTCTACCAGACGCTTCCCGGCTGGAAAGAGGATATAACCGGCGTGACCGAATTTGGCCGGCTTCCCGTGAATGCTCAAAACTACATTGCCTTTATAGAAAAGTGCATTAAAAGACCTGTTACAATGATAGGCGTGGGGCCAAATCGCCGACAAACGATTTTCAGGAAAAGAACGCGTAGCGTATAGCGTTTAATGAATCTCTGTCCGCTATCCGCTACCCGCTAAACGCTATGGAAGCCAAACTTGCACAAACCGCCAGTCGGCTTGGGATAGAGCCAGGAGATATGCCGCGTCATATAGCGATAATTATGGACGGCAACGGTCGGTGGGCGAAGCAAAGAGGACTGCCCCGGCCAGAAGGGCACAGGCAGGGTGGTAAGACGGCCGAGAAGATATCGCAGTGCTGCGTCGATTTCGGAATCGAGTCGCTGACGTTGTATTCCTTCAGTATGGAGAACTGGAAGCGGCCGAAAGAAGAAGTGAATGCCTTGATGAGCCTTTACGCGGAGTATCTTACGAAGATGCGGCCGACACTGATGAAAGATAACGTCCGGCTGATTCATCTTGGACGGATTGCGCCTCTGCCGAAGGTGGTCAAGAGCGCGCTTGTGGGAACCATCGAGAAGACCAGCGCGAATACCGGGATGGTCTTTGCCCTTGCCCTGAACTACGGGGGCAGGGCGGAGATAATCGACGCGACAAAGGAAATAGCGCGTCGGCACAAGGCCGGCGAACTGGCATTGGAGGACATCGATGAGCAGTGCATAAGCCGGCATCTTTACACCGCGGGTCTGCCCGACCCGGACCTTCTGATACGGACGGCGGACGAAATGAGGGTCAGCAATTTTTTGCTCTGGCAGATTTCTTACAGTGAATTTTATGTAACTGAAACGCTCTGGCCCGATTTCGACAAGCCGGATTTGGAAAAAGCCATATTGGCATACGCGAAGCGCACGAGACGTTTTGGCGACGTAAAAGGATAACTACAAACCACAAAGGCATTATGCTCAGACAGCGGCTGATTTTCGGCACACTGATGACGGCGGCATTCGCCGGTATAGTTTTATTAGACGGCTACGCTGACCTCCGCGGTGCGTTAGTGGTGGGCCTTGTTGCGTTACTGATGATTCCCGGTCTTTTTGAGCTGTCAAAACTTGCGGCCGCAAAGGGGACAAAAATTCTGCTCCCTTGTTCTATCCCCGCTTCGATGTTGTTGGCAACCAGTTGGTATTGGCTGCGATTTGTGGCGACGCCGGCCGCACTTACCCTTTGTCTGCTTTTTGGCTTTGCCGTTATGGCGTGTTTTTTGTATCAGCGCATTCGATATGGCATATCGGGCGTGCTGGCCAATTGCGGCGCCGCCTGCTTTTCGCTGCTGTATCTGGGTTTGTTGGGCGGGTTTATCCCGGCGGTCCGCATAGATTTCGGCCCCTGGCATCTGCTTATGTTGATTTTTGTCGTAAAGAGTTCTGACATAGGGGCTTACACGTTTGGCCGGCTTTTCGGCAAACATAAGTTTTCGCCGGTAATCAGCCCGAAGAAGACCTGGGAGGGGATGATTGGTGCAGTGGTTGTGGCATCGGTGGTGGCGGTGGTCTTTGCGGTATGTTGTGATATAATGGCGTGGTGGCTGGGCGCCGTGTTCGGAATTGTTTTTGCTTTTCTGGGGCAAATGGGCGACCTTGCGGAGTCGATGCTGAAACGTGACGCCGAGAAAAAGGACGCGTCAAATAACGTGCCCGGCTTCGGCGGCATATTGGACGTTGTCGATTCAGTCCTCGTGACGGCGCCGTTTGGGTATTTGTTCTTTTTCCTGCTGAGGCGATAAAGAAGACTCTTGGAAATCACCATACAATTGGATTCAGCCGACAAGCAGCTCGAGCTGTTCGGGCCTGCCGACAGTCATTTGCGCCTGTTGCGGGATTCTCTCGACGTCAGAATAACGGCGAGGCAGGACAACCTGCTGATTGCCGGCAAAGGCGAGAACGTCAACAGGGCGGCAGAGGTCATCGACAAGATGCAGAAGCATCTTCTCAGGCGTGGTTCGCTGACCGCGGATGATGTAGGCGGTATCCTTGCCGATATTGCCGCCCCGGCTGCACCCCAGTCCGCCGAGGCACTTGGCGTCTATTCGCACAAAAAAATAATAGAGCCCTCCAGCAAAAGGCAGCTCCACTATGTTCAGGCGATGCTCACCAACGACCTGACGTTTTGTATAGGCCCCGCCGGAACGGGCAAGACTTATCTGGCGGTGGCGGTCGCCGTGTCGATGCTTAAGAGAAAACAGATAAGGCGTATAATTCTTGCCCGGCCCGCCGTCGAGGCGGGTGAAAAGCTCGGCTTTCTGCCCGGCGATATCCAGGCGAAGGTCAACCCGTATCTTCGACCTTTGTTTGACGCGCTCGAGGATATGATGGACTTCGGCCAGATGAGAAAGTTTATGGGAATGGACATTATCGAGATTATCCCTCTTGCGTTTATGCGTGGCAGGACGCTTAATGAATCGGTGATAATCTGTGATGAGGCCCAGAACACCTCGCCGTTGCAGATGCTTATGGTCCTGACCCGGCTGGGTCACGGCTCGAAAATGATAATAACCGGCGACATAACGCAGATAGACCTCCCCCTCGGCCAGAGAAGCGGAATGATAGAGGCAATCGAGCGGCTGCGCCGTATAAGGGGCATAGGCGTTGTAGAACTGACTCGAAGCGATATTGTCCGGCATCGGCTTGTGCAGAGTATCGTTCAGGCATATCGAAACGATTCGTCAGCACGAACCAGACGAAAACCTGCCCGTCCGGCAGACGGGTCCCAGGTGCAGGATTGAGCCGCGTCTTGCCCTCTGTAAGGAGCACAGGTGGGATTTTTCAATAGGACAACTACGCGAAGAAGCAGGGTTCGAAAAGAGATAGACAGACCCTTTGCCGATATAAGCTGGCTGGCTAATCCTGACGTCATTTACTCGGCGCTTATCTGGCTGCTTTTTGTGTTTCTATCCGTAGCCGTGCTCGGATACGATTCTATTGAGCAGGCCGCCTACGGCCGGCTTTTGGCAACGGCAATAGTGGTCGTCCTGATTTGTCTGGCCGCCGCCTTCCACGTCTCCCAGTATCAAAAGCGCCTGTTGAGAAACCACGCCAGAGCGGCTGGGCTGGTCGCCTTGTTTATTTTGTTGTTAGCCGCTGCAAAAATCTCAGTTGCGATTGCAGGACAAACCTTCTGGGCGACGGCCACCGCAGTCGCTGCGGCGCTGATTCTGACTATCGCGTACAGCCAGCGGTTCGCTATGGCGATGATTTTGTTCTACTGCGTTCTCGCCTACTTTGCGGCAGGTCGTTTCGCAAGCTTGAACGTGCTGCTGACTATGATAGCCGCCGCTGCTCCCTATTGTTTCTTTGTGAAGGAAATTCGCACCAGGATGAAACTTCTGGAGGTGAGTTTACTGGCGGCGGTGACGGCGTTTCTGATGGCGGGCGCAATGGAGTTTCTGACGTCCACCCGCTGGTCGCCGGATGTGCTGAAGGTCGCCGGCCCCAATGCCGCAATCACCATCGTAGTTGGTGTGCTGATACAAGGCCTGTTGCCTGTCCTTGAAAAAGTGTTTCGGATAGCAACGAGTATGACGCTGCTTGACTACAGCGACGCCAATCAGCCGCTGTTGAGGCGGCTTGCTATGGATGCGCCCGGCACGTTCAGTCACAGTTTGCTAATCGGCTCTATAGCCGAGGCCGCGGCGGAGGCAATCGGGCGTAACGGACTTCTGTGCAGGGTGGGGTCATATTATCACGACATCGGGAAAATCAACAAGCCGGGTTATTTCGTCGAAAACCAGCTTGGCTCGGTCAGCTGGCACAAGGAGCTTTCTCCCGCGATGAGCCAGTTGATTATCGTCGGCCACGTCAAGGACGGTATGGAGCTGGCCAAAGAATACGGGCTGCCCGCGGTCCTGCGGCAGTTCATTGAAGCGCATCACGGCACTACGCTGGTCGAGTATTTTTACAATGAGGCGGTAAAACAGCACGAGCAAAAAGACTCCAGCGACGCCCAGCCCCCTTCGGAAGGTGAGTTTCGCTATCCTGGTCCCAAACCGCGGACGAAAGAGGCCGCGATTGTGATGCTTGCGGACTCCGCCGAAGGCGCCGTCAGGAGCTTGTCCGAGCCAACCCCCACGAAGATAGAAGCGGTGGTGCATAATATGGCTATGAGACGGCTGCAGGATGGTCAGTTCGATGAGTGCGACCTGTCTTTGCGAGAGCTTAGCCGGATTGAAGCGAGTATGTCTAAAACTATCGCAGCACACCATCACGGACGAATCGCATATCCAACCCCGCCTGAGATGCCGCCCGAACAGGAGCAGTAAACCAATCGACCAAAGACATACCTTATGCAAGGCATAGTTGTTAACATCACGCGCGATTTCAAAAACATCAATTGCCCGAGGCAAAAGCTCAGGAAACTTGTCAGGACGGTCTGCAATCGTTTCGGCCTCGCAAATGTGACGGTTAGTATCGCGGTAGTCGACAACAAACGGATTCGCATACTGAATGAGAAATTCCTGCATCGCAAAGCCGTAACCGATTGTCTGGCCTTTGATTTGTCGGAGTATAAGAGCAATCACAGGTGGTTTGAGCTGGTGGTAAACGGCGAAAGGGCAGTCTCAGAAGCGGCCGGGCGAGGCCATTCTGTACAGGCGGAACTTGCGCTTTACGTCGCGCACGGCTTGCTCCATAATCTTGGCTTCGATGACCTGCTGCCGTCGCAGGCGAAGAAAATGCACCGCCTGGAGGATGAGATTCTCCAGCAGCAGGGATTTGGGCCGGTATATGACAAGAAAAGAAAAATTGTGTCGGATAAACAACGTAAAAAATGTTGACTAACGACCAGGCCATTTGCATCCGGACGATTGACTACTCCGAGACCTCGCAGGTGGCGACTTTTTTTACGAGGCAAACCGGCAAGGTTACAGTAATTGCCAAGGGAGCGAAGCGGCCGCGCTGGCCGTTCGGCGGGCCTATAGAGATGTTTTCTTACGGCAAGATAGTCTTCTCTGATTCGGGCCGCGATAAGCTGGCGACCCTTGTTGAGTTTGAACCGCTTGCCGGGGTAGCGGATTCTTCGGTGCTGGCAGGGGATATTTTCGTCTTGAACTGCTGCCTTTTTGCCGCTGAGCTTGTCAATTCGCTCACCAAAGACTATGACCCTCATCCGGGTTTGTTTGACAGCATGCTCCGGTTCTTTCGGGATGTCAGCCAACGTAAAATCCCCAACGCAGACCGGGCTGATGTCCTGTCGCGGCTGGTACTGTTTCAGTTGGAACTGCTCAGAGAGATTGGTTTATATCCTGTCCTTGAGCACTGTGTGAACTGCAAAAATCCTTTTAGCGTCCGCTGGCCCGAAGTGTATTTCAGCAATAACGCCAAGGGCTTAATCTGCAGGGACTGCCAGGGACCATTCCCGGACAAAATCCGGCTTACTCAACAAGGAGCAAAGTGCCTCGCTGACTTGCTTGCCCTCGCACTCCTTTGGCGGGGGTCCGCCGGCTTGTCCGGCGTAGCGCAAGCGAAGTCGGAAGCTCACAAGGCGAAGGTGGATGCCAAATTGCCTGCCTCTGCCGAAGACCGGACAGTCAGACAGGTGGAGGATATTTTGATTCGCTATATTACCGAGGCGTTGGGCCGGCCACCCAAAATGGCAAAGTTCATACTAAATCCGTAGTTGGGATGTTGTCGCACACTGCTTTGCCCCAGGGGTATGTTCCAAAGGTCTTCTTATCCAGATTAACAGAACGCGAGATGGTTGTTATTAGCTATCTTACAGATACAGTGTTAAAAAAGCCAGATTCCTAAGAACAGAATCTGGCTTCGGAGGAGGGTGATGAAAAGCCAATTAAAATAGCTGTCTTAACTCCTCTGCAATCCTATATGTCGCCTTTCCAAATAATCGCCCTTGTACTCGGAATTTCTTTAGTAAAACTTCAGGCAACTACACATTTATGATGTCAGCCAGTCAAGCATTGGACGTCGAAACGTCAAAAATTTTTCACTTTTCATGAAAAAGCCTTGGAATCATCTCAAAAAACCCGGTTATTTTACGCTTGCTAACTTTGGTTTGTTCTCTTATTTTAACCGTTTAGCTGTTATTTTCTGGAGCGACTATGGTCCCCGGAAGGGTTACGGTAGCAGACTTAATCGAGGCCAAAAAGCAGGGCCGAAAGGTTGTGGCCATCAGTTGCTATGACTACACCACGGCCCGGCTCGTTGCCCAGACCGACGTCGAGATGATTCTGGTGGGGGACTCAGCGGCCCAGGTTATCCTCGGCCACGATTCCACGCTCCCTGCGACGATGGATTTTATGGTTGCGATAACCACTGCCGTTCGCAGAGGGGCGCCGAATGTCTGCCTCGTCGCGGATATGCCGTTCTTGTCCTATCAGCTCGGTATTGCCGAAGCGGTGAGAAATGCCGGGCGGTTCGCCGCTGAGAGTGGAGTCCAAATGATAAAAATCGAGGCCTCCAGCGCATACCTTGATGTCATCAGGGCGGTCAGCGACGCCGGTATGGCCGTGATGGCACACATCGGCATCAGGCCACAGAGTATATGCAGGATTGGTCGATTCAAAGCCGAGGCCTCCACTGCCGAAATGGCTGCCGAGCTTATTGCCCTGGCGGAGCAAATGATAAACGCTGGCGCAAGCGCGTTACTTCTCGAAGGTGTTTGTGCCGAGGTCGCCAAAATTATCACGAAACAAAACGAGGTGCCCGTTATCAGTTGTGGCTCCGGCCCGCACTGCGATGGCCAGATTCTCATCGCGCCCGATATTCTCGGTTTGACGCAGGGGCATCAGCCGAAGTTCGCCAAAGGCTACGCTAAACTGGGCGACGCCACAATTGCTGCTTTTGCCGAATACGCCAGCCAGGTCAGGACCGGTCGGTATCCTGATGATGAGCACAGTTACCGTATGAAAGACGGCGAAATGGAACGGCTGCAAAAAATACTCGAAAACAACACCTAAATGTCAGGCCGTTGCTGTTCTCCGCAATGTCGGATTTGTACTGAAGGGATTGATAAAAAATGGACCAGGTTGCACCGATTCTGCTCTCGGCAATCATCTGCGACAGGGTAATTTTCGACCGAATCTCGGGGATGCCGAGCATCATCAACATCATTCAGACCGTCAACGCCCAGAAATATCCCGTGCGCCACGACCAGCTCCTGTTCTTTTGCGAGATGACCAATGGCCACGGCGTTACCCGGCTTAAGATTCGGCTCGTCGACGTGGAAAACCAGGACAAGGTCATTTTCGAGCAGGGCCAGCCCGTGGATTTTAAAAACGTTAAGCAGGTAGTTACAGTCGCGATAAACCTGATGGGTATCATTTTTCAGCATACGGGCGAATATCGTTTTCAGTTGTTTGCAAACGATACGCTGCTCGGCGAACGGTCGGTCGTATGCAGACAGGTTACTTTGCCGCCGCCGGATGCAAGGCCCGCCGGTCCTCCCGAAGCACGTTAGGAAACAAGTATCCAATAGGAAAAGGTTCCTGGTGCCTTTCCTTTTTTCACCTGTTGTTTGTTTTCGCCCAAGGCCCTATAATAGTGGAATAATCAAAACAAAACAGGCACCATACGACTTCCATATCTCAGCAGACTCTAAAAATTTTTCCTGAATTACGCAAATTGCCCATTTTAACTCAAGATTTTTAGCGATACCCACCGATTTACTATTTATCCATTTTAACATTTTGGGGATTTTCAAATCCCTCTGATGTTAATATAGGCAAAACGTTTAGCTAATATACTACTTGGAGACAGATTTATGATTCGAGAGGAAGTCATTGAGCGGTATCTGGATTCTCTGTTGAGAGGGGATAAGAGAGATTCGCGGACAGTCGTTGAGGAAACACTGCAAAGCGGAACTCCGACGAACTTAGTCTATATGGAGGTCGTCTGGCCCACAATGGTGGAGATTGAGCGGCTGTTGCGAGCCGAACAGATAACGCCCACGCAGGAACACCTTGCCACTCGGATTAACCGCACAATCGTGGACCAACTGCAAAATAAGCTCCCAAGGAGGCAGGCCAGGAACAAGAAAATCGCAGTGTGCTGCACGCCGGAGGAGCTGCAGGAGCTTGGCGCCCAGATTATAGCCGACCTGTTCGAGAGCGACGGGTGGGACGTGCGTTTCCTCGGCGGCGGCCTTACCAACGACGATATCCTCACATTCATTCACGAGTATGCCCCGGATATACTGCTCATTTACGGAACAAGCCCGAAGCAGGCGCCTTCCGTTCGCCAGCTTATCGACCGAATAAGAGACGTTAACGCCCATCCGAATATGCAGATTATGGTCTCAGGCGGTCTGTTTAACCGGGCCGAAGGATTGTGGCAGGAAATCGGCGCCGATGCCTTTGCCGCCACGGCGGAGCAGGCGCTGGAAATCGCCGCCGGTTCGATACCAATCGAGCCGATAGCACGGACGATAAACCGTCGAAAGAGAAAACGGTTCATCGCTCCTGCCGAGGCGCAGCAAACCGACGCAAAAAGTATTGCCTGCTGAAACCCGGATAGGCCGGGATTATCGCCTGTCCTTCTGGAGCTTGTATTCCACCGAGTCAACCAGGGCCAGCCAGGAGGCCTCGATGATATTTTCCGAGACACCGACCGTGCCCCATATATCCGTCTTGTCGCGCGATTCGATAATGACGCGGACGCGGGCAGCGGTGCCTTCCCTGGCGTTGACCACGCGAACCTTGTAGTCAATCAGGTGCATATCTTTGATGTTCGGGTAAAAGTTCTCCAGCGACCTTCGCAGAGCGGCATCGAGGGCGTTGACGGGGCCGTCGCCTTCGCCGACAACGTGCTCAACCTTGTCGCCGACCTTCAGTTTCACCGTCGCCTCGGTGATAAGCTCACCGCTGTTGCGTTTCTCGACCTTGGTGGCGTATCTTATAAGCTCGAAAGCGGGCTTGTATGTCCCCATAATCTTTCGGATGAGCAGGTCGAAGCTGGCGTCAGCCGCCTCGAACTGATAGCCCTGGTTCTCAAGCTCCTGGACTCGAGTGAGAATCTTTCTTGCTAATTTCCAGTCCTCGGTGATTTTCGCCTTTTCAAGCTCGGCAAGGATGTTGGATTTGCCGCTCAGCTCACTGATGAGAAATCGTCGCTCGTTGCCGACCAGTTTCGGGTCGATGTGTTCGTATGTGTGTTTGTTTTTGCGCAGGGCATCAACGTGCAGCCCCGCCTTGTGAGCGAATGCGCTTTCGCCGACGTAGGGCATATTCATTACCGGCGTCAGGTTGCAAATCTCGAAGATGAAACGAGACGCTTCGGTAAGCGTCTTTATTTTTTCCGGCGTGAGCACGCTAAAGCCCATCTTGAACGCCAGGTTCGGGATGACCGTGCACAGGTTGGCGTTGCCGCATCGCTCGCCGAGTCCGTTCATTGTTCCCTGCACGTGCCTGGCTCCCGCGTGGACGGCCGCGATGGCGCTAGCGGTGGCACAATCACAATCATTGTGGGTATGGATGCCTATCGTCAGGGGGCTTAGCAGGTTGCAGACGGTCTTCGTGATTTCGTAAACGTCGTTGGGCATCGTTCCGCCGTTGGTGTCGCACAGCACGATTGCATCTGCTCCCGCCCCCGCGACCGCCCGCACCACCTTCATCGCATACTCCGGGTTTTTTTTGTACCCGTCGTAAAAATGTTCGGCATCGAAGATTGTCTCCAGCCCGTGCTTTTTCAGAAACTCAATCGATTCGGCACACAGCTTTATATTCTCATCGAGCGAGCAGTTGAGAACGCTGGTAACATGCAGGTCCCAGCTCTTGCCGACAATGGTAGCGGCGGGGGCCTTGCAGGCGACAATCGAATTAAGAGAAGCGTCATTGTCAACTTTGGCGCCGGCTTTTCGCGTGCTGCCGAAGGCGACGATTTTGCAGTTTAGCAGACCCAGCTTCGTGGCCTCGGCAAAGAACTGCGTCTCTTTCGGCCCGGATGCCGGATACCCGCCCTCGACGTAGTCAACGCCGAGCTCGTCCAATCGCCTGGCGATTGCGAGCTTGTCCTCGACGGAGAAGCTGACCCCCTCGGTCTGCATCCCGTCACGCAAAGTCGTGTCG
>Ga0315284_10012610_pt1 | contig 12036 bp, 8 predicted proteins | sample YL17G09_16_MG_FD_203696 | JGI IMG/M metagenome (GOLD analysis project Ga0315284, IMG submission 203696) | Sediment microbial communities from Yellowstone Lake, YNP, Wyoming, USA - YL17G09_16 | ecosystem: Environmental > Aquatic > Freshwater > Lake > Sediment | place: USA: Wyoming | collected...
AAATCCTCGTCGACTGAATGGTAGATGACGGTGATCTTCCGTTCGTCGATCGGATGAAGCTTGAGGAAGTCCGCCTTCGTCGCATGCGATCCTGTGATAATCCTGTCGGCTCGTTTTGGTGCATTCGCCACGAAGATCTTCTGCCACAGATACATCTTCGGAGTAAACGTCTCCGGAAAGAGCAGTCCGATAAGGTCGTGAATCGTGACCACATACCGGATTCGCCTTTCGCCTTTGTGCTTGAAGTAAGCGAACGGAAGCAGCGGCAGCGCGTAAGCAGGTGAGAAGAAGAGATCAATGGACTTCCTAATGGCAAACCACGGCATGAGGAAGTTCTCCCAGATACGATTGAGCCCCAATTTGTTATATCCCGGAATCAGGATTTTGGTCAGATTGGGGGCTTGAAGGTCCTTCAACGGCTCGATCAGGAACAGGTAGTACTGGTTGCGTCGATCGATTGCGAGAAGCGACCTTACAACGCGCTCGGCGTAGACACCCACTCCGGTTTTGCCGCTGACAATTGTCCTCCCGTCGATTGCAATGCGCATCGGAATCCCCTCTTACACTGCAGGTGGATTGTTCCGCAAAACAGTGATAAGCCTCTTGATCTCGTCAAGTGTCAGACCTCTCAGCGCGATCAACGCTCCCACGTAGATAACGATGCTGATGCTCAGCAGCAAAAGCACGTGGACATCCGGCTTGATCAAGAGAAAGGGAATCATGACCAGGCTTGCGACACAGGTCTTTGCCAATGGCTTGAGCGCAATCGGTGTCGTGATCTCGGCGCGCATGCGGCCCACGAGAAATGTAAAGCCAAGCAGTTCAGTCAAGACCGTTGTCACCGACGCTCCCACCTGAGCATAGTATGGTATGACGAGGAGATTCGCTCCGACGTTGAACACGACATTGAGCGTCGTGACCCTCAGGACAAACTTCTGCTGGTCCATCGCGCCCAGGGAATTGCCAAAGAGATTGGTCAGGTAGACGATCGGAATGAACCACACAAGGATGGATAAGCAGATCGCTGCCGAGGCGTACTCCGGTGCAAAGAGGAAACCGATGATCTCCTTTGCAAGAAAGCTTGTCGCAACGGCGATGGGGAGCGCCACCATCAACAAGTGCGTCGCGCTACGCTGAAGAAGACGTGCGACGTCTTCCTTGTGCGTTCGATAGCTCTGGCTGACGAATGGAAAGACAGCCCCGCTGATGGCTGCTGTGATCATCATAAGAGGAAGGATGAGGTTGTAGGCCGCTCGATAGATGCCTGCCGACTCATCGTTGATGAATTTTGCGACGAGCACCGTGTCGAAATTGAAATAGATCGAGGTGAAGATAGTCGTCAAAGCAAATGGGACTCCGCCCTTGAGCATGGACAGCATGAAGTCGAAGTCTTGCTGCAATGTCGGGTTCGTGAAGCGCGCGCGAACGAGGGCATATGTCACGGCCACCGACACCAGATTAACCACAGCCAGAACCGACAGGAGGAGCAAGAGACCGGTATCGAACCAGATGGAAAGGACAACAACGACGAACTCCACAATCCGTGCGAGGGACAAGAGGCCTGTTTCATAGCCGACCTTATTCAATGCGCGGAACAGCGATCCAAACGTTGTCCAGTATGTTCGCAGCAGTGTCACCAAGCCGGCCAGAGCGACGAGGTAGAAACGTTCGCTTCCGAACGCATCCAGCAGACCGACGGTTATCGAGAAACCAACGAACACAAGGAACGTCAGGAGGCCCTTCCAGACGAGGGCAGCTCCCAGCTGCTTGGGGATCTGTTCGCTCGAGAGCCTCGGAACCTCGCGCATCAAGTAGGTGTCCATTCCCAGGTCGCACAGCGGAATGAACAACGCCGCGAGCGCAAATGCATAATTGTAGGTCCCGAATACGTGAGCACCTAGGTAATTTGCAAGCAGGATAAAGGAGACAAAAGCGAGGGACTTTGTCAGAACGTGAAACCCGAGCAGGAGGAGCGAGTTACGAAGTACGGACTGGCTTTCGATTCGTTCTTGCAATGACGGTGAAGTGATATGGTCAATTGACCGCGCCGCGACTCGCGGTCGGTGGTTGGTCTCAGCTGACTCGATTTTGACAACTGTATGGATCAATAATACCGAAAATCAAATGGTTAGTCAAGGCTTCGCCATGAACCTGAGCTCGAAGGGCTTCGTCCTGAGATATACGCCGAAGGATTGTTCCTTGAGTTTCGAGCTGCGGCTGGTTATATTCTTGTGATCAGTTCGAGTCGGTGCACGCTCAACGAATCGTTTCCGAATCCGCATGGCACACATCGCCATCGATGCGCGCAAGTACTTTGATTTTGGAATAGGGACGTATATCCAGAACCTCACCAGAGCTCTTGCACAGCTCGATTCACCGCATCGCTATTCGTTATATGTCTCGCCTGAGGATTCTCCCGGCATTGAATGTCCGGAACACTGGACGAAGCGGATCGCGAAATTCCGGAAATACTCCCCAGGCGAACTTCTCTCATTTGGATACCTCGTAAAGAGGCAGGGAGTCGACCTTCTCCATGTCCCGCATTATACGCTGCCCATCGGCCTGAACGGCAGGTCGGTCGTGACGGTTCACGATCTGATTCATTTGAAGTTTCCGCAATATTTCACTTCTTTGCAGAGGGCCTATGCCAGTACCGTGCTGCGCCACGTTGCTCGCCACGCCGGCGCGATCATCACGGGCTCAGTGCATGCAAAACAGGACGTCATCGAAGCGCTCCACGTAGACGAACGAAAAGTCTATCCGATCTACCACGGCATCCAGCCTGGATTCGAACCATTGCGGGATCAAGAGAGAATCAAGGACTTCAGAGGACGGTTCCAGCTGCGGCACCCGTTCATTCTCTATGTTGGGAGTATCAAGCCTCATAAGAACATTCCGACGCTTCTGAAAGCTTTTAAAAGCATCGTCTCGTGGCGGAGCGATGTTGAGCTGGTTTTCGTGGGAGATTCTCTCTTCAAGAATGGACCTCTTTCGAAGCTCGCACAGTCGCTGGGAATCGCCACGAGCATCAAAGACTTGGGTTGGCTTTCGAGTGAGCGTTTGGTTTGTGCTTACAATGCGGCGGAGGTGCTCGTGCTGGCGTCTCTCTACGAGGGTTTCGGACTTACGGCTGTCGAGGCTATGGCGTGTGAGATTCCCGTGGTTGCCTCAAATGCCGCATCGTTGCCGGAGGTCGTCGCAGATGCCGGGATTATTTTTGAGGCCACCAGCCCAGGTTCGCTCGACGACGCTCTCCGTTCCGTGTTGTCTGATCCTCAACTGAAGAACGAACTCGTCGCGAAAGGGAAGAGGAATATTCAGCGGTTTTCCTGGGATCGAGCCGCACGCGAGACTCTGCGCGTTTATGATGTGGTGCTAGCGAAACGATGAAGCGTGTAAAGAGAATCGGGATCTTCGGGGGTTCGTTCGACCCGCCCCACATCGGGCATTTGATTATTGCCGAGGTTGCACGGCAGAAGCTTCGTCTCGAGAAGGTTGTGTTTGTTCCGGCGTATGTGCCGCCTCACAAAAAGGGGAAACACGCTGCAACGGCGTCGGACCGCTTCCGGATGACGAAGTTGGCAGTCCGAATGAATCCGCATTTCTCAGTCTCAGACCTTGAGATACGCAGAAAAGGGATCTCGTACACCGTAGATACGGTCCGGTCATTCAAGCGACGCTATCCTGCATCAGAACTATTCCTGATCATCGGTGGCGACAGTCTGCGGCAATTCTGGACGTGGCGATCGCCGCAGGAGATCCTGTCACTGGCCTCACTTGCCGTCTATTCCCGTCACAGCGACGGGCGTAATCCACGCACCAAGAGTCACAAGAGAATTTATCATATTGCCGGGCCGTTATTGGAGATCTCGTCCACGGAAATTCGAAACAGGATTGGAAAGGACAGGTCGATTCAGTACCTTGTGCCTGATCGTGTACGAGCGTTCATCACACGCCGAAAACTGTACCGTAGATAAATGGACTTATCACTCCGTATGAAGACGACTGCTCCCAACGACGAAGTCCACAAAATCATCAATACCGATCACTATGATCCCTTCAGAATCTTGGGTGCCCACGTGGTCGAATGGAAAGGGAAGAAGGGTGTTGCGATTCGCTCATTCCTGCCGGATGCACAATCGGTTGAGGTGATAGAATTCGATCATGAGCAGGAGGTTCAAAGCTTCCCAATGACGCGAATCCTCGACGAAGGTTTTTTTGAGGTGTTTCTCCCGGGGCGATCCAGTGTCTTCCCCTACAAACTCAGGAAGACGACAGGATCGGGAGAAAGGTCGACCTTCTACGATTCGTACAGTTTCCTGCCTACGCTCACAGACTTTGACCTGTATCTGTTCAACGCCGGGGACCATCACCGTATCTATGAGAAGCTCGGCGCCCACTACGCTGAAGTCAACGGCGTTGGGGGGATTCAATTCGCCATCTGGGCTCCGGGAGCCCGAAGTGTGAGCGTCATCGGGACGTTCAACGGATGGGATCGACGAAAACATGCCATGAGAGTATTGGGGTCTTCCGGGGTGTGGGAGATTTTTATTCCCGGCCTCCCCGAAGGAGAACTGTACAAATTCCAGATCAAGACGCAGAATGGAGACATTCTGGACAAATCCGATCCGTACGGCTTCGAGATGGAGCTTCGACCCAGTACCGCCTCCCGCGTCAATCTGCTGGCTGGGATTGGCTGGAATGACGAGGCCTGGATCCAGAGGAGGGCGACTGCGGACCAATTCTCCAAGCCCCTTTCCATCTATGAGGTCCATTTGGGATCGTGGGCGCGGGTTCCGGAGGAGGGTGACCGTTGGTTAAGCTATCGTGAGATTGCGCCCCGGTTGGTCGATTACGTGATGAAGCGAGGATTTACGCACATCGAATTGATGCCGGTGATGGAACATCCGCTGGACGCCTCGTGGGGCTATCAGGTCACCGGTTACTTCGCGCCAACCAGTCGTTACGGTCGACCTCAAGACTTTGCGTATCTTGTTGACTATTGCCATCAACACGATATCGGCATCATCCTGGACTGGGTGCCAGCGCATTTCCCCAAGGACTTTTGCGCTCTCGGCGAATTCGACGGGACGCATCTGTATGAGCACGCCGATCCGCGAAAGGGAGAGCATCAGGATTGGGGGACGTACATTTTCAACTACGGCAGGCGCGAGGTTCGCAACTTCCTGATCAGCAATGCCCTGTACTGGTTCGACAAGTTCCATGTCGATGGGCTGCGGATCGATGCTGTTGCCTCGATGCTGTACCTGGACTACTCTCGTCGTGAAGGCGAATGGATACCAAACCAGTACGGAGGGCGAGAAAACATCGACGCTCTCGGATTTCTGCGTGATCTCAATCGAATCGTCCATCAGTACTACCCCGGCGTGTTGATGGTTGCTGAGGAGTCCACGGCGTGGCCTGGCGTCACGCATCCCGTCGACCGTGGAGGTCTCGGTTTTGATCTCAAGTGGAACATGGGGTGGATGCATGACATGCTGGAGTATTTCTCGAAAGATCCCATTCACCGGGCATATCATCATCGCAATCTCACCTTCGCGCTCCTCTACGCGTTCAGCGAGCAGTTTCTCCTACCGCTCTCTCACGACGAGGTAGTTCACGGCAAGCGCTCCCTTCTCGACAAAATGCCGGGTGACCTCTGGCAGCGGTTTGCCAACCTGCGAGCCCTCTACGGCCTCATGTTCGCGTTTCCCGGTAAGAAGCTACTGTTCATGGGAGGGGAGTTAGGCCAATGGGTGGAATGGAATCACGAAAGCTCGCTTGATTGGCACTTGCTTCAGTACGAGATGCATCAGGGTGTGCTTCGACTCATTGATGACCTGCACGCGTTGTACCGCAATGAGCCCTCGTTCTTTGAAGTCGATTTCGAATACCGCGGATTCGAGTGGATCGACTTCCAGGACAGTGCGGGCAGCATCATCTCCTTCGAACGCAAGGCGCGCGATAACCGAGAGAGAATTGTGGCGGTGTGCAACTTCACACCTGTGCCCCGCCATGGCTACCGCATAGGAGTCTCGCAATCCGGCATCTATGAAGAGATTCTGAATACCGATTCGTCCTTCTATGGTGGAGGGAACATCGGAAATACCGGTGAGGTTCGTACGCAGGAGGTTTCCTTCCATCATCATCCATTTTCCCTGAATCTGACGCTCCCCCCATTAGCAGTGGTGTATTTTAAAGGCTCGGCTCGATCCTAGCCGCACTCATTTCCGGGGTGATCCGCCCCTCGGAGGCCTGAACAGCCGCGAAGTCGCGGCACACGCCGTCAACGCTCCGGAGTATCACAATCTCCTTGCTTCTTTGCGAAGTTAATTTTACTCTCTTCGCCACGACGTTCATTCCATTACCACTTCATATTCCATTCTAGCTGAAAGGATTCGCTCGCCATGCGATTCGTGTTGATTGCCTCGATCGCCCTCTTTGTGCTTTCCGGATGCGCCATGGTCAGACCATCCGGGGAAAGCGGCAGTTCCAAACCGGCCGACACGACAGCTCAGAAGCCGTCGACGCCGACAACCGGAATGAAACCCTACAACCAAGTTATCACGAAAGAAGCCAAGTCTGACACGGGACTTTTCATAGTTCATCGAATCAAAGACAAGTTATTCTTTGAGATTCCGAAGAAGGAACTCAAGAAGGAATTCCTCCTGGTGAGCAACCAGGCGAAGATCCAGGCAGGATTGGGATACGGTGGAGACGCAGTGAATCGGCAGGTTGTAAGGTGGGAGCGGGTGGGTGATCGGATTCTTCTCCGCAGTGTTCTCTATGCGTCTGCGGCAGCAGATAGTCTCCCCATCTCGTATTCAGTGAAGAAGGCAAACCTGCCCCCCATCATCATGGCGTTCGAGATTCAGGCTCTGAACAAGGACAGTTCGAACGCTGTCCTAGATGTTACCGATCTCTTCACGACGGATGTGCCCGAAATGGGGATGGGGAAGTTCACCCGCACGCAGACGCAGGTGCGCCGACTTGATTCGAAGCGTTCCTTTGTCGAATACAGCACCTCCTTTCCGGACAACATCGAGACCGAGGCAACGTTAACATATGAGGCCGGGCAGCTGCCGCAAGCCAACAACTTGAGCACGATCTCCATCACTATGCATCACTCGATGGTTCGACTGCCGGAGAAGCCGATGATGCCACGGTTGGAGGACAACCGGGTGGGGTTTTTCAGTTACACTCACTACGACTACGGCTACGAGTCACAGCGGGCCGAGCCTCGACAGTATATCGCACGATGGCGCCTCGAGCCGAAGGATCCGGAGGCAATCAAGCGTGGCGAGTTAAGCGAGCCCCTCAAACCCATCACCTACTACATCGACCGCGGTGTGCCCGACAAGTGGCGCCCGTGGCTGAAGAAGGGGGTAGAGGATTGGCAGGCTGCATTTGAGAAGGCGGGATTCAAGAATGCGATCATCGCGAAGGACGCGCCCAATGAGAAAGAAGACCCAACCTGGAGTGCGGAGGATGCACGCTATGCAACAATTCGCTGGCTGCCGTCTCCGATCGAAAACGCGTATGGTCCGCACGTCGCAGATCCTCGGACCGGAGAAATCCTTGATTCCGACATTGGGTTTTTCCACAATGTGATGAACCTGGCCCGCAACTGGTATTTCGTTCAAGTCGGAAACGTTGACCCACTCACAAACAAGCTTCCTCTGCCGGATAGCTTGATGGGCGAGTTGTTGCGGTATATTGCTGCCCACGAAGTGGGTCACACCCTTGGATTCCCGCACAACTGGAAGTCGACGTCTCAGTATCCTGTGGACAGCCTCCGGAGTGCCTCCTTCACAGCAAAGTACGGCAATGAGGCTTCCATCATGGACTACGGTCGCTTCAACTACGTTGCGCAGCCGGGAGACAAGGCGCGACTTATCCCGATGATCGGGCCGTACGACAAGTTTGCAGTTGAGTGGGGCTACAGACCTATTCCAGGTGCAAAAAACCCCGATGACGAAAAAGCAGAATTGAACAAAATCGCTGCACGCCAGGAGACCGAACCCTATTTACGTTTTGGTGTCTCCGATCCGAATGACCCCACAGTGCAGACAGAAGACATGGGAGATGATCCTGTTGCCGCGACGAAATACGGGCTTAAGAACGTCAACGTGATCGCTGATATGTTGATTGGGGCAACGACCAAAGAAGGGGAGGACTACAGCACGTTACGGGAGGTCTATGGTGAGCTGATCGCGCAGCGCAATCGCGAGTTTGGGCACGTCGCCTCTTATGTTGGCGGAGTGGTCCGGACCGAACGCGTCGCGGGCCAAAAAGGTGTCGTGCATACGCCTGTCTCTCGCGAGAAACAGAGGGAGTGTATGGCTTTCCTCCAGAAAGAGGCATTCCGAACACCTGCAGAAATGTTGAGGTCAGATATCTTGGCATTGATTGAGCCAGCCGGTGCCGTCGATCGAGTACTACAGGGGCATCGCATGCTCCTCACCATCTTGCTCAACACCGACCGGATGGCGCGCCTCATCAATACGGCCGCTGTCCCGAAAGGAGGTGTCCAAGCATACACGCTGAACGAGATGCTGACGAGCCTGCGGCAGGGCGTTTGGAGCGAGCTGAATGCCAATCCAATCAGGACCGATGTGTACCGGCGCAACCTCCAGCGTGCATATATCGAGGCAATGGGGAACAAGCTGAATCCGCCCCCATTTACTCCGCCAGCAAATTTGCCGCCGGGTTTTGTATTTCCCCCACCCACACCGTTGCCTGGTGAAGCACGCGCCCTGATTCGAACTGAATTGCTCGATCTCGATGCTGTAATTGCACAGTCGATGGCTCGTGCTGCCGACCGTGAAACCAAGGCGCATTTGCGGGACAGCAGTGATCAGATCTCGAAGATCCTTTATCCTGAGAAGAAGCAGTAGGGGAAATCGTCACACGGGTTCTTGTGCGAAATGAGAAAGCCCGACAGCCTCTTACGCTGCCGGGCTTTGCCATTCGGACTCGACCGTAGGTAGGCTCTATCAGAGCGTGAGAAGAAGCATTTGCCTTCGAACGTACCTGCTCTGCTTGTTCCTCAATCCTTTCAGGCTCAAGACAAATGTTCACGCAGAACCCTCCTCCGGAGCCAACGAGCTCGGGTCGTGAACTAGGCCGCCGGCCGAAAACTGTTGCCACAAAGACACCAAGTCACAAACTCAACAAAAACCACTTTTTTTCTTTGTGTCTTCGCGCCTTAGTGGCAAAATGATGGGTTTTCGTCCGCGCTTCTAGGCCGCGTTCTTGATTCTTAAATGGTGACGTCTCCAAAGGTAATATACGGGCACCCCGAGCGCGAGGAAAATCAGACCTGCCCACGCTTCGGCTGGCTTTTCAAAAAATGTATAGACGACGAACAAGCTGGAAATTGTGACGAAAAACAATGGCGTGGCCGGGTAGCCGAGAGTCCTGTACGGTCGCTCGACATTCGGGAGACGCTTCCGGAATATGAATATACTCGCGGCTGTCAGCGCAAAAAAGATCCAATCAGTGAACACGACGTAGGAGATGAGACTCTCAAACGTTCCCCAGAACAAAATGAGCACGATCGCCCAGATCGATTGGAAGATGATGGAAAACATCGGCGTGCGGAACCTCGGGTGCACCTCAGCAACTTTCTTGAAGAACACGCCATCGTTCGCCATAGCGTAGTAGATCCGCGGTGCCGTCAGCGTATAGATGCCGGTTGTCCCAAACGTCGAAACAAAAATCGTCAACGCAATCAGGCTCCCACCGAACGTACCCAGAACTACGCTGATCGCGTCTGAAGCGATGCGTGATGAGGCCGCCATTTGGCCCGGGGAAAGAAGGAACATATAAGCTACATTTGTGGTCACGTAAACGATCGTCACGGTAAGTGCGCCGAATATGAGCGAAAGGGGCACACTGCGCTTAGGATCCTTTGCCTCTGCCGCCGTGAAGGTAGAATGCTGCCAGCCACCGTACGACCACAGAACACTGACAAACGCTAGCGTCAGCGCACTGGCAAGACCGTTGGGTAGATCACCAAGCGGGGCTGTGAAGTCTGTGGCCGAGGTCGATCCCCAGCCAAGTCCTACGACGATCAAGACCCCTATTCCTGCGAGCTTCAGTAGGGTAAAGAGGTCAGAAAACACCCCGCCGGCTTTCACCCCCAACACGTTGATGATCGTAACGAGAACGATGCCCGCAATCGCAACAATTGTCGTGTGCTCGGCGGCGACTGGGACGAAGTAGCCGAAGTATGTCGAGAATGCCACAGCCAACGCCGCGATCGCTCCCGTGTTTGCGACGAGGAAGTATGCCCATCCATAGAGGAAGCCGACCAATCCGCCGTACGCTTCGGTGAGGAACACGTAGACTCCACCGGCTCTCGGCATCATTCCGCCAAGCTCAGCGTAGGTGAGTGCACCGGACATTGCCATCAATCCGCCAACGACCCAGACGCCGAGGATCCAGAGAGGAGACGGAAGAGCCTTCGCGATCAGCGCAGGCGTCAGGAAAATACCTGACCCGATCGCCGACCCAATGGCGATCATCGTCATGTCAAACAGGGTGAGTTCTCGGCGCAGCTCAACCATAGAAATATCAAAAATCAAATACCAAATAGAACAAAGGGAACCAGACGAATAGGTCTATTTGCTCTTCCGAAGAGTAATAATGCTTGACGCGAAGATTCGCGAGAATTCTTCTAGCTCCGTCAAGAACCATTCGGTCTCAGTACTCCTCACTCTGCGTGAGTCTCGCAATAGCGTGAGCCAGAGTTTGCTTTCGTTGGAGGATTTCAGACAGGTATTGAGATAGTTAGCGAAATCCTTCTTGCTGCTTGCTGATTGGCCTTCCACATAGTTGCCGATGACACTCGTTCCGCTCCGAAGTAATTGATCGCCGAGTCTTCTTGAGGTATTCTCGCGCGGGAGCTTGTCAATGAACTCGATGAGCCTAAGCGTGAAGTTGTACAATCGCTGTCGAAATTCAGTTTTGATTCTCGTCTTGTCAATTTGCATTTAGAGAGTTCAATAATGAAGTGCAACACCTGAGGAAAGAATTGATGAAAAGCGGTATCCTCGGTGTATGGCACAAACGACGTATTCACATCTCAGTTTGGAGGAGAGGGATCGGTTAGCGATCCTTCGAGCTGAAGGCATCTCGATCAATGAGATAGCACGACGGCTCAAACGAAACAAGAGCACGATATCACGTGAGTTTAAGCGCAACGCTGGTCCTGTCTATCAGAGCTATGGTGGCGGCAGTGCTGATCGCCGGGCACGTCAGCGAAGAAGCCAAGCTTCACGCCGAGAACGGTTGAAAAGTCCACGCCTGCGTGCTTACGTACGCCGAAAGCTCCGCTTGGGCTGGACGCCAGAACAAATTGCCGGCTGTGTCTCGGATACTCTGCCGGGGTTGAGCATCAGCCATGAAGCTATTTACCAATTTATTTATCATCCCATGGTTCGTCGACAAGAAAACCTGGTAGCGTACCTGCCACGTGCTCATTGGAAACGACAAAAGAAAGGGCATCGCCATACCCATCGAGATCCCCATATTCCAGAGCGTGTTTCAATCAACGAGCGTCCTGGCCATATCGAAAACCGCAGGCAGCTTGGTCACTGGGAAAACGACCTCATCATCTCGCGTCGGAGTCACGCAGCACTGAACATCTTAGTGGAACGCAAAAGCCGCTTCACAAAGATCGTCAAAGTGGCGCACCATACCCCTCGCGATACACGATGTGCGATCACCAGGGTTTTGTCCCACTATCCAAAGCATGCTCGACGATCGATCACCTACGACAATGGCCATGAGAATCTCCACCATCAGAAAGTCAATCAAGTCCTTGGAACATCGTCCTACTTTTGCGAACCATACCACAGTTGGGAAAAAGGTACCGTTGAAAATACTGTCGGCCTAGTTCGTCGAGTCTTTCCAAAAAAGACCGACTTCGCACGTGTCACCAAAACAGAACTAAAGCGACTTGAACATCTACTCAACAATAGACCAAGAAAAATCTTATACTTCAAAACACCAAAAGAAATCTTCCGTAAA
>Ga0315284_10012611_pt1 | contig 12036 bp, 11 predicted proteins | sample YL17G09_16_MG_FD_203696 | JGI IMG/M metagenome (GOLD analysis project Ga0315284, IMG submission 203696) | Sediment microbial communities from Yellowstone Lake, YNP, Wyoming, USA - YL17G09_16 | ecosystem: Environmental > Aquatic > Freshwater > Lake > Sediment | place: USA: Wyoming | collected...
GAGCGGTCTTTTTCGCGCAGCGTTCGGCATGTATTCCTTCACACCGGCGGCGCGTTCGTCGTGACCGACAACGGCGTCTGCCATCCGTATAACGGCCGTTCCCATGCGTGGGGGCGCGGCGTAAAGCTCGGGATCGGCGTCGATGAGACCGGCCTCTTTCAGGGACGTCTCTTCGCGTTCCTGAAGAAGAAGGAGCTTGCGGTCTTCGGCGATTCCGGCTCGGGGACCCTGGCGCTCCTCGAGCCGCATCCCCTGCAGCGGCGCGTGAAGTCCGTGATCGGTTTGCTCGACGGAAAGCTCGCCCTCCTGAACAAAGGCGAGGCGAAGCGGGGGGATACGATTTCACTTTTCGATATCGACGCCAGGGCCGAAATCATGAGCGGCACTCTTCCCGGCACGGTGACCGCCGCCGCGTCCGACGGGTCGAGCCTCGTCGTGCAGCTCGAGGAGGGCACGCTCGTGAGAATCACCCGCGGACCGCTCGATGCCTTCGATATCGCCGAGACCGGATATCTTCCCTTCAGGGCGCGGGTGCTCAAGGCCGCCCCGCACGGGTTTATCGCAATCAGCGAGACGGGCGCCTTCGCCGTCGGCGAGATCGCTTCCTGGAGCCCCGGCGCGCTCGGGGCGGTCGAAACCTCCGCGAAGGTGCGTTGAGGAAACCGGAGGGCGGCGCGCATGGAACGCAAGACGGTCACCATCGACGAGGTCATCGCGACGTTCTCCTCGCATATCGAGAAGCATTACCCGTCGCCGAGCGATTTCAGACGCAATTTCAATCTGCTCCTCGGGGGGAAACGCAGGCGCGCCGACGGAGACGAGTACTCGATATCGCTCGAGAAGAACATCGTTTTCCTGAGCGACCTCGTGGCGGATGCGGAGGCGCTCGTCGAGAAGCTCCTGGGACCCGCGGAGGGCGACGAGCCGGCGGACGCGAGCATTTCCTCGATACTCGAGGGATTGGAGAAGAAGGCGCACGAAGGGACCGCCCATCGTCACCGGGAGGCGTTTGTCGAGGGGACGGCGGACGAATTCAGCGAACTCCGCAGGTGTCGCCCGGCGGGAGGCGCCCCGTACCTTGACAAGCTCGAGTTCAACTACCGCTATCTCATGACGCTCAGGATCTTCCTTTTCGAATTTGTCTCCGTTCTCGCGGCGGTCCGGTCCCAATACTCGATCTCGGGGGCGACGGCGGGGGGCGCGCGAAAGATCAAGAATCACCTCGAGATCACAGCGCATTACTACCTGGGGAATGTGGCCGTGGGCGCCGAGGGCGCCGTCGAGCCGCCCGGCGGGAACGTGAATTAGCGATTCTTTTTCTTGTAAAAGGGAGGACTCCCCGGTACGCTTGCGGGGACAATCGAAAAAGGAGTGACCGTGTATTCAAAAGAGCTTGTATGTGCCGGCATTGGACGACAGTCGGCATATTCGTTCGAAGCGCCCGCGAGGGCCGCGAAGATCGCGGCATTCGTGTGTTTCACAGCTGTCGCGGCCCAGCTTGCGGCGCCCCTTCCCTTCACGCCCGTTCCCCTCACGATGCAGACCCTCTTCGTTGTTCTGGCCGGCGTCGTGCTCGGCGCCCGCGACGGATGCTACGCCATTCTCGCGTACGTCGCGATCGGGTTCGCCGGCGCGCCGGTCTTCGCCGGTTTCAGCGGGGGTCCCCACGTGCTCGTCGGCCCGACGGGGGGATACATCGTTTCTTTCCCTGCCGCGGCGCTCGTCTCGGGATACCTTTCGGGGCGGCTCGGTGGCAGTCGCGTGGCGGTCTTCTTCGCGTCCCTCTCGGGCATGGCGATCATCCTCGCGGGCGGCTCCTCGTACCTGGCGCTCTTGGCGGGGCTGTCGCTTCCGCGGGCGGCCGCGCTCGGAGTTCTGCCCTTCGTCGCGGGCGAGCTCGTAAAGGCGCTTGTCGCCGCGTTTCTGTCGCCGGGGAAGGTCCCGGCCGGCGGCTCGCGATTCTAGACGCGCGCTCGCGTATCAGAATGCAAATCCGACATTGATGAGCCGGATGGTCGGCAGGGTCATCGCGATGTCCTCGTCCCCGGCGTCTCCGAACAGGCGGACGGCTCCGATGCCGAGGCTGATCGCGAAGCTCCGCGTGGATCCGATCATCCACGTGTATCCGATGTCGATGCCGATGCCGGTGAGGGTCGTAGATTCCTTATCGTCGTTGACGTCGTTTTCCGTCGTTACGCCGAAGACGCCGAAGCGGCCGCCGAAGAAGAATCCGGCCGGTGCGTCGTTCTGCGGGTAGTACCGGTAGAAGGCCGTGACTGCCATGTAATGGTCGTTTCCATCACCGAGCTCGACGAAGGTTCCGGCGAGGCCCAGGGTGCCGTTCGGGGCCACCCGCCGCTCGTATTCGAGGTTGTACCAGGTAAACATGTCGAGGATTGGATTGCTCGATATGACGTTCTGAGGAGGGGTCACGATCTGGGCCCGTGCGCCGGACGGGATCGCGGCGCCGATGACAACGGCCGCGAGGAACATTGCGATCAACAAGCCTTGAGTGCGCGGTCGAATCACATGCATCATCTCCATCACCTTTCTCGTTATTCGCCCTGCTTGACGCCCATTGACAATAATCCGATTGGATAGCGGAGACCGCTCCGCCTGTCAAGACATTTTGCCGGCCGGGGTCGTCCACGATCGACACGGATGGCGCCGCGCCGGTCTGCGCCCACGTCGTCGACGGCGGCGCGCCCGTCAGCTCGATCCTTCCCAGCCGGCGAGTCTCGCCCACAGCCACCATGCCGCGTACGCCTTGAGATTGGCGTTGAGCGGCTGCGAATGAGCCGAGGGGCAGTCGTACCATTCGCCCGGGTGGGCGTTCTGCCATTCGATCGCCCAGTTCGCGTCGAAGTAGCCGTCGTCGTTTCCGTCGTAATCGCAGTTGTCGTTGGCGTCCTTGTCGCCGAAGTAGACCCCGTCCGGGTTGTAGGACTCGATATCCGCGAAGTCATAGAGGATCTTCTTGTTCGCCGCGCAGTAGGCGCGGATCTGCTCGTTGCGGATGTGCAGATTGCCGGTAAGCCCGTATCCGTCCAGGTGCCCCGTCATGTAGACGAACCGCACGTTCGGGTAATCCGCCTCGAGGCCGCTCATGAGCGCGAGGTAGTTGTTGATGTCCTCCTCGCTCGCGGAGCTCACCTGGCCGCACCACGACCAGATGACGACGTTCGTTCCGGGGTGATCGTCGAGATAGTCGCGCGTCGCCTCTTCCCAGGCCGATAGATTGGGCTGGCCGAGATCCGAGGCGCCCGAGAACGGCCGGTCCTTGAGGTCGAGCGCGCCGCCGCTCCCGCCGTCATTGAAGCCGTACAGGGTGTCCTTGAAACCGACGAGGCCCGTCATGCCGTCGATGAGTTGGCTGCCATGCGACGTATGCCCGTACGCGATGTGGAGCCGGGCCTTGGCCTGCGATATCGCTTCATGCGGAATCGCGTCGATATCGATGGTCGTGTGGTTGACCAGTATTGTGCTTTGGGCGACTGGCAGCTTGTGCGCCGGCGGCGGGGTGCTTTCGGGGGCGCATGACGAGCAGCTCGCGAGCGACATTAAAACTCCCAGCAACATAATCATATGCATCATTCCATTCATTCCGGAGCTCCTTTTGAGTAACGATACGCCCGTATCCTCTCACCGACGGAGCAAGTTTCATGCGACTTTTCACGAATCGGCGAGCTTTTTCAGCGCATCCCCGGTGAGGCGATAGAGTACCCAATCGTCCATCGGCCGTGCGCCGAAGTGCTCGTAGAACTCGCGCGCCGGATTCCAGTCGAGAACCGCCCATTCGATGCGTCCGAGATTGCGCGCCCCGGCGACCGCCGCGCACTCCTTGAGGAGCGCCTTGCCGATTCCTTTGCCGCGGAACTCGGGGCGGATGTAGAGATCCTCGATATAGAGACCGGCTCGGCCGACGAAGGTCGAATAATTGTGAAAGTAGATCGCGAAGCCGGCGGGCGTTCCGCCGCATTCGGCGATGATCGCTTCGGCGGCGGGCTCTTCGCCGAAGAGATTCTCGCGAATGATATCTTCCGTCGCCGTGACCTCGTGCGATATTCTCTCGAACTCCGCGAGCTCCCGGATCAGCTGAAAGACGAGCGGGACATCGTCGATCGAGGCCCTGCGGACGGTGACGTTTGAATCTCGGGACATGTTTTGGTATCCTTGATCAAACAGGTTCAGCTCATGATAAGTGCTGCCGTCGATCCGTGCAAAATGAATATTGCCGCGGCCCCGGAAAACAGGGAGGGAAAACAGGGGGGATTGACAGCCGGGCGAATTTGGGATATACTACTAGAGCGAGATTGGACAGGAAGGGCATAGAAGTGATGTAAGCCCCGCGACACAGCGGTGGATCAATAAAGCCCTCCGCCGATCTCGGAGTATCCTCATAGCGAGACGCCCCGGATTCCCAAATGCCTATGAGAACCCGAGGCGTCTCTTCCTTTTTACCGGGAAACGAGGCGCTCGAGCACCTCGATCTCCATCTCGATCCGTTTATCCCACGAAACGAAATAGCCTCGTGCGAACTCGGCCGCCTGGACGCCGAGACGTCTCCTGAGCGCCTCGTCCCGCACGAGCGTTTCGAGCTTCCTCGAGAATCCGGCAACGTCGCCGTTCGGCACGAGGAGGCCCGTCTCGCCGTCGCGAACGACCTCGGCGGTGCCCGATACGTCGAACGCGACGACCGGCACGCCGCAGAGGATCGCCTCGCACGGGGGGAGCGACATGTTCGTGAGCTCGTTCGTCGCGGCGAAAATATCGCTCGCCTTGAGGAAATGGACGACCTCCCGGTGCCGGATGACCCCTTTGAAGATCACCTTGCCGCCGAGGCCGAGCCTGCGGGCCTCGCGCTCGAGCTTCGAGCGCTCGGGGCCGTCGCCGCCGATGACGATCGTCACCTTCTCGAAGAGCGACGGATCCATCATCGCGGCGGCCCGCAGAAAGAGATCGATCCGTTTCGATTTGACGAGGCGGGAGAAAGTCACGATGAGAACGTCATCCGGGGGGAGCCCCATCGCCGTGCGCACCCCGGCGCGGTCGACGTGGACGTCGATCCACTCGGTGTCCATTCCATTCGGGAGGAAAGAGATTTTCCCGCGCGGTATGCCGAGCCGCGTGAGCGCCATTTCCCCGCGCGTTCCGTCGTTGAGGATGATGTAATGGTCGACGGGGATCCGGAGCGCGATCAGCTGCTCGATGCTCTTCCAGAGGTACTTGATTCTCGGGAAATCGAAACGGTCGAGGTACATCACTCCGAAAAGCTTTACGACGGTTGGAATTCCGAGCTTCCGGCCGACCCTGTCGAGCGGGTAGAACGAATAGTGCGTGAATCCCATGATAACGTCGGGCCTGATCTCCGCCGCGATCTTTTCGAGCCGTCCGAGCGCGGCGAACGGGAAGAAGACCGGCCAGAGAAACCGGCGCAGGATTCCCGGGAATCGCCGGAGCGCGCGGAAGATGTTCGGGTACGTGTGGTAGGTGAGGTGCGAATCCTGGAGAATCTCGCGCTTCGCCCCCGGTTTCGGGATGAGGAAATGGAGCTCGATTCCCTTCTTCGTGAGATGCCTGATGAACTCGAGCTCGTCGGCGACGCCGCTCCCCTCGCCGAGCGACCAGATGTCCTCCCAGATCGAGAGGATGAGTATCGTGTTGAGCTTGCGTTCCATGGCGCGTTCGCTACTTCAGGGCCCTGACCCTGTTCCTGAGGTAGCCGATTCTCTCGATCTCGACCGTTACGACGTCGCCGTCCTTCAGAAAGAGGGGCGGCTCCCGGAAGACGCCGACCCCTCCGGGGGTGCCCGTCGCGATGATGTCTCCCGGCATGAGCGTCATCGCCGAGGAGATGAACGAGATGATCTCGGAGACGGGGAACATCATCCGGGATGTGTTGCTCTCCTGCATCACGGTCTCCCCCAGTCTCTGCCGTATTGCGAGCGCGTTCGCGTCGCCGATCTCGTCCGGCGTCACGATCCAGGGCCCGCACGGGGCGAAGGTGTCGAAGCTTTTGCCCCGGAACCACTGCTTGTCCTCTCGCTGGATCTTCCGGGCGCTCACGTCGTTGAAAGCCATATAGCCGACGACGTGGTCGAGCGCATTGCCCGCCGGAATCATCGTCCCTTCCCGTCCGATCACCACGGCGAGCTCCGCCTCGGCGTCGACGCTCTCGACGCCGGGTCGAATGACGATGTCGTCGTAGGGGCCGGCGAGCGCGCTCGGCGCCTTCGCGAAGAGCATGGGATGCGCCGGCGGCTCCTTCTTCTGCTCGAGGGCGTGATCCCGGTAGTTCATGCCGAGGCAGACGATCTTTGTCGGGCTCTGGAGCGGCGCGTGGAGACGCGTGCCCTTGAGGGGAAGAAAGTGCGCGCGGTCGATCTCGGATGCGTTGTCGGCGAGATTCTGGACCTCGGGAAGGAGCCCGCGGCGAAGGAGGTCCTCGATCGCGACCGGCGCGCCGTACAGCGCGGAGCTCACGTCGAGGATCATATCAGCGATGACCACGCCCGCGCGCCGTCCCGTTTTCTCGAACGATACGAGTTTCACGCCTCTACCTTTCGGGCCGGACGCCGGCGAGCGCCTCGAGGCGTTTCCTGAACTCCGGCTCTTCGATGAATCCCGTCACCCGGAGCGCCTTGAGCTCGGTTCCGGTCCTGTCGATGAAGATGATAGCCGGCACCCCGCGAACATTATAGTCATTCTTGATCTTGTTCTCGGCCGCGCCTGATTTCGTGAGGTCGACCTTGAGGGGGATGAAATTCGACGAGAGCCGCACGACCTCGGGGCTCGAGAAGGTCTTCCTGTCGAGCTCGTGGCAGGGGAGACACCACGCGGCGGAGAAATCGATAACGACGCTTTTGCCGTCGCGCGCGGCGTTCGCGACGATCTCTTCAGTGAAGGGGAGCCAGGCGATGCCACGCGGCTTCTCACCGGCGTCCCCGCGGATCATCGGCATGACGATGAACGCCGCGCCGAGCGCGACGCCGGCGAGGCCGACGATCCTCTTCACCGCCTTGAAGCCCCTACCCGCGCCGGTCGCCCGGTCGATCCAGCCGAGGTATATCCCCCCGGCGACCGCGATGATCGCGTAACCGGCCGCGACGAGCCTCGGGGAGGCGAGGTGCCGCGCGAAGTAGAGCGCCATCGCGACGAGGATGAATCCGAATATCTTCCGCACCGAGATCATCCAGGCGCCCGAGCGCGGGAGTATCGCGATGCTTCCCGAGAGCGTTCCGAGAACGAGGAAGGGCGCTCCGATGCCCCACGCGAGCGTGAAGAACATGAGAAACCCGAGGAGCGGCTTGCCCATCTCGCCGACGTATGTCAAGAGCCCGAGGACGAAGGGGCCGATGCACGGCGCCGCGACGATCCCCATCGTGAGCCCCATGACGACCGCCCCCGCGTAGCCCTGCCGCGCCGAGCCCGTGCGGCGGGCGAGGAACATCGGCATCCGTATCTCCCAGAGTCCGAACATCGAGAGAGCGAGCGCGACGAGGATGGCCGCCAGCAGCAGGACTACGAATGGGTTCTGGAGGGCGGAGCCGAAGAGGCTCCCCGTCATCGCGGCGACCGTGCCGAGGACGCTGTACGTTATCGACATACCGAGGACGTAGAGGAGGGCGAGGAGAAAGACGCGTGACGTTCTGCCCCCTGCCTGGCCCCCGAAATAGCTGATCGTGATCGGGATGAGAGGATAGATGCAGGGCGTGAGGTTGAGGGCGAGCCCGGCGAGGAATATGGAGAGAAAGGTAAGCGCGAGCCCCCGCTCCGCGATCATGTTCCCGAAGCCGCCGGCGTCCGGCGGGGCGGCCTCGAGGCCGGCCGGCTGTCCGTCCTCGCCGATGAAGGGAGGCCGCGAGAACAGCCCGCTGTCGAGCTGCTCGACCGGCTCCTCGGGTGTTCCGACGCGGAGGGTGTCGTCCGTGGAAGCGCTCGCGGGCTCGACGCAGGCGAGATTGTTGCAGCCCTGGTACCGGAGCGTCGCCGTGATCCGGTACGAGCCCGGATTGACGTTCTCGCCGATGCGCACGACCGCGCCGAATACGACGACGCCGTCATAGAGGGCCATTTCGGTTTCGCTGATCTCGAGCTTTCTGAGAACGGGCGCGGGATAGAGGAGGCGCACGATCTCGATTCCGGGGCTCACCTGCACCTCGAGAACCGATGGGATGAGGTAGCTCTCGAGCGGCTTGTTGGCGTTGATGTGCCATCCTTCGGCTACCTCCGCCCTAACGGCGACGTATCCGACGGAGCCCGGGTGGAATACCGAGAGCGAATGGCTCATGTCCGTCGTGACGAGCGCCTCCCCGGGGAATAACATCCCCTGGGCTGTGCCCGCGTGCGGCGCGAGGAGCATCGCGAAAAAGGTCAGGATGATCGCCGGCCGAAGGCAGCCCATCCGTCGCGCCGAGAACCGAAACATATTGTCTCCTTCCTGCTCAACGATGATACTTGAAGATGTAAACCCCGCCGGAGCCGCTCGCCGCGTAAACGAAATCATCGTCAGCGAATATCCCGCGCCCTTCGTCGGCCGTGTCGTACCATGCCGCGACGGCGGGACTGGCGGGATTCGAGACATCGATCGCGGCGACGCCCTTCGTCTCGGCCGCGGCGAAGAGCGTCTTCCCGAGGACGAAAACCTCGCGCACCAGCGTATTGAGCGAGAGCGAAGCGATCGCGCGGGGATTCTTTCTGTCGGCGACGTTCGCGATGATGATGCCGGCGCCGCCGTCCGCCAGGAAGGCGGTGTCTCCCGCGACGAAGCAGTCGCAATTCCAGCCGGGCGTGTTGAGAACGGATAGCGGCGCCGGCCCGCGCCCCGCGAGCGAGAAGATGCGGAAGCCCTCGTTGCCGTCGGGGACATAGAGGTAGCGCTCGTCGACCGAGATCCCGCGCACTTCCGAGAAGTCCCGTCTCCAGACGAGCTTCGGCCGCTGCGGCTCCGCGATGTCCACGATCTCAACGCCGCCGAGTCCTCCCGCGCAGTACGCCCGGCCGCCCGCGACCGTGAGGGCGGACATGAAGTAGGATGAAGCGTGTCGCCCGATGATCTCCGGCTTCCCTGGATCGCTCACGTCGGCCACCTTGAGGCCGCCCTCGCCGTCAGCGATGACGAGGTGCTTCCCCGCGAGGGCGACGTCGCGCGCCTCCTCCGTCGGGAGGTGTCCGATCCAGCTCAGCGCTCCGTCGCGAGCGATGCTCGCGATCCTCACGCCGTCGTAGCCGTTCGCGACGTAGAGGATGCCTTCGGCGGCGATGAGATTGATCGCGAAGCCTCGCGTCGCGAAGGAGCCCAGCGGCCTCGCGCCACGTCTTGCGATCTCGTAGAGACGCATCCCTTCGAAGGGCGTGATGACCGCGAAGCGCTTTCCCGAAACGGACAGTTTCGTCGCCTTATTCCGTTTCGGCGCCGTGAGGCTCCCCGTGGCGACCGGCTGAGCGTAGCGGTTGACGCTGTCGAGGGTGAACCCTTTTCCGGTCTTGAGCTTCACGGCCGCGGCCCCCGTGGCGGGGCCGGCCGTGCGCTCGATCTCGAAGGGGAGCAGGAACTCGAGATTGGTGAGAAGCATTCCCCCGCTCTCGCCGACCGCGATGTCAACGACCCCTTTCGTTTGAAGCGGATTGCGGGGAGCCGGCGTGCCGGTCCTATCGAGATTCCAGCAGAGGACCTCTCCCTTGGCGGTGAGGATGAAGAGCACGCCGCCGCGCAGGATCCCCTTTTTTGCACCGCTCTCGACGGGCACTTCCGAAAGCTTCTGCAACACGCCGTCGGGCGCCGCGCGGAAAACGCCCACCTTCCCTTGATACGTTATCGCGAGGATGTCCCCTTCCGCGGCGAGCGATCGCGCCGAAGAGGGGAGATGTTTCATTTCCCTGAAGCGGGGCGCGCGCGGATCGGCGACGTCGAAGATAAAAAGCCTCTCATTCAGGTCGGCGACGAAGAGGGAACCTCCCGCCACGGCGCAGGTCACCGCCTGAATGCCTCCGTACCGGTACGTTTCCTTCGGAGCGCCGGGGCCCGAAACGTCTATCGCCACGAGGCCGCCGTTGAAGGCCGCCACGTACGCGCAGGATCCATTCATCACTATCGCATACGGGTCTCCCTCGAGCGGGAGATAGGCTGGATTCTCGAGCGAGCCGTCGCGGAAGATCGCGACCCCGTTGCCGGTTCCGAGGAGAATGTTGTCGCCGGAGAACGAAACGGTGCGCGCGGGTCCCTCGATGAGCGTGCGGGAGAGAAGCTCGAATTCGCCCGCTGCCGGGGATCCGCCGGGCACCGCGATGGCGAGCGCCGCGACGATCGGGAATACGCGTCGGAGCATGGTGCATATCCTCCGGGGAGGGCCCTGAGTGGTCTGAAAAGATCATTGCCTCGAAGAGCAGGCCCGTGTTTATCTCGTCGTAGCCAAAAGGTAGCGCAAAGCCGCGAAGTTCGCAAGCCATCTTGAGAATCAGGGAAGGAGTTCGAGTTGGATTCGTCGCCACGCAAGATCTACCTCATCCGGCACGCCGAGTCGTTGTGGAACAGCGAGCGCCGCGTTCAGGGCACCTGCCTCCAGGTGCCGCTCAGCCCCACGGGGAGAACGCAGGCGCAGCTCCTCGGAAGGCGCCTGAGAACGCTCCCGCTGCGGGCCGTCTATTCGAGCGACGCCGAGCGCGCCCTCGAAACGGCGAGGCTCTCGCTCGTCGACGGCCGCCCCATTGCGGTTTCGGGGGAGATCAGGGAGCTGTCCCTCGGCGAGTGGGAGGGGAGGCTCATCGCCGATCTCCACGCGGAGAATCCGGAGAAGCTCGAGGCCTGGTACCGCAAGCCCTCGACCGTGAGGCTCGAGGGGGGCGAGAACCTGCGCACCTTCAGAAATCGCGTCGTTTCCTTCATTGACGGAATCATCGGCTCCCCCGACGGCGGCGATACGGCGGTCATCACGCACGGTGGGGTCATCTGCGGCTACTTGACGCACCTTCTCGGCATGCACGTCGACGACATCTGGAGCTTCTCGCTGCCGAACGCCTCGATTACGACCGTAGTCCTCGATTTCAAACCCCGGCTGAGATCATTCGGCGACACCGCGCACCTCGATACCGCGGCGCTGGGCCTCGACGGCATGCCCGCGCCGCTGTGAGCGCGATCGGCCGACTATTGATTTTCCAATGAGCCGCCTCTGCGGAGCCGGTAGATCGTTTTTCCCGCCATGGCATAGATGAGCGCGATCCCCATGAGGAATCCCCCGACGTGCGCGAACCACGCCACGCTCCCCTCCGCCGTACCGCCGAGGGAGAGAAGCGCGAAGATGAACTGCACGACGAACCAGTAGATGATGATGATGAACGCGGGAACCATCATCATCCTGATGAGGAAGCCGAGAAAAACGAGGGTGAGGACGCGCGAGCGGGGGAACGCGATGAGGTACGCTCCGAGAAGCCCGGAGACGGCGCCGCTCGCCCCGATCGTCGGCACCGTGGAGGCCGGGTTCGAGGCGATGTGGAGCGCATGCGCGGCGAGTCCGCACAGAAGATAGAACACGACGAACTTGACGGGCCCGAGGATGTCCTCGACGTTGTTCCCGAATATCCATAGAAAGAGCATGTTGCCGCCGAGGTGCGCGAATCCACCGTGGAGGAACATCGAGGTGATGAGCGTGAGGAAGATCGGGTGCGGACCCGGGTAATGAATGAGCCGGGCGCCGGCCGTCACCTTTCCGACGAGATCGGCCATGTGCGTGATCTCGTAAGGCGTGGCTCCGAAGGAGGCGACGAAGGTAGTGCCGAGCCGCGCGCCGAGCGACAGCTGGTAGATGAAGACGACGACGTTCGCCGCGATGAGGGAATAGGTGGCGAAGGGCCTGTGCTGCGTCGGGTTTATATCCTTGAGCGGGAGAAACATGCTTGCTACATCCTTATGAGCACCTTGAATGCGTCCGCGCGGCGCGCCCTGCGAAACGCAGTCTCCCAGCGCTCGAGCGGATAGACGGCGCTCAGGAACGGGAGCACCTTGACCCTGCCTTTTCGCATGAGCTCGAGCGCCGGCTC
>Ga0315284_10012612_pt1 | contig 12035 bp, 6 predicted proteins | sample YL17G09_16_MG_FD_203696 | JGI IMG/M metagenome (GOLD analysis project Ga0315284, IMG submission 203696) | Sediment microbial communities from Yellowstone Lake, YNP, Wyoming, USA - YL17G09_16 | ecosystem: Environmental > Aquatic > Freshwater > Lake > Sediment | place: USA: Wyoming | collected...
CCGATGAGGTACGAGATCCTCACGCGCACCGGGCCCGCCTTGTCGGCGAACACCTCCCACACGAGCGCGTTCTCCCCCGGAGGATACGCGACGTGGATGACGCGCACCGCGTCGCCCACTTCCAGCGGCCGAAACAGGATCGTGTACTTGTCGATCTGCGTGTTCGACCACGAGAAGTCGATCTGGTTCGTCCCTTTCAGCAGCGTCACCACCCGCTCCTCTTCCACCAGCGTGGCGTTCGGGTTGTCCAGTTGGATTTCGACGCGGGACCGCACCGGCAGCGTCGCCAGTTTGATCCGCGCCTCGGCCGACTGGGCCAGCACCGCCGCCGCCAGCGCCGCCACGACCCACCCATACCTTTTCGCACGCATGACCGTCTCCTTACCTGGTTCCCTTCGCATTCGATGCGCCTTGCCTGACGCGCTTCTCCCCTCGGCCCTCTTGGACGGGGGCCGGAGAGCGTTGGTTCCATTTTCCTCGTTTCCGAGAGTGGGACCAAACTATTTTTCGCGCGCATTTTCCACGCGCTTCCGCAGAAACCGGTCCCGCCGGCCACAAAATCGCATGGCCGGCCTTCGCCATAAGCATAGCAAGGACAGGCACTTAGAGACGGCCCCCGGCCTCGTTCCCGCCCGCAATCGCCCCGCGATTTGACTCCCGCGCCGCTGCGCGTATATTTAATCGTGGCTGAAAAGCCCGCTTCCCCCGGTGCACGGGTGGTTGCGGGTCGTCCGGCATGCCGCCGGGATGCGACCGCTTGAAGAAGCGCCCAGTGCACCAGCGAGAACAACGGCCCCCAGGGGGGCCTTGAAGGAAAACCGAATAAGGACCGTACCCGTTGCCGGCCCCGCGCGAGGTTGGACGGACCGGACCCAAGGTCCGGCGCCGACCAGCGGATGAACGCCTCCGCCCCGCGCGTCGGCCGGGCTTCGGGACCGCGAAACGGTCCCGCGCCGCCCCGGCCCCTGGCCGCGAGCGGCCCGACTGAGGCGTCTCGAGGGTCCCATCCCTCTCCCGACCCGGCGGCAATGTGCCGCGAGGTAAGCCCCGGCCCCAAAGGCCCGGGGCTTATCTTTTCGGGCGCCCGCCTCCAGGCGGAAGCGTGTCGCCCGGAATGAACCGGGGACGAATCGTGACGTCCGCGGCCGGCTCGCCGCGCGCGAGCGCCGAAAGCATTTCGCACCCCGCCTGAACAATCTCGCGCGCGTCGAGTTCCAGACGCGCCGGTTCCCGCACGAAGGCCGGCGCCGCGCCCGGCGCCGCCCACACCGCCACCGCCACCTCGTCGGGAATGCGCGCTGCATGCTGCGCCAAGGCCGCGAGCGCTCCCTCCGGCTCCGCGCCGGCCAGGATGAAGCCGCGGACGCTCCCGTCCGCCAGAAGCGATTCCACCCACCGCCAACCGGCCGGTCCGTCCGCCTGCTCCGCGGGGCCGATGAGGTTTTCTTCCACCCGGAGCCGCGCGCCTGTCACGCTCTTGCGATACGCCTTCGCCATCGCCTCGCCAGGCGCGCCGGGCGGCAACTGAATCGCCAGCGGCGCCGCGCCTCGCCGGATCATCTCGGCCGCGAGGTCGCCGACCGCCTCGCCCCAGGCGATGCGGACGGCCGGACCATCGCCCCCTCGACTTCGCTCGGGGCAAGCCGCGAGTTCGACGAACGGGACGCCCGCCTTCTGGAGCACCGCGGCCGTGGCCACGCCTGCGCCGACGCCGAGCGCGCCCCAGATCCGGCCCGCCCTGGCGTCGCGCGCGAGCGCCGTCTCGTCCGACGCCGCCGTCCCCGCCGCAAGGTACGCCCGCGCGCCGCCCGGCATCCGGCCGGCCGACTCCAGCGCCAGCCTCGCCAGATGCGCCCGCCACCGCGGGCCCGGCGGGGCGTGCGGCGGACCGAGCACCACCGCGGTCGACCGCCGCCCGAGGTCCGGCCGGACGAACGTCCCGCGCCCCCGGCCGCGCTCCACCAGGCCCTCCAGTTCCAATCCCGCCATCACCTTGTTGATCGTCGTCAGGGAAACTTTGTGCCGGGCCGCCAGGTCGCGCTCCGTCGGCAGGCGGGCGCCGGGCTCGAGGCGCCCCGAGAGGATCTCCCGGCGGATTTCGTCTCGCAGGAAATCGCTTCGCGTGTCGGCCACCGTCCCGGCCTCCGGGAGCACCGAGACCAACCTATCGCCGCCCCGCGCCGCCGTCAAGGCGCGGGGAATTGCCTTGGAAGCCGCTTCCGGAATAGCGATAATCGGCCCATGTCAGCGTCGGGACGTGAATACCACATGACGCCCAGCCAATTCATCGCCAAGTGGACGCCCGTGAAGTTGTCGGAGGCTTCTTCACGGCAAGAGCACTTCCTTGACCTCTGCCGCCTGCTTGGTCAGCCGACGCCCGCCGAGAAGGATGCTGTGGGTGCCGAGTACACGTTCGAGAAGTCCGTCGCCGTATCGGGCCCGGCCTCGCGCGGCTCGAAGGGCGAGCGGGGGTTCGTCGACGTCTGGTGGCGCGGCAAGTTCGGATGGGAGTACAAGCGGAAGGACAAGCACAAGAAACTGGAGGACGCCTATCGCCAGTTGAACCAGTACCGCGAAGCCCTGGAGAACCCGCCCCTTCTGGTCGTCAGCGACATCGCGCGGATCGAAATCCATACGAACTTCACGGGCACGCTGCCCCGGGTGCACACGGTCGCTCTCGAAGACCTCGCTTCCCGGGCGAACCTGGACATCTTGCGCCGCGTGTTTGAGGACCCGCACTCGCTCTCGCCCGCGCTGGAAGCGGAGAAGGTCACCCAGGAAGTCGCGCGGCGGATCGGGGCCATTGCCGACACCCTCCGCCCGCGCACCCGCAACCCGCAACGTGCCGCCCACTTCCTCATGAAGTGCATGTTCTGCCTGTTTGCCGAGGACATCGGCCTTCTCCCGAAAAAACTCTTCTTGCGACTCTTGGAAAAGTGGCAGCACCAGCCGCACGAACTGCTTCCCCACATGACGGACCTCTTTGACCGCATGCGCGACGGCGGCGACTTCGGCCTTGACCGAATCCCGTGGTTCAACGGCGGGCTGTTCGACAAGGCCCCCGCCCTCAAGTTGACCCACAACGAGATCGGCATCCTTATGGACGCCGCCCGTCAGGATTGGGGAAAGGTCGAGCCGTCCATCTTCGGTACCCTGTTTGAGCGGTACCTTAATGTGAACAAGCGCGACCAGATCGGCGCCCACTACACGGGCCGCGCGGACATCCTGCTGGTCGTGGAACCGGTGGTCATGGCTCCTCTGCGCCGGGAATGGGCCGCCGTCCGCGAGGAAGTGGAAAAGCGCCTCGCGCGCCGCCGCGCCGCCCGTTCCCCCGCCGCCAAGCGCAGGGCCGACGACGCCATCAACCACGCCGTCCAGGACTTCGACCATCGCCTGGGGTCCGTCCGCGTCCTGGACCCGGCCTGCGGGAGCGGGAACTTCCTTTACGTTGCCATCCAGCAACTTCTGGAACTGGAGCGGGAGGTCATGGAGTTTGCTTCGCGCGAGGAGATCGGGCTAGCGTTCGCGCAGGTGCGGCCGACGCAACTTGCGGGCATCGAGATCGACCCATTCGCAGCCGAATTGGCCCAAGTGGTCCTCTGGATCGGCTACCTCCAGTGGATGCACGATTACCACTACCCGATCCCCAGCGACCCAATCCTCGACAAGTTCCAGAACATCGAATGCCGCGACGCCATCCTGGACCTGTCGGACCCGAAAAAGTCGAAGCCCGCGGACTGGCCGGAGGCGGACTTCATTATCGGGAATCCCCCGTTCTTAGGTGGAAAACTTATACGGGGTTCACTGGGCAAGCCCTACTTGGACACTCTTTGCGAGTGCTATGACTTGCCTCGCTTCAGTGACCTATGCTGTTACTGGTTCGAGAAGGCGCGGATGGCCATACAGCGGCAGCCGTCCACGCGGGCTGGGCTCCTAGCCACCCAAGGCATCCGCGGCGGCGCGAACCGCACCGTCCTTGAGCGCATCAAGAAGTCGGGCGACATCTTCATGGCCTGGTCCGACCGCGATTGGGTCCTTGACGGGGCCACCGTGCACATTTCTATTGTCGGCTTTACGGGTGCTGAGGTGAAAGAGCGGCAATTGAATGGCACCCCTACGGAACGCATCAATGCCGACCTTACGTGCCTGTGTGATGCTACCAAAGCCGCTCGCCTGCCGGAGAATGCAAGCATCTCTTATATTGGTACGCAAAAAGGAGGGCCATTCGACCTCACCTGTGAGCAGGCGCTGCAGATGTTGCGTTCACCCAATCCGCACGGTCGGCCAAACTCAGACGTGCTGAGGCCGTGGGCTAACGGCCGCGATGTCATGGCGCGTTCCAGGGGTAAGTGGATAATCTTCTTTCCGGATGACATGGATGAGAGCCATGCAGCCCTTTACCAACAACCGTTTGACCACTGTAGGGAGAATGTTTTGCAGGCTCGGAAGTCGGCTCACTTTACAGGCTATCCCTACTGGCGCCTTTGGTGCACCCGCCCTGGCCTCTTTGCGGTCTTGTCTGGCCGCATCAGGTATATTGCCACTTGTATGGTAGCCAAGCATCGGGTCTTCACGCAGATGGACGCTAATACTGTGCCCGAGAACCTTATTGTTGCCTTCGCGCGAGATGATGAGTACTTCCTTGGGGTGCTGCATTCTGCTCCGCATGAACTTTGGGCCGACCGCATGGGCACGCAATTGAGGGAAGCGGCATCGGGGCGGCGCTACACGCCCACAACCTGTTTTGAGACGTTCCCCCTGCCGTGGACGCCGGGCGAGGAACCGACGGACGATCCCCTGTATCGGCGAATCAGCGCGGCCGCCAAGGCCCTCGACGCCGAGCGCGAGCGGTGGCTCAACCCTCCCGAGTGGATCGAACCGCTGGCCGCGACCGTGGACTTGGCCGAAGACCTGTCGGACGTACCCGAGTCTGCGCGGCCGCTCCTGCGCCAGTCGGCCATTCAGGCGGCGGCCGCCAGGGACCCGCGCCTGCGCGAGCGGACGCTCACAAACCTGTACAACGAACGCCCCACGTGGCTGCGCCTCGCGCACCTGGAGATGGACCGGGCCGTCCTTGCCGCCTATGCTCTGGTTGATCCGGAGGGCGGCTGGGCGGAAGATTGGGCCGACGTGTGGGAACCGGCGGGCGCCGGACAGCCCTTGCCGAAGGATCATCCCCTTACCGCGCGGCGAGCCGAAACCGACGCCCGCGTCCTGGCCAACCTTCTGCGTCTGAACCAGGAACGCGCAGGTTAAGCGGCCAGACCGGGTTTTCCGGGGCAGGGGATTTCCGGGGACGCGAATTCCGGGGCAGGGACACAATACTCAATTCGGAGAGGCGATTTTGAGAAATAAGTATCGCGTCCCCCGAACTCCCCGTCTTTCGCAGCGATTAGACATATCGAGGCGCAACGGTGAAATCCTCTGGCACAACGCCATCTGAGCGCTATTTGGCTCACCTATGTAAGGGCACGTTTCTAAACCTTTGGAGTTACCCTAACCTCTTCCGTGACCAAAAGCGGCACAAAGGCCGTGGCGACGGGGGGGAACTGTGTGATCTGCTGGTCGTTCATGGGAACGACATCATCATCTTCTCCGACAGGTCCTGTGAGTTTCCCGACACCGGCAACCTGCATCTTGATTGGTGCCGCTGGTTCCGACGCTCGATCCTCAATTCGGCAAAACAGGTACACGGTGCTGAACGCTGGCTCAGACAATATCCAGATCGCCTATTTCTGGACCGCAAGTGCACTCAGAAGTTCCCGCTGAGTCTTCCTGCCGCTCAAGATCTTCACTTCCACCGGATCGTCGTCGCACTTAACGCCGGGGACCGCTGTCGTCGTGAGTTTCACGGGAACGGGGGGCTGAAGATCGTGCCCAGTATCGTCGGCAAGTCGCATGTTGATCCCCAAGATGCCCAGTTCGAGCCTTTTGCTGTAGGCCAAGTTGACCCAAAGCGGGGGCTAATCCACGTATTTGACGACTCAACGCTGGACATCATGTTGCGTGAACTTGACACGGTATCGGATTTTCTCGGCTACCTGAAGCGCAAAGAAGCGTTGGTTTCTAGTGGTCGCCTCGCTGAAGCGTCCGAAGAATCTGACTTGTTGGCTGTTTATCTGACACAAACAGATGATAGGGCGAAGCATTGTTTTCCGCTTCCGCCGGACAATTCACAACTTGTTGTTGGCGCGGGAGTCTGGAACTCCCTGGCTCAAAACCCCCGGTACATTGCAAAAAAACACGCTGACAAGATCAGTTACGCCTGGGACGAAATAATCGAGGAAGTTTCAGGCCATGCCGTGAATGGAACCACCGTCTATGATTCTGCTCCGCTTGCAGACGTCGAACCCGTCCTGCGCCTCATGGCAAGCGAATCCCGCGTTGCCCGCCGATGCCTATCGGATGCTCTTCGGGGTATCTTGAAGGATACTCCCAAGCGAGAAGGTCAAATAGGCATCCGCACGGTATTGTCCGAGGATACAAAGGATACCGCCTACGTCTTTGTTGCCATGTCAAACAAGGGATTGCCAGAGGATAAGTTTCGGCTGTACCGCAGAGATTATCTCGACAGGTACTGCCGTGTTGTCGCCTCGCAGCACAAAAATATTACGCGGTTCGTTGGGTTGGCTACCGAAGCAAGTTTGGAAGGGGAACGGTCATTTGATCTTGTGTACCTTGAACCGGGCGAATGGTCGGAAGAGATGGAGGCCGAAGCCAAACAATTACAGGATCAGACCAAGATGTTCACTCACTTCAAGAAGAGGCACGTTCATGCCGAGGAGTATCCGCAAGTTGCAATGATGCCAGAGACGTTTCCATGGCAGAGCGCCGCAAGACCTAGCAAAATCGGGCGCAATGACCCTTGCCCATGTGGTAGCGGCAAGAAGTTCAAAAAGTGCTGCGGAAGTTGGGGAGTTCGGTGACATAGAACTTAATTGGCTTGACTCAAGAGATGAATTCGGGGGACACGGTGATTTCCGGCGACAGGCATTTCCGGCCTCCGGTTTCCGGGTTCTCTGTTCCCCCCAATCCCCCCTCTGCGTTCTCCGCGTGCTCTGCGTTGAAGGCTGTGCATTCTGCACTCTGCCCTTCGACCATGCTCAGGGCCCTGAGGCCCTCGAAGGGCACTCTGCATTCTGCACTCATTCCCCCCACCCCCCCAAAGGCGAGCGCCCCGCCCAGCCTTCGCCCCCGGCGCGCCGGGGCCGAAGGATCGGCAATCGAAAATGCCGTCCCTCAGTCCCTCAGTCCCTCAGTCCCTCAGTCTCCCTCCGCGTTCTCCGCGTTCTCCCCATGTTAAGAAAGGGGCCTTTCCCGCAGGGACCTTCGGCTGGGCTGCGGTGAACCGCCGTGCCGTTTGCCGTTCCCCAGGGATCATCTGTCCTCTGCGTTCTCCGCGTGCTCTGCGTTGAAGGCTTCGCCGTTCCCCAGGGATCAGCTGTCCTCTGCGTTGAAGGCTGCGCAATTCCCATGCCAAAAACGCGGAAAAAAAGTTATTAACATAAAGGTATGCGCATAACATGGATGGAAAAAGTGCGAAAAAGGGCACAAAAACCGGTAAAAACCGATCAAAAAACGTGAAAAAACCCCTAAAAAAGTCAAAATTTGCGCTAGCCTATCTTACCAAAGGCACCCCGTCCGCCGCAAAAACCCCCCGGACGCCAGCGCCAGGGCCTATGGGTTCCAAAAAACCGCCCAAAAATACCCCCCAAAACCTCCTCAAAAAAGTTATCCACAATCGCCGGAGGGCGCGGAAAACCGTTGCGTCCACCCGGACCGCGGATACGATGGTCGGCATAAGCCCGTCAACCTCGGACCGGAGGGCTATGGCCATGGAACCATCTCTCCTCGGGCAATGGTTTTTTTCGGAAGTGTTCTTCTGGCCTTGCGCCGGCGTGGTCGGTGTCCTTCTGTCGCTGGTTCTTTCGATCATCGCGATTGTGACGGCGGTGCGCACCGGGCGCCGGCTGCGGGACATTCAGAGAACGCTGGGCGAGAAACCCGAGGCGGAGCCTGGCCGCGCCCCGGCGCCTGGCGCGGTTGCGGTTCCTGCGGCACGCCCGTCGGCGGCGCCGGTTCCGCCGTCCGTGCCGCCCCCTGCCGCGCCTCCGCGGGTTCCCGTCGCCGAAGCGCCGCGGCCCCCGAAGAAACCCTTCCGCCTGGAAGAGGTCATCGGTCTGAAACTGTTCGCGTGGGTCGGCGTCATCGCGATCCTGGCCGGGGCCGGCCTCTTCATCCAGTACGCCTACGAACAGGGCTGGTTCGGCCGGCACCCGTGGATCCGCGTCGTCATCCCGATCGTGTTCGGCCTCGGGCTGCTCACGGCCGGGGAGATCTTCCAGCGCAAGGCCTATCGGACGCTCGCGCGGGTGTGCACGGGCGGCGGCGTGGCGGCGCTGTACTGGGCGGCGTTTACAGCCTGGGCTCGCTTCGAGCAGCCCCTCATCTCCGAGCCGATCGCCTGGGCCTTCATGGCCGTCATCACGGTCGCGGCGATCCTCCTTTCCGTCCGCTACGCGAGCCTGACGATCGCCCTGTTTTCGCTCGTGGGCGGCCTCGTGGCCCCGGTTCTCATCAGCCCGGCCCGCGACCCCGGCCACACGCTCTTCCTTTACATGTTGGGCGTCAACGCCGGCGTCCTGGCCCTGGCCTACTGGAAAAAGTGGCGCGTCCTCAATGTCCTCGCGCTCGTGGGCACGATTGCGAACCTCTCCTTCTGGCTCACGAAGCACTACTGGCACGGCGAAACGGCGGTCGAGAAACTCCCCTTCATCGTCGCGTACTTGACGACTTTCTGGTTCGTCTATTTTCTCCTGGGTATCGTGTACCATCTCTTGGGCCGGCGCGACCCCTCGCGCCTGGATTTGCCCGTGACGATGATCAACATCGTCTGGTACTTCAGCATCCTGTACGCGCTCTTGCGCGCGGACTATCACTACTGGCTGGGGCCCGCCGCCGCCGTCCTCGGCGCGGTGTACCTGGCGCAGGGCCTGGCGATCCGCCGATGGGCCCCGAAGGACGCGCGGCTCGTGCTCCTTCAAGTGGCCCAGGCGCTCGGCCTCCTGACGCTCGCCATCCCCATCCAGTTGGAAGGCATTTGGATTCCGATGGCCTGGGCGGCCGAGGCGACGATCCTGGTGTGGCTCGGCTGCCGGCTGAAGGATTGGAAGGTCCGGGCCGTCGGCCTCATGGTCCACGCGGCCTCGATCGTCGCGCTCGTGTGGTTTGCCGACGAGGCGTGGAACACCAAGGGCCTGCTGGTTCTGAACGCGCGCACCGCCACGTTCGCGGCGGTCGGCCTGGCGCTCGCGCTGTCGGCCTGGTTCCACAGGCGTCTGGAGCGCCGCCCGGCGGTCGAGACGGTGTTCATGACCATCGCGGCGGGCGCGGCCCACGCGATCCTGATGATCCTGGTCCTCGTCGAAACCCACCGCTGGTTCACGGACGCCGAAGCCGCCCTCCGGCCGACCGACGCCGACTGGTGGGTCCGCTCCGAGCACCTGCGGTGGATCCGCGATGCCGCGAGCGCCATCCTGCTGGCGGGCTACGGCTGCGTGGCCGTGGGCCTCGTGGCCGTGCTGAGGCGCGCCTTCCACCACGCGATGGCCCTCGCGGCCTTTGCCGCGGCCTTCATCGTCCTCGCCTCGAGCCTGGAACACATGCCCGAACTGAAATTTGTCGCGGGATGGAACGAGGTCGGGGCGGTGTTCGCGGGCGTGGCGGGTTGGCTGGCGCTCGCGGCGATCCTCGCACACTACGCCACGGGCCGGATGCGGTCCGGCCGGCCGATGGCCGTCTCCTACGAACTGCTGGCTCTGGGCGTTGTCCTCTGGCTGTACGCGACAGAAGTGTTCCGCTCCGCGGACCACATGAGCGCGCTCGGCGAGAGCCTGCCGGAATCATCGTGGTTTTCGTTGATGGCGGCGGGGTTCGCGGTCATGGCGGGGCTGCTGCTCGCGCGCGGGTTCTGGATTCGGAGCCTCGCGCACCGCGTCGCCGGCCTCGCGTGCGTCGGCGTGGCCGGGCTCATCTTCTTCGCCGTCGCCACCGCCACACGCACGACTTACGACACGGTCCTCTGGCAGCCGCGCGGTGTGGCGATGCTGCTGCTCGTGGCGTCGCTCGGGATCGCCGTCCTGGCCTACGGCCGGCGCCTGCCGAAGGCATCCCGCGAGCGCCTCGTCGTCGGCTCCATCCTCGCGGTCCTCGTGCACCTGGTCGTGCTGGGGTGCTTCACGCTCGAGGCGCAGGATTTCTGGGAGGTCCGGGCCGAGCGGTGGTTCCCCGGCGCCGAAATGGACGCCTGGTACGCCCGCCAGGCGACGCTGTCGGTCGGCTACGCGCTGTATGCCTTCGCGCTCCTCGCCGTCGGGATCGTGCGCCGGCGGGCGCTCCTGCGGTGGCTCGCGCTCGGGATCCTCGTCGGCACGATCGCTAAGGTGTTCGTGTACGATCTGTCGAAGGTCGAGGCGATCTGGCGGATCCTGTCTTTCCTCGGCCTGGGCCTTCTGTTGCTGGCCGGGTCGCTCCTCTACCACAAGTATCGGCGGGTGCTGTTCGGCAATCCGGCCGAAGAGCCGGCGAAGAAGGAGGCGTCCGATGACCAGGCGTAAAGGAATGCTGACGGCGACGGGGCTCGTGGCGGCGCTGGCGCTCGCGACGGCGGCGCGAGGGGAATTCGATCCCGAGGCGTGGCGAACCTTCCGCGAGATCGCCGTTGCCGAAGGGGCCAAAGGCGACAACGCATGTGTCGCTATCGACGACGACGTCTGGGACACGAGCGCGAACCCCTCGCTCCGGGACCTGCGGATCATCCGCGGCGAGGTGGACGAGATCGGTTTCGCCGTCTGGGTGCCCGAGAAGACGCCGGCCCGCATCGAGGAGCGCTCGGGCCGCGTCTTCAACCGGGCCAAGCGCGGGCGCGAGGCGTCGGAACTCTCGCTCGACCTGGGTGAGAATCCGCCGACCACAAACTGCGTGCGGATCGAGACGCCCGCCTCCAATTTCCGCTGCGCGGTGGCCGTCGAAGGTTCCGACGACGCAAAGCAGTGGAAGACCCTGCGCGACGACACGGCGATTCTGGATTTCAGCGGCGACCGGCACGCCCGCTTCACGACCGTCTCGTTCCCCGACTCGCGCTACCGGTACCTGCGGGTAGTCGTTTCGGCGCCGGCGGGCGGTGAGCCGATCGACCTGGCGGGCGCGACCGTCTTTCAGGAATGGCCCGCCGAGAAGCCCGCGCTCCCGATGCTCGTGGACCGCACCGTCTCGAAACGCATCGAGATGCAGGAGGCTGGCGCGACCGTACTCACGCTGGACCTGGGGGCCCGGAATCTGCCCGTCTCGAAGGTGGTCTTCGAGACGCCCGACGGGAATTTTGTCCGTGACGTCCGCGTGAGCGTCTCCAACGACCAGAAAGATGGGTCCGACGCGGAGGGCGGGGTCATCTTCCGCGTGTGGACCGACCGATACCGGAAGGAGAACCTCGAGGTCGAGTTTGCCGAACGCTTCGGCCGCTACGTCCGCCTGCGCATCCTCAACGGCGACGACCCGCCCCTGGCGATCACGCGCTTCGCCGTCCAGGGCCGACCGCGGTACGTCTTCTTCCCGTTCGAGGCTGGCCGGCAATACCGGCTTTTCTACGGCAACCGCGGCGCGCGCGACACCCGGTACGATTACGCCCAGGTGTTCCCGCACATCGACCGCGGCGCCGCTATCGAGGCCCGCTTGGGCGGCGTCCGGCACAACCCGCGGTTCATCGCCACGCGCGAGACCCCGGCGCCTAGTCCGTGGATCCAGCGCAACCAGTGGGTCCTGTACGTCGCGCTGGGTCTAGCGGTGGTGGGCCTGGGGGTGGTGGCCTTGCGGGCGCTTCGCCGGACGGAAACGCCCGAGGCGTCCTAGGGATCTGTCACAATTGAATTTGTGGGTGCCATGCTTTCGCGCCGTTGCGAAAGCATGGTCGTTGGCGGGTCGGAAACATGCTTTCGCAAGCGAAAGCATGGCACCCGAACCCACATATTCAAGGTTGA
>Ga0315284_10012613_pt1 | contig 12035 bp, 13 predicted proteins | sample YL17G09_16_MG_FD_203696 | JGI IMG/M metagenome (GOLD analysis project Ga0315284, IMG submission 203696) | Sediment microbial communities from Yellowstone Lake, YNP, Wyoming, USA - YL17G09_16 | ecosystem: Environmental > Aquatic > Freshwater > Lake > Sediment | place: USA: Wyoming | collected...
CAGTTAATAAAATGCGTCCAAATCTTTTATCTATATAAGTAATCGTACCACCAGGAACAGTAAAGTTACCAGCTACTAGTGTTGTAATATGATTACTATATTTTGTATACCATACTCTGCCAGCAGGATAATCAGCAGTATACTTCATAACTGCGTTTGTATCATGCGTCTGTAAAGAATAACTTCCACTAGTTGGAATACCTAATAGTCTATTACCACTGCCTTTACTAGTCCAAGTAAACATATCACCATTAATATTACCAGTTCCAGAGTCTGGAAGACCAGCTGTCGAATCAAGATATAGCTCTGTAGGGTCATATCCTGTATGACTTGGATAATATGTTTGAGCTAAAGCGTGCCTAATTGTAATAGTTGTAGTAGAAGCGTTTGGAGTTAAATAATCTGTACTTACACCTTCTTCATAACTAAAATTCGCTGTTAAATGTCTATCAATAACGTCTTGAGCAGAGAGTTCGTCATATAAATACTTCCCATAAGCATTGGGTGTTGTAAAGATAGTCTGCAATACATCTTCAATATACATACCAACTGGATAAAAATAATAACTCTTCGCAATAACATCATAGTTATCTAAAACGTTAAAAGGAGACCCTAGTTTTACTTGCCCATCAGCATATTTAAAATCAAACCCATTATATTTAGTTTCATTTTCGATGTCTAAAGTAGACGCAGATTTTAAACGAACTGTAAGAATTGGTGGTGGTAATTGAGCTAAGTTTGAGTTAGCAAAATTGAAAACTTGAGCAAACATCTGATTGGGAGCAGGTAAATATATTGGTGTCAGAGTTTCATTCTCCACTAAATATTTATCAGCTTCAATCTTTAAATTAATATCCCAGTTTTTTAATACAGCTAGGTAGTCTAAGCACGATAATACTATTGTTCTATCAGAGCCAGACTTATTAAGTTCTCTAGATTCAACGAACCCATAAAAAGTATCCCATATCAATAAAGACCCAGAGTATTTCTGAGTAAATATAATCTTATCACCTACTGCAACTTCTATGTTACCATCAGTACCAAATTCATTGTGATTATTTAGTAAAGTAAATGAAGCAGAGGCCGACCCAAATTGTTTATCAAACGAAGCAGTAAAGTCTATTAAATAGTCAGAACAATCAACTCCTGCAATAGTTAAGGTATATATGGGTTTCAGTAACTTATTAGTAATTTGAGATGTAATAGTATTATCTAATACTTTTGATTTAGTCGTCATATTCATAGAACTAGACGAACTGCTTGATGAACTACTAGACGACCTACTAGATGACGAATTACTCGAAGAACTTGAAGACCTACTAGAACTTGAGCTAGATGACGAACTTGACCTAGAACTGGAGCTACTACTGCTACTTGAAGACCTAGAAGAAGAGCTTGAGCTACTAGACGAACTCGAACTACTCGACATTGAACTAGAAGAACTCGAAGAACTACTTCTAGAAGAAGATGATGAACTTGACGAGCTAGAAAATGAACTAGAACTGGAAGAGCTAGATGAGCTACTTGAACTACTTCGGCTACTACTTGAACTAGAGCTACTAGATGTAGTAATAGTTACTTGAACGGTAGAGGTATAATAAGTATTACCTTTACCTCTAATATTAAAAGTGCCATTAGCACCAGACTCGATAAGTAAAGTAGATGCTGATTCTAGTGTTAAACCCGACAAAGGATTAGTACTAGCATGATACAGTCCACTCCCAGTATTTGTCCCTATAGCTGTCCAAGACCCAGTTCCTTGGTCCCACTCCCATGTTAACGTATAAGCTGTAATACCGCCATTACCTGTAAAAGTGGGGGTAATAGTCATACTAAAATTATCAGTATTGAATATTGCTATATTACCAGAAGGAGCTGTAAGGGTGACGCCAGTTAATGTTTTAGCCATTTATTTTAACACCTAGTAAAGGTTACTTGAAAATCATAAGTATCTGTAGTCCCAACTATCCATACTCTATTAATAGCAGTAAAGATGCCAGTCATTGTACCGCCAAGATGGTCTGTTATCTTAACATAAGTAGCGTTCTGAACATATCCTTCTATCTGAGCTTTAAACGTATCACCTTCTAATATCTCCAAGAACTGCATCATCACTGGTTCATTATTGTACTTTGTTTCAGGACTAATCCATCCATTAGAGCCATCAGCCATCTTAACTTGCGTTAGTGTGCCTGTTTTAGATAGTTCTATATTCTCATTTGGCCTATATATCGTTGCTACAGTTTCCCACGATAGTCCAGACCCAGTTTGTGTTGATATAACCCAAGTTCCTCTAGACATTAGTATGACCTCCGCGTAGATAATGCAAATTCAGAATCTATATTCCCATACTGTTTCTCAGAAAAGTATGCAGACGTGGCAAGGGAATAGGTTTCGAGGGTGTTGCGTAATGCTATAAGATTACGATTAATAAGCTCTAATTTCTTATTAGATATATCAATCTTACTGCCCACTTTAGTTTCAGATGTTTGAACTTGAGTGGAAGTCTGTTTAGGACCCTTCATAAAGAGTGAAGCTATCATAAGTACAGCCATAATAGCTAATCCTAAAGGCCCAAGAAAAGCTAAACCACCGGCGGCCGCGGTCGCTGTTCCTGCCGCAAATAAAGTCCCTGACCCAGCTATAGAAGCCATTGTCAATGCAGTCGCACCCATACCTATAGCCCCCGCAACTTGTCCAACACCCTGCGTAATATTCTTTGCGCCTCCACCTTTTATCTGATTAACTCCATCTGCGGCTGTAATCACGGAAGAACCCAGAGCAGTGGCCGTATAGCCCACTTGCCCCCACGATGGTCCTTTATCTTTAAAATTAATCCCAGACGCCTGAAACCCAGAGGGAGAAGTTAATGTTGTCCCAGTAGCAGTGGCTTTATAACCTAATATAGGTCTCTTATTATAATATTCCCAAATTCCGGGAAGCTTTCCTCTACCCCCAGTATATCCAGCAGTTAAACCGCTAATAGATAATGGTGCAGAAATACTGCGTTTACCTGGACTCTTTTGTAATTGATACTCAGCAAAAGTAGCGGGTGTAGTAGTAAGAGAATCAGCTAAATACTGGTCTGATGTTGCTAACTGCTCGTCCATGCCAGAACCAGTTAAAGGAAAGAAATCAGACATATCTGCTAAATCACCACGAGATTTACTAATATTAATAGGTTCTAATGTTACTGCGTTCGGTGTACGCATACGCATAGACATATTAGCGTTTTCTGCACCAAGTCTATTAACTCTTTTGTAGTATTCAGAATAACTAATATTACCTTGATAACTAGCTGGTAATGGACTTCTAAACCCACCAGTAGCAAAGCCGGAGCTACTTGGAGTATACGTTATAGGAGATGGGGTAAAACGCAAAGCGTTAGCTTCTGGTTGCGTCCATTTTACACGCTCGACCTCCGCTTTCTGATTAGTAATGGCCGCATGACTTAATAATCCAGTTGGGTCTGCTCCGCTGACTTTCTTAGCAGTTACAAGATTAGTGCCTTCCGCTTGTTGACTAATTTTACCAGACCATTTAGCAAATATCTTATCAATAGCACTAGCTACTTTTTCACCACCAGAAGTATGAGCTTCTAAAATAGGGTCAGTAATAGCTCTGCGAGTTTCATCTACAAAACCAAATTGTTTAGCAAATATATCACCAATACCAGTAGACATAATACTACTAGATACTAATTCAGATATACTCTTACGCATCTGGTCACGATTAGCTATTTGCAAGTCCACTACAATATCATTATCTTCGCCACTTAAATTCTTATACAAACTTTGCTGTAATGTGTTTTGAATGGCAGCCGAATATTTGTTCTGCTCCGCTATCTGAAGTTTTTCTAACTCTAACTGCCATTCTTTAACTTTATTCTGCTTCTGCATCAGTTCATATTTACGCTCTTGTATTTGGATATCATCTAACCCAAAAGCTTTAAGTTTTTGTAAGTCTTGTTCACGCTGTTCAAATGACCTATAATTTAATGGGTCACCAGCTTGACGAACATCCGACGATACTGAGGACACCTTACCTAACTGTCTTTTCTTAAAAGCATCTAAACCCTGTTGTAGCGCCGCTTTAACTTTTGGGTCTTTTTCAGAATAATTCCCAAGACCAAGGTCATTGACTTCTTTGAGGATGTCTTCAACTGACAGTGCGTTCCCAGAATTACTACCATCAGTTGCTCTACCTTTTATATACTCATACGCCGCATTTTTGCGAATTTTAGATGCTTCTCCAAAAGTACCAAGAAGACCTATCACAGCCGTTAAAGCTCCAGCTAAGAAAAATATAGGATTTGTAGCTAAAACTCCACCCATAATCGCTAGTTGGCCAGTTAATAAACCCAATACACCCTGAACCCTAATTAATAAAGAAGGTAGCGCGGCGAGGGAAAGATTTAACATGCCGAATTTAGTAACTAACATTGCTAGCCCAACACCGCTAGCAACCGTAGTAATGGTTTGCCCTAAAGTTTTCCATGCATCTGCATTAGTTAATATACTGCTATTTAATGCAGAAAGCATTTTAATAATACTTTCTCCACCTTGCCCAAATATTCCAGAGAAGAAAGACTGACTAATATCACCAAAAGCTTGTTTTAGTTTATTTAACTGCCCCACTAAAGTATCTAATTGTCTAGTTAAATCAGTTAAATTAACATTTTTTACCTGCTCCATTGTTTGCAATGAATTAGCTAAAGCAGTATTAGACCCCTGCTTATCGAAATTATTGACTAACGCTTCTACTTCTTTTCTAGACCTAGACCCAAATAATTCATTAATTGTGGGAACAATATCTTGCCCGGCGTCTTTCATTTGTTTAAATTTATTAACTATTTCTATTAAAACAAGATTATAGTTCTCAATATTTTCATCACGAATTTCACGACCCAAGAACTCACCAAACTTTTGACGCTCTTGAGCAATTTCTTCAAATGTTCTACGAATCGCAGTACCAGACATTGAACTACGTTGCATAGCTGTTGCTAACGTTGCAATATTTACCATCAATTCTTTAAAGCTCATACCAGCATTTGCGGCCGCATTAACTGAAGCAGTTAAAGACTGAGTATACTCTTCTACAGTACCAGCATTCTCTTTAAATAATACGTTTGTTAAAGCCATCATATACTGCATTTTCTCGGCACCAGTAGCACCTACATCTACAGTATTACCTAAGTTGTTGTATGCACCAGCTAACGCTCTAGCTAATCCATAAGAATCTGTCATAGTAGAAATACCACCCTTAACTGCGGCATCCATACCAGAAAAAGCTACTTCAGAATTCAAACCAGTTTCAGATAAGGCAATATAAGCTTTCTTGGCTTCTTCAATAGATACGCCAGTTTCTCTAGATAAAGCATTAATACGTTTCATAGCATCTTCAGTAAATTTACTAAAATCAGTAATACCAGAAGTTAAACTTCCCATCTGAGCAACGGCTGTATTAAGTTCTTTAAAACGATTGATGCCCTCTGGAATAATACTGAAAGTAGCGTTCATAGCAGTACGCATAGCCATCCATACTGGGATAGTTACTGCGGCACGTTTAACAAGACCACCAATATCAATATCTTCGCCAAGAAGACCACTAAGAAATCCTTTAGGTTTCTGAGATGCTTGAAGCTGTGCAAGTTCAGCGCCAGCAACAGGATGTGCTTCTCCTGGACCCTTAACACCAAAAAACTGTCTACCCGCTAACTTCTCTAAAGTATAATTATACTTAATAAATTCGCCGTTAGCTAACTTAACAACATCAGTCATTCTCATAATATCTGATGTTAATTTGCCAGTGCTTTTATCAAATAACTGAGTCGTATTAACAACTTTAGAAGATATAAGCTGTTCATTTCCCCTTAACGCATATTGCGTATTTAAAGAGGCTGACGCCAGAAGCGACATAGATGAAGATAATGTCTTATATTTTCCATCTAAATATTGTATAGCGGTGCTTAAACTACCAAGCGCCTGCATGCCTTGTACACCCACTGTAAATATATATTGCTGTTCTGTTATCATGGTGTCTGCTTTGCTCTCTTAAATACCCAACTAGAAGAAGGAGAGCCCTTCTCAGGTGCTACTGCATTTTGTTGTTTATGTGTTTTCATATCTTTAGTAAATTGCTTCTTTTTATAAACCATATACGCATCTTCATACACTTCATTTTCTAATACTCTATCACTAATCTCACCTAAGGCAATATCCATATTAATACTATTATACATACTCATATAAGATAAAAACCATAATTGAACTTTAGTTAAATCCGTAGAATTATCAAAAAGTTGTAGTCCTAGCTCTTTGGCGGAGGCGTACATAGATTGGTAATAATCAGTTTTTGCTAACTTACGCAAAACCGATAAAAAATCGGATGTCATAACATTTCTCTATTTGTCATAGTAATAAGAAAAGCTAATTTAGTAATAAGTTCTTCATCAGATTTCATAAACTCGTCAAAGGTGTTAAAGGCTTTAATCCAGTTACCACTAGCATCTTTTCTTTCTGTGATAATATACGTCATGTGATTATACATGTGCAGTAAGACCTGATTTTCAAGACTAAACTCTAATAGCGTCTGACGCTCTAATAGTTTCTGAGTAATTTCAGCATCAATCGTCATAATTTCCGTTTTAACAGCTTCACAATCTGTATCAGTCGCTTCTCTTTTAAGTAAATCGCCTAATTTTATCTGCATGGCTGTTTTACGCACTTCTAGATTTTGAATAGATTTAGTAATACCATCTATATCAATACCTCGCTCTAAATAAGTCTTTTTTAGGTCCTTTTCTAAAATATACTCTTTATCACGAAGTAAACTATTAAATTTTTTAACTCGCTCTTTATAAATTTCTTGCTTCTGTTGATAATTAGGACGTACTACACGATAAACGCCTTCTTTATAATTGAACTCTGATACATTATTCCTCGTAACTTCTTCGATAAAATCTTTATCTAAAGAGGCCGCAACTTGTTCTTGCACAGCGGTTAATGCTTGTTTTTGTTCAGCAGTTAATACTGCTTCTATTGATGCTTCTGGTATTTTAATATCTTCACTCATACTTTTTCCTCTTTCTTTTTAGATGTAAATTCAAACACACTCATTTCATACCCATACTGATGGGCTTCCAGCAAGGCTTTAAATTCTCGAAAAGATTCATAAATTAATTCTTTAGTTTCGGATTTCAGTATGGCGGGGTCAGAACAAATCTCATGACGCTTTAATAGTTTGCCTACTAAAGAACGTCCCTGAGTGGTTAATAATTGTTCTAAATATTCAGAATTGATAGTGTATAATTTTGCGGCCATACTGTACTCCTTACTTTAAATGTAATAAAATGGGGGTACTTTCGCTACGCAATTTCGCCCCATATTATTATTGATACTTAATTTGCTACTTACATTGAACCTTCAACTGTGGTGATAATACCCTCTTCACCTTCCAACTGCACGCCACGCTTTGCATAATCATCTAAAGGCACACCAGCATCAAGATTAACTGGGCCAAGATTGCCAAAACTATAACCTAAGTTAAAAGCAGTCTTCGCAGATGTAGTATACATCTTCACATAGAGCTTTAATCCATCAACAAACTGACGAGGATTAAGTTTACCCCAGCTAGACCCAACTTTGTTACGCAGAATTTCTTCAATAGTCATTGTCTCAAGGACTCTACCCAGAGTAACTTTGACTGTCTTAGATTTAATACCGCGAGATACAACTTCTGTATTACCAATTTCTTTCAAATCAGTGCGGTCAAACGTCACATCTACAGCAACACTCTGTAAGCGATATACATATTGACCAGAAGTGAGATAGATACTGCAATTCTCAGCAGGAAGAGCAATCATGTCAGAATCGTTCTGTGTAAACGTACTACCAGCACTAATATACGTAGTGGCTGTATACCAGAACTTATAAATATCCCCAACCTGAACATCTTTAAGCGTGATAATGTGCGTCCCAGAAACATACGTATAATTAGTCGTATAGACCATTTCCGTAGTAACACCAGCACGAACTCTCATAATACGATGGAAATAATTGTTACCAGATAAGTCTGGGTCGTTAACAGGATAAGGATAGTTCAACTGACCAGACGCACCAATTTCTACTGTCCACGTTGCATTCGTAGTAGGACATGTTTTCTTAAAGAAAATAACATACTTGTTATTGTTCTGCCAGAAAAGTTCATCTTCACCAACTAACGTAAAACTACGTTCTGCCAACGCATCTGGAGAACCAATATTAAAAGAAAACCCAGAAGTACGAAGCTTAGGATACATAACAGTACCCAACACAGATAAACTATCATCCGTTTTATAACCCAAAATATCTGACATAGAAGTTTTAAAGTCATTTAAAGTGATAACAGTATTAGACTGTGCTTTATTGGCTAAATCATTCCAAAACTGAATTGAACCATTTTCCAACTGTTTTAAAGAAACATTCACAGTAGGAATGCTCTTTCTCCACCCAACAGTCGCATCACGCCCAATTTCCTTAATCTTTGTGCGATTAAGAGCGACTGTAGCAGAAAGGTCCTGCAAGCGGTCGATTTCGTTCCTGTCCGTATTATCGTTAATAGGGATAATAACGGGTTTATAATTACTTGTATGAATCATAATTGTTTCCCCTCCTTAGGGATTAATTAAAGACTTCGGTTTCATCTTTATAACCTAAGTCATACTACAGCTTACTTATTAAAATACCATACTTAATCATTGAACATTGCTCGAACTACATATTTCCAAATATTATTTTTAACCCAAAATCCAGTTTTTTCAATATAATTCATCGGAGCTATAGGAGACATATCTACATTTAGTGGTGCGCCTGGTCCAGGTTTAAATGAAGCTGTTATACCACCAGCTCCTGGAGAACCATCACTAAAAAAACCATGAATCTTTTTACCTTTCATATCAATAACACCACCATTATTAATAAGAGCCCAATAAGGAACTTCACGGTCTAATGTAGCTTGATTAGCTACAGCAACACCATCTCTAGTAACTACAACATCTATAACTTCACTAATATGTTTTGTATATTTACCATTAAGACGTTCTGACGCAGATTTTTTATCTCTAACTCTATTATCATCAATAGTCTTAATCATCATTCTACGTATTAATTCGCCGGCGTCAGATAAATCAAAGTTCTTGGCTTTATTTAACTTAGCAATCATCTTCTTACTATTACTAAGCTCAGCCTGTGTTATACGAAGCATGTTACCCCTTCGTAACAGTAAATGTTATGCTTTGTCTATATCTTTCATGCTCATCTTCACTAGAGCCAGAATCAATACGATTATCAGAATCAATTCTAAGCCATTGAATGCGTCCATTAGCTGTTTTGCTTAACGTTTCAGTTTGCCCCGAATCTCTGCTATACTGATAATAAGTAAACCCATTTTTAATAGTATTTACTATAAAATCTTCTAAGTCAATTCTCTGACCATCTGATTTTGCGAATATATCAATTATAAAGCTAAATTCTTGATAAAGAGTGTTTCCGCCTATCTCACGGCGCTTTGAATCAATGGAGAGCATCCTAACGCAAAGGACGGGCACCTTAACAGCGTAGGCTTGTGCGAAAGCTTTAACTGTAGTAACTCCAGTCCAACTGGCATTTACAGCAGTTTCAATAGCATCTATAATAGATAACTCAACATTTCTAGTTTTTGAGAAATTCATATTTATCCCTTACGCTGTAAGATAACTCTAATATTGTTCCATGGACGGTCTTGAATGAGTACACGATTATTAACACCTGTCTTAAATACGCTATACTCTTCGCCATTTATCACAACTTTATTAGCGATTTTGAACCAATTCTTATACTTAGCTTCACATAAAATCTCTATAGCACCCATCTCTTGTAAGCCATATTGCTTCCAAACGAGTGCTTCGGGAGAAAGCATCTGGACATAACCCTTGATAGTATAAGGGTTTAGATTAGACCACTCATAGTTCTTTTCTCTGGGGTCATAGTCTTCTCCCGCAGTCTTGACAGCAGGATATATAGCTATCTTCGTACCATTCTCTTTAATAAGCTGTTGTATAAAAGGTAGATTCATTACTTTCCTATATCGCCAGCTAGTTCATGTCTTTTCTTATGACAGGCTTTACAAAGCGACACTGCGTTACTCATATCCCAAAAAGGAGCATAACAACTAGCTAACATCACTAACATTTTATTATCTCTTGGGCACTCGTATTTGGGATATTTTGCAATAAAGTCTTGTAAAATATCGCCGAAATCTTTATTACAATGATGAGCGTTTAAGGTTGAACTAGTAAACTGTTCTTTACAGTCTACACAACGATAGCGGTCACGCTGATAGCAAAGTTCTTTCCAATCTCTATATATTTTAGAGTTACGTATTAAAGTTCTTAATTTAGTAACTCCACCTTTATATGCTGGGTTATCTTTACCGAAGAGTTGTGTCATTTAAGTCTTTCGTATTAATTACCATAAATTCGTTACTATTTAAAGTATACGTGACATCTTTAAAATGATTTACTCTAAAAGTTACCACACTTTCTAAATGATATTTCCCAGTGGGTAAAACTATAGGGACAGTTACACTTGCATCAATACCATTAAAAGTACCAATAGCATAGGTGCCTTCTCTGACTGGTAATTGAAAAACAACCCCATCAACAAACGATTGAGAAACTTTAGCTGTAATATTTTGATACTTAGTAAAATGAGCATGCGTAGTTAAGACTTCGCCAGTATAATACACTGATTTGGTCGTATGCGTCATATCTGAAGCGTAGTCAATTACTTTAACTGGAACTAAAAATAATATAGCAAAATAGACTAATAAACAAAACCCCCAGATAATGCTTAAATGAGATAAGATATTTAGTATTTTAGTTCCCATTTTTTATCACCAGTGCCAATAAGGCGATACAGACAGCAGTTAAGATAAGAGCTGTTGTACCATATACAATGCGTTTAATAGGTTCAAATTCAGTCTTAGTTACATATTTATCATCAATTAATTTTTCTAATCTATCTAAAGCAGTTTTAATATAAGTTACATCACTACCCAAAATAGCTAACTGTACTAAAGCTTCTTTGCTATCAGTTTCCATAGCTTTAATTCTAGGTTCTTGTGGGCATTTTTCTATAGTGTGGCCTTGCAAATTATTAATATCGTCTTTATGCATTGTCGTTATAGTCCTTGATAGTTAAAATATCAACATCACCATAATCTTCAGCTATAAAGAATACACCGATTCCATTCTTCTTAAACACAGCAATAGCTTTTCTGATTTTGTCTAATGTTGGTAAGTCTTTGGGCACGGCAACGCTTATATCTGGTAAGCGATAAGATATATTGCTAGGATTAATAACAATACTAGCGATAAGAGCAATTAAGTTAGCTTCTTCATCTGTGGGTTCTTCTTCTACAGTAGTTGTAGTAGTGACCCCAGTAATAACATCAGTTGTAGTGCTAGTGGTTGTATGAGTTAAAGACGTACCTGAACCCTCTACAAATAGCTTATACTGATTAACTGACAAATGCACTAATGCAGTTCTAAGATACGACATTAATTCATTCGTAGAATAATTAGCATAATAAGCATATATAATCTCTACTACATCATCTATAACTAAATGACTTGTAATAGTAAGTTTATTAGTAGAAGTAGAATACGTATAAGTTACTCCACTAGTTCTACCATTAACAGTGACTTCCACAATGCGATTAACGTTGGATTCAGTTAAGATAAAAATAGGACTTGATGTATACGTAAATAAATCAGTCCCAGTCTTCTCACCATCGTTAATCAATAGTCTTAATGTAGGTTCAATACTCTCTAGAGTGTTCGTCATCTTTATCTTCTTCCTTGACGGGTGCTATAAATTTACGGTCATTTTTATCTCTACGAAGCAATACTTCAGTACCACGTCCAGAACAGAACTTAAAACCCTTTCGTCTAAACGAATTAATAATCTCTGACCCAGCAGGTAGTTTAATATATACTTCTTTATTAAACTTCCAGT
>Ga0315284_10012615_pt1 | contig 12034 bp, 4 predicted proteins | sample YL17G09_16_MG_FD_203696 | JGI IMG/M metagenome (GOLD analysis project Ga0315284, IMG submission 203696) | Sediment microbial communities from Yellowstone Lake, YNP, Wyoming, USA - YL17G09_16 | ecosystem: Environmental > Aquatic > Freshwater > Lake > Sediment | place: USA: Wyoming | collected...
AGTTCTTTTTTATTTCAAATTTGTTCGGTTGGTTTCATGAAGTTTTGTCAGATTTCATCTGTTTGAGGGAATGTTTGGGGGTTATGACGGTAGGGGACATTTCGTTTAGTCTGTGCAACCGCCTCAAATCTCGTTCAAAATTTTCTTTGAGTTGTTTAATATCAGCGTCGAATTCTTTTTTTAATCCATCCCTGATTTGAAAGGTTATAGCTTCTGTCAATGGTATTTCAATGTGACATTGTGGACAAATTATAACTTCTGTAGTCAAATAAATCCCTTCTAAATTAATAAAATCTCATTGAATATTGATTAGATATTAATTGATTCATTTACTTTTTTTCACTTATCGAATACGATTGAAAAACAAATGAACGATAAAATTTTATCGACAATTCCTATTTGGGAAAAACTCCCCGGTATCAGTGAAGTACAAGTACCCCTCAACAATCCCACCAACAAGCTGCCGAGCCAGCTCGCAGTACACCGATAAAGAAAAAGCATACTCCTCTGCTTTCAAAGAATACTCTGAAGAAAAAACCGGCGCCGATTTGTAATCAATCACAACCCACGACCTATCATCAAGTTCACACAACCGGTCAATCTTCCCCGTCACCCGCACCCCATCAACAGTAACAACAAACGGCAGCTCGCAGAACTCCCGCTTCACCCGTTTCATCAAATCAGAAGATCGGAACCGGGCAACAATCTCCTCACACTGCCGGACATGCTCCTCCGAACATTCCCCATATTCCTTAAGAACGGTCGCAGCATCCCGGCCACGGAGCACCTCATGAATAATCGTACCCTTGATTGTCCCCTCAACACCCGGCAAATACTTCGAAACCACCGGCTCCCGGACCGGACCCGGTCCCTTCCCCTTCTCCAGTTCCGAAACAGAAACAACCTTGACCCGCTCCGGCCCGGCAGAATACACTGGTGCAGTCCAGGTCCCGGCCTTCCCCGCACATTTGACAGGAACAACAATCAAAGACGGTTCAACTCGCCCGGTCTCAGCACGAATCGCCAACGGATCCGAGACAATCGCTAGCCGGAGCGAATCCGGCAACACAACCCCACCGGCAGCAATCGCATCCCCGGTCACCGATAATGCCGTAAACACCCACTCAATCCGGGACCGACCAAGATCGAACGATAACCCGGCATCCTCCGGTGCAGTCCCGCTCATGAACAAATGATCCCTCGCCCGGGTCAGGGCAACGTAGAGCAGCCGCTTCTTCTCGGCTCGTTCCTTCTGCCGCTGCTGCTCTCGTAGGGTAAGGAGGACTGCGCTCTCGGTCATCTTGTAATTATCAGCGGGGTTCGGGACCTTCACTCCGACCATCAGCGGGTTGTCGCCGATCATGATCGGGGGATAGCGTTCGCGGAAGGGCATGCCCATGTCCGGCACGAAGACGATGGGGAACTCTAAGCCCTTTGCTGCATGCACGGTCATGATGTTAACAGCATTCTCCGCAAGGGCATCGAGCGGCGCCTCGCCTTCCCGCTCATCCTCGTCCATTGCCATCCGGAGATCAGCGGTGAAATCGGCAATTGCATAGTTCCCGGCCTCCTCGCGGTTCCGGGCCATCCGGACCAGCTTTTCGATGTTAGCAAGAATCTGTTCCCCAGCTGGCAACGCAGCATACACGGTGTAGACCCCGGACTCCGACAAAATCCGGCGCACCAAGGAAACCAGACCGGTCCGGCCGGCATACTGCTGCCATGATGAAAGAAGATCACGGGCACGGGTTGCCGGCCCGGGACCGGTCCGCTCTGCATATGCAACAAGCTTGTCCCAGAGCATTCTCCCGTGCTCCTGCGCAATGCAGAAGAGTTCCGTATCCGGAAGGCCGAAGTACGGGGACCGCAGGATACCGGCAAGGCTGACGCTGTCATGACGGTATTCGAGAAACGAGAGGATGTTGCAGAGATCGTACACTTCCTGCCGGTGGTAGAACCCGGTCCCCCCGTGGACATAGAAGGGGATCCCGTACTCGCCCAGGGCCGACAGGTAATACGAGAGGTTGGTCCGCTGCTCCAGAAGGATCGCAATATCACCATACCGGGCCAGCCGCTGGCCAAACGAATGGTCCGGCTGCTCCTCGTACACGGAAAGAGGCTGTGCATTGACGATGCTGTGAATCCGCCGTGCCAGCATCCCGGCTTCGTTCCGCTTTGTCCCGGCCGCATCACTTCCCCGGGGAGGAAGGAGCAACTCCACCGAACCGGCATGACCGGCGCGGCTCTCGGATATCCGGACCGGCTCATACCCGAACTCCCACGGCTTCTCTGCGGAAGCAAGCAGCCGGGAGAAGATGAGGTTCGAAAGGCCGATCACTTCCTTCGTGCTCCGGAAACTGGTGTCGAGGTTCACCACCCTCCCCTTGCAGGCAGAAGAGATCATCTCCTGGGCCTCCTTGAACCGGGTCACGTCCGCATCGCGGAAGAGATAGATCGACTGCTTGGGATCCCCCACAATGAAGAGGCAGTCCGTGGTTGGGGACGGGGTCCCGATGATCGCAAGAATGATATCGAACTGGCTCAGGTCCGTATCCTGGAATTCGTCGACAAGGATATACCGGAACCGTGGCATGAAGTGGGTCGCCACGAGCTCGCGCTGCTCAAGGAAGAGACGCCGGGCATGGAGGATCAGGTCCGAGAAATCCAGCCCGCCGGCAGAAGCCTTCCCGTTCCCGGCCATCTCTGCGTACCGGGAGAAAACCGTAGAGAGATCACGCAGGAACCGGACCGAACCAGTGATAACCGGATCAGAGATATCCATGGTCATCCGGAACAGGGCGTGCTTCCGCTCAAGGATATCGGTTAAGTCCTTTCGCGCCTTCCTGAAATCATTGAGATCGTTATTCTTCCAGTTTTTCTTGATTCCGATCTTGCCGGGTTTTTTACCCGCAAGTTCAATCGCAGCAGAACAGAACTCCCCGGGGTCCGCAGGTTCTGCAAGCCGGGACAGGAGGGGACGAATCTCCTGCAGGAACACCGCCGCCTTGTCATCAACACCCTCATACGCAGATGCGAGCCCGAGCAGGGTACGGAGGCAGGATGAGAACGAGGGATCGTTCCGTAGTGCCGTGATCTCACCGTTCCGGAATGCATCGACTTCGGTTTTCCACACATCAAGTATATGGGTTTCATCTTCGCCAAGGGCAGCGAAGAACCGGGCATACCGCTCCCGCTTCCCGTACATTGCAAAGAGCATCGTCTTCAGGGTATACTGGTCGGTGATGGAGAGGACGTGGACCAGCGCCTCGTTGACCGGGCTATCCTGCCGGATATGGATCAGTTCGTCGTATGCCTTGCCATGAATGCGGGAGACCTGCTGTTCATCCAGCACGGTAAAGCCGGGTTCCAGGCCAGCCTCGATCGGGAATTCCCGGAGCACCTGGGCGCAGAAGGAATGGAAGGTCTGGACCGGGGCGATCATGAAATCCTCGGCCGCCTTCTCCCACTGCGGGCCTTCCTGCCGGAGGATCTCGGTCCGGATCCGCTCCTTCATCTCAGCAGCAGCCTTGTCGGTAAAGGTCAGGGCAAGGATCTGCGGCACGGTCACGCCGCGTGTCTTGAGGAGATCGATATATTTCTGGACGAGCACGTAGGTCTTGCCGGTACCTGCCCCGGCCGTGACCACCATACTCCGGTCATGCGTTGTGATCGCTTCGCCCTGCCTTGGTGTTGCCGCCATGTCAGGTCTCCTCCCGCACTCCGAAGACCCGGTAAGGATCGAAGCGGCAGATCCGTTTGAACTCGCAATACGGGTTCGGGCATTTCTCCTCGCGGGGGAGCGGGAAGTACCCGTTCCGGATCCCGTCGATATACTCAAAGGCGCAGTCCTGAGAGTGCCGGATCATACCGGCAAAATCAGCGGAGACACGGGGCCGTGAGACCATCAGGTCCTTTGCAGCCGGATCAGCAAACACGATGCTCCGGTCCACTTCGCGCCGTATTGTGTAATATCCCCCGCCAATCCCGTGGTTGCCGGAGATCTTCTCAAACGCGAGCAGGTAGAGGGGCAGCTGCAGTGCAGTACCTTTTTCGATATCCTTTGCTTTGGGATGCTGTAAGCCGGACTTGTAGTCATAGATCAAAAAATATCCATCCGGTGTGAGATCGATCCGGTCGATCCGGCCCCGGATGAACACTTTCCGTTCACCTTCTGGTGAGGTGAGTTCAACCGGTTCCGGAGATGAAGACGGATCATCCGATTTGGTTGTTCCCATGCCAAAGGAATATTCAAACAGGGAGGGAACGAGCGGTGAATCCGCTTCTTCGGTTTCATGGAGAAGGAACCGTTCGAAATAGCCGGGGCCGGTATGCCGGTCCCCGAGCATCAGGATACGGGTTGCGTCCCAAAGGGGACTCTGAAACGTATATCGGTCCAATTCTTCCGTCGCAATCCTGAGGATAATGTCGGTGGCATCCTTGAGGGAGGCCAGGCTGACCTTGGTCTGACCGGCTGATTGCCACTGCCGGTAAAATGTGCTCAGGATATCGTGGATAGCCGTGCCACGATCACCGGCCGAGAGATTCGGCTCAACTTCCGGTAGCGCCTTAAGATTGATCACCCGGTTCAGGAAATATTCAAACGGGCAGCTGGCATAGGTCTCAAGGCTGGTCGGGGAATACACATGATCCGGACCGTACCATCCGGCAAGCACTGCACGGATCGATTCATTCCCGGAAAGAATGCCATCATAGGGAGAATCACATATGCCCCGGCGGTAGTACTGCTCCATGTTGACACGTTCCACAAGATCGCTGATATCCAGAGAGCGCGGGATCATACCGAGGGCAGTGCAAGTTGTTTCATCACGGATAGCTGCGCCGGCCTGAACAGCCGCAGTGCGCCGGGATGCTGGGGGCAGGATCGCGGCTGTATCGGGCCACGGCTGATTGCCGGTTCTCATCCGGACCCGTTCGAAAAATGCTGACGTGAGCAGTGGTTTCTCCCCATCGGCAAGCGGGGCACTTATGTATACGGTCTTCTGCACCGAGAGCAGGGCCGCAATGAAATAGTACTGCTCTTCCCGGAGAATCTCGGAGAGCGTACGGGTTCCCATGCGGGCATTCTCAAGGGAGTTCGTGAAGGGGAGGCGGGTCGTCAGCCGGGGAAATGTACCTTCAACCAGTCCACCGATAAAGACCACCGGGAACTTAAGGTGCGGGCATTCGCGGAAACCGAGCGCGGCAACACCATCAGAATCCTGCCGGCCGCTCATATCCGGATCCTCAGCAATGGATGAGATCAGCCGGGAAAAGGCATTCGGTGTTATGGGTTCATCCGCAGGAATCCATGCACTATTTGCGAGCGACTCAAGCCGTGTGCTGAATTTTTTATATGCCCTGATCTCCTGCTCTTTGATCTGATCGTCCGGCGCTGCATACAGGTACGGGATGTTCCATGACTTCAGAAAGGACCGGAACCCGCTGATATGATCCCGGAGACATTTCTTTCCGGCAAGAACATCCAGGTCGCGGATAAGAATCCGTATCCCTTCCTGTACACGTTCTACCGTACTTACCGAGATACCCGGGTAAATCTTCGATTTTTCCGGGTCCTGTAACTCTCCATAGAGCCATTTCAGTCGCAGGTCCCATGAAGAAAGGGGACCGTCAATCCGGGCATACCGGGAAACGAGATCGACTTCAGAAGCATTCAGGAGGGATACGCCGCCCGGTACTACTTCCTTCCGGAAAAACGGGCTGCCCATGAGGTGGACAACGTCCTCGCGAGTATCCCCGCTGATAACAAGACCGGTAATTCCAGTAAGGAACTGGATGACCGGTGCATGGGAGAGCTTGGGGCCAACAGCTGCGTTCCACGGGATACCGAACTCCCCAAATATCTCGTCAATAAGTCCATAGTCCCCGCGGAGATCCGGAAAAATCATGGCAATATCTGATAGGGGGGTCCCGGTAACGTTCAGCCGGCTGATCTCCGCTGCGATACCATATACTTCTGCATAACGCGAGGGAAACGTCTGCACCCGGAAAAAATCCCCGGCTGCAAGCGTACCGGTTTCCGAGAACAGGCCGGTGCACTTTGACCGGAGTGAAGACGGATCAAATGCCGGTTGAGATCCGGGCTGGTTTCCCGCCGCAGTCCGGCTCCTGAAAATATTCGGATCGAGACCGTCAGGAACGAAGAAATAGGTATTCCCTGCATGTTCCCTCATAGTATCGAAGAGATCCTGTTCGAGCGGCAGGGACTCGTGGAATCCATAGATGAAGATCGTGCCGAGAGGTGATGACCCGCAGCGGTTCAGGTGATCGATCGTCCATTCTAGGATCGTATCGCTATCAACAAGGTCCAGTTCCCTCAGCCGGTTCCGGTATTCTGTGATCATCGTCTCAAGCTGCTGACTTTTCTCACTCTGGAGACCCATGAGACATTCTGGGAATGCGACCTTCCTTGTCAGAGTGACATTCATGAAGGTCATGAGATCATCGATCGTTCCCGGAGACGGATGATCGCGTGTAATAAATAACGGAACCACACCTGAATGCTTCTCAAGAACATCGGTGAACAAGAGTTTCGATTCATTTTTTGACAGAAACCGTTGGGTGGTCCGGTTCTCTTCAAACAGTATCACACAGAATCTTTCGAGGGTACAGATTCGTGAAGCAATGAAGGGGATATTATTTGCAGTCAGGTAAGTGGTGACGTCAAGGACAAGTCTTTTCGTGGGGAGAAGCAGCCAGCTCGTGAAGGGATCTTCCCTTGCGGCTGATACAAAACGGCTGATGACGATATCCAGATGTTCCCCAGGAAGTCCGTAATCGATGGAGACGTCCCGATCAAAGGAGTCCAGGGAAGATTGCGCTGGCATGATATGTGGTCAACCTGCCGGAAGAAAAATTGCGAGGATCGATCACTTTTGAACTGAATATATGGTCAATTATCTTAAAAAAAAGATTCAGCAATACGAACATCATCTCAATAACGAGCCGCAATATAAATATCAACAATCCTCAAATGATTGTTATTAAGACTAATAGAAAAATCGTTAGATTTTATGACGCTTTTTGAGGCAGCGAAATGAAAATATTGCATACTTCTGATTGGCATTTAGGTCATTCACTTTATGGAAAAAAACGATACAAGGAGTTTGAATCTTTTTTACATTGGTTCATTGAATGTATCGATCAGGAGAATATCGATGTTGTTCTGATCAGCGGGGATATTTTCGATAGCAGTAACCCAAGTATCCGTGCGATGGAATTATATTTTGATTTTCTCGGTCGTATTGCTAAATCGAAATGTAAATATCTCATCGTAGCCGCAGGAAATCATGATTCCCCGGCACTCCTCAATGCACCAAAAAAACTTCTTCGAACATTGAATATTCATATAGTTGGCTCAATTTCTGAAAAAATCGATGATGAAATAATAATTTTAAACGATACCTTGGGTTCTCCTTCCATAATAGTTTGTGCTGTTCCTTTTTTACGTGATCGTGACATTCGCACCGTTGAACCTGGTGAAGAGATCGCTGAAAAAACAGAAAAAATGCTCCATGGTATACGGGAACATTATCAGATACTACATAAAGCGGCAGAATCAAAACGCAACCAAATCGGGTTTAAGATTCCCATTGTTACGATGGGGCATTTATTTGCAGCTGGTGGATTTTCACCTGATGGCGATGGTGTCCGAGAGCTGTATATTGGAGACCTCACGAGAGTTGGAATTGATACATTTTCTACCGGTATTGATTATGTCGCACTTGGACACTTACATTCTCCGCAAATTCTTGGCGGTAGGGAAACCGTTCGCTATAGTGGATCTCCATTACCAATGGGTTTTGCTGAAGCCGGACATAAAAAAATACTGATCTCAGTTGAATTCAATCCCGAAAAAAATCCTGTCATCACAGAAATTCCCGTTCCCCGGTTTCAGGATCTCGAATCAATTTCCGGAGATTTCACAACGATTGTGAATCGACTGCGCGAGTTAAGAGGTCGCGATAATCCCCTCTGGGTTGAAATCACTTTGACTGATAAACAAATCATCCCCAATATCCAACTGCGGTTAAATGAAATCATTCGTAATTCGAATATTGAGATACTGAAGATCACGAACACTTGGATAGTAAATCAGATTATTCAACAAATGAGAGTGGATGAATCATTAACTGATTTGAATGAGAGGGATGTTTTTAATCGTTGTCTTGAAACATATAAAGTACCAGAAGTTCAAAGAAAGGAGTTAATTGATTCTTTTAATCTTATTCTCAATGATATTTATCAGAATGATGATCTTGCAGAGGCGGATCTCTGATGAAAATTCTGAAACTTCGCTTCAAAAACCTGAATTCGTTGTATGGTGAATGGGTAATCGACTTTACGAATCCGGCATATACTCAAGGATCAATTTTTGCAATAACCGGTCCAACGGGTTCCGGTAAATCGACAATACTCGATGCAATATCTCTCGCTCTTTACGGGAAAACTCCCCGTCTCCGGGATATTACCAAATCAACGAATGAAATTATGGCACGCCAGACGGGAGAATGTTTTGCCGAACTTGAATTTGAAACAACACAGGGATATTTCAAATGTCACTGGTCTCAGCATCGGGCTCACCATAAACCGGGGGAAGATCTCCAGTCACCATCTCATGAAATATCGGATCTGAAGACCGGAAAATTAATTGCAATTTCTCAAAAACGCAAGGACGTTCTCGATAAAATAATCGAAGTAACAGGCCTTGATTTTGATCAATTTACCCGTTCCATCCTTCTTGCTCAGGGGGGATTCGCTGCTTTTTTGGAGGCAAAACCTGATGAAAGATCACCCATTCTTGAGCAGATTACTGGAACTGAAATCTATAGTACCATATCAATCAGAGTTCACGAACGAACATCAGAAGAACGTGGAAAATTTGAAGAACTGCAAACTGAACTAGGTATGATTCAGATCCTCACATCTGAAGATGAGAATACATTGAAGGGTGAGAGAACTCAGAAACAAAAAGATGCTTTGGAATTATCAAATACGATAAAAAATGTTCAGGAATCAATTGACTGGAATAAAAGACTGGAGACGATTCGTCAGGAGATTGTTGCTCTGAATGAAGAAAAGGGGCAATTTGAGCAATATAAAACTGAAAAACAAGAAGACCTGCAAAAACTCGACTTGGCAAAAAAAGCCGGAACACTCGATGCAGATTATACTAAACTTGTGACTGAACGAGAGCTGCAAAAGAAAAATCTCGAAGATTATAAAAAATGTTCCGGCCAGCAGTTGATCCTTAAAGATCAATCTGATAACATGGTAAAATCTGAAGCGGAGGCATCTGAACATCTGAAAGCTATCCAAGGTACATGGGAGAAAGAAAGTCCAATTATTATCAGTGTCCGGAATCTGGATGTTAAAATTCAGGAGACCAGATCCGTTATCGATGGTATTAAAGGAGAACATACTGAAATTACAAAAAATATTGAAAGTTACCAGCTCGCCATCGAAGAAAATACCCAGAAACTTAGTGCTTTAATACTCAGTCTTGAACAGACCGGGACATACTTGTTAGAGAATCAAAAAGACAGCAAATTAAATGAGATAATTATCTCATCAGATCAGCAATTCAAGATATATCGCTCATTGGATGGTAAACTGCACAAGATAATTACAGACCAAAAAAAAGTCCAGAAAAATTATGAGAGGGCTGAGCTGGATGTAACGAATCAAACGATCGCTTTAGAACAGAAAAACCAGGAACTAGCAAATATAACTCATAATTTTACAGGGATACAGGAAAGTATTTCTGAATTACTGAACGGCCGGGATCTCACATCATGGCGTGAGAAAGAATCACAATTGCGTGATAATATCGATCGGATCAAACAACTGAGAGAAATATCTGAAACTCATGAGAGGACTCTCAAAGAAGTAAAAAACCTTAATGGTTCTCACAAAAATCTAAAAAATGACGTTCTGAAAAAATCTAAAATTCTCAAAAAAATCCGGAACGAAGCATTGATACAGGAAAAAAATGTTGAGCACCTTGAGGAAAAAGAATCCCTAATTGCTCGGATCCGGGATTTAGAGAGTGAAAGAAAATTACTGGAAGATAAAAAACCATGTCCTCTTTGTGGATCTTCAGATCATCCATATGCACGGGGAAACATACCGGTCCCTGAAAAAATTACGAATGAGTTGAAACGTGAAAGAAAAGGCCTGAAGGATCTTCAGGAGAAGATCTCTCAATTGTCAATCGAAAATGCCCAAAACGATGCTGAACTATCACAAAATGAACGGGATCAAGATAAATTAAAAAAAGTGCTTCTTGATTGCAGTGAATCATGGGCTACCGGGTGCCAGGAATTCGGGCTTAATAATAAAATTGCAAATACGGTCAACGCGGTCACGAAATTATTAAAAGCCTATGACAATGAGTTCACTTTCTGCCACGAATTGATTTTCAAAGCCGGCAAAAAGGAAAGGGAACTTCAGACAGCTGAGAGGGCTCTCAATACATGCAAAGTAAATATTGCAGATATTGAACTGGCCCGACAAGAAGCCAGCTCTGAATTTAAAACTTATAACGCTGAGAAGCTACGATTACACGAAGAAGACGAAAGCATCAGTGCAGAGATTCTGGAGACTATAGATATACTTTCCAATTTTTTGATTGACTATGGATACCAGGCTTTTGATCCAAAGAAATTCTCCGCTATCATTAAAAAATTTACGAGTCGATTTAATGAATATCAAACTCAGATTGAGAGAAAACAATTACTGGAAACCGAAAAAGCCAGGATTTCATCCGAAATTCTTGCATATAACAGAAGTCTTAGCGATTCTCGAAAACAGTTATCGGCAAAAAACACTTTGCTTCTGGAAAAAGAAAATGCATTGAAAGAAATCGTTTCTCAGCGAACTTCAATGTATGATGATAGGAATCCGAACGAGGAAGAAATAAAAATTAAAAAAATACTGAAGGACTCTCAGGAAAAATATTCAGATGTTGTTCAAAAAAAGCATGAAACAAATCTTCTTTTAGCATCATTAGAGAACCAGCTTTCCAATCTTGAAAAAGCAATTCACACAAGCACGAAGTTGCTGGATATTCTTGAAATTTCGTTCAAAAATTCCTTGTCAGTAACTGGATTCTCCAACGAGAATGAATTTTTAGGTGCACGTTTGCCGGCCGAAATATTTGAGGAATTCCTTGAATTAGAAAAGGGAATGCGTAAGAAGGAATTGCAGATTTCAACACTGATGCAGGATAAAAACAAATCATTATCGGACGAACTCGAAAAAAATCTTACAGATCGTTCTCCAGAACAATTGTCAGAAGAGTATATAACGCTCAGTTCCCGAAGCGATGAGCTAAAAGCCCGACTTGGTGCAATAGGCGAAATAATCCGGAAAAATGATGAAATCAAACAGCAACAGAAAGATAAACTTGGGGAACTCGATGCTCAGAAAAAAGAATGTGATCGCTGGGAACGTTTACACACGTTGATTGGTTCTTCCGATGGGAAAAAGTTCCGTAACTTTGCACAGGGACTCACTTTTGAGATTTTAATATCTCATGCGAATCACCACCTTCAAAAAATGAGTGATCGATATTTACTTATCCGGGATCACCTGGCATCATTGGACCTGAATGTGATAGATAACTATCAGGCAGGTGAAATCAGATCAACAAAGAATCTTTCAGGAGGTGAAAGCTTCCTAGTGAGTTTGGCTCTTGCAATTGGTCTGTCAAGTATGGCAAGCCATAAAGTTCGTATTGACTCCTTTTTCCTTGATGAAGGATTTGGTTCACTTGATGACGACGCGCTGGATACTGCACTCGCCACACTATCCGGATTGCAACAAGAAGGCAAACTAACAGGAATAATTTCACATGTGGCTGCAATTAAAGATCGAATTGCAACTCAGATCATTATTGAAAAAGGAACTGGGGGGCGAAGTCGGATAAATGGTCCGGGATGTAAGTTTAGGTCTTACTAATTATTAGAGGGTTAATTCATTTCTAAGAATACTCGCGAGTGGTGGCTTCTCCACC
>Ga0315284_10012616_pt1 | contig 12034 bp, 17 predicted proteins | sample YL17G09_16_MG_FD_203696 | JGI IMG/M metagenome (GOLD analysis project Ga0315284, IMG submission 203696) | Sediment microbial communities from Yellowstone Lake, YNP, Wyoming, USA - YL17G09_16 | ecosystem: Environmental > Aquatic > Freshwater > Lake > Sediment | place: USA: Wyoming | collected...
ATCATGTCACTATCCAACAAAAGGGGGAGGGGAAAAGGTTGGGAGGAACTGAAAATGGGCATTTTAGGGGTTACCCGAGGCGCGGGTAGGTGCCGTTCTGACATGGTCAGGACTGGCATGAAATTCGCCTTGTGCTCCAAATCGCTGATTTTTGCGGGATTTTTGACCGGTGTCCTGACTTCTCCACCGGAATATTAGCGCGATGGGATTTCTCCTTTCGAAAATTCGAGATTCGAGAAAGATGAACCGCAAAGACTGCGAAGACCTCGAAGAATGAATGTCCTGAAGATTTTTGCTTCGCGGTCTTTGCGGTCTTCGTGGTTCATCTTTGTCCGGGGTGGATATCAGACTATAGCGGATTCGGGCGTGTATCAGCGTCCCAAAATGCTTTTCCGTGGAGGTTTCTCCTGAAATAAAGCCGGGGCTTGCGAAACCATATGCGTGTCGAGGGGTTTCATGGACCACGATGCGCGGTTCCAGATGCTGCCCGATTGCGCTATAATTGGACAATACCAGTCAGGAGATTCAATGGCAAAACAGGCGGTTGACGAGGCCCGGCTCAAGGCCATCCTCAAATCAGCGATCATTGAGGCGCTCGAAGAGCGGCGCGAACTCGTGCGCGATCTCCTCGCCGAAGCCCTGGAAGACATAGCTATGACGCGCGCAATAGAAGAGGGCGCCGCGACCGAAACCGTCGATCCCGCCGCAGTGTACAAAATCCTGGACAGAAAAAAGTGAAGCTCCTCTTCAAAGAAAGTTTTGCCAAAGATCTGGAGAAAATCACAGACACACAGTTTCTTTCCCAGGTCAGGCGTGTGATTGAATCCACCGAAAAGGCTCCCACTCTGCGCGAAATCCCTCATATTAAAAAGCTGCTCGCGTCCGGCAAATACTTCCGCATTCGGATCGGGCAGTACCGAATTGGCTTGATAGCCGAAAAGGGCGAGATCACCTTTGTCCGATGCCTGCATAGACGGGATATCTACAGATACTTCCCGTAGGGCCTGCTCGACAATTAATTCCCTACTTTCCTGGGCTTCACAGTGCAATTCCATCGCGGCAAGGACGCGGCCTTGGCAATTCTTAATTGCTCCATCTCTGCGTCCGTCACCTTGATTCCTACATCATGAGGTGATTTAAGAACATCTCCGGGATCAAGGCGTCGTTATCCTGCCCGGTCTTCGTGCCACGGCAGCGCCCGGTCCACGACGCGTTGTCAGCACCTCGCAAAGCGAGGCCCAAGCTCCGGTGACGGGTAGCGCCGGCGATTTCGATCCTCTGATCCTTCATCTGATTCAAGCTTCGAACCGGGATCTCAATGCGTTGTTCAAGCAGTACGTCGACCGATATCATTACCTTCGCTACCGCATCCCCTTCGGAGCCCACCTGCGCTATCTCGTCGAGTCCAGCCAACTGCCAGGCCGCTATCTCGCCTGCCTGCAGTTTTCCAGCCCCGCATGGATGATGGCGCCCCGCGATGCCTGGATCGGATGGAGCACCAGCGAACGGAAACGCAATCTGCAGTTCATCGTAAATCAAAGCCGGTTTCTTATTTTGCCCTGGGTTTCCGTTCGAGGATTGGCCAGCAAGATTCTGTCCCTGACGGCGCGCCGGCTGCCACAAGACTGGCATGCGCTTTACGGTTACCGGCCGCTGCTTCTCGAAACCCTCGTGGACCGTTCCCTTTATAGCGGAACGTCTTACAAAGCCGCAAATTGGATCCACCTCGGTGCTACTCAGGGGCGCGGCCGAATGGATCGCGATCATGCCACGCACAGCCAAGCCATCAAGGACATCTTTGTTTACCCCTTGTGCCGTCATGCTCGCGAACATCTCCGCACGGCAACATCTCCCGTCTTTATCGATCGTGATGAAAAGGAACCATTTTCATAGCTTTGAGCTGCGACCCGTGCAGAGCGGGTCTTTGTAGGGATGGGCGGATGAGGTTGTTTTCGAATTTGACCGGAAAATAAAAACGGGTTTCCAGGGAGCGTGTTACTTGGAAACCTTCCATGCCCTCGTTTCCCTGGTCGAGAAACTCGGCTTCCCCAGCTACAACATTCAGGCTACCGATGGCACCCTGTTTCCCTCCGCCGCTCGTTACCGCGGCTGTTGTCACTTCAACGACTCCTGCGCCTCGATCACCGTCGACAATGTTGTGCAGAAGGTGCGTGACCGCGTGCTCTACCGGATCCAGGATCCCGCTCAGATTGTCCCCGGAAAAGAATGCCGCGTCAGAACCGAATGCCCCAATGCCAACTTCCCATCGAACATCAAACGCCCCAAAATCACGATACTTTCCAAGCCTGCGACCCAGCGGCAAGGCAGAGTGACGGAATTGCCATCTAGCGGTGCGCGCTTTCTCACGCGTTTGATTATTGCTCGAATTCACTCCGGGCCAAACCGGACTGGCGGATGATGGATTGAAGAGTACCGATGCGCAACTCGGCATGGTTTGGCACCGGCACTGTGACCGTTGTATCTGGGAGCAGCTTCTGCATCAGGATGTGGCTTCCACGAAGACACACTTCCTTGAACCCGTGCTGCTTGAGAATGGCGCAGACTTGTTGCCCGGAGAGCACACGAAGCCTACCCAACCGCAACCTCCACTCGGGTCACATACACTTCTGCGTGAAGCCGCTGCTGAATCTCCATCGGCGAAGCGGTTTCGAAAAAAAGCTCAAGCGCTTCCCGGAGATTTTCTTTCGCTTCTTCGATTGTGTCGCCTTGACTGGCAATATCGAACTCGGGGCAGAGGGATACATACCCGTCGCCCTCACGCCCGATAATTGCTGTCAGTTGCTTTTGCATGCCGTCGACTCCTGTTTTGAGCTGATTTAGAAATCCCTATCGCAATGTTCTAAGTAGGCTGCCTCGCTGCCGGGCCGTTATGAATCCCAGCTTCCAAGCGACATGCTCGAGATCGAATTTCATAACCGACACTTGCTACCTTTCAGATGCACATCAGGCGGCAGTTGACGTTTATCCTCCAACGCCTCCACATCAAGATCGAGAGGTACAATCCATTCGGCGATCTCCCCGCATATTTCCGCAATCTCAATTAGGCGGTCAACAGCCAGCACCGGCCAACTCTCCTATGGAGGTGATTTAAGAACTCCTTCTGGCGTAATTGCCGCGAGATCCGGCGGCCTCTCTCAACTGGTCGCCTCCCTCATAGATTTCTCCTTTGTCCGCTCCGTCGCCGCCGACGGCTATTCCATCTTCGGCAGCGGAAAGAACCGACAGCACCCTCAAGGAAAACAACGCCATCCTGCGCGAGCCTCCCGTTCGATCCTTGCGCCGGGCATCCGTGGTCTCGCTCATGGGGGCCATGACCACCTTGATTGATCGTGTCGTTCGCTTTGCCCTCGATATAATCGTCAAGGAAAGGAAGTTCAAGGCTACCGGAGATAAACATCGGTTCGATTAGCTTTCACCTCCTGAAGTTCCGCCTCACCTCAAACCTTTCGCTAAGTACACGGTTCCATAAATGGGGTTTGACCAGATCTCATGACTTCCGGCCGCGTGTCGGCGGAACTCGAAGCCACGCAGTTTCAGCCTCCGAACGACATCCCGGTATCGATAACCCGAAAGGCGTCCCAACTCAGGCTTCCACGACGACGGCGAAATCTGAACGATCAGTGACTGCCTGCAATGGCCCCGCTGCGCCGTTCAAGCTTTGCTCTTCGACGAGCTTTCGAGCAACGTCGCGCGCGATCTCCAGAGTTTCGGCTACCGTCCGGCCCTGTGCGACCAGTCCCTGAATATCATCCGTGGTCGCAAGATAGATGCCTTCAGGCAGCCTCTCCACGTGAACCTTAATGACACGTTCCATGTTTAATGCCCTCAGCAATGCTGCGTGATATGAGGTGATTGAAGAACTCCTTCTATCCTATTTCCTGCGGGATCCGGCGGCTTCAAATTGCCTTTCAATCCATCCCCTTAGATCCAAAATACCCGGTCGGGCGGGATGGCCAACGCTTCAAGTTGCATCTGGATCTTATCGGTCTCCTCGAACGACATCACTACCAGTCGGCCGAATGGGCTTCCGTTGATATCCGCCGCGTGGAGCAGGGCAGGATCGTACACAGGGACGTCGAAGAAGCGCCCCCGCTGTTGGCCGTCGACTACTCCGACGAGCTGTAAGTCTGTTCCATGCAAGCAGATGTAGCCGACTTCCGCGACTTCGCCGGCCCCGTAAAAAACGATGCGTTTTGCCGCCGGGCCGTTATCGGATCCGCGGCCGTCATCGGGTAGCTCCCTGGACAGCGTCGCGAAACGCTCGCGGATGCGATCGCGGGCCTCCACGTAGAACCGTATGGAGTTTTGCAGTGCCGCGCGTGACATGCGGGCCTTCTCGGCAATGCCCGCGGGTGTCAGCAAATACCGCACGCGGTTCGGATTGATCCGAATGATGCGCACCCAGCCCTTGTATACGAGGCGCCGGACGAGCAGGTTCGTCAAGCCCAGAGCGATCCCCAAGTCGCGCGACAGGCATCGCTGTGAAACGCGGTTGTCCGCCTCAATCTCGGTGAGAATGCGATGGGTGTATTGGTCGTGGGACATGACGCCACCAGACAAACTCCGTCCCTCTCACTCACATGGGAGCGACAGAATCGGCATGCCTTACATCAACAATGTTCACGAAATGAACGCTCTATCTTAGGAACGACCCGCCGGCATTGTCAAGACAAACCCGAGGCCGCTCATTTTCTTTGGACGCGGATTGACCTTAACTTTTGGAGGCGGGATCGTTGGTTAACAGATCGAACCGCGAGGATTTCGAAGGGCACAGAGCCTGAGATGTACCGATTATCGAGCGACAGCACTATTCGGGTTTGGCGAGCAAATACATCGGTCAGTTCTCGCGCCATTCGAGAGCTTTCCGTTCAAGCTCCAGCGACGTGTACCTGTCTCGATAGTCACGGAGGGCACCGGCCCAATCCTGACGCAGCCTTCGCCCCGATGTCCGAGCTTGGCGCTCCAGCAAGGATACCAAGTATCTCTCCACTTCCGGCACCAGTTCGGCTGGAAGATTTTTAATAATCCGTTCAATCTCTGTCATGATCAACACCTGACTGTTATCTTACCGCTTTTCGGCGTCGTTGCATAGGCCTGGAGGGAATCGGAGGAATCGGTCAACCAGCCTCACAACAAACCCTAATCCGACCAAAAGCGTATCGAAGTGACGGCGTCCGCCGCACGCCCTCCAAGCCCGACAGGATCGGAAAAATCTTCGGCGGCAATGCCGTCATTGCAACGTCGGCCGAACCTCGGTGGGGCATTCACGCCATGCTATTCGTATGTGGCGTGGGCGGCAGCACGGGCTTCGGCTGCGGCAAGGGTGAGGTCACGGGCCACCATCATGTGGACCAGGGCAGGGAAATTGACTACAGGCTTCCAACCCAGTAGGGCGCGCGCCTTGCCGGCGTCGCCCTGCAGCGAATCGACCTCGGTCGGACGATGGTAGCGCGGATCGATTTCCACGAGGACGCGGCCATCGGGAGCAACTCCTTTTTCTGCTGGTCCCTTGCCCTGCCAGGTCAGCGGGATCCCAGCGTATGCGAAGGCAAGCTCGCAGAATTCGCGCACCGAATGGCTCTCGCCGGTGGCTACTATGTAATCGTCCGGCTTATCGACTTGCAGCATGCGCCACATCGCCTCCACGTAATCCCCGGCATAACCCCAGTCGCGCATCGCGTCCAAGTTTCCCAGGTAAAGACGATCTTGCAGCCCATGCTTGATTCGGCCTGCCGCCCGTGTGATTTTGCGTGTCACAAAAGTCTCGCCGCGACGCGGCGACTCGTGATTAAAGAGGATTCCGTTCACGGCAAACATGCCGTAGGCTTCGCGATAATTGCGCGTTACATAAAAAGCATAGGCCTTGGCGGCGGCATAAGGGCTGCGCGGGTAAAAAGGGGTTGTTTCACGTTGCGGCGTTTCCACAGCTTTGCCAAAAAGCTCCGATGAGGATGCCTGGTAGAAACGCGATTCCAGCCCTAATTCGCGCATTGCCTCGAGCAGCCGGATCGTGCCCACTCCGGTGATTTCAGCCGTGTATTCCGGAATGTCGAATGACACTTTGACATGCGATTGCGCCCCAAGGTTATAGATTTCGTCGGGACGCACGATCTTCAGGGTCTTGTTCAATGAGGAGGCGTCGTTGAGATCACCATAAACGAGATGCAGTCGCTGGTCGGGAACATGCGGGTCCTGATAAATTGCATCAATGCGGCCGGTATTGAAGGATGACGAGCGGCGGATAATCCCCCAGACCTCGTAACCCTTGCCCAAGAGCAGCTCAGCGAGGTATGAGCCGTCTTGCCCGGTGATGCCCGTGATCAGAGCTTTTCTTGACATGGTGGTCTCACCCCCAAAATATCAGCGCAGGGAGCGCAGCGATCGCTCGGAACAATTCTCCTGATACCAGGCGATGGTGCGGCGCAGGCCCGTGCGCAAATCGGTCTTGGCACGAAAACCGAACAACTCGGCGGCGCGACGGGTGTCCAGGCAACGCCTGGGCTGGCCATTGGGTTTGGTTATGTCCCAGACTAACTTGCCGGTGAATCCGGTCAACTCGGCGATTAGCTCGGCCAGTTCCCGGATGGAGATCTCAAACCCGGCGCCGATGTTCACCGGCTCATTGCCATCGTACCGCTCCACGGCCAGAGCGATGGCCTCTGCGCAATCTTCCACATAAAGAAACTCGCGCGTAGGGGATCCGTCGCCCCAGCAGACGATCTCCTGTTCGCTTCGCTCGACTGCCTCCAGGCATTTCCGGATCAGCGCCGGAATCACATGCGAAGTTTCCAGGTCAAAGTGGTCACCGGGGCCGTAGAGATTTACCGGCAGAAGGTAGATTGCATTGAAATTGTATTGCCGACGGTAGGCCTGAGCCTGTACCAGCAGCATCTTCTTCGCTAGGCCATAGGGCGCGTTGGTTTCCTCGGGGTAACCGTTCCAGAGGTCCTCTTCGCGAAACGGGACCGGGGTGAATTTGGGGTAGGCGCAGATGGTTCCCAGCGCGAGAAACTTCTCCACCCCCGCCAGCCTGGCGTGCTCCATCAGCAACGCACCCATAATGAGATTCGCGTAGGCGAAGCGGCCGGGGTTGGCGAGATTAGCCCCGATACCGCCAACTTCCGCCGCGAGATGCACGACAATTTGCGGGCACGCATCACGATAGAGCCTCTCCACGGCTTCTTCCCGGGTCAGGTCATACTCTTCAATTTGCGGGACAAAAATATGGTTGGCGCCACGCTGCCGCAGGGCACTCTCGACGTGCTTCCCCAGAAAGCCGCTACCCCCGGTTACCACGAATCGCTTACTGCCAATTTCCATGGAGCCTCTCAATTCAACAAAGCGCCGGTGTTGCCGGACTGCTTGAGCGGCAATAAACTACAATCTGCTGCCCCATCCAGACTTGCGATCATGCGCCAAATGCATACGCCAGTCCTCTCGCTGAGACAGGTTTATAACTATACCCATCCGGCAAGGGTGGCTTACAGCAAGGACAGTGTCCCGTCAGAGGTGATTTAAGAACGCCTTGTGCCATAATTTGATTGGATTGCACTGATGGCGGTATGCATTTCGACCCATTGTTTATTGGAAGGCTCTACTATGCTTTCTCCTTCCCACTGACAGGTTGAAGTGGGAAACATGCCGGGGGCTTTCCCAACATCTTCAGGACCTTGGGGATCACGTTAGATTCCGAAACTCCTCCTCGTCGATTCCTAACTGGGACAGGATTTCATAGAAGAGCCAACCGCCTATTTCGGTTGACGAATGTACAGGGATGGTGGTTGCCCGACCATCGGGATGCTTCCAGCGTGCGTGGCCGCCTCGCTGCCGGGCCTTTACGAATCCTAGCTTCCGAGCAGTACGCTCGAGATCGGATGCCTTAGCCGACACTGGCTACCTTTAGCGGCACGTCCGGTGGCAGTTGCCGTTTTTCTTCTTCGTATTCCTCCGCGATCATCGCGAATACATCAGCGAGGGCGGACTGAGCATCTGCCGATGTCCGCCCAATGGCGTGGCAGCCCGGAATTGCTGGGACATAGGCGACATAAGTCCCATTGTCATCCGGTTTAATCACGATCGTGTAGCTATGAAGATCAACCATATTCACATTATAGCAGGTGATTCAAGAACTCCTTCTATCCTATTTCCTGCAAGATCCTGCGGCTTCAAATTGCTCTTCAATCCACTGAGGTGATTTAAGAACTCCTTGATTGACCGTGTTGTCCGGCTTGGCATCAATCGCCTCTATTCAAATGGCTGGTTTGAGGGTCGGCCAGACGCCACGGATGTGTCCCTGGTGAAAAACGATTTGTTTCAGGCTCAGGTCGTTGGCCAGATTTTCGGCGGTGCCTCTGTAGAGTTCTCCGGATTCTGCCAGTACGGCCTTGCCGCTTTCCAACGGCGGGAGTACATCGACGATCCGCGCCGCATCGTCAAGCATGGTACGCCAGCGGAGTCCCAACACCCGGGCGTCGGGAGGGCGACCTTCGAAGGCCAATTCATCCAGTTCCGGCTGGCTGTACCGGCCGCCACGCCGAGTCTGGGCCAGAAGCGAAGCGGGGCTAAAACCAGGGTCCTTGCCGCAAGCCGCCCACATCAGATATCCCAGAGGTTGCATGCGGTCGTGGCACTCGAGCACGTCCACCCAATCGCGCGCCTCCAGGCGTCCTGCGAGCGCCAGCACCTTGTTGGTCGCCAGGTCGAAAGGATGCAAAACCAGCCCGAAGATCTCGTCTTCCAGAAGCGGGAAGAAGCGAAACGCGCTATCACGCACCCACTGGAGAATCACGCGAGCCATGCCTTTGGCGACTGAGGCCTCCACATACCCTCGAGACTCACGGAGGACTTGGATGTCGTATCCCTGCGAGGAAAGCAGCGCGTGATCATTGGCCCACGTTGTCTGAAGAGCTTCCTCCGTGTCGTGGAACAGATCAATGTCGCGCGAGACCCGAGGCGCTTTGAGGAGCGTGTTCAATGCCACACCACCCACAACGTAGCTTTCTCCGGAACGGCGGCGATTGGCTGCGATTAGTCGACAGAGGTCACATTGGAAAACTGTAATAGACACGCGCGTAACTCCCGCGCCCGAACAAAAGCGCTGCGATCGCCATATCTTTCGATGCTGGACAAGGCCCGCAGCGCCTGCTCCGGATTGGTGGGCATGAATTCCGGGATTAGGAACCACAGGCACTGAACACGGCACTCCTGAATTAAGGCCCGAATCTCAGGCAGCAGTTGGTCAAATGTTTTGGCGGAGCCCGCTTGGTTCATCTTTCGGCCCGCGTATTTCCGCGCCAGCGCGTCTTCCAGCAGCCGCTCGTCCCCAGCGGTTCCGGGCAGCCGGATTATGCCGGTCGCCTTCCGGGTAAGCGGACCCACAACCTCCCGCGATGCACTCGTGCACGTCATGGCTCGCAGCAGCCGCGAGAACAGCGCGGAAACACTCGTGCCTTCCGCGGCAGCCAGTTTCTTGGCTTGCTCAATTAAATCGCGATCTGCGCTTAGGGTCAGCTTGGTCAGTGGCATTGTGTTTCTCCAATACGTATTAGTTTTTTACTATAATACGTATTCATTTCTCGATCAAGCCTTACTGATCAGTTCATTGGTAAGTAGACATCTGTATTTAGAGATTCTTCGAGTCTTCGAGACTTAGTGGTGAAACAGCCTACCTCTAAGTCTCGAAGACTCTATGGCTCAAAAGAGCGCTGGACTTCCACATGATTATGAACTGATTAACAATCCCGAAAAGCTTTGCCGCGGCAATGTCATGAATTGTCCCGGTTAGTGGACCGTGATTGCGTCAGGATCTGCTGCTTTCCCAGGCTTGGTAGATAGCGCGCGCGGAATCCAGCGAACGGCGTGCTGCCTGAAGTGCGCCGGCGGCGGCGCTTTTGTCAAAAAGATCCCAGGGCAGCTTGTATGCGACCTCGTCGCCGTAGTCCGTGAGAAAATGTTCCGCAGAGCCGAGTGCGAGCAGGTCGGGCAGCATCTTCTCCATCGCCTCGCGCCGGCTCAATGGCAAATCTTGAGTTCGGAGAATCTGGGCGATCTGCTGGGCCGGATCGTGGGTCTTCGGAACCACGCCAAAAAGAGCCAGGACGGATTTGCCGGCATTCTCGGTGGCGAGCTGCGCGTTGTGCACACAGGAACGCCAGCGCTCGAGCCCGAAATCCTGCTCGGCTTCCTTCAGGAAGCCCTCCGCCAAACGCAGTCGGTACTGAACGAGATCAGGCGCGTTCACGATAGCCTTCCCATGTCATTTCCCAGTTTCGCGGCCCTCCGCCGGGGAGCATCCAGAAAAGACTTCCGCCCACGCGCGTGCGCTTCATCCTCGAGGAGCTCAGTGCGGCCAGGCCCTTGCTTCGGAGAGGCTCGAAATATCCCTCGCCGTACAAACAGATGCCGTCCACGCAGATGTCGAGATATAGAGGCGTGAGATCCGCTTCGAATTCCAGGGGCGTCTTGGCGTGCAGGTTCATCGCGCCGGGGAGGTCCGCAAGGCAAGGGAGCAGGGCGCCACGTACTTGCTTCGTGCGGGCTAAGGGATCGGCCGGCAAATCCTCCGCTACCATGAAAATGTCATGGTCGCTGTCCGGCACAGCCTCGCCGCGCGCACGAGAGCCGAAAAGTACGATAGTCTTCAGGCGCGAGCCGAATGCCGCGGCAAGGGCCTGCAGGAGAATTGTATATTCACTGGTCATCGCGGATATCTTAACAGAATCGCTGGTCGCTGTTCTCGATTTGCTGAGGTGATTTAAGAATGCCTTAAACCCTTCGCTAAAGCCGCCTAACGCGCAGTATCAGGCGCCGGGGAGTAGTGTCGGCACTTCAGCTCTATTTCCGGTTATGCGGAACCATAGCCATGGGCAGGCCATTTTCATCGAAAATCCGCGGCAGTTCTTAAATGGCCCGCATCTTGTTTGAAAACTTCGAGGTCTTTTCGGCTTCCACCCATTTCCCATTTTTATGAGGTGATTTAAGAACTCCTTCTGTCCTATTTCCAGCGAGATCTGGCGGCTTCAAATTGCCTTTCAACCCATTCGTTTGTCGGTTTTTCTAATGTTGGCACGCCGCATATCCGTTGTTTTTGCCGTCTGATCTGCCATTCCTCTGCTTGCCGGGGGGGCAGGCTGCCGGCAAAGTTTCTCCGGTTGATACTTGCAATCCGAATCATCCAGAACCGCTTCGGCGCCCGGCTCCTGAAAATATTTTCGCCTGACCGCATTTTGTGCGGGACATTCTCCTCGCTTTCGGATAGGGTAAGAAGAGCAGAAGAGGAGAACAGTCATGCTTCCATCGGAGATTTCCTTCTCCGGCCGTAATTTTGGGGCTGCCGAGCTCGAACTCATCCGTGAGACGGTTCGTGATTTCTCCAACCTCAGCCTCACCGAGTTGTCCAAAACCATATGCGAACTTCTCGAGTGGAAACGCCCGACAGGGAAACTCAAGTACGAAGAATGCCGCGCGTTTCTTGAACATCTCCGGGATCAAGGAATCCTGTCCTTGCCCGGCCTTCGTGCCACGGCAGCGCCCGGCCCGCGGCACGTTATCAGCACTTCGCAAAGCGACGCCCAAGCTCCGGTGACGGGTAGCGCCGGGGATTTCGATCCCCTGATCCTCCACCTTGTCCAGGCTTCGAACCGGGATCTCAATGCGTTGTTCAAGCAGTACGTCGACCGTTACCATTACCTTCGCTACCGTATCCCCTTCGGCGCTCACCTGCGCTATCTCGTCGAGTCCCAACAACTGCCAGGCCGCTATCTCGCCTGCCTGCAGTTTTCCAGCCCCGCATGGATGATGGCGCCCCGCGATGCCTGGATCGGATGGAACGTGCAGCAACGGAAACGCAATCTTCAGTTCATCGTAAATCAAAGCCGGTTTCTTATTTTGCCCTGGGTGGAGGTGAAAGGACTGGCGAGCAAGGTCCTGTCCCTGACCGCGCGCCGGCTGCCGCATGACTGGCATGCGCTTTACGGTTACCGGCCGCTGCTTCTCGAAACCCTCGTAGACCGTT
>Ga0315284_10012617_pt1 | contig 12033 bp, 5 predicted proteins | sample YL17G09_16_MG_FD_203696 | JGI IMG/M metagenome (GOLD analysis project Ga0315284, IMG submission 203696) | Sediment microbial communities from Yellowstone Lake, YNP, Wyoming, USA - YL17G09_16 | ecosystem: Environmental > Aquatic > Freshwater > Lake > Sediment | place: USA: Wyoming | collected...
TGCTCATGAAGGTGTCGAAGAACTTCGAGGAAGGGAAGCGATACAGGTATATGACCGCGAGGCCGATCGCTTACGGGCAGATCGCTCCCGGGGGCCCGAACTGGCCGCCGCTGACCGGCCCGACGTTGATCGCCTGCGCGGTTTCGAATCAGGACGCGCGGCAGGCGGACCTGGGCGGCGCGGGCGGCGCGCTCGTGAAACTCGAGTGGACGAACGGCGCTCCGAGCGCTCCCATCAACGCCATTCCGCTGGACAATCCGGTGAACGGCAAGCAGCTCGTGAACCCTGCGTTCTACACGCGCCAGTTCGTGAGCAGCTTGACCGACTTCGCCGAGATCGCCATTGACGCGCGCGGAGTCCACATCGCGAGGACCGACCCGAGCGGGACTACTCAGATCGGGTCGTATCTCATCAGCGACCACGCGGACGTCGTAGTGAATCCCGGAACGGGGGCGGTGGCGGGCATCTATCCGAAGCCGCTTGCTCCGAGCTATGGTCAGTTCCTTCCGAACGGGCACGTGCTCGTGACGAACAAGGCGACCGGCTTCGAGCATCACTGGAACGTGGGAATGAGCCGAGTGGATAAGGGGCCGTTCTCAGGAGAGATATTCGAGATCATGTTCGACATAACGACGCCGCCGGTCGACGGAATCTACAAGTACGCGCTCGTGCCGAGGACGTGCATTCCGAACCTGTCGAACCCTTTGATTAAGAGCCCGGCGGTGCTTCATCAGCCTTCCAGCGCGGAGAGATTGCTGTACTAGGCCGAGGCGGAGGTGCGGTAGATATGAAGTCCAAAGTCATAGTGAGCCTTGCCGTTGCGGCGCTGATATGCGCGCTCGCATCTTCCGCGGCGTTCGGCGCGGACGAGTGGCGCATGTATCGCCAGAACCTGGACCGGACCGGCCTGGTTGAGAACGGCTCGAACAACGTGCTGAACGGCTACCGTCCTTCGCCGATATGGGTCTACCCGACCGCGGAGGTGGATACCGCGAACATAGTGGACAACGCGGACACGAGCTTCACATCGAGCGGGTTCGCGGTCGAGACTCCGGCGCTGGCGGTCGGGTTCTGGGGCGAGGACTATACCGTCGCGCCCACGGACACCACCGGCCAGTTCTCCGCTACCTGGACATTCGATTTCGGCGCCATGAGCGGGTCCTCGGCGGCCTACTACGTCTACGCATGGTGGCCCTCACCCGGCCCGGGCGAGCCGCTCCCGCATACCGAGGACGCGCATTACACCATTCTCATAAACGGCGTCGTCGTCACCACGGCCATAGTGGATCAGACCAGCGGCGGAGGCTGGGTCAGCCTGGGGTACCGGCCGTTTGCGGTCAATAAGGGCGACAAGCTCGAGGTCAAGCTCACGAGCAAGTCGGAGATGAAGCAGGAAAACGGCGACCCGATCGCGAGCCGGGTCTTCGCGGACGCGGTGAAAATCGAGCAGGACGCCGGGGGCATGGTGGTGTCGTCGCCCGCGGTGGCGGTGGACAACCCGTTGGTCGTGAGCTGCGCGACTACCTGGGATTCGCACGGCGTGGTTTACGGCATAGGACGCGAGAAGAACTCCGGCATCGGGACCGGAGATGATCGAGGGAAGCTGAAATGGCGCTTCCCGGCCGTGGACAGGGACTGGCTCAACGGCGGGATCTCCTCGTCTCCCGCGACCGTCACCACGGCCTCCGGGGAGCTCGCGATCGTCCCCGCCTATGACGGCCAGATCTACGCGATTCAAGCGAATTCAGCCGGGCCGCTGGGGTCCTTATTCTGGCAGGGGCCGGGGTACTTAGTGGACGACGCAAACATGACGCTCGCGGGTTCCTGGCAGGCGGGCGCGGGAAACGGGTTCCGCGGAGCGGGATATTCGGAAACCCAGGCCGTGGCGGAGGGATCGCCCAGTCCGGCGACATGCACCTGGATGGTGACCGTTCCCTTGTCGAGCGTGGACCGCTACTACGACGTGTACGCCTGGATTCCTCCCGAATTGGGCCCCTTATACTTCTACGTGAGCGACGCGCATTACACCGAGGTTGACTCCACCGGGTCGCCCGTAGCCGGCACGACGGTAACGGTTCCGCAGTACGGATCGTACTGGACGCTGGTGAGGAGCAAGTACGCCGTTCCCGCGGCCCTCGGGTCCACCACGTTCGGCTTCCAGTTGACGAATGAGAGTCTCATGAGCACGAGCGAGTGGGTCGCCGCCGACGCGCTGAAGATAGTCCCGCACGGCGTGGACCACTTCGATTTTTCATCGCCGGCCGTGGAGAATGAACCCTCGACAGGCGATACATACGTGTACATCGGCTCGACCGGTTACTCGCTGGGCAAGGATGTCGGCAAGGTTCTCAAGGTGAAGGTCGCGGGCGGCGTTCACGAGCCGGCGTGGATCTACCCGGCCGGAACCGCCATGATCGGCCCGGTCTACGCTTCTCCCACGGTTCACAACGACAAGGTGTATGCCGGCTCATCGGACGGACACGTATACGCCCTGGACAAGGCGACCGGCGCGCTGAAGTGGATGTATCCGGCGCTCGGCGCGAAGCCGCTTCCGGACCTTTCGAGCACCGCGGCGATCAAAACCATCAACGGCGAGGCGCGCATCTACGTTGCCACCGGGTATGCGTGGGGTGCGCAGGATCCGACGGCGCAGGGCCGCGTCATCTGCCTGAGGGAGATCAAGGACGCGAGCAACAACGACGTGCCGGAGGTCGTGTGGATCTATCCGACAGACACGGCGGGCGTCGGGCCGTTCACGTACTCATCGCCTCTTATCATGGAGCGTCAGGCGGGCGACGGAATACAATGCGTCTTCATCGGCAGCACCGACGGGATCGTCTACGGAATGGACGCGGCCGGGGACGCAACGACCCACACAACGACCGCTTTACCCGGTGTTGACCTCGTCGGGTTCGTGACTTCCAGCCTGGCCGGCACGTATGCGAGTTACGCGGATAGGGCGGGCGCCGTTCGCACCAAGGATGTCCCCATGGGGTTCGTCGGGAGCGGGAAGCGGATATACGGCGCGGAATTACAGACCCCGCTTCTGGACTGGTGGTGGGATCTCCTCGGCGACGTGATGTCGTCGCCGGCGGTGACGGACGGCAGGATCTACGTGGGCGACTTGGGCGGCTACACGTGGGCGTTCTCGTCGAAAGCGAACTCCAGCGGCACGGGGGTGGAGGAATGGAACCCCGAACTGGGGTCGGGGCCTCCGACCGGCGGCTCGGAGAAGGGTTCGGGCGCGGGCGTGGGCAAGGATGCGTTCCCGAACATAGACGTCTTGACCAGAACCCAGTGGGAGACGCTGAAAGAGCACATGGAGCAGGCGGAGAAGCACCCGACGCTGGCGGACAAGGCTGATTGGCTCGACAGGGATAAGATCCACGATTATTGCAGGGACCAAGACGGATCCGCCGCGCACGGCAGTCGCCCGCTAACCTATACGCAGGAGTGGGGCGAGGACCTGTACATAATCGTCTGGAACCTGCTTGATCCGAACCGGAAGGATCTGGCGAACCCGGGCAACTGGAAGAAGCCGGAGGACGGGCAGGCGGGCGGCTTCACCGATCGCTATCCCGGCAAGGTGGAGATCACCATTAAGAGCACGACGGGAGACGCCACGCACACCGACACGATCAGCGGCTCCACGATAGACTTCTTCACCGACGCGCAGGACGACCCCAATGCGACGAGCGATCCGAAGAACGGATACGCGTGCTTCTACGTGGCGTATACCTACACGCTTGACGCATCTTCGCAAAGCAAACCTCAGACTCCCGGCACGCAGTTCACCGTCAGCGCGAAGGAAATCCCCATCGCGCCGAACACGAGCAGCCTGGACATATTCGTCACGAGCGCCGGCGCGAAAGACACGCTTTTCGGGATCAACAACCCGATCGGGTTGCTCTATAAAGGCCCATACGGCATGGTGGATACGCCCCTGGATGTCCAGATCGGAAGCGCAGCCGGGACGACCACCCGCGGTCAGACGGATTCCCATATCAATGGCAATCCGGGCGATCCGCCCGTAGTCTGGGGAGGGTTCACGCCGCACAATAAGCTCTCCGACAGCCGGACGGTGACCGTCTGCGACCGAAGCCTGCTCGGCGCGGCGGGTCGGAGGATCAACCGGTTCAAGATTCAGCGCAGCGATCTGGAATGGACGAGCGTGGTCGGCACATTTCCCATCAATTACATCAGCGCCTGGGAGACGCCGCCGAGCAGCCATCTCTCCGGCCAGCCGAACGTGAGCGATGACTATCCGGACATAGCGATGAACCAGATACGATGCCGGATGCAGGCGAGCGGCTTCGATCCCACGCAGGGGTCGGTCCCGCTCAGGCCGACCGTGAGTCCCATGCCGGGACCCTCCGGGGGTACCTGGGCCGTCGGTCCGAACAATGTGAATCTGGCGGTGTTCGTGCCGCAGTTCCAGCCGCCGAACATACCGGCGAGCCCGGCGTCCGCCGCGGGCACGGCGCTCAAGGAGACGGGCTATACCACGACTGTGTTCGCTTACGTTGACTCGAACAACAACGGCATGTTCGATAGGCCGGGCGCGCTGGGGATCGCCGCGGTTCAGCAGCAGAGAGGCGCCGGAGCCGGTGGAGAAGCATATCGGGCATTCGATGTGCAGGTTCACGTTCCGGCGGACTATCGGGCGCAGATCGAGGAGCAGCGGATAAACGTCGGCGCGGTGCCGCAGGGATTTGGGTACACGGGGGGCGCCGGCACACTTCCGCAAGTCTTCCAGCCGACCCTGAGGTTCGACACGGCGACGAGAACTCTCTCGCCCTACGGCTTCTACGACTGGTTCAAACCGTTCACCGCCCGGAACATCGGGAACGTGAACCTGCTGCGCGTTGAGCTTTACAGGCCGGCGGAGGGTGCCTCTGGGGCCTACTGGTGGGACCTGGCCAGCGATACGGTCAATCCGCCGGAACGCGATGTGGTGGGAAACTATTGGAAGTGGCGGCCCTATACAGGGTACGTCATCCCATACGACGATGTGGTCAGCAGCATTGACTCGCAGGGGCCACTTGGGTTGGGATTCATGAGCAGCGTGCCTCCGGTTATGGGTCTGACGACGCGAACATTTCACAAGCCGAGGGTCGGCGAATCGCCTCCACAGCTCATGATCCCCGACTTCCCGAGTTGGGCGACGGTTTCCGGCGCGCCGCAGCAAGCGCCTCCGACGGTGAGTGTGGCGGCGCCGCTGAGCACGCCTGTAGGAACCTACTACGGGCGGCTGCAGCTCGCGGAGAGGGACAGCGCAGGAAGGCTATGGCCGGTCAGCAATCCGGTGGGCCTCGTCGTCTCGGTGATGGAAGGCAAGCTCACGAACGGCAACCTGGAAGCCGCGTTCGACGCCGCGCCCCATCTCATCCATCTGGAGCCGGCACCCACGCCCAGCACGGATCCCGCGACGGCGGACGGGATGCCCGCGGCGTATCGAAATCCGTTCACGGGCAATATCGAGCTCTTTTGGGCAAGCTCGCGCTACGGCACGGCAACCAGAGGGCAGTCGGCCGCTCAGACGGCCGCCGATCCGTGGTACATCTACCAGTCGAAGCTGGAAGCGCAGAACATGAACCAGTGGCGGCTGTCAACCGCGAGGCCGACGCAGTGGTGGTCGCCGACGAGCTCGGACTACATCCTGCCCCCGCCGGGCAGTCTGAGCACCTTCTTCCCAGGTCCCGTGTCGGGCGATAGCACTCGCGGCGCGCCCGGAGACGTACTCCCTTCGACCGTGAAGTTCGGGAGTCCGTCGGTCGCGGTGAACAAGATCAACGGCAACGCATGGCTCTTCTTCACCGGCCAGGCATGGAAGGACACGGGCAATACGAGCCTGCCGACGGAGCGGCGCCGCGCCGTGGAATCGAGAGCATATTACGTGAAGCTGACCGATGACCTGGTCAACCCGGTGGATATCCACTCGACTTCGCCTTATCCCGCGGACCTGTCGAATATTCCCCAGGTTCGAGGGGAATGGACCACTCCGAAGTTCGGGATTCGCGGACAGGTGATGGTTCGCGACAAGGGCGCGAGTCCGGAGCTGTGGTGCTTCTGGTACGGCGGAACGGCCGGGAAGTGGCGCATATACTACAATGCGAATCGCTTACCTGACAATCCCGCGGAGTGGTCGAACGAGGCCGTGCTTCCGGTGCCGAAGGGGCTCAGCTCCGTATCGGAGCCGTCGCCTGTTACGCGCTGGTATGATTGGCCGAGCACTCAGGTATTGTCCACGTCGGAGAGCTTCGATGTGATCTACTCGGCGGTATCCACGTTCCACGGGAACAGCGACATCTACCTGAGCCGATATCTGTCCGCGAATGCTCCTGACTCGTCGAAGAAGGGCGGAAGCTGGCCGGTGAGTCTGGTGCCGCTGCCTCAGAGAGCGAGGGTACTCCCACTGGCGGAGATCGTCGTCAATGGCAGCGCCTTCTTCGGCGAGAAGCTCGAGCGCGATCCGTCGAGGGGCGTCTGGTTCTCGAGAGATGTTGACTGGAAATCGAGCATCGTCAGCCCGGTGGACTCGGCGGCGAACAAGCCGGTCTCGTTCGCGGTTTATGCCCGGTTGGAGCCGGCGACGCCGGATATAGTCCTGCCGTTGAACGTCGGAAGCTACACGAAGGACCCGGCGACTGGCGCGATCGTCTTTACATATGACGACGTGGATGCCGGCGCACTTGTATACAAGGAGCAGCACGATTCATTCAGAGCGGTGAGCATCAACCCGGTCGAGGGCACGGTCAGGTTCGAGAGGCCGCCGGACAAGAAGGCGTTGATCGTCGCGCAGTATATCCCGCAGGCGTATCGTCTGACTACCGAGTCGGTGACGGACGCATCGCCCTTCGCGCTGATGGACGACGGTCCGAATCCGAGGTACTGCCGGACCGATCCGCCGGGGAATCCGTTCTACTCGCTTTCGGGGTGGGACAAGAATACACAGCCGCCCACGGACAGGCTCTGGACATTCTGGCGGCGGCCTTCGATGGATAAGCCCGGCACGGGAGTCTACTACAAGACCTACAGATACGCGGTTCAGCTCGATCACCAGATCGGGCTTCAGGTAGACAGCGTCCAGGGCCAGAAGGTATACTCCCCGCTCATCAGTGCGGTGGAGCCGGGGGATGCCGAGACTCCTCCGATTGCGATGCCGGTGGAGGTGGACTGGACGAAGAACCGGCTGTACTTCACCTACATAGACTCGTTGTTCGTGAGACCCAGCACGAGCCGCCCGGAACTCAAGCGTGTCCTGGTGAGCTACACTGACGCGGAGGGGAACACGCCCAATCAGGAGGCTCACTACATCGAGTTCGCCGAGGAAGACTTCGGTCAATCCGGGCGGACGTTCGGCAACCTCACCAGCGTGATGGTGAACGAGGGCCAGGTGAGCGCATTCAAGGATCCGCTGGAGAACAAGGTCTGGGTATTCTGGACGAGCACGCGATCCGGGAACGCGGACATCTACTACGAGACGGTGAGTCCGAGGTTCTACGGCAGGGAGATGAAATAGGCGCGACAGCGGCGCATGTAAACGTTTACAACGCATCAAAACGAGCGTGAATCTGGGTATGCGTTCGGTGGCGTATGGGATGACACAATGTTTTTGTCGGCGCTTGTTGACAAACGGCTGGATTAGTGATAACATCGTGTGTCTTCCCTGACAGGGCGAGCGGTTGAGGGAGTTCCTAGATGGGTTTGCGAGCAAAATCTAGTGGCGCGCCGACGGTGGGCGTGAACATAGGCACCAGCCTGATCAAAGTGGTGGAAGCGAGGCCGGGCAAGACCGGCGTGCAGATAACCGCTCTCGGCGTAGCTCCCACGCCTCCCGGCACGATTGAGCACGAAGTGGTGGTTGATCCGCAGACGTTGGGCCAGGCGATCCGCAGGCTCATTCAGGAAAGCGGCATCACCTGCAAGCGCTCCGTATCGTCCGTCTCCGGCCAGTCCTCGGTCGTCGTCCGCATTATCGAAGTACCCAAGATGACGAAACAGGAGCTTGGGGAGACGATGAAATGGGAAGTGGAGCGCCACGTGCCGTTCGCCGCGAACGAAGTGGTGATGGATTTCCAGCCGATCGAGCGGCCGACTACAGCCCCGGACGATCAGAACATGGAGGTCCTCCTCGCGGTGGCGCAGCAGGAAGTCATCAACAGCCACCTGGAGGCGCTTTTCGCGGCGGGGCTGGATCCCGTGGTCATAGATGTGGAGCCGCTGGCGATCTGTCGCGCGCTGATTGATGCGTCACCGAACGGCGCGCGCAGCCAGACAGTGGCGGTTATCAATATCGGGGCAGCGGTCACGGACATGGCAGTTTTCCAGAACGGGCTGCTGACGTTTCCGAGGATTCTGCCGATCGCCGGCGACGCCATCACGAGGGCGCTGAGCGATGGGCTGAATATATCGCTCGCGCAGGCGGAGAGCCTGAAGCGGGAGCGAGCGGCTGTGCTGCTCGATAGGGCGGCGTCATTCTCGCCTTCCATGGAATTTGAAAGCCCGCCGGCGGGCGAGGATCAGATCCCGGCGGATGCCACGATCGGGATGGCCGCGCCGCCGGGCGAGCCGGATGCCGCCGACGATGTGGGGTTCATCCCCGGCTTGGGATTTGGATACGGCGCGCCATCGGAGTCGCCCGCGCCCGAGAACGCGATGCCCGATTTCGATGTTGACCTGGGCGGAGCGCCTCCGGGAACGGGGTTAGATCTCGGCGAGCCGGAGGACGCATCCCTGGGGTCGCCCGAGCCGAAGCTCGATCTCTCGGAGCCGGCCGGCGGACTCGGCGGTCCGGATGTGGGCCAGGCGGCGCCGTCGGATGTGAGCGCTTCGCAGATCGCGGCGTTCACCGACGAGCAGGTATACGACGCCATAGCCCCGATGCTTCATGATCTGATAGTGGAGATCAGGCGCTCGCTCGAGTACTACGCGAGCCGTTTTCAGAGTCAGCCGGACAAGATCTTGTTGTGCGGCGGCACGAGCAAGATGAAGGATTTGGACAAGCTGCTTGAATCGGAGCTCGGGATTCCGGTGGCGATCGGGAACCCGCTGGAGAATGTGAGCGTTGTCTCGCGGACGCTCTCTCAGGAGTATCTTGATGAGATCGCGTCGGTCTTGACGGTCGGGGTCGGACTGGCGATCAGGGACATGATAGGAGACTGATTTTCGCCGTGTTGAAGATCAACCTGTTACCTCCGCATATCTTCGAGAAGCGCAGAATGCGAAATAGCGTGCTGGTTTTCGCCGCGCTGGTCGCCGCGGTCGCGGCGGGCATGTTCGGCTGGTACAGCGTACTGTCAGCGCGGGAGAGGGATCTGACGACGGAGGTGCTGGGCTGGGAGGAGAAAGCCAACGCGGTGAAGATCCTGGAGGCCCAGGCAGCGGCGGAGGAGGCGAAGTCGCCGCCGATCAAGCAGAAGGTAGATTTCATCGAGCAGGTGATGGCCTACAACGGGGCCTATCCCAAGATCTACGAGGAATTGGCGAAATACACGTACAGCCGAATACTGTACCGCTCGATCGAGCCGACGGCGACGCAGATTAAGATAGGGGCGCGCGCGCGCAGCGTCGGCGATTGCGGCAGGTATATGCTGAACATGTATCGCGCCTCGCATATCCTGTCCTCCGTGACCATAGACGCCGTACCCGGCTGGTCCGGCGGGATACCGCGGGGATTCGATTTCAACGCAACATGTAACTTGAAGACACCGGTCACTGTGCCGGCATACGCCGGCAAACCGGGTCAGCCGGGGGCGCCCATGTAGGGCGTGCCGGGGTGGCTCGGTCGGTAATGCGTGAGGGGTTTATCTCATGGGTTCGTCGAAGCTGAAAACGATACACGTCGTGATAATAGGCGCGCTTGCGTGCATCCTGGTGGGCGTCGGGGCGTATTTCCTCGTGATCAAGAAGAAGTGTGAGAGCCTGAACGCCCTCAACGGGCGGCTGACCGTGGCGATGGACGAGGCGAACAAGAGCCAGCAGATGCAGAAACGTCTCGATGCGACGATAGAGCTCAACAGAGTGCTTCAGATCAAGCTTGACGGGTATCTGCGAGCGAAGATGCCTCCCATCTCGTTCCAGGATCGGGCCCAAGGGATGATCGCGCTCTGGAAGGAGCAGGTGGAGACCCTCGGTCCGATGCTCAAGAGCTGGCCTCAGAAGAGCGGCGTGTGGCTCACGACCGGCGTGCAGGTTCCCGCACCCTCCGCCGATCCGAATGCGGTAGATACCTCGTTGATCTCCATTCCCATCGGCTCGTTCTCGGTGCGCGGGGATTTCCGAACTCTGCTCGATCACCTGAGATCCTGGAACAACTTCAACCGGCTGGTCCAGATTGACGTGAAGTCGCTTCAGGGTCCGAGCCCGTTCATGACGCTGAACTACGATGTGACCGTGTTTATCTTCCCGCGCGGTGCGGCGGGTCAGCCGATTCAGATGGCGACTCAGACGACGCCTGGGCAGCCCGGCGCGCCGATGTAGATGGACTGGTAGGAAGGCTTGGCTATGGAAAAGCTTACGGCCTGGCTGAGTGACAAGAAGAACCTTCCGATTGTGGTGGCAGGTGCTTCGATAGTGCTGATACTCGCCGTCTTGTTCATGCTGAAGATGACCGGCACGATAGGCGGCGGCGGAGGCGGCGGCGAGATAACGCCGGATATGGGAATGCCCCTTCCGGGGCAGCCTGGAGTCCCCGGCCCGGGAGCCCCCGGGGCGCCGCCCGCGGGGCCGGTGACGCCCACGCCCGGTGCGCCGGGTCCGGGACCTGGAGCGCCCGCGCCTCCGGGAGCGACCGTGGCCGTGATGCCGCCGATGCTCCCGTATCGAAAAGATCCTTTCCTGCCATTGACGGGGCTTCCGACGAAGCAGGACGTCATGGCGATGATGCTCCCGGCGTTGAGACGTCCTCGAATAGCGCCGGCGCCCGTGCCCCCGCTTACGGCTGAGGGCGGCGGCGTGACCGTAACCGAAGTCCTGCCTCCGCAGCCGTTCAGGCGGATGGCCGGAGTGCTTTGGAATGGGAGCGTCTCCGCGATCCTTGAAACGAACGGGGAAACCGACATAGTTCGTCCGGGGATGGAGATCACGAGAGGGAACTCCAAGGCGCGCGTGGAAAGCATTCAGCAGGACTGCATAATCCTGAAAAGTCTGGACACGAAGACGCCGTATTATATAAGGGTAAGCATGAGAGGCGCGGTAACCGGCCCGAACGCGCCGGGGCAGGATCAGAATCAGATGATCTCCGGCGGGAACCCGGGCGAGATGTGACCCGGCAGGGGCCGGATTTCGGTTGTCGCCCGCTAAACCGGAAAGAACATTTCGGCGAAACGAATCGTCTTAGAGATGAGATTTTGAGAAGTTCGGCGATCAAGCCGAGAAGGAGTGGTGCGATTATGAGAACGCGACGGGACATGGTGATGGCTTCGGCGATATTGGCGATGGTTCTGATCTTCGGAAGTCTGGGGTTCGCCCAGACCGGCGGAACGGCGCCGGCCGCATCGGAGACGGAGAAGCGCGTGACTCTGCAGTTCAAGGACGTTCCCATAGGGAACGCGATCGAGATATTGTTTGAGGGGATCAACCACGTGCTGGAGCCGGGCGTTCAGGGCACGGTGACGCTGTCGCTGAGGGACATGGCGTTCACGGATGCTCTCCAGGCGCTGCTGAAGGCCGCGGGTCTGACCGCGCGTAAGGAGAGCAACGTCTACTACATCGGCCCGCAAAAGCAGCTTCCGACTGAGGTGACTCCGGTCACGGCGGTTGTGCCGGAGACGGAAGTCCAGGTCGAGCGGAGCAAGATCCCGGAGAAGATACTGATCGGGTACGCTGACGTACAGGAGATCGGAGGCTATCTGGGCGCGCAGGTGGGCAACTCGAGCCGTAACCAGATGGGCATGGGCGGCGGCATGGGCATGGGCGGCATGGGCGGCGGCATGATGGGCGGCATGGGCGGCATGGGCGGCGGCATGGGCGGCATGGGCGGTGGCATGGGCGGCTATGGCGGCGGCATGGGCGGCATGGGCGGCGGCATGG